>OLFY01003250.1_pt1 | contig 13812 bp, 9 predicted proteins | sample 1605611 | NCBI WGS metagenome assembly OLFY01 (sample SAMEA3888923, study PRJEB22519) | human gut metagenome | biome: human gut; feature: human-associated habitat; material: faeces | place: Denmark | collected 2011
ATACACGACCGCTATTCACGGCATCATACATTTTAAATCCGGTTGCAAAGGTACAACAAGTTTTGCAAATGAACAAACAACATATATTTTAACTAAAACTCAAGCAAGACAAAGCTCCTTTTTTTTATTCGAAGTAATTACAGACAGTGCATATTTAGTTAACGAGACTTAAATAAGATTTCCCAAACCAAGAATATTATTTACAATAGTTTTAAAAAACATAAACCAATAGCATAAAAATCAATATATTAACTGATTTTAGCACAAAATCAAAAACATGCAACCAAGTTTGCTCTCAAACAAGATTTCATTCACGCAAATTTCTTAAGCAAATAAAATAATGGACAACATATTTTAATACATACGATTCTATATTTTAAATAATGAAAATTAGGATTATATTTGATAACAACAATCCGGAAGCTCTGGAAAGCACATTGATATTAACCAAGAATATACCATATTATATATAGTAACCTTAGAAAAACAATGAATGCCTATGATTTACCCGAAAGCCCCAAGACACTATTAGTGTCATCTTCTATTCAACCTATTTATTTTGAGATCCATTAGCTTAAACAAAAAACATCTATTATGAATGAAAATCGTAAACGAGGAACATCGAACAACAAAATCCTCACAGCAATTGCCATCGCCTCCCTATTTATAGGAAGCAGCAAAATCATGGCAATAGAGACCTACTCGGAAAATTCATTCGGAGTGACAGAACAGATGCAGGCACAAACAGCCCGCGGTATTGTTGTCGACCAGAATGGAGAGCCTATCATCGGAGCAAGTATCTTGGAAAAAGGTACTACCAATGGAGTTACCACCGACTTATACGGTAAATTCTCGCTAAACGTAAAAAGAGGTGCCACCCTGGTCATTTCCTACATCGGTTATAAGACGCAGGAAGCCAAAGCAGATGCCAACATGAAAATCACCCTTACAGAAGATTCCGAACTACTGGATGAAGTAGTTGTTGTCGGTTACGGTGTACAGAAAAAGAAACTTGTCACCGGCGCCACTGTACAAGTGAAAGGAGAAGACATAGCCAAGCTGAACACTGTGGATGCCCTGGGCGCTTTGCAGAGCCAGTCACCGGGTGTCAACATCACGCAAAACAACGGCTTCCTGGGTTCGGGCTTTAAGGTGAATATCCGCGGTATCGGTACTACCGGAACCTTCTCCCCGCTTTATGTGGTAGATGGAGTTGCCAACGGTAGCATCGACGGACTGAACCCGAGTGACATTGAATCTTTGGACGTCTTGAAGGATGCCGCTTCTGCCGCCATCTATGGTGCGCGTGCTGCCAACGGCGTTATCCTGATTACCACCAAACGAGGTAAAACCGGCGTTGCCGAAGTCAGTTACGACGGCTATGTCGGCGTGCAGAACCTCTACAAAATCCCTACTATCCTCAATGCCCAAGAGTACATGATGATGCAGGATGAAGGCCGTGTAATGGACGGATTGAGTCCGTACAACTGGGCGACCTATATTCCGGAAAGGGATTTGCAGGCCATACAGAACGGAACATGGAAAGGGACAAACTGGCTGAAGGAAGTACTGAATGAAGATGCATTGGTACAGAACCACGCAGTCAACATCACCGGAGGAACAGACCGTTCCAGATATGCCATAGGTATTTCATACACCAACCAAGAAGCCACCATGGGAGTTCCCGGCGAATTTCCAGAAATGAACCGCTACAACTTCCGTGTCAACTCGGACCACGTAGTCATGAAAAAAGGCAATCTTGACTTCCTGAAAGTGGGCGAAACCATCAACTACAAATATTCGCAAACACAAGGTTCATTCGGAACCGGCGGCATTTATTGGAACGGAGTGCACAATATGCTCATCATGAGCCCGTTGATGCACCCTTACAATTCAGACGGAGACTACTACCTCTACGCAGACCAGGAAAAGGACAACTACAAATGGGATATCTCCAACGGAGCCAATAAAAACCCGATAGCTTATCTGGACTACTATATGAACCAGAACCTAAGCAAGTCCCATTACATGCAGAGCAGCTTCTATGCAGAACTGCAACCCATCAAGAACCTGCGTATCAAGAGCCAGTTCGGTTACATCATGGGAGCCTCCAGTTATCGTTCCTATTTGCCGAGATTCGATTATCTGAGTGCGTCACTCAACAACGCAGAAGACAAGGTTACCCAATCCATGTCTATGTATAACCGTTGGTCATGGGACAATACAGCCAACTACATCTTCAATATCGATGACCACAACATCGACGTCCTGGTAGGTCAGAGTATTGAAAAATGGGGTATGGGAGAAGAAATGAGCGGTTCAGCCATAGGCTCAAACTTCTATGACTTCAAGCACGCTTATTTGTCCAATGTTCCATTGACCGCCAACAGTGTGTCCTCCTTGACTGGCAAGCCTAACGGGGAAGGTTCCATCGCCTCCTTCGGACGTATCAACTACAACTATCAAGAGAAATACATGGCTTCTGTCATCATGCGTGCGGACGGTTCCTCCACTTTTGCCCGCGGACACCGCTGGGGATACTTCCCTTCAGTATCCGCCGGATGGGTTATCAGCAACGAGTCCTTCATGTCAGGAATCAAATGGCTGGACTTCTTAAAGCTACGCGCTTCCTGGGGGCAAAACGGTAACTGTAATGTATCTACTTTCCAATATCTTTCACTGATAACTTCCAACAACGGATATGGCGGTTATACGTTCGGCGACTCCATGGACCTCATCAGTACCGGTTCATACGCCTACCGACTGACCAACCCGGACCTTACCTGGGAAACACAGGAGCAATTGAATTTCGGTATCGATGCACGCTTCTTGAACAACCGCCTGGGCTTTGAATTCGACTGGTATAACAAAAATACCAGAGACTGGCTGGTTACGGCTCCGGTACTCTCTTCCTTCGGTGCCAATGCAGTGTCCGTCAATGGCGGTAATGTAAAAAACACGGGTATTGAAGTAGGACTCCACTGGAACGACAACATCGGAAAGGATTTCCAATATGGAGCCAACCTGACCCTTGCTCACAACAAGAATGAAGTGACCAAGATTGCCAACAAAGACGGAATCATCCACGGTAGCGGCAGCGTTCTGTGGGAAGGAGCCGAAGAGTGCTTCCGTGCTGAAGTAGGCAAACCCATCGGCTACTTCTACGGCTACAAGAGTAACGGCATATTCCAGAACCAGGAACAGATAGACAACTACAAAGGTCCGAAACTGAACGGCGACAAGACACAGCCGGGTGACGTAATCTGGGCAGACACCGACAATAGCGGTACGCTCGATGCCAATGACCGTACTATGATAGGTAACCCGAATCCCGACCTGACAATGGGACTTTCCCTGAATGCCAGCTGGAAGGCCATTGACTTCTCAATCACTACTTACGGCGCATTCGGCCAGCAGATTCTGAAGTGTTATCGTGACTTCTCCTCCTCACCCTTGAATAACTATACAGCAGAGATATTCCAACGCTGGCACGGCGAAGGTACGTCCGACAAGTTCCCGAGACTGTCCAGCGCTTCCAGCTCCAACTGGAACAGAGTATCAGACATTTATATCGAAGATGGAGACTATCTCAAGATAAAGAACATCACTGTGGGATTCGACTTCAAGAAAGCATTCAAGAAGTTACCGGTACAACAGCTGCGCCTATATCTGACCGCACAGAACCTCTTTACCTTCACCGGCTATTCCGGTATGGACCCGGAAATCGGTTACGGCGGCGACGATTATGGTTGGGCATCAGGCATCGACCTGGGCTACTACCCCAGTGCACGTACCTATATGATAGGCTTAAATGTAAAATTCTAATTAACCGAAGAAATTATGAAAAAGATATTATTCATAGCATCAGCAATACTGATTCTTCTTTCAGGATGCGAAAACTTCCTCGATTCGGAACTTCTGACCGAAAAGACAACCGCCAACTTCCCGGAGACAGAAAAGGATGCCCAAGAGATGGTGACGGCCATATACGCCCATCTGTTGTTTGAAAGTCCTGAAACCTCTTCCCAGTATTACATTGCCCAGTTGGCAGGTGACGACTGTCTGGGAGGCAACCTCTCCTACTCCAACAACTGTGCCACCAACTTCCTTATGTACAGTGGCAATCTGAATACATTTGCCGGCATCTGGGACCGTTGCTACACCCTTATCAACCGTGCCAACAATGCCATCAACACAATGGAGAATGTGAAATCATGGTCCAGCGAGAGCGAACGTAACCGACTTTTCGGTGAGTCCTACTTCCTGCGTGCCATGGCTTATTATGAGCTGGCACAAGTCTTTGGCGGAGTTCCTTTACGCACCACACTGGAAAGTACCAACCTGCCGCGTGCATCCGTAGACGAAATCTACACCCAGATTGCAGCCGACTTGAAAAACGCTATCGAAATGATGCCGGCAAAGATTTATCCGAAAGGCTCAGACATGACCGGACACGCTACAAAATATGCTGCCGAAGCCATGATGGCACGTGTATTCCTTTTCTATACCGGACGCTACGAAAAAAACGAACTCCCCAACGGAACTACCAAAGAGGAGGTCATCTCTTGGATAGATGACTGTGTAAACAACTCCGGTCATAAACTGGTGTCCGACCAACGCAACATCTGGGCCTACACCAACGATGCTACCGAAGACAATACCGAAGGGTTCCGTTACCAATACGTTATCAACCATAACCTGAAATGGGAAGGAAACAGTTCCGACGAAACTTTATTCGCCAACAAACATAACCTGAAATCCGACTGGACCTATACCTGGTTCTCCAACACATGCGCGCAATTCTATTCACCGTCTGCCGACAACTATTCCAACAAAGACAGTTATCCCTTCGGCACCGGTTGGGGAGCTGGCCCCGTATCTCCGGCTATGGTCAACGAATGGAAAGACTGGGCCGCCAAGCAGACCTATACGGACGGTTACAAGGAGGATCCCCGTCTGACCGGTTCCATATGGTCGTACAAAGCACTTGATCCGAATGTTGCCGGCAATGTGCTGATGGACTGCACCATGGACGAGGGTGAACCGGAATATACCGTATCCTATCGTTACTATGAACAAACCGGCTATTTCCAGAAAAAATACATCAATATCAATTCCTACAATGAAGGCAAAATCGAACCTTTCGGCAAGCAGATGTTCCCCGGAATATCTTCGCAGACATCCCAACAGCTACTCCAAATTGCCGACTTGATTCATATCCGTTTTGCCGACGTCCTGCTCATGCAGTCCGAGCTGAGACAAGACGCTACGGGTCTGAACAAGGTACGTGCCCGCTCCCACTTGGCTCCGGTGGCCTACTCCCTGGAAGCCATCAAGCAGGAACGCCGCTGGGAACTTGCATTCGAGTCCATCCGCTGGTGGGATATCCTTCGCTGGTCGGGTCCTTCGCTTGAGGAAGCCGGTGACATACTCAACAAACAGACCGGGTTCAATATAATAAATGCCGCTACGGTGGTACCGATGGTAAAATTCGACTATAAGAAACGCCTACAAGCAACCCAAGGCTACTGGCCCATTCCGCAAGACGAAATCGACATCTCCAATGGAGTCCTTGAGCAGAATCCAGGCTGGGATGCATCTGCCCAGTTCTCGGATTGGAACAATATGTAAGAGTATTAACCTATAAATAAAGACAATATGAAAGTAACAAAAATATTGATAGCAATGCTTGCTTCAGCCTTCATCGTTACTGCATGCGATCCTATCGAAGACGAAGACTTGCGAGACAAATATGTGACTGATGCCGGTACACCCATAACCAAAGAGGCATTACAAGCCGCCATATCCATTACCCAACCCTTCCCCAACCAAGACGGAGTAGTGGAAGGCGACCAGTATATAGCCCTGAAAAACTCCCGCCCGGACATTGGCGGTTCATGGCACATAGAATGGGGGGGCGAAGGAAGTAAACAAAGTAAGACTCTGGTCACGGACAACGCTACGGTCATCATGGAGTCCAATGCGGACTATTCCATCTACTATATGGGCATTTCCGCCAATCAGATTATCAAGACAGATCCGGTTGTAGTGACTGTGACCAATGTATTCGACGATTGGTCCACTTACTTCACCGGTGCAACCGACAAGAGTGACAAATCTGCCAAGAAGACCTGGAAATTCCGTGAAGTCAGCTGGGGTTCCGTCTGCAATATGGGGGCTCATGGAGGCTGGAAATATACCAGTGCAGGCTATACTCCCGAATCAAATTTTGCCTGGTGGGCCAATGTCACTGCCGCCGAAGCGGGAGACCAGTCCATGGTATTCGAATTCGACGGAAACAAGATGAAAACCTATGATGCCAGCGGAAACCTGAAGGCAGAAGGTACTTTCTCCTTCACACACGAAAAACCGGAAGACGGAGTACTGGGTGAACTGATAACAAGTATCCCCACCATCGGAGGAAATTATGACGACAACGGACAAAGCGTAGGCAGCAACAAATTTTGGCTGCTGACACTGGATGAGAACTATATCACAATCTATCATCCCGGCAAGTATAGCGGTGGTGTGGATTGGGACGACAGCGGCTGGTATGCTTATTTCAAGACTGAAGCAGAAACCGATTCTGAATAATATGCACTCTCTATGAAAAGGAAACTGCTATTTATAATAGCTACTGTCTTTCTAGTAGCCGCATGTCACAATGACGACTACATGCCCGGACTGCCAGCTCCGGGAAATGAAGACAACGAGACCGAAATGGCCGAGCAGGTTGCAGGCCGGGTTGCATTGGGCTACGTCACTTATTATGGCACATCCATACCCGATGCCAAATACCTGACCCACATAAACTACGCTTTTGCAGAATTATATGTTAAAAACGGAATTTATGAAAAGTTTGGCCTGCAAGGTGATAAATCCCGTTTTGATAAGGTAAAGAAAATAAAGAGCCAGTATCCACATGTGAAGATATTACTCTCTTTTACCAATAGCGTTTCCAATACTGACAATTCCCAGGACGGAGGTTTCTCCGCCCTGGCGAAGAGTCCGGAAATGCGCAAGCAATTCGCACAAGACTGCAAAGCCTTTGTTTCGAGTGAGGGCATAGACGGTATTGACATTGACTGGGAATTTCCCGGTATGACCTTCGGCAGCAATGCCTATGACGAGTTGGTAGATGTGGAAAACTTCACCCTATTGATGAAAGACCTGCGTGCAGCGTTGGGGCAGTCCACCCTATTGACCTATGCAGGTTATTGCATGGACAAGCGTCCCCAAGGCGAAGGCTATAAATATATTGATGTAAAGGCCGTAGACCCGTATGTAGATTTCGTCAATATCATGGCCTATGATCTGGTTGATGCCCCCCAGCATCAATCAGCATTGAACAAGCCAAGTAATTACTGGGACTGCCAGCGTTCCGTAGACGAATACCTGAATGCAGGGGTATCTGCCGACAAATTAGTGTTGGGAATTCCGTTCTACGGAAGAGCCGATTTCAATGCCGGCGGCAGCATCAATTATCGGGATATTCTCAACCTGAGTAAGGATGACGGCTATGTCATCGAAAATTGGGATACAGAAGGCAATGTCCCCTATGTCACCAAAAACGGCAGTTTCTACTGTGGTTACGACAATCCCCGCAGTATTGCCGCAAAAGGTGAATGGATATTAAAAAATGGCATGAAAGGCATGATGTTCTGGGATTATGAAGGCGATGACACCATGGGAACTCTACGCAAAGCGCTGTGGAATGCCGTCATGAAAAAATAAGTAACTTAACACACATTCTCAGGAGGTTATTCCGGAAATTAGGGTAAGGGTAATTTTGCATACGATCTTCATTCAAGGCAAGAATACTGACGGAATAACCTCCTTTCCTCCTCCAAGACTACAAAACCTTTTTTCATTTAAGTTGTTGAAAGCACATTCATCAAAACCTAACTTAAATGAAAACAATCTTAAAAGCAATGTTTCTGTTGTGCGTAGCCGGACTTCCCTTGTCCACTATCCATGCACAAAAAAAAGAGATCATCGATGACGAAGCCCCCAACGGCATTGTCATAGTTACCATCGACAAAGCGGGCGACGAGATAATCCGCATCATGAATGAGTCACAATTGCCTTACATCCATGACCCGAAAGCTCCCCGCTTCCTATTGATGGACAAACAAGGCAAATTCGCCCTGGGTATCGGAGGGTATGTCCGTGCCACCGGCGAGTATGATTTTGGAGGTATTGTGGATGATATTGACTTTGTTCCTGCCAACATTCCAAGCATTAGTAAAATCAAAAATCAATTTCAAATGGATGCCAGTACGGCCACTATCTTTCTGAAATTAGTCGGACACACCCGGCTATTGGGTGACTTCACAGTCTATACAGCCGGAAATTTCCGAGGAGGAGACAAAACATTCCAGCTACGGAATGCTTATATGTCATTCCGAAATATAACGGTGGGATATACTTACGGCGGTTTCATGGACTTAGGCGCCCTCCCCTCCACCATTGACTTCCAGGGGCCCAACGGTGCCACGTTCTACCGCGCTACACAATTGTCATATACTTATAAAGGGCTGAAAGACTTTCGTTTCCAAGCTTCCATCGAGGCGCCTGCCGTTGACGGCACAACAAGCAGCCAATTCGAAATTGCCCAGCAACGCATGCCGGACTTCACAGCTTCGGCACAATACAGTTGGAACAGCAGCAGTCATCTGCGTGTAGGAGGTATCATCCGCAGCATGACATATACCAGCACGGAAAGGGACAAGGCTTCCAGCGTCACCGGATACGGTGTACAAGCCTCAACGACCTTTAACCTCGGTAAAAAATGGCAGGCATTCGGACAAATCAACTATGGTAAAGGTATCGGGCAATACCTGAATGACATCAGTAATCTGAACGTCGATATTGTCCCCAATCCCGAAAAGGAAGGCAAAATGCAGGCATTGCCCATGCTGGGCTGGTATGCAGGTCTACAATATAACATTTCTCCAAAGGTATTCCTTTCAAGCACTTACAGCATGTCCCGCCTTTACTCTGAAGACGGTTATCCCAACGACCTGCCAAGTACCTACCGCTACGGACAGTATTTCGTAGCCAACGTATTCTGGAACGTAACCCCGAACATGCAGGTAGGCGCTGAATATCTGCGTGGCTGGCGCACCAACTTCGACAATTCCACCAACCATGCCAACCGTATGAACCTGCTTGTACAGTATTCTTTCTAATCCAATATAAAATAAGAAAGAAGCCGCCTCAAATCGATATTTGAGACGGCTTCTTAATATATAAAGGTAGGATTGTGAAATCAGAACTTATAGTCAACACCAAGACCAAACACTTTATTAGTACGGCTATAAACATTCTTGGTGGTTTCACTTATCTTCTTTGTATAATCATCATAGTTTGTCCAAAAATAGGCTATATTCATAGTCAAATGCTTTGTCATTTTGATGGCAGCACCAAACCCCAGTGAATAAGAGTCACATGAAAAACTTATATCACTCTGAAAATCATCAGCCAAGCCATAATCTGTACGCTGATAACCACCACTGATGGTCAGCTGTTTAGCTATATCCCATTCTGCACCAATCAAAATTTCATGTGTGCCATGCTTCAACGCTTTCTGCTTATCATTGGCCATCCCTGCCGCTTTATCAAAAAAATGGTGATATTCCAGCGTTGCACGAAGCGTAGGAAGGAATTCATAACCAACAGCTGCAGTCAATAATGCAGGGATATCACTCGGAGTATTCACACCATCCTTATAGTCAGCCAAAGGATTCCCTTCATCTCCCATAGCAGTTCCCATTGCACGCACTTCAGCTTTTTTGGTTTTATTTTCGAGATTAAGACTTGTCATAAACTCGTACTTCAACCCAATATTCCATTTGCCCAACTTCACATCAGCTCCCAAGATAGGGGTCAATCCCCAGCCGGTCTGGTCGCAGTCTAAATCGATACCAACCAATTCCATGCCACCATAAGTAGGAATATTACTGTGTGCTGTTGCAGTCAGAAATCCTTCATACCCACCGGTAAAATAATTCATACGTCCACCGGCAAACACACCTAACCAATCATTAACTTGATACGACAACCCCAATTGCACACCATAAATAAACTGGCTTCCATCCATTGCACTATTGATAGAATACATATTGGGAGTGATTTGACCACCCGAAATAGTATGGACTTGTCCCATCACCATTGAATCGAACATACCCAAACCATCATCAAACGATGCCTTACCGCCACCACCTACAACAGCAAAGCTACCGGAAATAGTCCAGTCTCCTTTTTTATATGCACCTTGAAAACTAGGAATGAAAGGAGCAGAAGCTTTTCCTTTATAATAACGTGTATTCCCATCTTCAATAAACAAGGGAAATGTCGCTTTTATGTTACGGGTCTGATAAGCACTTTGTCCATTCAAAGACAAATAGAGACCATCTTCCGGCAGAAAGGCCAAACCGGCCGGATTAGAATAGACACCGTCAATATCAATGGAAGCACCACGCGCTAACATTCTAAGAAAAGATACATGCTGATTTGTATTTGTTAGGATACCACCCGCAAAAGTTGGAATTGAAACGATTAACATCGCAATGCCAATCAACGAAAATTTTCTCATCTAAATCTTTTTTAATTGTTTTCGGGCGCAAAGGTACAATAATATTGCACATAAAAAATAGTTTTGTGCATAAAGTTATCCTAATATAATACTTTCATTGAAATACCAAATAGTTTCTGATGAAACAAATGGAAATAATTATCATTTTATGAATCCTTCCGGCCACTGAACCATATCAACTTTCCACTTGTTATCTCCCTATAATTATGTAACATTTAAAAAACAACAAATCTCATGGCATACACTATCGCATTTTTTGGCAGCAAACCTTATGATGAAGCGTCTTTCAACGAAAAAAACAAGGAATATGGTTTTGAGCTCCGCTACTATAAAGGGCATCTTAACAAGCACAACGTTATTTTAACCCAAGGAGTAGATGCAGTCTGTATTTTCGTGAACGACACGGCCGATACCGAAGTTATCCGTCTGATGGCAGACAACGGCGTGAAATTATTGGCGTTGCGCTGCGCCGGCTACAACAATGTAGATTTAAAGGCAGCTGCCGACTGTGGCATTACCGTAGTGCGTGTCCCTGCTTACTCCCCTTATGCCGTAGCAGAATATACCGTTGCCCTGATGTTATCCCTCAACCGTAAAATTCCACGTGCCACCTGGCGGACACGAGACGGAAACTTCTCGCTGCACGGACTTCTGGGCTTCGACATGTACGGAAAAACTGCAGGCATCATCGGCACGGGAAAAATAGCCAAGAAACTGATATGTATCCTGCGTGGATTCGGCATGAATATTCTTGCCTACGACCTCTATCCCGACTATAATTTCGCCCGTGAACATCAAGTGGTATATACCAGCCTGGATGAGCTATATCACAATTCGGATATCATCTCCCTGCACTGCCCGCTGACTGAACAGACCAAATATCTCATCAACGACTATTCCATCAGTAAAATGAAGGACGGAGTAATGATTATCAATACCGGACGTGGACAACTCATCCATACCAACGCCCTGATTGAAGGACTAAAAAACAAGAAAATCGGCTCTGCCGGCCTGGATGTGTACGAAGAGGAAAGCGAATACTTCTATGAAGACCAATCGGACAAAATCATTGATGACGATACCCTGGCGCGGCTACTGTCCTTCAATAATGTCATCGTCACTTCGCACCAGGCCTTTTTCACACGCGAGGCACTGGCAAACATTGCTTCGACAACCTTGCAGAACATCAAAGATTTTATGAACCATAAGCCACTGGAGAACGAGGTCAAGGCATAGTCCCCACTCATTTATAAATTCTTAGACATCGGTTTTTAAACTTTATAGCTTTCCAAAGCGTTACTAGTACATAAACCATTTTAAGAAAAGGAATAAATTATGAAAAAAGTTATAGACAAATCAGACAGCAGAGGTCATTCCCTATATGATTGGCTTGACAGCCACCACACCTTCAGTTTCGACGAGTATTACAATCCCCGCCGGATGAATTTCGGCGCCTTGCGTGTACTGAACGACGACCGTGTGGCTCCGGGAAAGGGCTTCGGCACACATCCTCATAAAAATATGGAAATCATCTCCATTCCCCTGAAAGGGAAACTGAAACATGGGGACAATCATCAGAACAGCCGCATCATCATTCCGGGAGATATACAAACCATGAGCGCCGGCACCGGCATCTACCACAGCGAAATGAACGGCAGTGACACTGAAGCGGTAGAATTCCTGCAAATCTGGGTGATGCCCGAAAAGCTGAACACACCACCCGCATACCAGGACTTCGACGTACGTCCACTCCTGCGCAAAAATGAAATGGCACTAATAGTATCCCCTGACGGCGATGCTCCTGCCAGACTGCTACAACAGACCTGGTTCTCTATCGGTGAAATAGAAGCCAGAAAGAAGATTGACTACCACATGCACCAATCGCATTCCGGTGTCTACATCTTCGTAATGGAAGGTGAAGTCAAAGTGGACGGCACAATACTCTCACGCCGTGACGGAATGGGAGTATACGAAACCGGCAGTTTTGAGCTGGAAACATTGAAAGACTCTCACATTCTCTTCATAGAAGTACCGATGTAGCGTGCTTTTGCATAAAATAACAGCTTAAACCGGAAGTTTGTGTAGCGTTTTTTGTAATATTGCGCTATAATTCAATCCGTAAATGAAACTTGATTACATCTACCATAGCGGCTTCGCGATTGAAGCGGACGGAGTGACGGTCATTATCGATTACTATAAAGATTCCTCGGAAGAGGTTTTCAATAAAGGTATCGTGCACGACTATCTCTTGGAAAAGCCGGGCTTACTCTACGTACTATGCTCGCATTTCCATCCCGACCACTTCAATCGCGAAGTTCTTTCATGGAAAAAACTGCGGCCCGACATCCGCTACATATTCTCCAAAGACATCCTGAAGCACCGCCGCGCCTCAGCGGAAGATGCCACCTACATCAATAAGGGCGACACCTACGAAGACGAACATATCCGTATCCAGGCCTTCGGTTCTACCGATGTGGGTATCTCCTTCCTGATAGACCTGCAGGGCAGACGGCTGTTCCATGCCGGTGACCTGAACAACTGGCACTGGGAAGATGAGTCTACTACACAGGAAGTCAAAAAGATGGAGGGCGACTTCATGGCTGTGCTGCGCGACATAAAAGCAGAATATCCGGCAGTCGACCTTGCCATGTTCCCCGTCGACCCGCGGCTCGGCACCGACTTTGCACGCGGCGCACGGCAGTGGATTCAGACGATAAAGACAACCTATATGGCACCTATGCACTTCCCGCCGGCAAGAGAGAAGGCCATGACCTTCGGCAAAGAGGCAGAATTCCGCGGCACTAAGTTTCTCTACATACACCGCGAAGGCGAAGAGATAGGAACACTGTAATATACACGCAAGAAAAATAAGCGCCTCAAACTGTATTATTGACAGCTTGAGGCGCAGTGATTATGAATAAAAAGGTTGGTTATAAAAACACATTAATGTTTCACCTGGAACTTCATTGTCTTACGTGCGTTTCCGGCCTGAACCTCCAGCACATAGATACCATTCTTAACCGAAGATATGTTTACAACATTGCTTGTGTCTGTCACCTTGCTGCTATAAACCTTACGGCCGGTAAGATCGTATAGATTAACATGGGCGTTGCCGTCACTAAGCATATCAATATGAAGTTCGTCCGTTGCGGGGTTAGGATATACGGTAACGTCAGCTATACCTGTACCCTGCTCACGATCCTCAAGCCACTGCT
>OLFY01003263.1_pt1 | contig 13747 bp, 10 predicted proteins | sample 1605611 | NCBI WGS metagenome assembly OLFY01 (sample SAMEA3888923, study PRJEB22519) | human gut metagenome | biome: human gut; feature: human-associated habitat; material: faeces | place: Denmark | collected 2011
ACTCTTTATGGCAGGGCGTTCAAGTGTGGAAGTCTTTAAGAAACTTGAAATTAATACAATTGGAGATCTTGCTCATGCGGATGTAAATGTAATTACGCTGCATTTAAAAAGTCATGGCCGGATGCTCTGGAATTTCGCAAATGGAATCGGGGACGATAAGGTACAGTATGAACCGGAAGAGGCAAAGGGAGTAGGAAATTCAACGACTCTGTCAGAGGATGCAACGACTTATGAAGAAGCGAGAGATGTATTTCGTGAGCTTGCGCAGAGCGTGGGGAACAGGCTGAAGAAGGCAGGAAAGAAAGCCGGGATGGTGAGCATGGAGGTTCGCTATTATGATTTCAGAAATATGTCGCATCAGGTGCAGCTTCAAAAGCCAACGAATGATCCGGTTATCTTATGTGAGACAGCATGTAATTTATTCCGTGAAAGCTGGAGTGGAGAACCTGTCCGTCTGCTCGGAATCCGAACGTCAAAGTTAGTAGAAGAGAATGCACCGGAACAGCTGACAATCTTTGATATAGAACTTCCAAAAGAACCGGATGAGAAACATAAGAAATTAAATGCTGCATTGGAACAGCTGAACAACCGTTATGGAAAGGGTGCGGTTGTGAAAGGCACATTTTATAAACCGGACGGAAAGAAGAAAAAAGATGGAATTTAGAAGAGATAGAAAGAGGAACGTGCATTGAAAGAGAAAAATTATAATCTGGAATTGATTCGAATGATTTCTTTTATATTTGTTATTGTGATCCATGTATCAAACTATTACTGCAGAGCCTATGGCGATATTACGATTGGGGAGTACAGTTTTTCACTGCTATTAAATCTGCTGGCAAGGATAAGTGTACCATGTTTTTTCATGATTACAGGAGCACTTCTGCTTGGAAGACAGGAATCACTTCATAAACATGCAAAAAGAATCTTTCGTTTTCTAATTGTTCTGCTTGTGTGGAGTGTAATATATATGATCTGGAATGCAGTTTATATGGAGGATCCTTATCAAATCAAAGATTTATTATATAAGCCGGTAGAACAGCATCTGTGGTATTTGTATGCAATGATTCCGATCTATCTGGTACTTCCTTTTTTCCAGGTTATGTGTAAAGGGATGAACCTTCGGATGGAACGCGCATTTCTTGTGGTGATTACGGCGGCTGTTTTGTTCAATTATATTTCCACATTTTTTGATGAAAAGATGTATTATTCCGTCCCAATGGTGGGGGACAGAATCTATTCTTATTATGTATTTATCGGATATTATATATATAAATACCGTAAGCATGTGATGAAGGAGAAAATGATTCCGGCAGGTATTTTTGTAGTATGCATGGCATTAAATTATGGGCTGACTTATGCGGCAACCTTGCAGGATGGAGAACATTATGAACGTCTGCTGGAATATGGTAATCCACTGCTTGCACTGGCAGCAGCGATGGCATTTCTTATGTTAGTACGATTGAAAAAGAGCGAATTCAATCCGTCCGAACAGGCAAAGAAGTGGATTGACAGATTTTGTGGATGTTCCTTTGGGATTTATTTGATCCATATCATGTTTCTTGATGTTTATAAGAGAAATATTAAGCCAGAGACATTTTCAGCCTGGATCATGATTCCGGTAGTGAGTGTGGGACTTGTGTTATTGTCATTTGGATGTGTCTGGCTGATTCGAAAGACGAAAACAGGACGAAAGATTATGTAGGTTTTTTTGCATATGTGGTGAGATTATGTTATTCTATAAAGGTTAAGACAATCGTTATTTGCCTGAAAGTCAATGATGCAATACACCAGTTCAGAACAGGAGGGTTAGATCATGAAATTAGATAAATTATTAGAACGCCTGGACTACACAGTAGTACAGGGAAGTGATTCTACGGAAGTAACAACACTGATCAATGATTCAAGAAAAGTGGAAGAAGGATCTGTTTTCGTGTGTATCAGCGGAGCAGTATCTGATGGACATAAATATGCAGCGGACGTTGCGGCGAAAGGTGCGGCAGCTGTTGTTGTAGAGAAAGATGTCGAAGTGCCGGAAAATGTGACTGTAATTAAGGTAGAGGATACTCGTTATGCACTGGCTCTGATGTCAGCGGCTTACTTTGGATATCCGGCAGATAAGATGAAAGTCATCGGTATTACAGGAACAAAAGGAAAGACAACAACAACTTACATGATCAAGTCTATTCTTGAAGAGACAGGACACAAGGTTGGATTGATCGGTACAATCGAGGCAATTATCGGAGACAAGAAGATCCCGTCATGTAATACAACACCGGAGTCTTATACAATCCATAAATATTTTGCAGAGATGGTAGAAGCTGGCTGTGACTGTGTTGTTATGGAAGTTTCATCACAGGGACTGATGCTTCACAGAACAGCGGGAATTCCATTTGAGATCGGTATTTTCACAAATCTTGGAAGAGATCATATTGGTCCGAATGAGCATAAGGATTTTGATGATTACAAGAGATGCAAAGGGCTTTTGTTCAAACAGTGTAAGCTCGGAATCGCCAATGTGGATGACAAGTATTTCAAAGATGTATTTAAAGGGTCTACATGTAAGATTGAGACATTTGGATTTTCACCGGAGGCAGATCTTCGCGCAGAGAATGTAGAACTGGTATCCAGACCGGGATATCTTGGTGTTGCATACCATGTTGCAGGCGTGATGGACTTTGATGTGGAAATCGATGTTCCAGGCAAGTTCAGTGTTTACAATTCACTGACTGCAATCTCAGTCTGCCGCCATTTCCAGGTGCCGGTTGAGATGATCAAAGATGCACTTAAGAAGGCAAAGGTAAAAGGACGTATCGAGATGATCAAGGTGTCTGATGATTTTACACTGATGATCGATTATGCGCACAATGCGATGAGTCTTGAAAGTCTTCTGACAACATTGAAGGAATATAATCCGAAGCGTCTTGTATGTCTGTTCGGATGCGGCGGAAACCGTTCTAAAGACAGAAGATTCGAGATGGGTGAGGTATCCGGAAGACTGGCAGACCTGACAATCATTACATCAGATAATCCGAGATTTGAAGAACCACAGGATATTATTAACGATATCAAAACCGGAATCGCAAAGACAGATGGAAAATATGTGGAAATCTGTGATCGTAAAGAAGCAATCAAATATGCGATCGAACACGGCGAACCGGGTGATGTTATTGTACTGGCAGGAAAAGGACATGAGGACTATCAGGAAATCTGCGGTGTGAAGCATCCGATGGATGAGCGCGTGCTGATCAAAGAAGTTCTGGAAGAATTAAAAGAGAAATAAGATTGTGTTTGCAGATGTTATTGTAGATATACAACATGAAAAACTGGATAAGATCTTTCAGTACCGCATCCCGGAAGAACTGGAGTCAAGACTTCAACCGGGAATGGAAGTGGTTGTGCCATTCGGAAAAGGAAACCGGCAGATCAAAGGATACGTGACAGGTTTTTCGGAAAAATGCGAATACGACCTTTCCAAAGTGAAATCCATCCTGTCTATTTCTGAAAAGGGAATGGAGATTGAGACCAGGCTGATTGCTCTTGCGGCATGGATGAAAGAGCATTATGGCGGGACAATGATCCAGTCGCTCAAGACCGTTCTGCCGATCAGGCAGAAAGAGAATGCAAAGGTAAAGAAGCATTTACGGCTTCTCCTTTCGGAAAAAGAAGGAGAAGAAAAGCTTGCATTTTATAGAAAAAAGAACCAGAAGGCACGGGCAAGACTGCTGGAAGCATTGCTTGCAGACCGGCTTTTAGATTATGAACTGGTGACCGGAAAGCTGAATATTACCCTGCCGGTGATCCGTGCGTTAGAAGAGCAGGGAGTACTGAAGCTCGAATCCGAGCAGATCTACCGTAATCCGGTGCAGCAGGGAACGCAGCAGGAGCGAACCATCACCTTTACTTCAGAACAGGAGCAGGTAATCCGGGGATTCCGTGAGGATTATCTGGCGGGAAAGCGAAAGACATATCTCATCCATGGAGTGACAGGGAGCGGCAAGACGGAAGTTTATATGGAAATGATCCATACGGTTGTGGAACATGGCAGACAGGCGATCGTTCTGATCCCGGAGATCGCACTGACGTATCAGACTGTCATGCGGTTTTACAGGAAGTTCGGAGACCGGGTTTCAATTATGAATTCCAGGCTTTCTGCGGGGGAACGTTATGATCAGATGATGCGTGCAAAGCGGGGAGAGATCGATGTGATGATCGGTCCCCGCTCTGCCCTGTTTACACCATTTCCGAATCTTGGACTGGTGGTGATCGACGAGGAACATGAGCCGACTTACAAAAGTGAGCAGATTCCCAGGTATCATGCACGGGAAACTGCGATCCAGAGAGCAAAAGAAGAGGATGCAAGCGTTGTCCTTGGAAGTGCGACGCCCTCGATGGAGGCGATGTACCGGGCGAGGAAGGGTGAGTATGTTCTGTATGAAATGCGGCATCGTTCCAGAATGCAGCAGATGGCAAAGGTGTATACTGTAGATATGCGGGAAGAACTGAAGAACGGGAATCATACGATCCTGAGCGGGAAGCTGCAAAGTCTGATGGAAGAGCGGCTGGAGCGGGGAGAGCAGATCATACTGTTTTTGAACCGGCGTGGATATTCGGGATTTGTGTCCTGCAGGGAGTGTGGACATGTGATCCAGTGTCCACACTGCAATGTATCCCTTTCCGTTCATAAAGGAGGGAAAATGGTCTGCCATTACTGTGGATATGAGCAGCCGAAGATTCGGGTCTGCCCGGAGTGCGGGTCCGGTTTTATCGGAGAATTTAAAGCCGGAACGCAGCAGATCGAGGAGATGGTGAGACGACGTTTCCCACAGGCAAAAGTCCTGCGGATGGATATGGATACGACGAAAAAGAAAGATGCACATACAAAAATTCTTTCAGCATTTGCCAATGAAGAGGCGGATGTGCTGGTAGGAACGCAGATGATCGTAAAGGGACATGATTTCCCGAATGTGACGCTGGTGGGGGTGCTGGCAGCAGATATGTCATTGTATACCGATGATTACCGTTCAGGGGAACGGACCTTTCAGTTGCTGACGCAGGCAGCAGGACGTGCCGGAAGAGGGATGCGGGAAGGAGAAGTGGTCATTCAGACTTATTCCCCGGAGCATTATGCAATCAAAGCTGCTGCGGCACAGGATTATAAAGCTTTTTATGAGCAGGAGATCCGGTACAGGGAGCTGCTGGGGTATCCTCCGGCAGAAGAACTGATGGCTGTGCTGGCAGCAGGAGAAGATGAACGGCTTCTGGAGACTGGGTGTAAATATTTGAAAGAATATGTCTTAAGGATCAAAGGAAAAGCACCACTGGAAGTGATCGGTCCGGCAAGTCCGGGAGTAGATAAGATTAAAGATATTTACCGCCGGGTAATCTATATTAAAGCACCGGAATACAGAACGCTGATCCGGGTAAAAGATCTGATGGAGCAGTATATTGAGATCAATTCAGGCTTTGCAAAGCTGAGGATCCAGTTTGATTTTAATCCGATGAACCTGTGAGAATAAAAGAGAAATATTGGCGTAGAAGCGACAGATCCTGTCGGACAAAAGTCATCGATTAAGATAAGGTAAAATTAAGATAAGGTAAGATTAAGAAGGAGAAGGTTATGGCAATCAGAGAAGTAAGAGAAATCGGGGATGAAATTCTCGGAAAGCAATGTAAAGAAGTAAAGAAAATGACCATCAGGACAAAGATTCTGATTGGTGATATGCTGGATACGATGTATGAAAAGATGGGAGTCGGTCTGGCAGCACCACAGGTAGGAATCCTCAAGCAGATCGTGGTGATCGATGTAGGCGAGGGACCGATCGTACTGATCAACCCGGAGATCATCGAGACTTCCGGTGAGCAGACCGGAGAAGAAGGATGCCTGAGTGTTCCGGGAAAATGGGGCATTGTGACACGTCCGAATTATGTGAAAGTGCGGGCATTGAATGAAGAGATGGAAGAATTTGAAATCGAGGGAGAAGGACTTCTTGCAAGAGCATTCTGCCATGAGATCGATCATCTTTCGGGGCATCTTTATGTGGATAAGGTGGAAGACGGACTGCATGATGTAGAACCGGTGGAGGAACCGGAAGACTGAAAATCCTTGAAATACAGACAGTGCAGAGAAGAATAAAAAAAGGGAGGATCAATGATGAAGATTATCTTTATGGGAACGCCGGATTTTTCAGTGGGAACGCTGGAGGCACTGATCGAAGCAGGACATGAAGTGTGTCTGGTGGTAACGCAGCCGGACAAGCCGAAGGGAAGAGGCAAAGAAATGCAGCCCACTCCGGTGAAAGCAGCGGCAATGAAGCATGGAATCCCGGTGTATCAGCCGAAGAAGATCAGGGATCCTGAGTGTGTGGAAGAATTAAGAAAATATCAGGCAGATGTTATGGTTGTGATTGCATTTGGACAGATCCTTCCAAAGTCAATTCTGGAAATGACACCATATGGGTGCATCAATGTGCATGCCTCACTTCTTCCAAAGTACCGCGGTGCAGCACCGATCCAGTGGGCGATCATCAACGGAGAAAGTGTGACCGGAGTAACGACCATGCAGATGGATGAAGGACTGGATACAGGAGATATGATCCAGAAGACGGAAGTTGAGATCACACCGGACGAGACCGGTGAGTCACTGCATGATAAACTGGCAGCTGCAGGTGCGGCATTATGCGTGGAGACGCTGAAAGCAGTGGAAACACATACAGCAACCTTTGAAAAGCAGGGAGAAAGTCCCACCGCTTATGCACGGATGTTGGATAAAAAGCTTGGAAATATCGACTGGAGCAGATCTGCCGTTGAGATCGAACGGCTGGTTCGTGGTTTAAATTCCTGGCCAAGTGCCTATACTCACTGGGACGGAAAGGTGATGAAGATCTGGAAAGCGAAAGCAGAGCCGGGAGCGGGTGTGCAGGCAGGCGGAACAGAGACAGAAAAGTTTCAGGGAGAATCACAGACAGTGGCAGGAACTGTCGTTGCAGTGGAAAAAGACAGCTTTACAGTACAGACAGGTGAAGGACGACTGAAGGTGCTGCAGCTTCAGATTCCGGGGAAAAAGCGGATGGATGCGGATGCATTTTTAAGAGGATATAGCCTGAAGCCGGGAACTGTATTTACAACAGAAGCATAGAGCAGGAAAATGGACAGAATTTAAATTCAGGAGGCAGAGAAGATGTTCTACTATTATTATGACTGGACTTATATATTAGTACTGATCGGTGTGGTATTAAGCCTTTTGGCATCGGCAAAAGTAAAAAGCACGTTTGCAAGATATTCTAATGTACGCAGTTATTCAGGCATGACGGGAAGGGATGCGGCAGAAAAGATTTTGCATCGGAACGGCATTTATGATGTACAGATCATCCATATTTCAGGAAATCTGACAGATCATTATAATCCAACGAACAAGACACTGGCATTATCAGATCCGGTTTATCATTCGACTTCCGTTGCAGCAATCGGTGTCGCAGCACATGAATGTGGTCATGCAGTGCAGCATCAGGTAGGGTATGCACCGCTTTCTGTCCGTTCTGCTTTAGTGCCGGCGGCAAATTTTGGTTCTATGATCTCGTGGCCATTGATCATTATTGGACTGATGTTCAACGGGCAGATGTCCGCAATGCTGATCAATCTGGGAATCCTGTTGTTCTCACTGGCAGTCCTTTTTCAGATTGTGACTTTACCGGTAGAGTTCAATGCGTCACACCGGGCAGTAAATGTTCTGGAGACGGCAGGAATGTTGCATCCTGAAGAGATCAGCGGTGTGAAGAAAGTACTGGGAGCAGCGGCACTGACGTATGTGGCAAGTGCAGCGGCACAGATTTTACAGTTATTACGTCTTCTGATCCTTACAAGAGGACGCAGAGACGATTAAAGTGCAGAACAGAAATGCTGGAGGAAAAAGATGGGCAGACAGGTCAATGAGCGGGAAATCGTTCTCGCAGTATTGATGGAAATAACAGAAAATGGAGCATACAGCCATAAAATTCTCGGAGAGGTACTGTCGAAATATCAATACCTTGAGAAGAAAGAGCGTGCGTTTATTACCAGGGTGACCGAGGGGACGCTGGAGCATCTGATTGAGATCGATTATATTCTGGATCAGTTCTCGAAAGTAAAAGTGAAGAAGATGAAACCGGTGATCCGCAATATCTTAAGAAGCGGAGTTTACCAGTTAAAATATATGGACAGCGTACCGGATCATGCGGTGTGCAGTGAGGCAGTAAAGCTTGCGGTTCGAAAAGGATTTTCAGGTCTGCGGGGATATGTGAATGGAGTTCTGAGAAATGTTGTCCGCAAGATGGACGAGATCGAGTATCCAAAAGAAGATGTCCAGAGATTGTCTGTGAAATATTCTGTCCCGGAATGGATTCTTTCTTTATGGAAGAAAGAATATGGGGAAGAGATTACAGAGAAGATGGCAGCAGATTTTCAGAAAGAGAAGCCGATTACGATCCGATGTTGTATGAACCGGGTTACACCGGAAGTATTGAAAGAAAAACTGGAAGCAGAAGGAGCGAAAGTAGAAGCACATCCGTATCTTCCTTATGCGTTTTATCTTTCAGATTATGATTATCTGGAAGGTCTGGAAAGTTTTCAGGAAGGACTCTTTGCAGTACAGGATATCAGTTCTATGTTTGTCGGAGAACTGGCAGATCCAAAAGCCGGCGATCATGTAATTGATGTCTGTGCAGCACCGGGAGGAAAATCACTTCATGTGGCAGAGAAGCTTCAGCTGGCAGATGAAGTGGCGGTGAGAGAGAATGGAACAGAAGAAAAGACAGGACGGGTTGAAGCAAGAGATCTGACTGAATATAAGACAGATCTGATTTGGCAGAATATCGACCGTTCCGGACTTGGAAATATTTGTGCTGTATGCAAGGACGCTTCTGTATTTGATGAGTATGATAAGGAAACAGCGGATCTTGTGATTGCAGACCTTCCATGTTCAGGTCTTGGCGTTCTTGGCAAAAAACCAGATCTGAAATATCGCGTACAACCGGAAGATCTTGAAGAACTTGCAGATTTGCAGAGAAAGATTCTGACTTGCGCACAAGCAATCGTCAAGGATGGCGGCACATTGCTGTACAGCACATGTACCGTAAATCCGGGAGAAAACATGGACAATGTACACTGGTTCTTGAAAGAATACCCACAATTTGAACTGGACGATATCACAGAAAATCTTTGCAAGGAGTTACGAAGTGATGTGATCGAGAAGGGATGTATCCAATTCTTCCCGGGAGTTCACGATTGTGACGGATTCTTTATTGCAAGATTTAAGAAAAAAGCATGATTTTCAGGAAATGTGAAAAAATAGAAAAAACAGGCAAATAATGTGAATAACTCACAGAAAAAATGAAATACAGGAGGAAAACTTTAAGATGAAGAAGGATATCCGTGCTTATGGATATGAAGAATTACAGAAAGAGATGGCGACGATCGGAGAAAAAGCATTTCGTGCAAAACAGATTTATGAATGGCTGCATGTGAAGCTGGTAGATCATTTTGATGAGATGACAAATCTTTCAAAGGCTTTGAGAGAAAAACTGGAAGAGAATTATGAGATTCTCCCGGTTGTTATGCTGGAGAGACAGATTTCCCAGATTGACGGTACGAACAAGTTCTTGTTCCGTCTTTATGATGGAAATGTAGTCGAAAGTGTTCTTATGAAATATAAGCATGGAAATTCCGTCTGTATTTCCTCCCAGGTCGGTTGCAGGATGGGATGTGCATTCTGTGCATCAACGATCGGAGGTCTGGTGAGAAATCTTTCTCCGTCTGAGATGCTTGGACAGATCTATCAGATTCAGAAGATAAGTGGTGAGAGGGTTTCGAATGTGGTGATCATGGGAACCGGAGAACCGATGGATAATTACGATAATTTCCTGAAGTTTATTCATTTACTTACAGATGAGCATGGACTGAATATCAGTCAGAGAAATGTCACCGTATCAACCTGTGGAATAGTTCCAAGGATGAAAGAACTGGCAAAAGAGCATTTACAGATTACACTTGCACTTTCGCTTCACGGTTCCAATCAGGAAAAACGAAGAAAATTGATGCCGGTTGCAAATAAATATGATATCACAGAAGTACTCGCAGCCTGTGACGAATATTTCAAAGAAACCGGCCGGAGAGTGAGCTTTGAGTACAGTCTTGTACATGGTGTGAATGATACGGATGAAGATGCACAGGAACTGATTCATTTATTAAAGCATAAGAACTGTCATATCAATCTGATACCGGTCAACCCGGTAAAAGAGCGTGATTTTGTTCGTCCAAGCCGGAAAAGTGCTTTGAATTTCAAAAATAAACTTGAAAAAAGCGGAATAAATGTTACTATAAGAAGGGAAATGGGCTCTGATATTGACGGAGCCTGCGGTCAGCTCAGGCGCCGCTACGTAGAAACTGAAGGAGAATAGAAGGTATGAAGACATTTTCAATTACAGATGTTGGAATGGTGCGACAGGTAAATCAGGACTACGTCTTTACGACGGGAAAACCACTGGGTATTCTCCAGAACCTGTTCGTGGTAGCGGATGGTATGGGTGGCCATCAGGCAGGAGATTATGCTTCCAAGTGTACGGTGGAAGTGATGATCAAAGAGATTGCGAAGAGCGAGGGAGAGGATATCGAACGTGTTCTTGTGAAAGCAATCAAGTCTGCCAATCGTGAGATTATCAAAGAAGCATCCGGTGACGAACATCTGAAGGGGATGGGAACAACGGTTGTTGCCGCTACTGTGAAAGAACAGATGCTGTATTTTGCCAATGTGGGAGACAGCCGTCTGTATCTGATCAATCAGGGAATCCAACAGCTAAGTAAGGATCATTCTCTTGTAGAAGAGATGGTTCGTCTCGGTGGAATTAAGCCGGAAGAAGCGAAGCATCATCCGGATAAGAATATTATCACAAGAGCGATCGGTGCAAAAGCTGATGTGGATGTGGACTTTTATGAACACCGTCTGAAACGGGGAGACATCATTCTGATGTGTACAGACGGATTAAGTAATATGGTGGAAGATGAAGAACTTTTCCATATTGTGCAGGGAAGCCGGGATATCGTCGAGGCAGGTGAGATGCTGGTGGAAGCAGCAAAAGAGAATGGAGGAACAGATAACATCGGAGTGGTATTGTTTGAGCCATTTGCAGATGAGGTGAGTGTATGATTAAAGAAGGAGTATTTTTAGGGAAACGATACGAGATACTTGGTCGTATCGGTTCTGGCGGAATGGCAGATGTCTATAAAGGCAAGGACCATAAGCTGAATCGTTTTGTTGCGATCAAGGTGTTGAAGAGCACATATCGTTCGGATGAGACGTTTATTAAGAAGTTTTTAAGCGAAGCTCAGGCAGCAGCAGGATTGATGCATCCAAACGTAGTCAATGTCTATGATGTAGGGCAGGATCGTGGTCTTTATTATATGGTCATGGAGCTTGTAGAAGGAATTATGCTGAAGGATTACATCGAGAAGAAAGGAAAGCTTTCAGCAAAAGAGACGATCAGTATTTCTATTCAGATGGTGACAGGCATTCAGGCAGCGCATAACTGCCATATCATTCACCGGGATATTAAGCCGCAGAATATTATTATTTCCAAAGATGGAAAGGTTAAGGTTACTGATTTCGGAATCGCGCGGGCTACGACATCAACGGCAACGCAGGCAGTAACAACAACGGTGATGGGATCTGTACATTACACATCTCCGGAACAGGCCAGAGGCGGTATTGTAGATGAGAAGAGTGATATCTATTCAGCAGGTATCACGATGTATGAGATGATCACCGGGCATGTTCCGTTTGACGGAGATTCGACAGTGACGGTTGCTTTGAAACATTTGAATGAAGTGATCAAGTCTCCAGCAGAAGAAGTACCGGATATTCCGTACAGTCTGGAGTGCATTATTATGAAATGTACACAGAAACTGCCGAATAAACGATATATGAGCTGTGAGGAACTGCTTCAGGATCTGAAGCACTCACTGGTAGATCCGGATGGAGATTTTGTAGTTCTTGATGGTGTGACAAAACGTATGCCGGCAGCATCTCAGGATACAGGACGGACCACGGTTGTTATGTCACAGGATGAACTGAATCGTATGAAGAATCGTCAGAATTATAATGATGATTATGACGACGATTACGAGGATGACTATGACGATTACGATGACCGCCGCAGAAGCCGTTATGATGATGACGATGACTACGACGACCGCCGCAGAAGTCGTTATGATGATGACGATGATTATGATGATCGCCGCAGAAGCCGCTATGATGATCGCCGTAAGAAGAATGAAGTGAATAAAGACACGAAGAAGATCATGAAGATTCTTATGGTTGTTGCCGGTGTTGTGATCGCACTTTTGATCATGTTCCTTGTAGGAAATGCAGTGGGCGTATTTAAAGGTGGAAAAGGAACGACTACACAACAAACAGATTCAGAGATGGTAAAAGTACCGGATGTGACAGGCAAGACATATGAGGAAGCTCAGAAAGAACTGAACAAATATGATCTCGGAATCCATAAGTCAACTGCGCCTTCCGATACTGTTGCAAAAGGAAAGATTATCAGCCAGGATCCTGCTGATGGAAAGAAAGTAAAGAAGCATACAACAGTCAATGTTGTGATCAGCAGTGGTGAAGAAGCTAAGATGACAACGATTCCAAGTGTTGTTGGTTTGGCAGAAGCTGATGCAGAAAAAGCACTTCAGGCGAAGAACCTTGTTGTGAAGAAAGGTGATCCTGTTTACAGTGATGATGTGGAGCAGGGAGAAGTTGTTTCTGTCAGTCCGAGTGAAGGTGCAGAAGTAAAAGAAGGAACAACGGTTACTCTTGTAATAAGCAAGGGAAATCAGCCGGCAACAGTTCCTAAACTTACCGGAAAGTCCCAGTCGGATGCTGAAGCAGTACTTTCACAGGCAGGTTTGTCCGGAAATGCAACTGAAGATTACAGTGATACTGTAGAAGAAGGAGTTATTATTTCACAGGATACAGATGCCGGAAAAGAAGTATCTAAAGGTACAACAATCGGATATGTGGTGAGCAAAGGACCAAAGATGACGGTGGTTACAGTACCGGATCTTTCCTATAAAGACCAGAATACAGCGGAAAAACTGTTGAAGCAGGCAGGACTTACACCGGAGTATATTGGTGAAGATTATAGTGATGAATATCCAGAAGGACAGGTATTCTATCAGTCTGTCAGCAGTGGTACGCAGGTAGAAAAAGGAACAACTGTCCAGTATATGGTCAGCAAAGGATCTCAGCCATCAGATCCGGATAGTGGAGATTCCGGAAATGATTCCGGGACAGAAGAGAACACGAATCAATGATAACAGAGAGCAAGTATATGCAGGGAAAGATAATAAAGGGAATTGCAGGATTTTATTACGTAAATAACGGTGAAAATAAAGTATACCAGTGCAAGGCAAAAGGTGTATTCAGAAACCGTAAGATCAAACCTCTGGTAGGGGATGATGTGGAGTTTTCCGTGCTGGATGAAGAGACAATGGAAGGAAATATTGATGAGATCCTTCCAAGAAAGAATGAGCTGATCCGTCCGGCAGCAGCCAATGTAGATCAGGCATTAGTCCTGTTTGCGCTGACCCATCCGGCACCGAACTTAAATTTACTGGACCGGTTTCTGGTCATGATGTCCATGGAAGATATCCCGGTAAAACTGTGTTTTAATAAGCAGGATCTGGGAGATGAGGCACTGATGGACCAGTACCGCAGTATTTA
>OLFY01003269.1_pt1 | contig 13718 bp, 10 predicted proteins | sample 1605611 | NCBI WGS metagenome assembly OLFY01 (sample SAMEA3888923, study PRJEB22519) | human gut metagenome | biome: human gut; feature: human-associated habitat; material: faeces | place: Denmark | collected 2011
GCGTAACGCCCTCGTCGGGTCGGTCGTCGCGCGAGGCCTCGGCCTCGTCGGCGGATCGGTCCAAGAACATGACGATATCGGCGTCCTGCTCGATGGAGCCCGATTCACGCAGGTCGGACAGCTGCGGGCGCTTGCCGGTACGGGATTCAACCTGACGCGACAGCTGCGACAGCGCAATCAGCGGAATCTTGAGCTCCTTGGCCATAATCTTCAGACCACGCGACATCTCGGAGACCTCGACGGTGCGGCTCTCGGAACGACGTCCCGGCGGAGGACTCACCAGCTGCAAGTAGTCCAGGATGATGATGGCCTTCTCCTTGTTATGGAGCATGCGGCGGCTCTTGGCGCGAATCTCGGTCACCGTGGTGCCGGGCGTATCGTCAATCAGGATATCGAGCTTGGACAGCGTCTGCGTGGCCTCGTTGATGTTGGCCCACTGCTCGGGACTAATGCGGCCCGTACGGAAATCGCTGATCGAGATCATGGCATAGGCGCAAATCAGACGCTGGGCAATTTCCTTGCCCGACATCTCCAGTGAGAAGAAGCCGACGGTATAACCCGCGGCGGCGGCATTGAGTGCCAAGTTCAGGGCGAACGACGTCTTACCCACGGCGGGGCGGGCGCCGATAATGATGAGCTGGCCCTCGCGGAAGCCCATGAGCATACGGTCGAGCGACGGGAAGCCCGTGGGCACGCCTGCGGCCTGACCGCCGGCCTTGCACACTTCCTCGGCCTCGTTATAGGCCTCGACCATAAACTCGGTCAGCGTCTTGTAGCTCGACTTGACCTCACGCGCCGTGACCTTGAGCAGCTTGCTCTCAGCCAGCTCCACGACCTCCTTAGTATCGGTGGGGGCGTTGTAGGCCAGCGCGTTGATCTCGTTGGTGGCGCCAATCAGCTCGCGCAACATCGAGTCGCGACGAACGATGGCGGCATGGTGCTGCCAGTTGACGAGCGACAGGGTCTGACCCATCAGCTCCAAAATGTACGCCTCGCCACCCACGGCATCGAGCTTGTTGATGCTTCGCAGGTAATCGATCAGCGAGATGGAGTCGATGGGGATGCGACTGTTGTACATATCGACCATCGCAGTATAGATGGTCTTATGAATGGGCCGATAGAAGTCATCGGGCTGCAGCTCGACCTGAGCCTCTTCGACCACCTCGGGCGATAGCAGCATAGCGGCCAGTACGTTGGCCTCTGCATCTTGGTTTTGGGGGAGACCCAACTTGGAGCCACGGTCCTCGACCGTCAGCCCCGTCTCCCTATCGTCATATGCCATGAGCATCCTCATTCATATCGCTTGCGAGCATCCATAGTATCAGCCACGGCTATTAATCGAGCCGCGCCTTGGCAATCATCACCGAACCAAACGGGTAAACGGTCCTATGCACGGGACCGCATCTCAATGACTGCTATGAACTCACCCAGCGCAAAAAACAAAAGGGCGCCCTGGTCTCCCAGAGCGCCCTTCTTAGAACAAGATTGTTGCGTTGCAGCAAATGCTACTCGGCAGCAGCCTCGGTCTCGACCTCGGCGGTCTCGGCCTCGGCGACCTCAGCGGCCTCCTCGACCTCAGTCTCGGCAGCGAGCTCCTCGGCGGTAACGCCGACGAGAACGACAACCTCGGCCTTGATCTCGCGGTACAGCGAGATAGCGACGGTGTGGGCACCGGCAACCTTGATGGGCTTACCGAGCTCGACGCGCTTGCGGTCGATGTCCATACCGAGCTGATCCTTGATGGCGTCAGCGATCATAGCGGCGGTAACGGAGCCAAAGAGGATGCCCTCGTCGCCAACCTTGACGTCAACGGTGACCTGCTTGCCCTCGAAGGCAGCCTTGGTCTCGTTGGCAGTAGCCAGACGGACGGCCTCGCGCTTGGCGATGTTGTTGCGACGCTCGTCGAGCTGCTTGAGGTTGCCCTTGGTGGCGGCAACAGCGAGCTTCTTGGGGAACAGGAAGTTCTCAGCGTAACCCTGAGCGACCTCTACGACGTCACCCTCGCCGCCCTTGCCCTTGATCTCATCGAGAAGAATAACCTTCATGATGCGTCTCCCTTCTTAGCCGCGGTCGCGGTTGCCACGAGAGGAAACCACGGGGACGGTGTACGGCAGGAGAGCCATCTCGCGGGCGCGCTTGATGGCGTTGGCGATGTCATGCTGATGCTGCGTGCAAGCGCCAGTGACGCGACGGGGCTTGATCTTGCCACGGTCGGTCATGTACTTACGGAGAAGCTGAGTGTCCTTATAGTCGATGAACTCAGTGTTCTCCTTGCAGAACTGGCAGTACTTACGACGCGGCTGACGTGCAGAATAATCATTAGCCATGTCAAAATACCTTTCATTTGGCAACTTCGGCGAGCCGAAGCCGCCTCTCACTCAAAAATAGGCGAACAACCCTTAGAACGGGATGTCCTCATCGTAGACGTCGACCGCGGGCGGCGTAGCCACCGGTGCGGCAGGACGTGCTGCGGGCGTGGGAGCTGCGGGGGCGTAACCGCCCTGATCGTAGCCACCCTGGCCACCACGGGAGCTCATAAACTCGATTTCATCGACGATGACCTCAAGCTTGCTCCTGCGCTGACCGTCGCGCTCCCAAGAGCTGTAGCGCAGCTTGCCCTCGATCGCGACCTTGTTTCCCTTTGCCAGGAAACGGCTCACGGCCTCGGCGCGGGTGCCAAACATAGTGCAGTCGACAAAGTTGGGATAGTCCTCCCACTCGCCAGTCTGCGCATTGCGGCGACGATCGTTCACGGCGACGCCAAAGGACAGAACCTGGGTTCCGCCGGCGGTGGCGCGCAGCTCGGGATCGCGGGTGAGGTTACCGGTGATGTTCACTCGATTGATGCTCATAACTCACTACTTCCTCTTGGGGCACAAGCCCAGTCCAAAACGACAGTCTTACTCCTGGTCGTCGCGACGGACGATCATGTGGCGGACCACAGCGTCGGTGATGCGCAGGACGCGATCAAGCTCGGCGATCTGGGTAGGATCTGCGTGGAAGTTGATGAGGGTGTAGTCACCATCGGTGAGGTCGTTGATCTCGTAGGCGAGCTTGCGCTTGCCCCACTCGTCAACGGAGTCGACCTTGCCAGCGCCCTCAGCGATCGTGGTATCGATACGCTTCATAACAGCGAGACGAGTCTCGGGGTCGAGCGACGGGTCAACAAAGAACAGCAGTTCATAAGCCTTCATATTGTCACCTCCTCTGGGCAAATGTGGCTTCAGGTCGTGAAGGTGCGCCTGAAGCAGGAAAAGACTTGGTAATAATATCTTTCAACCTCCCAGGCTGCAAGAATATGCAGCTACAACCTCATGACCTCCACATATGTCCATGCTTACACGGCACTTCTCGCGTATTCCAACCAAATGCTGACCAAGAGCTTGACGGATTCGATAGTAAGATACGCCGCGGCGAGGACAACCTGAGCCAAACCGCAGGTTATCGATTGCAGGGTTGTGGTCGCAAAATGCATGCCACCGGTTCAGTCGATTGCCTCAAAATTTTTAAATTCGCTGCCACGTCATTCATGAATACCTATTTTGAACAGGTCATCGAGCGGGATCTGGCTGGTCATGATGCTTTTTTAGTACTTATCTGGCACAGGCCGGATAAGGACGCGGAGCGAGCAGTTTAAAAAATGCCAAGTTTTCTGTTTGCACTTTTCGATTCCTCGTGTATACTGACTTTCGCATTTAACGGAGAGTTGTCCGAGTGGCCGAAGGAGCACGATTGGAAATCGTGTAGGCGTCAAAAGCGTCTCCAGGGTTCAAATCCCTGACTCTCCGCCAGTTAATTCCAAAGCAGGCCTTAGAGCCTGCTTTGTTTTTACCCCACGCGGAGGGGTGGCAGAGTGGTTGAATGCGGCGGTCTCGAAAACCGTTTGGCCTGTATAAGGTCACGAGGGTTCGAATCCCTCCTCCTCCGCCATTTTGGTTGAGAAAGCTCCCAAGAATGGGAGCTTTTTTGTTATCGAAATACGTCTCGATCCCACGCTTCCCCAAACATGTACGTCACCCTCCAAAACCGACATTTTTCGACATCTTTGGAGGCTGACGTACACGTTTGGATTGAGCTCACGGGAGCGGCACTATTCGGAAGGTGCCTCCTCGTCTCGTATGCTTTTCCAGTTGCGGATAAGTGCCTTGCGTAGTTCGTTTTGTTTTCTCTGGTACCCGGTGTCGGTACAGCGAGGCATGCCGAGTGCTTCGCGAATGTTGTTCATGGCGCGGTGAAAGGCGAGCTGACTACTGAACTGAGCCGAAGTGAGCGTAACGATTCGATATCCCATTTGGGAGAGAACGGCCTCTCGCTCCGCATCTGCTCCCTTGCGCTCGAGCTCATCGTGAAAACCGCCCTTATATTCGATACCGAGCGCCCTGCGCTTATAGGTCACGAGCGCATCGATTTTGAGTGTTCGAGCTTTGGCGCAATGCCAGAGACGTTGAGGGATCTCGAGCGGTTTGTTGAGTTCGATACCTCGGATGCCAACGCCGCCTTCGCTTGTTGGGAGCGAGAGGGCGATTGCCGAAGCGGTCTCCATAGGCGAGGCCGAGTGATCGTAGATGTGCCTGAGCGCAAGCCGTGCACGTGTGGCACCGGGTTTGCCGGGGTGCCGATCGAGCAGTTCGGTTATTTCATCCTTGGAGGTGGTGGCTGGTTGCTCGGTATAAGGGTCGGCGGGATTGAGCCTCATGCGATAATCGCCGCAAACTTCATAGCCATATTCGAGATATTCGATCCTATCCATCCACTCGGCAGCGAGCGCGAAGGTGAAGGCTTCGTCGGTGATGAAGATTCCGGGCGTCAACTCGTTAATATGCTCGTAGGGAAGATTTTGTCCAAGAATGTGGCAAACGACGCCTTTGGTACGAATTCGCTCAAATTCGAATACAACCGCGATATCGATAGTCTTAAGCATATCGGACGGAATGCCGCAGTCGGTAAGGACCTGTCGTATGCGCGCAACACGTTGCTGGGTGGAGATGCCTTGTGCGCCTATCTGGTAGTCGTGCCGCGCAAGAGACTGAACCAAATTCTGGGGTGCATGATGGACAAGCCATGCGGTTTTATGCGAAATGAGAACAGGGGTATCCATTGAGGGCCTCTCGCTCTGAGCCGGTATCCAACTCTTATGTCCGTTGAAGTGGGGAAATATACCGGATGTGAGTAAATCAACTCACTCATGCTGTGAGCTCAATCCAAACATGTACGTCAGCCTCCAAAGATGTCGGAAAATGTCGTTTTTGGAGGGTGACGTACATGTTCTGGACCCCTGGCATTCCAGCAACGCCATGCCCCCACCCAGTCCCGACCGTTTGCCGAGCAATAGGGTCGCAATCGGCGCCGAACATGTACTATGTACGGGCATTGTCCAAACCCGCAACTCAAAGGACCCCATCTTGCCCGTCGTCGCCGCTGTAACCGTTACCTCACATGCCTCGGATGCCATGGTCGCTATCCCATTTTGGCTCGAGATGTTCGCTGTTGTCGCGGCATCGATCTCGGGTGTGCTGGTCGCGCGCGAGCACAAGCTCGACCTGGTGGGCGCCGTCGCGCTCGCCGTGGTTTGCGGCCTGGGCGGCGGTCTTTTGCGCGACATGACACTCCAGGTGGGCAACGTCTACATCCTCAACCAGCCGATGGCGCTGCCGCTTTCCATTGCCACGGCAGCCATCATCTACATTTTCCCGGCAATCGTCGACAAGCCCGAAAAACTCATTCCCCTGCTCGACATCATCTCGGTGGGTATTTATGCGGCAACCGGAGCGGACAAGGCGCTGGTCTACGGCTTTGCGCCGGCGGTGTGCATCATGATGGGCTTTTTTACCGCGGTGGGCGGCGGCATGCTGAGAGATGGTTTTATGGGTGTGGTGCCGGGTATTTTCCAGCGCACCAACTTCTATGCCATCGCGGCTATCGCCGGATCGGCAAGCTATGTTTGCCTTGTCATGAGCGGCTTGGTCAGCAATGTCGTCGCACTGGTCGTTTGCGTCGTGGTGACCATGGGGCTGCGCTGGCTATCGCTACGCTTTGATATCAAAAGCCCCACCGAGGACGACATCGCACGCTTTTTGCACCGCAAAAAGTAGGTGGCGCGGCACGACCCTTCGAAATGCAACCGAGAGGCTCTTTTAGAGCGCCCGCACGTTGGGTACCCTGTTAGGTATATGCCGAACACCTAAAAAAAGGATCAACCATGGCTTTCAATCAAACCGCGGCGGCGCCGTCACACAAGATGCGTCGCTGCCTGCTTATGGCATTCGCGCTCATCGCGCTGGCGATCACCGCGCTTCCCACGGCGTCGTTCGCCGGCACGGACACCGCAGGCAACGTACTTGCGACCGACAATGACGCCAATCCGTCCGGCGTCGAAGGTGACCTGTACTGGGCAGGTCAGGCCCTCAACTTGGACGATACGTCCATCGACCGCGATATCATCGCCGCGGGCGATACTCTCTCGATTCGCGACTGCACGGTGGGCGGTGCCGTCCGTCTGGCGGCACGCACCATCGACATTGCCAAGACCACGGTTGATGGCAGCGTCACGGTCGTTGGTCAGCATGTCGTGCTCAATTCCGACAGCACCTCCAACTGTTTCTATGCGATAGGCGAGACAGTTGCCCTGCGAGGCTCCACCAAGTCGGCAGCACTTGCGGGCGACACGGTGACCATCGATGGCACCGTCGATGGCGATGTCGAGGTTTGGGCCGACAAGCTCATCTTGGGCAAGAACGCCCGCATCACCGGCACGGTGAACGCGCACGTCTCCGAGGACCCCGAGCGTGCCGCGGGAGCCGAGGTCGGTGCCCTCAAGATCGACCGCACCGAGAACGAAGATACTTCCACCGTTAACGATGTCATCGGCGGTATCGTCGCCGCAGCGCTCTCGACCTGCTTCATCGCTCTGCTGCTCGAGCTCGTCTTTCCACGCGCGACCGCCAGCGCCGCCGGCATGCTCCACCAGCGCCCCGCGCCCCTGTGGGTGAGCGGTCTTCTGGGTACGATTGCTGTCGTCCCCGCCGTCCTACTGCTGATTATCTCTATCGCTGGCCTGTCGCTTGCCGGAGCCCTCTTGTGCAGCGTTATCGGCATCGCGTTGGTGTCGAGTGCCTTTGCGGGGTGCGCAATCGCCCGCATAGTCGGACACAACCAGAACCGCTACGCCATGGCAGCCGTGGGCGGCATCGCCGCGGGCGTGCTTACGGCAATCCCCCTCGTAGGCGACTTCATCAGCGGCGTGGCCTTCGTCTTTACACTCGGCTACATCATCCAAATCATCTGGCGCAACGCCCACCTCAAACCGCAGCAGGCAGCCAACACGCCGGGACTCCCCACCGCTTAGCAGCCGATCGCCACAAAGGGGCCAGGCACCTTTGTGGTGGTGCAAAGGGGTCAGGCTACTTTGCACCAACAAACGAGGCGGGGCACTCGGTCATATCGACCGGGTGCCCCGCTTTTCTTGGAGGGTTCTCTAGTAACTTTTTCAAAACCAATGATCATCAGGTCGGTAGGCCTGCGCGTCACTCGCTACGGAGGCAGCACGCCATTGAGCAAGGGGGGCAATTATTTTTTACGACGACCGCCTCCCCGCTTGCTGACGAGCGCGACAACAATAGCCGCCACTCCGATGGCAGCCAAAACCGCCACCAGCACCAACGTTCTATCTCCCGTCGAGGGCATAAAGCCTCGACTTGCTTCTTTGCTTGGGGTGTTGAGCACCGACAGCTCAATCGAACCCATCCCGGCATCGGCGGTATCAACCCGCAGAGGGCTTTCGGCCGACACGGTCACCTTGGGCCTCGCGGCTGCAACCTGTTTAACGTCCAATCCCTCGGACGTAACCGTTACCGTTCGCTTGCCCTCAAAGGCGGTGTATCCCTTGGGAGCCGCGACCTCTTCGACGGTATAGACACCCGCGTCCACACCGCTCAATTCCACATGGCCGTCCGCGCCCGTGGTGACGCACGCGGCGGCATCCGTCGACCACGAGCCGTCGGTCGTTAGGATGTGCCCGCGGTCATCGATGATGCGCAGCTTGGCGCCCGCGAGCGGTTTATCGTCTGCGCTTGAGCGCTTGATCAGACTGAGTCCCAAGGTGTAGGCGCACGCGTCATCGCTCGGCGTGCGGGTGAATCCGGCGTCGCCGGACTGGTCGGCGAGAGGAGAGCGCGGGTAGCGCAGGTAGACCTCGTTGGGGTTGCCCTTGGTAGCGCCTCGATTGCAGTTGGCCCCCAACGGCGCATTGTAGACAGCAACCACGCGGGCGCCCGCGGCGAAGGCGTCGGCCCCGCCGAGCGCGGCGATGAGGTCGCCGGTGCGCACGGTGAAGGTCTTGCCGTCGACCGAGACCTTGCACTGTGAAGTTATGTCTGTCCACCCTTTAGCCGGCGTCGAGCTGGCGTTGCCGCCCTCACATGCGACGGCGTCGAAGCCGCCGTCCGCGCCCGCCGCCGCGTACACGCGCATGCTCGCGGCGACCTTGGAGGGGTCGAACCCCGCGCTCATGGTGTCGACGAACCGCACCGCATAGGTGTCGTAGGCGGTGAGCCCGGCCGGGACCGTGGCGGAGAGGCGCCAGTACAGGTCGTCGGCGACCGTGGCGTCGGCGGCCCTCTGCCAGGCGGCGGTGCCGTCCTCCAGCACATGCTTGGACACCTTGGGGGTCGCCGCCTTGGGCTTGACGGTGACGGCGCCGCCGCCGACCAGGGCCATGATCGGCGCGCTGCCGGCCTCGCCCTGGGCGACGGCGTCGTCGTCGGCGACGATGAGCCAGTATCCGCTGGGCAGCTCGGCCGTCGTGTCCGCGTTAAGGCCCACGGAAGTTGCGCCGACATTGCAAATCGCGCGGGCAAGCTTTGCCGTCAGCGCGGTCGTCATGTGCCCGTCGGCATTCATCCATTCAGCAGCCTCTTGCGCCGTCGATGCCGAGCCATCGAGCCCCGCATCATGAAGCACGGAAAGGACAGCTTGGCAAACCGTGCCATTCGCCCACGTTACGTCGGTCGCAATCTTTTGGTCGGCATCGGCGTCGTCGACAACGGTCGCCGAGAAGACCTGATACGCGTCGTAACGTGTCGCGACTGTACCGTCCACCGTAATGGCTCCGGCATCGGCAGCACGGGCCGTCCCAGGGGCAATCGCGAAAGAAAATACGGCAACCACGACTATCACCACGACAGTCAACATATGACGAAGCGGCTTACTCACGGCGACCATCTCGATCCAGATCGCGGTGACGACGAGCATGCATCCATGTCGCAGCAAAGCACAGCAGAGAAGCGCCTGCCAGATACGTCATAGTCAAGCCAGCCCCACCCGCCTCGGGAAGCGTGGTCGAGTACTCGTTGGTAAAGATCGGCGGATCATGAGAGCCATCGTCGTAGCTAACTACGGCGTTGAGCTGGTCCGCGCCATTAGTTACCTCAACCGTAACGTTGTGCGCGATCGTGTCATAGGTGATGTGGTCTTTCACATGGCCGACAGTACCCTCAGGCTCGACCTCAGAGATGGTGTAGGTATAGGTTCCCGCCTTGTTGTACTCGACGGGAAAAGAGACGTTTCCCTCGGCGTCATTAGTCACCGTCTGGAGCACCTTGCCCTCGGCATCCTTGAGCTCGAACGAGAACTGTCCTTTCTTGAAGGCTCCGCCTTTAAGCACTTTCTTTGCCTTTATCGTCGCTTTGCCTTCAAGGGGCGCGTCATACACCCAAATCTCCGCATCTGACGTTATCTCCGTATTGGCACCAAGCAAAGATTTCGCCGTATCCATGGCTTGCTCGTATTGCTCGTTGCTCTCGGTGCCTTTGAGCAGAATCCATGTTGGTTGGGCGACGTTATATCCGGCAGGCGTCTCCGTCTCCTCAAGGCAGTAAAGCTTGCAGGAAGCCATGGCGTTCGAACTTGTTCCAAAAGTCGCACTCCCGTCAGAGTCAGTCGTTTCGGTGGAAAAAAGCGTCTTTGCACCATCAACACCGGCACTGCCCCGCGCCTTGTCCATGTCAATCTCATAGAGTTTGAACGTTGCCCCAGCCAACGGCACGGTAACGTCCTTTTCATCCACTTTGTGGACCACAATGCCGTACCCCGTTCCGCCTCCGGATGCGCCGGCATCTATGTCATATTCACGCCCGTGTTTTACATAACCGTCTGCAACGCCTTCAAGCTCTGCCTTATTAGAAAGGGACACTTTGCTAGACTCGCCAGACGCGATGACGTCATATTCGATTTTCAGGTACTTCTTGTCGGGAAGCTTCAACGTCAATCGCTGTTGCTTTCCGGCACCCTCATCAACCAAATCGAGAGCTGTCTTGTATTGTTCTTTCGCCAACTCGCGCCAAGTGCCATTGTCACACTCAGACACGCTAAGCGACGAAGGCACAAACGTGCATTTGGAGTCCATCACATCGAACAGATCAAGATAGTCGGTTCCACTTTTTAGGTCCAATGCCGATTCGTTAACAAAAATCGTGTAGTGAATTCGTTTGCTATTACTTACCGACGTACCGGTCTTTGACAATACGACGTTCTTGATCTGTACGGTATCAGAGCCCGCCTTAAATACTTTATCACCCGAGCTCGCACTCGCCGAGTTCGTGAGCTCGCCGAGTTTCTTTGACGTATCGACTACCGACCTTTTAACAGCAGTCGAATACGTCAGCTTTGCGTACCCTGTATTATTGTCCAGCTTTTCCGTTGGAATCGAAAATGTAACCGCTCGACGATCGACAACGGGATCTAGCAAGACACCCAAAGCCACGGTTTTTTCTCTCTCATGTTCCCATTCGCGGCCGGGCACCGCCGTCCTGTAGGGATTTGAATACAAAGAATATTTAGCCGAACCGGGGATATAGCCCATTCCATCAGGAAGCTCATCTTTAACAACGACATCGTTACCATTAAGCTTGCCCGCGCCATAATATTCACCGGCAGGCGTCTTAACTCGATTGACATAGACCGTCCAGTCGACAATCCACGCCCCTTTGTCGTTGGAACCATCCACTGGTCCCCAGTCAAATGTCTCGTCCCACCGCGCCTGCGAACCATCATCGTTTATCTTTACGCTCTTCTCAACCGAAGGCTCCGTTTCACCTTCAACATAGTAAAAGACGTAATCAGAATAGCCGCTAAACCCATCAACAGAGGCAAAGTTAGAGTACCAGCCAGGAAGTGCGTCGGTCACCGTTTTGTACGTAATAACCACTTCAGGGGACTTATCCAGTGCTTCCCTGACTTTATTCGTAATGGTTATTTGAATATTGCAGTTATGCTGGTTGCTTTTCTGTGACGGATCTTTGCCTCGCTCAAAGTCCCAGTCGACACCTTGGTCCAGTTTGGTATCCCCGATGGCAACCACATGCGATTGACCGCCAGTGGTATCCGGCCCCATGGTCTGCTTCCAAGCCGCCAGCATGGAATCTCTGATAAGAACGAATTCTGGGTTTTTCGCATTTACGTAATCACGGAGCTCTACGCGTAATTGCCAAGTTGCTTTTCCGGTCCGCTCCGCCTCATCTTTATTAAGCAGTGTTTTGCTTATGGTCTTGCCCGTCCAAGGGCGAGTATAGTATTCGGTACTTTCTCCAAAGGGCTGATCTGAATCTTCTTTTTTCACGCTTGCCGTGTTGCTTACCTTTTCGTAGGAATTCTCATCTTTCAACTTAGTTTGATAGACGATGCAATAGGTCGCATACCGATCTTCCTCTTTTGGATTAAACGTATATCTAAATGAATCCTCCGACTCACCCGGTGCTCCCTCGCCGATCTTATTAGTTTCGTCAGCATTCTCGCCCTTGTAGACCGTGTAGTTGCCAACATAAGCCTGTTTGCCATCGAGCGTATCAGTAAAGGTATAGCCGGTCATATCAGCCTTAAGCGACCCTTTGTTAAGCACAACCTTCCAAGTAATGGCAGACGGCGTTCCGGTACCGGGCTCTTTTTTAATCATGTCATACTGAAATGAATTCGAGACACCTTCAATCGAAGGAGATTGTTGGGGCTTTGCCTTCCCCCAGGTTGCTTGCACACCGTTCTTGCCTTGCATGGGCGTGCCGTTAGAGAGCGGCAGGTCCGCACCAACCGTCGTTTCGTACGTAACGGTATGGTCGCCCTGAGAAAGGCTACCCAGCGACAACGTTGCCGTTCCCGTTTGCCCCTCAATACTCACGGAAGAACCAATCGGATTTCCATCAAGCTTGAAGCTGTTCTGGTCAAATTCCAGATAGTCGCCGAGTTTATCAACCAGCTTTACATCCGTTGCATACGACTTAACACTCAGATTGATAGTCCAAGTTATCTTGGCAATTCCAGTAGTGCCATCTTGAGAAAAGACACCCGATTTACTTCCCTCGACCGCGCCGTCTTGAATCTCGATAGGCACAGCTTCGCCAACGCCCGGAAATCTCAGTTCGACTTTTGACCCATCATCCAGATTTTTGTCTTTGAGCTCAAATTCGAATTTAACCTTTACATAGAGTGAAGATGGATTGGCGTTGAGATAGCTGGGGTCGTAGTTAAAAATGACCTTGTTCTTTTCGATGCGCCAAGTTCCCATCTTTTGCGCATTCTCGGTATCATCAGTCATCAAGTCGCCGCCCGCGTTGTCCTTCACGACAATCGACTCAGGAAAGGTATAAATCGCCTCAGGCCTCTCAGACGTAAGTCCAGAATTTTCTTTAAAGTAGGCTGCCATAAAACCGTAAATTGTATCGGCTGTCGTAATCGAGGGTGAGCCCTCTTTACCGAGAGGCTGCTGACGATCCTTATCGGCATACAGCCCGACCATAACGTCCGCCGTATTCTCATCAATCGCAATCGGCGTTGGCGTCGTTGCATCCTCGGCGCGCACTGGGGCTGCACCGTGAAAAACAGCGGCGGTGAGGCTAATCAAAATGAAGATCAGGGCCGCCATACCCAGCGACCGTGAGCGGTGTGCGTCCATAGTTGTCCCTTAATTCCTACAACACAGCGTGGAATACGGCGAATCGTCGGATCGAACACAAACCCCAACATCTACGAGAACCTACCTAGCGCATTGCAAGAACCCATTGGGGGGCAACTTCTAAGACGGTTCGTCTATGCCACAATGCATAAAATACAATATAGACACCAGTCATGTAAACCGCTGGTAAAGAGGTCTTTTAATGTAATACCAGTTGATTTTTATCTGTTAACGGTTTTGTATCAAAGCGGTTATATCCTGTGGAATTATGTATATGTTTAAACAACTTAACTTTGACCAGAAAGCCGATCGGAGGGGATAACCGCCCCCGCTGTGGTGCAAACGAACCTGTCCCCTTGCACCAAAAAGGGCGCCGACCATCGCGGTCGACGCCCTTTCTTGTTGGTCGCTATAAAGCTCAGCGCTTATTTGTTGACCTGACCGGCGCGGACGGCAGCCTTCTTGCGGTCGGTGGCGTTGAGCAGACGCTTGCGCAGGCGGATGTTCTTGGGAGTAATCTCGACCAGCTCGTCGTCGGCAATGTACTCCAGCGCTTCCTCCAGTGAGAAGGTGCGGGGCGGCACCAGCTGGACAGAGATATCGGAGGTCGAGGAACGCTGGTTGCCCAGGTTCTTGGTACGGGCGATGTTGACGACCATGTCGCCGGCCTTGCTGCGCTCACCCACGATCATGCCCTCGTAGCACTCGGTGCCCGGCTCAACAAACAGCTGGCCGCGCTCCTGCAGCGTACCCAGAGCGTAGGCAACGGCCTTCTCGG
>OLFY01003272.1_pt1 | contig 13688 bp, 6 predicted proteins | sample 1605611 | NCBI WGS metagenome assembly OLFY01 (sample SAMEA3888923, study PRJEB22519) | human gut metagenome | biome: human gut; feature: human-associated habitat; material: faeces | place: Denmark | collected 2011
CCTGCGGGAACGATAGGCAACCGGACACACATTCTGTCCGAGCGGTTAAAAGCGGCCACGGAATTTAAGCGGCTGAAAAAGGGGCATCGACCTGCGCCGATGCCCCCAACGTGGACACACATTATGTCCTATAAGCCCTTTTGCATTCGTCGTTACTAGGACAGGTCATCTTCGTAGGGCATTAGGTCTGCCAGGTAGCCTTTCTCTTTGAGTATGGCCTCGATCTCGTCGAGAGTCTGCTCGTCTTCTGCCGCGATGCGGTGGAAGTGATAGCCGCTGGTCACCGTTAGCAGCGGAAAGCTCTTGCCGCTCTCGATATCGTGCAGGTAGCGCTCAACATCGCGACGATTGCGGATGTCCAGGTCGGCCGTGATCTTGCCGTACACGCGGTGATTGACGATCACGTTGAGCACGGCGCCGCCGGCGTCGACGATGCTCGTGAGTTCATCGCCTGCCTGCTCCACGCCGTGGCGAACCTTGACCAAGCGTGTGGGCACAGCGGGGCTGCTGGGGGCCTCCTGCAGCACATAACCACGGTTGGTAGCCACGATATCGTGCCCATCGGCACGTAACAGGGCAATATCTTGAACCACGACCTGACGGCTCACGCCAACCTCACGGGCAAGCGCACTGCCCGAGACGGGACCTTTGGCTCCCTCGAGCACGGCCAAGATGGCACGGCGCCGCTCGCGGGCGTCCATTATTTACCGTCCAACAGACGCAGGTGCTTGAGCGAGAGGTCGAGAATCGGCGCAGAGTGCGTCAACGCCCCCGAGCTGATAAAGTCAACGCCCAGGTCGGCGAGCGCGCGAATATTGTTGGCGTCCACGTTGCCCGAGCACTCGGTCTTGGCGCGACCGGCGATAAGCTCGATGGCGGCGGCCATGTCGTCGTGGGTCATGTTGTCGAGCATGATGATATCGGCGCCGGCCTCCACGGCCTCGCGCACCATGTCCAGGTTCTCGCACTCGATCTCGACCGTCGTGGTAAACGATGCATGGGCGCGCGCCATCTCGATCGCACGCGTCACGCCACCGACGGCATCGATGTGGTTGTCCTTGAGCATGACGGCCGTCGACAGGTTGTAACGGTGGTTGCTGCCGCCGCCGATCTCGACCGCCGCCTTCTCGAAGACGCGCATGCCCGGCGTGGTCTTGCGCGTGTCGACGAGCACGGTCTTGGTGCCCACGAGCGCAGCCGCCATCCGATGCGTGTAAGTAGCGATGCCGCTCATGCGCTGCAGGTAGTTGAGCGCCACGCGCTCGCCCGAAAGCAGCACGCGCGCGTCGCCGCGCACCTGGCCCACGTGATCGCCGGCGTGCACCTCGTCGCCATCCGAGACATCGAACAACACGGAGCTCTGCGGATCCAGCAGCTCAAAGGTGCGAGCGAATACGTCTAGGCCGGCGATAATGCCGTCGGCCTTGGCGATGAGCTCAACGGTAGCGGGACGCGCCGTGGGGCACACGCTCGCCGTGCTCACGTCCTCAAACGTGATGTCCTCGCGCAGAGCCTGCAGAATCAGATCATCGACGACGAGCTTCATGGTAATGGGATTCATGGTCTACTCCTCCACGGCCTGCGTGCCGGCGGCACGGGCCAGATCATCGATTGCAAGGATATCGGAACTCAGGGCGCGATGGCGTCCATCGAGCGCGGGCTCGCCCGCCTGCTCCGCGGCAAGCGACTCGCCGGTGCGCATACGCCAAGCAGCGCGGCGACCCCAGACTAGGGACTCGAGCAGGCTGTTAGAAGCCAGGCGGTTCTTGCCGTGAACGCCGTTGCAAGCCGTCTCGCCCGCGGCGTAGAGCTCGGGCATCGAGGTGCGGCCGTCCTTGTCGACCCACACGCCGCCCATAAAGTAGTGCTGCGTGGGCGTGACGGGAATGGGCTCGTCCAGGATGTCGCGACCGTCCTCCAGGCAGCGCGCGCGAATGTTGGCAAAGTGCCCGGTCACCACGTCGCGCTCAACGGGGGCAAAGCTCAGCCACTCGTGCTCGGTACCGTCCCGCTTCATCTGCTCGCGGATGGCAGCGGCGACCACATCGCGCGGCTGCAACTCGTCGGTAAAGCGCTCGCCGGCGGCGTTGAGCAAAATCGCGCCCTCGCCGCGGCAGCTTTCGCTGATCAGGAACGTGCGGCCCGGCTGCGGCGAGAACAGTCCCGTGGGGTGAATCTGCACGTAGTCCAGGTGCTCCATCTTAATGCCGTGCTCCTGCGCGATGTAGCAGGCGTCACCGGTGAGCTGCGGGTAGTTGGTCGAGTGGTCGTACACGCCACCGATGCCACCCGTCGCCCACAGCGTGTGGCGAGCATGAATCTCAAACGGCTTACCGGCACGCACGCCCTCGGCGGCATTTGCCAGCTCGTCGGCGGGGCGAGCTGAATCGTCCTCGTCCACGGCAACGGCGACGACGCCGGTGCACACCGTGGCGCCATCGCGCTCGGCGGTCAAGATGTCGGTCATGGCAACGTGTTCGAGAATCTGCACGTTGTCCAGCTTGCGGACAGCCTGGAGCAGCTTGGTCGTAATCTCCTTGCCCGTAATATCGGCATGGAAGGCGATGCGCGGGCGGCTGTGCGCGCCCTCGCGGGTAAAGTCGAGGCTGCCGTCGGCCTTGCGCTCAAAGTCCACGCCTATGGCCAGCAGGTCGTTGATGACCGAGCGGCTCGAGCGAATCATGATGTCAACACTCTCGCGGCGGTTCTCGTAATGGCCGGCGTGCATGGTGTCCTCAAAGAAGGCATCGTAGTCAGAGCCCTCGGGCAGTACGCAGATGCCGCCCTGCGCGAGCATCGAATCGCACTCGTCGACAGCGCCCTTGGAGAGCATGATTACGCGCGTGCTCGTCGGCAGATTGAGGGCCGTATACAGGCCCGCCACGCCGCAACCGGCAATGACGACATCGCACTCCATGTCGGAGTATTGCTTGGTTTCCACAGGAATCCTCTCCCTTGTAATGTGACATAAGGGACCGCCCCTCATGTCACATCGTTCTAGCGCGCCGCGTACTCGAGCATGCGGTCGAGCGTGAGCTTGGCCTGATTGGCGGCCTCGTCCGACACGCCGATCTGCACCTCGCCCTCGCCCGTCTCCAGGCAGTGCACGAGCTTTTCGAGCGTGATGAGATCCATGTTGACGCAGGTGGGCTGCACCGCAGGGAAGTAGAACTTCTTGCCGGTGCCCTGGCAGCGGCGCTCGAGTTCGTAGAGCACGCCGCGGACCGTCACGATGATGAACTCGCTCGCGTCCGACTCCTCGGCGTACTTGATGATACCGGCGGTGGAGCCGATGTAGTCGGCCTCGGCAAGGACGTCGACCTTGCACTCGGGGTGCGCCAGCACGAGCGCGTCGGGGTGTGCCTCCTGCGCGTCGACGATCTGTTCGACGGCGATGATGTGATGACGCGGGCAGTAGCCCTTGTTAAGCATGACGTGCTTTTGCGGCACCTGCTCGGCTACGAAGCGGCCCAGGTTTTGATCGGGGATGAACAGGACGTGTTGCTGCGGCAGCTCGGACACGATCTTGACGGCGTTGGAGCTGGTGACACACACGTCGCTCCAACTCTTGATCTCGACCGTCGAGTTGACGTAGCAGACCACGGCAAGGTCGTCGCCGTACTCGGCGCGCGCTGCATCGACTGTCTCGCGCTTGACCATGTGAGCCATGGGGCAGTCCGCGCCCGGCTCGGGCAACAGCACGGTCTTGGTGGGATTGAGCAGCTTGGCGCTCTCGCCCATAAACTCCACGCCGCACAGCACGATGGTCTGCTGCGGCAGGCTTTTGGCGAGCTTTGCCAGGTAGAAGCTGTCGCCGACGAAATCGGCAACGGCTTGGACCTCGGGCGCCACATAATAGTGCGCCAAGATCACCGCGTCACGTTGGGTTTTTAGTTGCTGAATGGCCTCGACGAGCTCTGCGGGCACCAATGCCGCGCGCTCCGTTGCCGTCGTTGCCGATGCCAGGCCGGCCGCGATATCGCGCGCAAGCTCCGACGCATCCATGTTCGCGCTCTGTGCCATCAAGGCCCCTCTCTTTTGGCGAATCTTGGGGCTTTAGTATGACACCTAGGTTTACAGCTGACAAGACAGCTGTAAACCTAGGTGTAAAGTTGAAATAAAGATTCAATCATGCGGCAGGTCCATTTTCGAACTGGCAAGCTGAGGATAGTCGAAAATGGACCTGCCGCACGGTTTGATCGGCCCGTTTTGCCTTGGACCAAGGGGCAGTGGTCAAAAAAGGCCAAATATGAGTACTGTCACCAAATTAGTAGCAGCGATTTTCCAGTCCAGAGCAGCAAAATCGCCTTGTTTGGAGCCCGATCGCGACTCTGAAGGACGAAAATCGATGTACTTTTGGCCGCTGGCACCAATTTTTGAGGCCATTTGGCTGCCACCAAACTGGTAACAGTACTCATATTTGGCCTTTTTTGACCACCGGGTTTCCGGCAGACCCCAAAAGCGGGCCCGAATCGCTCGATCCGGGCCCGCTGGGGACTGGTGCGCGACTACGCGCGGCGCTTCATGGCCCACGCCAGCAGCAGGGCTGCCACACCGGCAGCGAGTACGGCACCGGCCATGGCGTACGCGCTGTCGCCGGACTGAGGCAACGTCTTCTTGCTAGCCTTCTTCTTGGACTTAGACGTCGTAGTCGTAGTCGTGGTCGTAGTAGTCGTGGTAGTCTGGCCAGGAGCGGGCTTGGCTGCCTCGGCAACGGTGAAGGTCGTCTCGGCAGTGCCCGTGGCCGAAACCACGCTCAGCTTGTGCTCGCCCACGCCGAGCGTCTTCAGGAAGCTCGCCTTGAGCGTCACGATCGTAGAGCCCTCGGTGAGCACGTAGTTCTCGGCCGCGACCTCCTTATCGTCAACCAGCACCTTCTGGAAGAACTCGAGCGGCGCGTTCGAACGGAAGCTCAGGTCCTTCGCGGCGTCGACCACCATCGTCTGACCCTTGCCGTCGGTGATCACGGGCTTCAGAATCGCGATCTCCTCGGTCTTGCCCTTCTCGTCGCAGACGGTGCACTCTTGATGCTTCTCGCCCTTGGCCTCAACGGTCGCCGGCTTGTCGACGACCCACTCAAAGGTGTGCCCGGCCTTGTCGATGATGTCGCCGCAGCGGCAGACATGCCAGTGATTCGTGACATCGTGCGCCCAACCCGTGCCGTCGGGCTCGTGCTTGAGCACGCCCTCGACCGTCACGTTCACGTCGTGCTCGACGCCCTTAAGCTCAAAGGTGCCGGTGTCGGAGAGCTCAACGGCCTTACCGTCAACCTTTACGGCGTAGTCCTTGCCCGCAAAGTACGCGCTGTCGATGCTCATGGTGAGCGTTGCGGCGCCGTGCCAGTCGAGCTCGGTTGCCGTCGCGGTGAGCGAGTAGCCCTCCTGGGTGGCCGGCAGTGCCACGACCAACTTGCGACCGGCGGCCACGGTGACCTCGGTGACAGGCGAGGCATCATGGTTGGCCTTGGCCTGGTAGCGCACCTCGTACACGCCGGCGGCGAGATCCTTGAGCTCGGTCACGTCCTTACCCACAGCCTGGTACTCGGCGGCATCCTTGGCGCGCCACTCCATCGTCGCGTCGACGCCCGTGATCTTGCCGTCACGCTTGCCGCTCACGGTCTCGGCCGTAGCCTGAATCACCGGAGCGTCCTGAGCGGCGTTCTTGATGGAGAACCCACGCGTCAGGCCCTCGGTCGGCAGCACATAGTTGCCAGCGGCCTTGCCCGTCAGCGCTGTGAGGGTCGCCTGATACGAATCGCCAGCCTCGACCTGGGAGCCCACGACGGTCGCGCCAAGGTCATCCTTGCCGATGACGTTGCCGAGCGTTGCCTCGGGGCAGTGCTCCTTGCCGTCGTAGACAAACTCGCTGGTACCCCACGTCACGGTAAGCAGGCGCTGGTTGATGGTAAACACGCCATCGACGAACGTGATGTTGTAGTTGGAGTTGGCGCCCTTGGCCTGCGTCAGGTGCAGAGCATAGCCGCCATCACGCACGTTGTCGTTATCTTCGCGCTCGATCTCGAGGCCCTCAAGAGACTCGCTTTCAACAAGCTCGCCGGATGTGATCGCCCACGTAAACACGGGGTCAGCCTCGCCGTAAGTCTTAGAAGCGTCCTGGGCGGTGACCGTAATCGCGCGCGGCTTGACCTCGAGCGCAACCTCGCCCTCGGCGGTCGTACCGTCGATCGTCACCTTATAGGAAACAGTCAGTGTGCCGACGTCCTTGATCTTGGGGGCCTCGGGAGACCAGTTCTTGCCATCGGTGCTGTACTGGGCCGTCGCGCCCTCGGGCAGTCTCGTCGCATCGACCGTGTGATATGCACCGTCGTACTCGCCGGAGTAGCCAACGATGGCGGCAACCGGAATCTCGACTGCAGGCAACGCATGCCCACAGACCGTGCACTGCTGATGCTTGGAGCCAGCCTCGGTTGCCGTGGGCGCCTTGTCGATGACCCACTCAAAGGTGTGCGCACTCTCGTCGATCTTCTCACCGCAGGTGCACTCGTGCCAGTGCGTATTGTCGTCGGAGAGCCACTTATCGTTCACGGCCTCGTGCTTGCGCACGCCCTCGACCGTGACGACGAGGTCGCTCTCGGCGTTCAGAACAGTGAACTCGCCACGCGCGTCGGGCGTCACAACGACATTGTTGACCTTGACGGCGTAAGAGTCGTTGTCAGTAAAGTAGCCGCTCTCGATACTGACAGTGAGGGTGGTTGATCCGTGCCAGTCAAGCTCGTCCGGGTTCGCCGTGATCGTATAGCCGATCTGCTTGGTAGGCAGCGTCACGACAAACTTGCCGCCAGCGTTAACGGTAACCTCGGTGGCGGAGGAGGCATCGTGGTCACTATCGGCGCGGTAGCGCACCTCATACGTGCCGACGGCGCGGTCCGTAATCTCAGTCACGCCATCGGGCACGCCCTGATACTCGCCAGATCCCTTGGCTCGCCACTCCATCTTAGCGTCGACGCCCGTGATCTTACCGTCGGACTTGCCGCTCACAGTCTCGGCCGTGGCCTGGACCTTCGGCGCACCCTGGAGTGCCTTCTTGATGGAGAACTCACACGTCAGGCCTTCGGCGGGAAGCTTGTAGTTACCTGCGTCGTCGCCCGTCAGTTCGGTAATTTTCGCCGTGTAGGTGCCGGCTTTGACCTTGGCGCCTTCGACGTACGCGGAGATATTGTCATCGCCGACGACGTTGTGGAGCTTCGCCTGGGGGCAGTGCTCTTCGCCGTCGTAGGTGAACTCAGTAGTGGTGTCCCACGTTACGGCGAGCTCGCGCTTGCCGATCGTAAAGGTGCCATCCTTGAACGTAATCTTGTAGTTGGGGTTGGCGCCTTCGGACTGCGCTACCGTCACGGCGTAGCCGTCCTTGCGCACGGCCTTGCCGAGCTCGCGAGAGACGGTGATGCCCTGGAGGCTCTCGTCCTTGACAAGCTTGCCCTTGGTGACCTCCCAACCCAGCGCGGGATCAGAATCGCCGTACGTCTTGGAGGCGTCCAAAGCGGAAACCGTGATCGCGAGCGGAGTGACCTCGAGTGTCACCTGGCCCTCAACCGCCGCGTCATCAATCGTGACGCGATAGTCGACCGTCACACTGCCGGCGTCCTTAATGCTGGGCGCAACGCTCGTCCAGCCGCCGTCAGCAGCCTTGTACTCAACGACGGCGCCCTCGGGCAGCGCCGAGGCGTCGACAGAGTGATCCTTGCCGTCATATTTGCCCGAGTAGCCCTTAACAGCCAGGGCCGGGACCTCTACCGTGCCCGACTCATGGCCGCACACGGAGCACTTCCCGTGCTTGGAGCCGGTCTCAGTAACCGTCGGCTGTTTGTCGATGGTCCATTTATACGCATGCTCGGCGTACATCTTAATTGTGATGGTCTCTTTATTGCCGGCAGTGTCCGTAGCCACGATTACATGCTCAGCACCGGCATCACCTTCAGCGGCCTTAACCGTGTACTTTCCGTCCTTGCCAGCCTTGAGCTCCTTGCCGCCATCGGTAACCGTCACCGTCTCGTCGCGGTCATCGAACACGTCAAACGAAACGCTCTCACAGTAGGCCTTATCTACCCAGAGGTCATAAATGGTGGGGGCGTAAGTGTCCACGTAGGTATAACGTTCTTCATCCCACCTGCCGTTGCAAACCTTGCAGACCTTTTGACGAACGCCATCGGCCTCAGGCGTGGCGGGCGTAACGATCTCATATTTCCACCTGCAGGGCTGGCGCTCCTGCTCCGTCTTGCAGTACTTGCAGCGCTTAACGTGGCTACCTTCGCCATTCGGCTTCCAAGCTGCATTGTCGGCAACAGCATGGGGTCCCGGCTCGATCTTGACCTCAGCATCGGCCGACGCATTGTGGTTGCTATCCTCGGCATAGCGGACGTAGTACGTTCCCGACTTCGTAAGCCCGGTCAGTTTACCGTCAGACGGTATCTTCTGATAGCTCCCGCTCGACCCGCGACGGTATTCCATCGCCTTGGTCACGCCCGAGATAGAGCCGTCCTTGCTGCTGCACGTGGTCCAATTATTACCCACGAGCCCAGTCGGCACCTTCTGATCGGCCTTGGAAATCTTCACGGTCGCGCTGCCCTTGACGGTCAGGTAGTCAGAAGCCGTCACACGGTAATAGGTCGTGTACTCGGCCGCATTGCGATAGGTCGGCTTGTCCGTCGTCCAATCACCGCCGTCTTCGCGATACTCGATCTTCATATCCGCCGGCTGGGGGTCATTCTTAACGTTGACCGTAATGCCGTGCTCTTTGCCATCATAGGTGCCATCGAAGCCAGCGACCTCGAGGTCAAAGCGCGAAACGTCAACGATCTCCCATTTGAGCATCAGAACACTTGTGGTGCCGCCATCGGTCGTGAAGTTGCCCTTACCGATGACAATGCACTCGTATTGCCCTGGCTCGGTCTGCTTCAGTCCGGATTCACTTCTAGCGCTGAGCTCGTAATCCTTGCCCTCAACGAGATCGACCCACTCGCCGGCGCCGTTCTTGAACTTTGCACTTTCAACGACAGGCTGATGTTCCTTGCCGTCATAGGCATACTTGCCCGCGCCCTTGCCGCCGTCTTTAAGGGTGAACTTGTAGGATTGATTCTTAATCAGGCGACGCGGAGAAATCTCAAAGGCCTTCTTGCCCTCGAGCGTCTGCCCAGAGGCAGTCTTAAAGCTCGTAACGACATAGTAGTAGCCGGCGTCCGTCGGGGCGCCCTTGAGCTTGGTGCCGTTTTTATATGCCTCGGCGTCCGCCTGGGACTTGCACTGATACCACGCGAATTCATCACTGGCCGTCACGCCCATCTGCTCCAGATTCCACGCGCCGTCCTTGTTCAAAGCGATCTTGACCGGGCAGCCGTCATAGACAAGCTCTGCGCTCTGAGAGCTCGTTGCCTTGGACATGGAGAGCTTGTACGTGGCCGTCAGGTACTTTTTGGGCTCGCCGTTCTCGTCCTTGCCATATTCGCACTCGCTGTTGCGGAACGGGCCCACGCACGATGCACGAACGCCCAAACCGTCAGCTTCGACCTTCCACTTATGCTGGTGAATGGTCTCGCGGAAGGTGAGGTCGCCGTTAAGGTTCACGACCTCGTACTTGTCGGAGTTGTCGTCGTTCTCGGACGAGCCGTCTGGCACAACGCCTTCGATCTTGTTGGATTCGCAGGTGCCAAGGACGCGCGACTTTACGCCATTACTGTCCGCGGTCTCCTCAATCGAGATCCAAACATGGTCATCGCCTCCGCGCACGGAGAGGCCAGACGCAAGGCTCAACACAGGGGCCGTGGCATCGGAGCTCTTTTTCTTAGGGATGTACAAGCTCTTGGCGGTTCCTGTGGCGATATCTGCCTCGGTATATCCGTCGCCTGTCGTTGTATCTCCGGCATGGCTGTTCTTCCAAAAGCTCGCGATAGTCGGCGACCCGCTAAGGGTAAGGGTTCCAGCAGCGTACACCACGCACGTATTGCCGCGCGCTCCATAGCGAGAAATGTCGCCGCCGTTTATGTTGCAGCGAGCGCTTCGAGCAACATTAAGAGCATCGACCGTCAAAGTATTGTCGGCCGAGCTCGAACGCGTGCTGTGGAAGTTGCTCATCGTGCAGCTGTTGAGGTTAACCGTAGCGTTGGTGACGCCCATCACGCCGGCGACAGCATAGGTATTAAGGACAGAGGAATTAGCAAAATAACGAGACGCTTCGACTGAGCTGTAGCTCTTGTTCGTCTGCCTGACGCCCAGGTTCTCCCCATTGCCGCCGCCATTGTGCCCACTGAAGCTGCAGTTGTTGAACGTCGCCGTCAATTTTGCGACAGCGCTTCCATCTTTGGGCATCTTGAAGCTGCTGTTGCCATCGACGGAAACAGCACCATTGAAGTCTCCGGACGTATCGTAGAACACGCAATCGGTAAAAGTCGCTGTGAAGGGCTTGGTGTTGCCGCCAGTCGTATCCCTGCCCTCACGGATGAGACGTACGGGGACGACATACTCTTGGGCGTTGCCCGCCACTGCGCCCGACTTGCCAACATAGTCCTGGATCTTCAGCTTTTCGAACTTGGCGGTCAGCTCGCCCTCGGTGCTTCCCAACGAAATCGCAGGCACCTTTTGGTCGAGCCTACTGCTGTACGAGAGGAAGAAGTTCTGAGAACCATCGCCGAGCTTTAGGCTAACCGAGATGCCACCCGAAGCGTTTTTGTAGCCACCGTCGTAATATCGGTCGGTCAAAAACCCGCTTACAGACTGGTTCCCCCCATTCTTATCATGAAAGCTGACGCACGGATTGTTGATACCGATGAACTCGATATTGCTGCCCCGCTTGATGTTGAACAGCCATCGAGTTTGCCCAACTAATGAGTTCGTACTGCCGTTCACGTAGACTGTGCCATCAATGTAAATCGTCACGGGGTTATACGAAGTCGCGTTCGGAACGTCGATGACGTAGCCCGAGGAGGGCGTGGTCTGATTCTCGCTCGTCCTGAGCACATAGCAACCAGGCTCGGTGATTTTAACGGGCTCTTTGCCTGCCTGTCCAAGCGACAGAACTTGTGTATTAGCAGGCACCTGTGTCTCGGCACTGGCCACGGCCGGCGTCGCCACGAGCGCGCATGCCACGGTTGCGATACCCAGCAGACGCATCAACGCAGCGCGCATCCCCATCTTCTTCTCCTTCATCGTTCAGCTCCCTTACCCCTATGCTTTCGCGATGTCCGATATCGCTTGGCGCGGCCGGCATGGTCCCTCGCCAGCCGCCAGCTCAAATTGACATATATATCCACCTGGTATTGTGCAACCGCATGTTTTGACACCCTGCCCCTCGGCGCGAGTTGCGTACCGTGGGGCGCAAACGGAACGCACCCCCGCGGGTGGCGCGTGCACGATGTGGCAAAATCGAGGTACTAAGGGGGCCCAATATGCTCAAAATCATCGCCTGCGACGACGACGTCGCCTTTCTAGATAACCTGCACCGCATGATCAACCGCTGGTCGGCCGAGACGGGTACGGCGGTCGATGTTGCACTCGTCACGCGCGGCGAGGACCTGCTGGCACGCCATGCCGCATCGCGCGCCGACATTATCATGCTCGACATGATCATGCCGCTCGTCAACGGCATGGACACCGCCCGCGAGCTGCGTCAATCCGATACCGCCGTGCACTTGGTATTTCTGACCTCATCGCCCGAGTTCGCACTTGAGTCCTACGAGGTCCGCGCCTTCGACTACCTGCTCAAACCCGTGACCTACGAGCGCTTGGCGCAACTGCTCGACGAGCTGTCGAGCCTGCGTCCGGCTGCAATCGACGAGCTCGTCATCAAGACGTCCTTTGGCTACCACGCCCTGCGCCTATCCGATATCGAATATGCCGAGGCTCGCAACAAGCACGTGGTCTTCCACCTGCGCGACGGCCGCGATATCGAGGCGCTCGAGCCGTTCCGCAGCATCGAGGACCGACTGGCCCAAAACGCGACCTTCTTTAAGTGCCACCGCAGTTACCAGGTCAATCTGCGCAACATCGACCACTTTAACCGCACGGAAATCGTCATGCGCTCGGGCGCGTGCATACCGCTCGCGCGCAGCTGCAAGCAAGGATTCCAAGACGCCTACTTTGCGGCGCGGTTCGAGGGCGGGAGACGCTGATGCTTTCCTCGGCAGAACTGGTACTTTGGGCAATCCACCATGCGACGACGTTGCTCTTTGGCGTCTTTGCCTCGGCGGCGCTGTGCGGTGTCGAGATCAACCGCCGCCATTCGCTCGAGCTGGTGGGGGTCGGCGCCGTCACCGGCACCGCTTTTGCGATTGCTAACCTCGTCGGTGGCGAGCTGTTTGCCCGGCAGGCCTATCCGCTCGTCGTGCATCTGCCGCTTGTCGTCTACCTGTGCGCACGCTATCGCCTGAGTCCGCTGCTCGCCATCCTGGGCGTTACCAGTGCCTACCTGAGCTGCCAGTTTAGCAACTGGATGGGCATCGCCGCATTCGCCGCCACCGATTCGCAGGTTGCGTACTACGCGGCGCGCATCATCACCACGCTCGGCGTCTTTGCCGTCTTGTTGCATTGGGCAAGCGACATTGGCCCCCGCCTGGCGATCAAAAGCCCCACCGAGCTGGAGATTCTGCTCATCCTGCCGCTTGTCTACTACATCTTCGACTACGCCACCAACGTCTATACCACGCTCTTCCACTCGGGCTCGGTGGTAACCGTTGAGTTTTTGGCGTTCGCCCTCTGCGCCTTCTACCTTATGTTTCTTGCCGTCTACCTTCGCGAATACGAGGCAAAGGAAATCGCCGAGCGCGAGCGTTGGATGCTCGCGACCCGCGACAGCGCGGCCATCAAAGAGCTCGAAGCCTGGCGCCAGTCCGGACGCGAGCTCTCGGTTCTCCGTCACGACATGCGCCACTACCTGCGCGGTCTAGCGGCCCTGATCGAAGAGGGTCGCACCGATGAGGCGCTCGAGCGCATCGACGCGCTCTGCGAGGCCAACGACCGCACCGCCGTGCGCCGCTACTGCGCCAACGAAACGGTCAACATTGCGCTCTCGTCGCTTTCCGCGGACATCAACGCGCACGGCATCACCGCCGACCTGCGCGCCGCCGTGCCCGAAACCGTCCACGTGAGCGATGTCGATCTGTTCAGTGTGGTATCGAACGCCCTGGACAACGCCATCGTCGCCGCGAGCGCCGCTCCCCAGGGCAAGCGATTTGTCGATCTGGACCTGCGTTGCGAGGACGGGCAACTGCTCCTTTTGGTCTCCAACACGTTTGGGCGCCCGCCGCGCATGGTCGACGGCATGCCCGTAGCCGGGCACACCGGACACGGCTTTGGAACCAAGAGCATTAAGCTTGCCGTCGAGCGCATGGACGGCAACTGCCAGTTTCGCATTCACGGCGACCGATTTGAGCTGCGCGCCGTGATGTAGGGGCGCGACAAGCCGGCGCCGCGCTCGACCCGTCAGGACCGCCTTGCCGGCGCCAGTCCGCTACAGCGGCGCGGCCGCCGGGGTCAGCTGTTTGATGTAGGCCCACATGCGCTGTTTGGCGGCTTTGTCAGTGAGCGCCGCCTCAAAACCGTCGAGCGCGAGCACGCGACGACCCTGAACATGGGCGACCAAGCCGGGCTTGAGCATGGCGGTATCGAAGTCGTCGATTGCCACGAGCATGTCGGCATAGGTCTCGCGCATGGTATCGGCCGCGCGATCGTCCAGCAGCA
>OLFY01003274.1_pt1 | contig 13671 bp, 18 predicted proteins | sample 1605611 | NCBI WGS metagenome assembly OLFY01 (sample SAMEA3888923, study PRJEB22519) | human gut metagenome | biome: human gut; feature: human-associated habitat; material: faeces | place: Denmark | collected 2011
GCTTTGTTCCCTTGGTTACGGTATTGTTCGTTGCGAAAGGGGCTGATACCATGCCGAAAAGACGAGCAAACGGCGAGGGAAATATCCGAAAAAGAAAGGACGGCCGATGGGAGGGCCGCTACACCGCAGGCTAGACAGCGCCACACTGGGGGCAGACATGGGCCGGGTGGCCGTTCAAATCAATGGAGAGGGTAGCATCCTGGCAGCGAGCGCAGTACAGCATCATAGGGCATCTCCTTTACGTAATCCGGAAAGGTCGATCTCACAGGTCTCAGCGCTGCGGTGCAGGGTCTCAACACCACTGCGAAGGGCTTCACAGAGTGCGAACATTTTCAGGAGTGGTATTTTCACCTTTTTAGCAATATGCGTTGTCAGCAGCACCCAGGCAAGAATAAGGCCATCCATATCACCTTTGACTTGGATATAGACGCCCGTGTCACCTGTGGTGATTGCCAAATGCGCCTTTTTAAACTGTTTCATAGTCATTCCTCCCGCGCCACCCAGTAGACGGTGGCGGTACGGCGGCCGAGCTGCAGGGCTTCGGCGTGGCTGCCGACGCAGAGATCAATGCGGTTACCCTTGATGGCACCACCGGTGTCCTCGGCCCGATATCGGCGCAATCCCGCACCGTCACCGTAGTCCACCAGCACATCGGCCCACAGCGGGATCACTGAAGGATCTACCGCCACCGTGCTATACGGCGTGGCATGGGCGCCGCTGGCCGTGATACCGTCTGTTTTGCCGCAGCACTTGGAGCATACATCGTAGTGGGTGATTGTCACGTCCTCCAGCACGTGGGCCTGATCCAATCGCAGAGGCTCCTGAGCCGGGGTGTCATCCCCAGGCAGCCGCCCATTATCGAGGGGAGAGATCACAGCCGAAGGTGTGGCCGGTTCCGTGGTGGTTGCCTTGGCCGAGATCACCAACGCCACGCCGGCGATCAGGGCGGCGAGGATCAGCGTCAAAATGGCGTTCAGCTTCCAAGCCCTGGCGGTGCGTTGGGCCTCACTGGCTCTGCGGTGTGCTTGTCGAGTGCGTTCCGCTGCGGCTGCCAGTTCCACGGCATCACAGTGCTGCTGGGACAGCCAAGCGACCTGCAGGGCGTCCACATCGGCCCGGAGCTGGGCAACCTGCCGATGCAGTTTTTCACTTCTCTGGCTCATGCTACGATACCTCTTTTCTTCGTTGTGGTCGGGTCGGGGAAATAGATGTGCATCTCCTCTGGGCTGATTCGGCAGAGTTCCATGGTTCGGTACATTTCCTCGATATTCCAGGCGACGTCGCCTTGCATCCTTTGGCTGACCGGGCCGGGGGAGAGGTTCAGCGCATAGGCCAGATCATTTTGCGTCAGCCCTAACTCCCGGAGACGGGCAGACAGTTTTCCGTAGCGTGGCATCTTCATTGGCGATCTCCTTTCAATAATCTGTGGTAGGTATGGGGGCTTGTCCCTCCCGCGCCATCGTGATAGACTGGCGTAGAAAGGAGGTGAATTTAATGGATACAATGTCCAGAGAAATACTCGAACTATTTTCAAAAAGAAATTGTCTTACTCTTAGCCAACTAAGTGCGATATTGGGTATCGACTGGATGACACTGGCAGAGCCGATCAATTATCTTCGAAAGTTAAGCTATCTGCGTTTTGAGCCAAATCACGCATCGTTGAACGACTTGGCATCTGATAGCCCTATTTCAATGGATGACCCTCTGGTAATCACATTCGAGGGAAGGGCTGCGTTGGAACAGGATGGGCAAAACCGCAGGCGGGTCAAGTACACGGAATTTCGCGCATGGATGACACTGGCCATTGCGTTGGCTGCATTCATAAAGTCATTCTTTTTCTGAGAGCGGACCTTGCGTGCTTACATACCAGTGAAACCATTCCTCATCGGATTTGTGTAACTCGAACCTCCACCAGTAACGGCTGGTATTGGCCTCTCCGATAATGGACTTGATTGCCATAATCGCAGGCGCAACAAAATCACATTTGGACGGCTTTCGTTTAAAAAGCGGGAGTCGTCTTTTTTCCGTATAATTCGGAAGATTGTCAAATCCATCTGGCTTTTCACCCAGAATAGGGTCCCACTCAAATGAGTTGAGACGACAATATGCAAGGCCAAGACGCTCAGTGCGGTTGAGGTGTCCCTCATCGATTCCGTCATAACGCATTCATATCAACTCCTTTCTGACTGGGATTGTCCGAGGGGATGCCCTCGCCCTTCTTTCGCAAATCTTGCATAACATGCAAGATTTAGACTAAAAAAATAGTTGCCCTGTCTTCCTTGGAAAGGTTCAACGCATTGCTCAACTCATTGGCTTCGAGCACCGTAAAGTTACTCTTCCCGTTCATTTTCGCAGAAAATGAAGTAACAGAGCAACCGATAACCCTGGCGCCGTCGACGTAAGTCTTTCCGTTTTCAACCATGATGCCCTTGAGCTTGTTTAGGTCAGGCATTTATAAAACCTCCTTTCAGCTTGCGTGCTATGCAAGTTTTGTGTTATGATAATAACTTAATCGGCTGGGCTTGTCAATACCCTCATGCAAGTTTTTTGTTTTTTTCATAAAATAATCTTGCATTACAGTATAGTTTGCTGTAATATTGGAGCAAGCTAAATATGAGGTGACGAACATGGGAAACGATTTCAACAAAGCGGTCGGCAAGAGATTGTATTCAGCACGAAAGGCCAAGGGTTACTCCAGGGCAAAGGTTGGCGAACTCGTCGGTCTGCATGAAACTACTGTTAAGAGATATGAAGATGGTGATATAAAGTCCTTAGACATTGAGCGCCTTAAAGACTTTGCTCGTGTTCTTGGAACTCCCGCCGCGGATTTATTGGGTTGGGTAGCCAACTCGGACGAACACCTCGAATTGATGCTTCAACTCTCAGAAGATTCTGCAAGCGGCCGCACGGCGGCGGTGGAAGAGCTGCGCCGAACCTATGGTACTGAACACGGTATCCACGCCACCTATACCTGCGACGATAAAGCTAAGCTCTGCATACTGTACTACAAGGCTCTGGAGCGAAGAGTCGCCCTCTCTCTGACCGATATCATCGGCACCATCGACCAGCTTGACGGCCATCAGGCCGAAAAAGTCATGCTTCTCCTGCACGCTTACTTGAAGGCGGAGCAGCCGATCCGCAACATCGTGGATACCGCATTGGATCCTTATGTGGAAGATTTGGACGAGCTCCTGCACGGTGGCTCTCAGATCGGGTGATTGAGGTCGATTTCCGGAAATAATAAAAACCGCCCCCGGTGTTACCAGCACCGAGGACGGTATCGCGCAAATTTCCCATACCTACCACAGTAATGAAAAATGAAAGGCACACTAAGGCACCACTGCGCCCTTTTATCTTACCACGAAAGGGCGCTGGTGGCAAGATAAAAGGAGTTATTATGGCAGAAAGAAAAAGTGAAGCGATCTGGATCGAGAGCCGGAGCCGCTGGCAGATCAACGTACAGGACAACGGCGTCCGTAAGACCTTCACCAGCGCCCTCGCTGGCCGGCGCGGCAAAGCTGACGCCGAACGGAAGGCAGAGAAGTGGTTGAAGGATCATACAACCTCCGAAAAAACCCGGGTGGATGTGTTCCTGAATCAGTATACCGACTACCTGAAGGAAACCAAGAGCAAGAGCCACGCTTCACAGTACAGTGGTTTTATCCGCCTCTACATCCAGCCCGTCATCGGCGTGTTCCGCATGAACAAGCTTACTGAAGGCGACCTGCAGGCCGTGATTGACCTGGCATATTCCAAGAATAACCTCGCCGATAAGACGCTGCGGGATGTCCGGGGCTGTCTCTTGAATTGGCTGAAATGGTGCCGGAAGCGGGGCAAGACCAGTCTGCATCCGGAAGATCTCACTATCCCCGCCGGCGCCAGAAAGTCCGAGAAAAGAATTGTGTCGCCGGACGGCCTGAAAACACTCTTCTCCTGCAGCACAACGCTGTGGCGGGGGAAGCCTACAGAGGACTTCTATGTCCACGCTTATCGCTTTGCGGTCCTGACCGGGCTCCGGCCGGGGGAGCTGCGTGCGCTGGAGGACAAAAACGATATTCAAGGCACGAGGGTCACTGTCCGGGGCGCTATCAATGTTCACGATGAGGCCACGCAGGGGAAAAATAATAACGCCCGGCGGACCTTCCAATTGTCCAGCAGGGCAAAGAGGGAAGTGGAGGCCCAGCGGACTATGCTGCGGCAGTATGGTATAGTTTCCCCATATCTTTTCCCAGCTCCGGACGGCGGCTGCCTGGTCCATAAGAATTTTTACAGAGCATGGGGGAGGTACTGCGAGTTCAATAAAATCCCGCACACCTCGCTTTATGAGCTCCGGCACACCTATGTCAGTGTTAACAAGGAAATGCCGGAGGGTCTGAAGAAGATGACCATCGGGCACAGCCAAGATATGGATACCGAGGGCACCTATGGGCATCAGATGGCGGGGGACTTGGCAAAGGCTGCCGCTTATACAGAGCAGGCGTTTGACGATGTGATTTCGCTGAAATAAATATCAAGTGTGTACTTTTGTGTGTACTCGGAAAAAATAAAAACCCTGTAGCCGTTGCGACTACAGGGTTTCTTGTGGTGGAGACTACTGGACTCGAACCAGTGGCCTCATGCGTGTGAAGATTCGATAGGGACGTCTTCCGCACTGTTTCAGCGGTGTTAAACGGATTTGCCGAAGAATTCCATCACCCGTAGATACGCTTTTCTCCGTTGTTTCCGCCCCATTTTTTCTGTTCGTGGGTCACGGCGTAGGTCAAAACGCGATCCTCGTTTTCTGATCGCATAGGACAGGGCGCTCTCATATGGCAAGGCGGGTTTCTTGACAGAATATGCAGAAATTGGTAAAATGCGGTCAGGCGCTGCACGAACGGCAGGCGGTCAGCACTTCCCGGAAGGGAGGTGATGCCAATGGTTACATATTCAGAGCTGTTTCAGCTTTGTTTGGTACTGATTGGTTTTGCTGGTCTGATTATTCAGATTTGCAAGAGAAAATGACCGCCCCTTGCCCGAGCGGTCATTTCGCAAGAAATAGAACGTAAAGGCTGACCGCTTGTCGCAGCGCCCTTTTCCTACCCTCATTATAGCAAGTTACAGGAGAATGTCAAGGAAAACCACATCTCCCGCTCCTTTTGCTCGGGGCTGATAACGAAGTATTGACTAAGCCAAGTTATCGGGTGCGGCAAAGGCAAAGAAAAAACACCGGGAACCGTCTGTTATCGACGGTTCCCGGTGATTTCTTTACCTGCATATTCGATTTTTGGCGCTCTGCCGGTTACAATGCTCCCAGAAAAACCAAAGGAGGAGCGGGCGTGAAACAGAAGCGCTATGTTGAAATGACCCGGCAGGAATGGCGGCTCGCTACGGAGGGGCTGAACTACGAACTGGTCGGCGACCACTTCACGGAAGGCCGCCGCAAGCCGTTCTGGAGCGCCGGACGCGGATCTTCAAATACGATACCCCTTTACATAGGAGCCAATCTGTATTTATGGTACAGACTGGCCCCTTTTTCACTTCAAGGAGGTATGCGTTATGATTTACGGCTACATCAGGGTGAGCACCAGAGAACAGAACGAGGATCGCCAGCTCATCGCGCTCCGGGAAATGGCGGTGCCGGAGGCAAACCTGTTCATCGACAAGCAGTCCGGCAAGGATTTTGACCGTCCGCAATATCAAAAGCTGCTGCGGAAACTAAAAAAAGACGATCTGCTCTACATCAAGAGCATCGACCGTCTGGGGCGCGATTATGAGGAAATATTGAAACAATGGCGGATACTCACCAAGGAAACGGGCATCGACATCGTGGTGCTGGATATGCCCTTGTTAGACACCCGGCGGGGCAAGGATCTGATGGGAACGTTCCTCAGCGACATTGTGTTGCAGGTGCTTTCCTTTGTTGCGGAGAATGAGCGTACCAATATCCGTCAGCGGCAGGCGGAGGGCATCGCGGCGGCGAAAGCCAAGGGAATCCGCTTCGGGAGGGTTCCCAAACCGCTGCCGGAGAACTTCCACGTCGTCTATCAGCGTTGGAAAAGCGGCGAAATCACGGGAACCGCAGCAGCGAAAGAGTGCAAAATGCCGCTGTCTACATTTCGCTACCGGGCGGAGATTTACCAAAAAGCCAAATTATCGTAAGCACAGCGTTTTTACAGGAATGTGTGCTTTGCTGCAATAGCGGCATCGTGCTCATCAATGCTGTTGGAAAAAGTAACCTTATAAGGAACATGGTTTTTAGAAAACGAGCATTCTTCATGAGCGGATGCAGGGATAGTACAAATAGAAAGCAATATTAAAACTGTGCAGAACAAACTGGCAATACGTTTCATAATTTACTCCTATCTAGCGTTTTTCGCTTAAAAAAGCAAGTAAGGCGTTGCTGAATGCAGTCAGTTCATTTTGTGCCAACATATCTGACTGGTTGTCAGAGAAACATGTAATTGTATAGTTAAAACCTGAAAGTCTAAAAGAGTTTGTACACACTAATGCGGAAGGGAGATTTCGGTTGTATCCGAATAGATCATCCGCGCTATTTAGTATTTGAGGTGAATAATCATAACTGGCATACCATTCTTCTGATAAGTCTGTGGCAACTTCGCTATAACTAATCCCTAACATGATTACAACATTCTTATCAATTCCTTTGTATACAAATACTTTGGAACGCTTTGGGAGGGTATCATCATTTGCCTGCTGGGGAAGGGCCATGAATAGATTTGAATGATTCAGAATTTCATTGTATCCCGTATAAGAGAAGTTTTCATTGATTGAATCAATGAGTTGGTAGAAAGTAGGCGGTGTTACAACAGGTTCACCTTGTTTGTGAATTTTTTGGAGAAGAAAAACATTCGTAGTTAAAGATATGCACATTACAAGAACAAAAACAATTACTACTCTCCGTGTTGATAATTGTGTCATGCCATCTCCTTTCTAACTTTTGCGAAAGCTGTAAACATATTTTGCTTTCTAAAATATTAAATGGTGTAAATGAATAAAAATATTATTACCTCCATTTTCTAAGTATTGGAATGATGTTCGAACAAGAATACATGGACCTCTTAAATGTTGCTCTTATTTCAATAGTGTCTATAGTGAAGAAAAAGCGGACAGATGTCTAAAACTTTATATTAAGTGGGATGGTATGCATTAGAGAACAACATCACTGGCTCCATTAATACATATATAAAACCACCTGCTAGGTATGGTGACCTAGCAGGTGGTTCATTCATCGAGTTGCGATTGTAGATGCGGTAGTAAATGTCCGAAAATCTGTGTTTCCGAAAATTGTAATTTTGGCGCGGTATGTCTTGCCTACATCACCATCAAACAAGACATAATTGGAGTACGAAAAATCGTTCGTAGTAGAGAGTTCAGGGTTGTCCACGTTATTGTACGTTTTTACAGGAATCCAACTGTTTCCGTCTTTCTCCTGTACAACGATTTTGCTGGCGCCAATTTCATCGATTCGCTCGGTCCCGATTACCAAAAATGAAATCTTTACAACGCCATTTCCCTGCGCGGTAACGGTCCCCTGATACTTACTCAAATAGTCGCTGGCATAGGGGGCGAACTCCGTAGCACTGGCAGAAATGCAAAGACCAATGGCAAGAACCAAAGCCATAATCAGAGAGCAACTGCGAATAGCAAACTTTTTCACTTCATTTTACTCCTCATAAATAGAATTGATCATAGTTTCCAAGTCTTCTTCTGATATTTCTCCGGTAATGCTGCATTCGAGGTTATCAGTAAACCATGTAGCCACCAACTTTTCGTTGTTTTCCATGATATAGTGTTCGACGCCGCCGGATTCATAAACTCTTACCTGGCTGTTGTCTTTTTCCTGTAGCGCAGCGGCTGGCGTTTGATGCACAATCACAGAAACAATAACGGAAGTACCATCTGCTGAGTCTTCGTAGAGGGCGACATATGTTGGCGGATCAGCATCAGAATAGGCACTGATTTCAGAAAGGATGAATCCTTCGGGAATCCAAGTTGGGCTGACTACATCAAAAACACTTTGTTCAGCTAAAAGGCCTTGAAGTGTTTCGTCATCATCCAGCAGAGTACCGCCTTCATATGCTTCGCTCTGAGAAATATTCATTTCAGGTTGGAACTGGAAAATATCTTGCGTCCATTGAGCGAACATCTTGAAAATGTTGATCTCAAAGGCACTGGCTGCCACTGCGCACATGCAGGCTATAATGGCCGCAATCAAAACGACACGCAAAATCCTATGACCCACCCGTTTAGGCTGGGGAATATTTTCGAGTGCCTGGGCCTCTTTTAGGTGCTCCTTGGTAATTTCATCTATCGCTTTTTCATCACACATCAAGATGGGATTTTTTCCAGTGGGACGATAATGTTTTTGGAAGTCGTTCCAGCCTGCATCAACATCGAACTGCGGCAGGGTGGAATCCTGGCTTTCCCGTTGAGCAATCACCTCCATTACGCTCGTAATAAACTCATCGTTTGCGGAATCGTCTGAATTATCAGATTTGAAGTCTTCCTGCAAAATTCGTTTTAGTTCTTCTGTGCTGATTTTTTCCAAAAAACAATAAGGGTTATTCTGCATATCATCAAGGTCAGGCATTTTGAAACCTCCTTGTGTTCATGGTGTTTGAAGATACTCGAAAGCGGACAACAAACTAACTGCCTTCTAATTTTTTTCGTAGCTTATCCGCAGCTCTTTTGGCCCGTTTGCGGCAGGCCTCCGATGTGATTTCAAATTCTTTTGCCGCTTCAACATATGTATAGCCATCTACCGCTAAAAGTTTCAACAGGTGTAGGTCGTCCCGTGAAACTACACCTGCATATTCTAACTCGATATTCGTTTCATCTTCATGGCGGCCCCAAAAGTCATCTGGGAGCTTTTCTGCATCGACCAGCATGGTCATCCATTTTTCGCGTTCCCGAGAACGATTTTTTATCACATACTCCGTAATTTTGCGGAGCCATGTTTTAGGGTGTTCAATTTGATCTAACGGTCCTTTTTCGCATACGATCCGAAAAGTTTCCTGCACGACCTCTTCTGCTGTGTGGCTATCTACAAACAGACAAGCGTAACGAAAAAGGTACGTCGAATATTGCCGATACCAGAACTCCACAAAATCATTGTCCTGTTTACTATTCATGGCAATACCCACCTCCTTAGTTTGTGCGATTAGGGTTGAGCAAAACGCGAGTTTTGCAAAGTCGAGCCACAATATATAGGTTTCAGGCAAGTCGGATGGCACTATTTATTGTATAGTCTCATGAGCAAATCGGAGTTTTGCTCATCCCTATGTGCGATTTATTCTTTATCCAGTTCTTTGTCTGGTTCGTAGTAATCATTGCAGGTCGAAATAAGACGGCCGATAAATGCGACATACTCTGAATCTTTGTCGGTCAGCTGAACAGAGATGGCCTTGACTTCCGCTTGTGTGGAGACCTGGTACAAAAAGTAATCTACGGTCACTCCTAGTTTATCAGCCATGCTGCGTAAAGTAAAGGCACTCGGAGCTTTTGCAGCAAGATTTTTGCAACTGAAGTAACTACAACAAAATGACAGCTTCTGTTTTGTCGAACTGAACACAAAAAATGAACATCGAAAATCAGACTGTTGACTGGTCGCACTGTGCGAAAAGTTGACGGTCTTTTTTTATCCCCAAAATCAAAAAAGGAGGTCAAGCACAATGGCAAAACCTAAACCCCTTAACCAACTCCGAGCTGATATTGGCGTCCGGCTGAAATAGTCCCCAGTGGTTTTTCTGGCGAACACTAACACCGAAAAGGAACGAGCTGAGACGCAACTTGCACAGGAACAGCACAAGCTGGAACGTCTGGAAAACCGAAAAAAGTTTCTGGAACAGGTCATACAGGCCACAATTTCGTCAGAAATGAAAAAGATCACGCAGCCCAGCGGGGCCGCGACGCCTTCGAGACAGCGACACGCATAAGCGCATCGCTGTTCCGAAGGCTTTCTGTGTTCTTCGAGAGCACCCCCGACCAAGGCCCAAAAGCGGCAAAGTTTGCCGTTCTACCCCCTGGCCACGCAGGGTTTCCGAAACGTGAGGAACGCTCCGAGGGTAGTGATACCACCCCCCACCCAAAACACCACCTGTTTCGCCGTGTGTGCCCTTGTGTGCGATTTTTCTCCGAAAGCCGAGTGTGTACCCACTTTCACTCGTGAAAGCGAACACGGGCCATTTGTGCGAGAGGTTGAAAAACACGATGAAAGATGGTCTGAGATAGAGTTGTTGCTGATAGTGAGGGTTCACAGGGAACCGGGAAATGTATGTATATAAAAGCATGGCAGAATCAAGGGTTACAAATGCTCACCACATAATCAATAGTGCACTCACTGGATCACGCAGCCCAGCGGGGCCGCGACGCCTTCGGAACAGCGACGCGCATAAGCGCATCGCTGCTCCGAAGGCTTTCTGCGTTCTTCAGGAGCGTCTCCGACCAAGGCCCAAAAGCGGCAAAACTTGCCGTTCTGATACCCGGCCCGGGGATGTTGGTGAACGTGCGGAACGCTCCGAGAGTAGTGATACCACCCCCATCCGAAACGCCCCCTGTTTCGGCGTGTAAGCCGCTGTGTGCGATCCTTCTCCGAAAGCCGAGTGTGTACCCGCTTTCACTCGTGAAAGCGAACGTAGGCCGTTTGTGCGAGAGGCTGAAAAATGCGATGAAAAGCAGTTTGGGACGGAGTTGTAGCAGTAACTTTTTGGCGATAGTTGCGGGAACGATTTTGAGCGAAAAGCTGAACTTTACAGGAGGGTTTTTCGAGAGGTGAAGGCCGTTCGATTTTAGCACAAGATAAAGGGCCGCAGTCGCTTATGCGTGCGGCCCGGCCACAAAGCCCCGCAGTGCGGGGCTTTCCAAGGTTTTGAAACCGCAGTCTAAGGTGCACCTTGCGAGGCGTTTTCGCAGTCGTAGGTGAACATGAGGGGCATTAGACCCCAGCAACAGCAGACTTTTCAAGGTGGACGTTCCGCAGGCGGTTGAGGAAATTTTCGTTTTCAACCGCTCAAAAAAGTGCTTTCAGCACAGCGGCGATTTTCTGAGTAAGATGTGCATATTTTGAGCCGCTGTAGTCAATAAAAAGGACTTTTCATCCGTTCAAAAATCGCACCGCTGAAACCAAAGAGAACGCCCCCGGCAACGCAAAAATTGCGCCGCCATAGACAAAGATAGGGCAGCGAAGTTCCTCCAAACTCAAATGATAACTTTCTGATAACGATTCCTCTTTTCAGTAGCTTTGTTCCCTTGGTTACGGTATTGTTCGTTGCGAAAGGGGCTGATACCATGCCGAAAAGACGAGCGAACGGGGAAGGGAACATCCGCAAACGAAAGGACGGTCGATGGGAGGGCCGGTACACGGTTGGCCGAGATCCAGAAACCGGCAAAGCCATCATCAAGAATGTTCTCGGCAAGACGCAGGCTGAGGTAAAGGAGAAGTTGAAGAAAGCCATTGAGGAAAACGTCGGCATCGATTACGGACGGTCCAAGACCTACACGGTAGGTAGTTGGCTGGAGGTCTGGATGGAGAACTACGCCAAGGTGAAACTCAGGCCGTCCACGTTCAAGACCAGCCAAGGTTTTCTGAAAACCACATCAAGCCGCAGATCGGCAGCATTCCGCTGGCAGACCTGACTTCTCTGGACTTACAACGCTTCTACAAACACCTGTTGGACGGTGGGCGAGTAGACCGCATTGAGGCCAAGAAAAAGCCGAAAGGTCTGGCTCCCAAAACGGTACGGAACATCCACTAGATGATCGGCTCGGCATACAACCTCGCTATCGAACAGCGCCTTGTCACGAAAAATCCAACGCAGGGCTGCGCCTTGCCAAAAGTCGAACACAAGGAGATGAAAACGCTGACCGCCGACCAACTCAGCGCCTTCTTCCAAGAGGCCAGAGACAGCGGCGTGTACGAGCTCTACTACCTCGACCTCGCCACCGGACTGCGGCGGGGCGAACTGCTGGGTCTAAAGTGGACAGATGTGGACTTTCAGCACGGAGTGCTGAAAATCCAACGGGCCATCTCACGACAAGACGGCAAAGTAGTCGAGGCCCCGTTGAAAACGAAAAACGCCTATAATTCATCATTTGACCTCCAATCAGTTTGTCCTTGCGATGAAGTGTTGGCATTGTATGAACGGAAAAGACAACCACCTGTTTGCAGTCGAGCTCTCTGAGGAACAGAATGGCAATATGCTGGACGGTATTTTGAACAACCTGCCGCCTTCTCCGCTCCCTAAGGGACCGTAGAAAAAGAAACTGGACAGAGTGAAGGAACTGCCCACTCACAAGCGGAGCCGGGAACGGGAGGAACGCTGACGGTTCGGCACAAGCGTGACAGATACTTTCATGTGATGGTCATGGAGAATGAACCTGTGTAGACACAACGACGCATGGCCGAGGCGGGGATCTATATGAGGAAGATGGTCCTGAACGGCTATATCCTCCATGTAGACCTTGCCCCGGTCAAGGAGCTGGTTTTACAGCGGCGGTGCGCCAACAATCTCAATCAGGTGGTCGTCCATGCCAACACCTTCGGCGTGTACACGGAGGAGATCGTCGGGCTCCAGCGGGACTATGAAAAGCTCAGGGACCGAGTGTCCGATGTGTTCACGGAGCTGTCCGCGCTGGTGGAAAAATGACTTTGCGAGGTGCGACCTATAGGTCTGAGCCCCGCCTTTTTATTTATATTAGTATCGATCATTTTATCTCGAGAGTCGTTCATATAAACTATTGCTTTTTGTATGTCCTCGTGCTATGATACAAACAACGTTGTTTATCATATTGTTTACAACGAGGAGGATATGAAATGGCAACCGCAAACGATCTTTTGGCTCGGGCTATAGCGGAAACAAAGCATCTGCATACTAATGAAATTTTTCTTGTACGAGATTTATTTAAAGGCTATGAATGGAACCGAATATCAAGAAGTGACAGATTGCTATTAGGGACTTTGTTCTTAAACTATGTTCACACCGCAGAAACCCGTTTGGAATCAATCGAAAAAACTTCCTCTGGGCAGCAAAAGTATAAAGTCAACGACAAGTGATAGTTTTATACGCTATCAGAATGACAACTATTCGAGAGGGAGGATTTGCCATATGAAAGCAGAATTATATAAGAGACTATTTCGAGCCATTTTTTCCGAAGATGTATCATCATTAAAGAAAATAGCCATTACGATCATTCAAGAGGAACGCAAACTCGGTCATAACATTCTTGCAGACTCTTTGGAAAAAATTTCAATTACTGAAAAGCCTAAATACACTCTGTTTGAGAGTAGAAAAAGCGAAAGTGGATTATCTGCTTTGCCAAAGAGTAAGCGCACAAATTCACAATTGGTATCGTATATTCCAAGAGAACAATTAAAACATCATATGATTTTACCGAACGAAGTTGAAGAACGCCTTCTTTCGATTGAGCAGGAATATGTAGCGCGCGAAAGGTTAAAAAAATTTAACCTCGTACCTAAAAGAAAAATACTTCTCTATGGCTCTCCAGGGTGTGGTAAAACGTTAAGCGCCGAACGAATTGCGTGGAATCTCGGGTTACCACTATTGAAAGTCCGATTCGATTCTTTACTTTCTTCTTACTTTGGAGAGTCAGCATCAAATCTTGCAACGGTGTACAAAGGGAACATAATAAAAAACTTAATAATGGACTGCCAAT
>OLFY01003288.1_pt1 | contig 13599 bp, 8 predicted proteins | sample 1605611 | NCBI WGS metagenome assembly OLFY01 (sample SAMEA3888923, study PRJEB22519) | human gut metagenome | biome: human gut; feature: human-associated habitat; material: faeces | place: Denmark | collected 2011
GAAAGATCGCCCCCACCACCTTGAAGACCTGCCGGGTTTGCCGATGAATCCGCGGATAGTGCGCATCCGGATAATGCAGCTCGATGACCCCGTCGACGAAGCGACGGAGAGTCGGGCATGCAGATCGTGAGATCGAAGAGAGGGGCACCCGGATACGTCCTGATGCAGAAGGCGGGAAGAGAGGCAGGTAGTCGACTGACGTCCATGACGAGGCTGCAACTGGTTGGAACGATTTCTGCGCAGGCCGCAGATGGGAAGAGCCAGGAGGAGTGAAGCCTGCGGGCGGCCGCTTTGATGGAAGCGGGCCGCCCGTTGTCAGTGAAGTTTCCTAGCGGTACTTTTCCGGGAACTCCATGTCGCTGTAGCGCACGAAGCGGCAGCCCGTGATGAGCTTGTAGCCGAGCCAGATGGCGAGGAAGAGCGGGATGCCGATGTAGGTGGCGACCACGCCCGCCCAGTCGATCGTGCCCGCGAGGAAGGCCTGGTAGTTCTGGCCGAGCATGATGATCATGCAGAGCGCGAAGGCGAACATCGGTCCGAACGGGAAGAAGGACGACTTGTAGGGCAGCTTGTTGACGTCGTAGCCGTTCATCACGTAGCCGCGGCGGAAGCGGTAGTGGCTGATGGCGATGCCGAGCCAGGCGATGAAGCCGCTCATGCCCGAGGTGTTGAGCAGCCAGAGGTAGACGGACTGGTTGTCAAAGAGGGACGTCAGGAAGCACAGGCCCGCGACCGCCGTCGTGGCGAAGAGCGCGTTGCGCGGGACGCCGGAGGCGGAGAGCTTGCCGAAGATCTTCGGGGCCGAACCCTGGTGCGCGAGCACGAAGAGCATGCGCGTGGAGGCGTAGAGGCCGGAGTTGCCAGCGGAGAGCACCGAGGTGAGGATCACGGCGTTCATGAGCGCGGCGGCCGAGAGCAGGCCCGCGTGCTCGAAGACGAGCGTGAAGGGGCTTACGGCGATGTCGGCCACGTCGTTCCTGAGAAGGCGCGGGTCGGTGTACGGAATGATCAGGCTGATGACGAAGATCGAGAGGATGTAGAAGAGCAGGATTCGCCAGAAGACCTGTCGGACGGCCTTGGGAATGTTCTTCTCGGGATGCTCGGTTTCGCCAGCGGCGATGCCGATGAGCTCGGTTCCCTGGAAGGAGAAGCCCACCACCATGGCGACGCCGATCAGGGCGGGAAGGCCGCCCACGAAGGGCGCGTCGCCGATCGCCCAGTTCTCGAAGCCCGCAGGCGTGTCGCCCGAGAGGATTCCGAAGATCATCGCGAAGCCCGTGCAGATGAAGAGGATCACGGTTACGACCTTGAGGAGCGCGAACCAGTATTCCGTCTCGCCGAAGCCTTTTACGGATATGTAGTTGAGCGTGAATATGAACGCGAGGAAAAGTGCGCTCCAGAGTGTTCCGGGCACGTCGGGGAACCACCAGCCCATGACGAGCTGGGCGGCCACAAGGTCGACTGCGACCGTAATGGCCCAGTTGTAGCAGTAGTTCCAGCCGAGGGCGAAGCCGAAGCCTTCGTCGACGTAGCGGCGGCCGTAGGTGGAGAACGAGCCGGCCACGGGTTCGTAGGCGGCGAGTTCGCCGAGGCTCGTCATCAGGAAGTAGACCATGAGGCCGATGATCGAGTAGGCGAGCAGGGCGTTGCCGGGACCGGCCTGGGCGATCGTCGCGCCGGACGCCACGAAAAGTCCCGTGCCGATGGAGCCGCCGACGGCGATCATCGTGATGTGACGCGCCTTGAGGTCTCGGCGCAGTCCGGTGTTGGAGCCGGTGGTAGTGTCGGACATGTGGGTAGGAATCTCCGGAAAGAAATGCGTTCGCAGGAGGGAGGACACGGAGCGAACCTGCAGCGGCCGGCGGGGCCTTGCGGGCTTGCAGCAGATGTCCGGGCGAACTTTTCCGGGTGCGGGCCTGCCGGCCGCACTGTCGAAAAGCGACCGAACGGTCAGCGACAGCTCCTCCGCCGCGGATCGGCGGGAGTGAGGCGGATGTTCTCCGCGTCACCAATGGCCGCCGCGTGTCCGCGGCGTCATTTCGGCAGGCTGCCCTTTCGAGCGGCGTCCTCGGATACCTCCTCGGCCGTCTACTGATGCAGTCCCTGCGCCTCTATCTTGCCTGGCGCCCCTCAAGGCGGAAGCCTTGAAAAGCGTGAAAGGTGTTATTTTGACACAGATTGCAGGCCGGGTGAAGCGGGCGGCCGTTTTTTTCCATGCCAGAATCCCGATTCGCCGCGCCCGTCTCCCGTGCGAAGCATGCACCATCTCGTACCACTCTATAAAATACTTTCAGGATTGCGCGAGCTTCGCAATTTTTTTGATATAGAGGTAAGAATATGGGCATGTTTGGACCGGGCAAGGAAGGATGGCTGGCAGAAGCTGAGATGCTGAGTTGGGCTTTCAGACATTTGAAGGCTGAGGAGAGGGACTACCTCACCAAGAGGCTCAAGCATGTTCTGGGAAAACGCACGCTGAAAGGCTCCTGGTTTGAGAAGGACAAGAGTCTTGTCGAGATGCTTGTGGCGGGGCCGGCCCATCGTGCAGGGTTGGGCTCCCTGCCGCTGATGACAGCCGCCAACACGGAGAAGATGCATGCGCTTGACTATCCGGGGCTGTCTGAGGACAAGACGCCCGAGGCCTTTTTCAGACGCGTGGAGGCTGCTGCGACACACGAGAAGTCGAAGGAGGCGATGAGGGCCTTTCATGAGGAGATCGACGGCACTCCTTATGACCGCAGGGCATTTGCCATGCTCATCATCTACATCTGCGGATTCGGACTGTCGTGGTACGCAAAGGCCTTCCTTGAACGCTACTGCAGGGAGTTTGGCGCGAACTCGCAGACCACTCTCTCCATCAGCTTTGATCCGAGCCTGTACGAGGGGAAGGACGGCGATCCTGAAGGCGAAGAGGCGTCCGCAGGCGAGAAGTCCGAAAAGCCCTCGCAGGAGCAGGCCCCGGCTAAGGCCGTCCCTGCCGGTGCGTCCGAGACTGAGGGGGCTCGGGAGGCTCCTGCGCAGACGGGGGACGAAGTCCCCGGCGTCGAGGCCGCGAAGGTTGCCGAGTCTGCCGCCGAGCCTGCCCCCGTCGTACCTGCACCCGTCGTGCCTGTGCCCGCTGAAGGGGCGAAGGCGAGCACCGTCTTTCCGCGAGACTTCTCCGTCACCGTGCCGCCCTTGCCGCGAGGCGTGACCCGTTATCTGGGCTACATCCGCACGAGTGGCGGAAACTTCTTCAACTTCTATGTTCTCGCCGAGTGGTACAAGGACCGCTTCGGCGTGCTCGAGTCGGAGGCCAAGCAGCTTTTCCCCTCCTACGGTGCCTTCAACCTGAAGTCGGCGGGTCGCAACCAGATCAAGGAAGGCGCCTTCTACGTCATCGACCTGAAGCCGTCGGAACTGATGCCGAACTTCGACGAAAACGGCCGCGTGCGTTCCGACTTCTGCAAGTTCGTCGACTTCTCGAGGATCACGAGCAGCAAGCGCTTCTTCAGCGCGTCCGACTTCGGCATTCATCTTGTCGTGAAGCCCGCCGAGGACCTGGACCGCATCGACTTCACCTCGACGATGATTCCCGTCAGCGTGACGGATTCTGAGGATCTGGAAGACGAGATGAAGGTTGCCAACGAGTTCGTGCTGCTCGAGCACAAGGACCTTTTCTACGGTCCCATGCGCTTGAAGAGGGACAACCGCGGGAAGAACTACGTCACGTTCTCCGGCACCGTCAACAAGGGGCTCGTCTCCGCCTTCAGGATCAAGGCCGACAAGGTCGAGGAGGTTCGCGAGTACGTCAGGTGGGAGGGCGCCGGCCAGCCCGTGCACGTGGGCGTGCGCTGCGCGAAGACGGCCTTCATGGATGCGGTTTCGGTCGACGTCTGGAGTGACGCGGATCTGCTCAGGCGCCTTCTTGAGAAGTCTGCTGTGCGTGCCGCCTACATCAGGGACCGGCTCCAGTCTCCCGAGGCCTTCGAGGACGTGGAGCCGGACGTGACGGCCGGTCGCCTTGCCCGCGCCAGAAACGTGATGCGCCGCCTGCAGTACAAGGAGGAGGTGAAGGAGCATGTCGCGAACTTCGTGCTCGACGAGATCAGGGCCGGCAACGACGCCATGATTGACGCCGTGATCTCGCGCGTGGCGGTCGGTGACAAGCTGATCGACAAGATCTCCGCAAAGACTCTCGTGGGCGTGAGGGTCGAGCGCCTGAAGGCCGAGGAGAAGACGCTCAGCGAAAACATCCGAGTGCAGGAAGGCAAGAGGGACGAGCTCACTCGCAAGTACGCCAGTCTCGAGATAAGCAAGAAGGAGCTCGACGCGGAGCTCCGGAGGAAGGCCCTCGCGTCCTGTCTTCTGGATGCAAAGAAGGACGTGATCGAGCAGCTTCTCAAGCTGGACGGGATGCTTGAGAAGCGTCGCGAGAATTACCGCAGGCTCGAAAACCTGCACACGAAGCTTCTCGAGGAGTCGAAAAGAATCTGTGAGCGCACGCACGGAGCCGACGGCGAGCTGATGCCCGAGTCCCTCGTGAGGGCGCTCGACGCCTGGACTGAGGACGATGACAGGAGCCGTCGCGAAAGGCTCGCGCAGGCCGTCTGCGGCGTCAGGCCCGCGAAGCTCAGGGGACGCGAGCTGGCCGATGCGCTCGTCAGGTCCGTGCAGGAGGTTCGACGCTACGATGAGAACACGGTGCTCAACCTCTACATCTGTTGGGCGCAGAACTTCCTCACGGTGCTCTCGGGCGAGCCCGGCTCGGGCAAGACCTCGATCTGCCACATTCTGGCGAGGACGCTGGGTCTGGACGCCTTCGACAACCTGCTGTCGTCCGACGAACGTGCGGGTCTTTCCGCCGGACGCTTCGTGCACGTGCCGGTCGAGTACGGCTGGACGTCGAAGCGCGACTTCGTGGGCTACTGGAATCCGATCACGAACAGATTCGAGTCTTCGGATCCCGCCAGATGGGACCTGCTCTGCACGCTTGATGCGGAGGAGAGGAGCGCTTCGGGGTCGGTCTATCCCGCGATGATGCTGCTTGACGAGGCGAACCTCTCGCCGATGGAGTACTACTGGTCCGACTGGATGCGTCTGTGCGACGAGCAGACGTCGTCCGGCATCGTGACGCTCTGGGACAAGGCGCCGACGAAGGTGCCCGAGACGCTGCGCTTCATGGCGACCATCAACAACGACAGTACGACCGAGACGCTCTCGCCGCGCCTCATCGACCGTGCAGCCGTCGTGACGCTGCCCGTCGTCGATTGCATTGAAAACACGAGCCCCGCGAAGGTCGTGGGACCCGTGTCCTGGAAGGAGCTTCAGGCCTACTTCGGGGCGAAGGCCGTTTCGAAGAACGCGCGCGAGCTCTCGGACCTGCACGACAGGCTGATGCCCATGCTCGAAGGCTTCGGCATCAGGCTCTCGCCCCGCTCGATCCGCCAGATGAACGGATACGTGGGCGCGGCGTCCTCGATCTTTGCGGACGGGGACAAGCCCGCCTGGCTTGATGCGGCCGACTTTGCGGTGATGCAGAAGTGCCTGCCGCGCATCACGGGCACGGGCGCCGCCTACCGCGAGAAGCTCGTGGAGTTCAGGAGCGGTCTTGAGTCGCTCGGACTGTCGAGGTCCGTCGAGGTCGTCGACCGCATTCTGCGTCAGGGCGACGAGGCCATGGACTGCTACCGCTTCTTCTGACGGAGGTGGCCATGACTGCTGAAGATGCAGGTGCGGGCGTGCAGGCGGGAACGCTCGTGCTCACGGTCCGCCCCGAGGGCGCGGCCCCCGTGCCGCTGCCGCTTCATGAGGCTGAGCCCCTGATCGGAGACTGGTCGGGGCAGCCCGCCGTGGAGGCGGGTGTGCCCATGTCGCTTGAGGTTTCGGGCCTTCCGCCGAGGGCCGTCACCGTCAGGATGGGCGGCGAGGTGCTCGCGGGCGACCAGTATCGCGAGGAGGACTGCGTACACCTCGAGCTGCAGGATCCGCTTCCCTTCGACAACATGATCGGCGTGGCGAAGCTCGAGGTGCTCGTGAGCATGGGACCTCAGGCGTGCAGCTTCTTCTATGCCGAGCCGCTTCGCATCATTCTCAAGCCGGGGCTTGCCTCGGACAATCTGCTCAGGATGAGCGAGAGCGTGGCGGAGCACGTGGAGAGGCTCTTCGGGGGCGATGCCGTCAGGACGGGCGACGATTCGCTTGGCGATCTTCTGGGCGTGCTCGAGCGTCTGTCGTCTCTCTACGAGAGGCAGTATCCGTATTTCCGCGAGGATCCCAAGTGCAGGCTCGCCTCCACTGCCAGACGCATGAGCATCGAGCGCATGCGCGACATGACGCCCGAGGCCGCGCGCTGGATGGCCTCGCATCCGCACGAGTGGCAGAGAGTGGCGCCGGGACACGGCATCCGCATGCGGGGCGCGAACTGGATGCCCGCTCATGCGCTCGTGCGCACGTCCGAGCTGAGCAGGGACCTTTATGAAAACCGCGTGGTGGCAGGCTTTCCGCTGCATCTTGCGTCGGAGACGAGGCGTCTGGCGCAGGCGTTCGAGGACGCGGTGCGCGTCGGCGCGGGACCTCTTGACGCGGGGACCATCGGCCGCATGGCCGCCGTGCGCATCGTGAGTTCGGAGGCTGACGTCCTGAGGGGCTACGGCATCGTGTTCTCGCGCATTGCGGAGCTCTACCGGGACGCGCTCGGCGTGACGCCCGAGCCCGTGAACAGGCTGCCCGCGCCCGCGAGGCATTTCATCGAGACGTCCCAGTACAGGCTCGTCTACGAGCTGATGCGCGAGTGGTTCGAGCTCAGGCCCGTCGAGGCTGAGAAGCTCGTGAGCAGGCTTGCGAGCGTGACGAGTCCGAGGCTCTACGAGTACTTTTCGCTCGTTTCACTTCTCGGCGGCCTTGAGCGCAGGGGCTGGACGAGCGTGGAGGCGAAGAGGCACGAGTATGCGGGAGCGGGTCCGCTTTATGCGGACAATGCGGCCGCGGCCCTTCTCAACACCTTCATCTTCAGGAGGAAGGAAGACGACGGAGGGAACGAGGAGATCGTGAGGCTCTGGTACCAGCCCGTGCTGGCGGCGGGAAATGTTGAGCCCGAGAACGGCATCGGACTTGCGAGGACGACACGCTGGTCCGTGAGGCCCCTCAATGCGGAGGCTGCCGACACGCTGAGGGAGACGGACAGGGCCTGGTATTCGCCCGACTTCCTGATTTCGCTCGAGAGCGGAGGCAGGACGGCCTGGGCGGTCATGGACAGCAAGTACTCGACCGTGGGAACGGTGCTGCGGCACCATGCGATGCAGCAGGCCTTCAAGTACCTGACCTCGCTCGGGACGGTGAGAAAGGACGACGTGTATGCGGGCCTCTGGCTCTACTGCGGCAGCGTTGCGAACGACCGCACGCAGGAGGGGTCGTTCTTCAATGCGTCGGCCCCGGACGTCCTGCCCGTGCCCGACATGGTGCTTGAGCGCGTCAATGCGCTCTCGGAGGCCGATCCCGTTGCAGGCGTGCTTGAGCGCCTGAGGACGGTGCTCGCGAGGTAGGTGGCGGGGCGTCGTGCGTCAGTCGACGGGGCGGTGGGCCGGGAAGAGGCGGCCGAGGACCTTGAGAAAGACCTTGGCGAACTGCCCGCCGCAGACGGCGGCGACGAGCGTTCCCTCGCGCACGCCCTCGATCGAGCCGAGGAGAAGGCAGGAGAGCGAGGTGGCCGCGATGACGAGGAAGACGTCGATGCCGGTGCGCAGGTTGCCGAAGGAGCCGCCCCAGCGCCTGATGATGCTGATGACGAGACCTTCGGGCGGCAGGATCGCCAGACGCGCGAAGACCATGCCCGCAATGCCCATGCCGTTGAAGACCGTGCCGATGAAGACCGTCGCAAGCTGCTCGAGGTAGGCGGCGGGCGCGACGAAGGACGTGAGCGCATAGGCCGCGTCGAAGAAGAGGCCGAAGACGAAGCAGATCGGAATCTGCTTGACGAGCTTCACGAGAAACCGTGACGGATCGACCGCCGTCTGGAGCACGAAGAAGAAGACGTTCGTGAGGAAGACGAAGAAGCCCATCGAGAGCGGAAGGGCCTTGGAGAGGACCAGGGCCACGGAGCTGATGGTGCCTGTGCCGAGACCGGCGTGCGTGATGACCGAGATGCCCGTCGAGAGCATCAGAAGCCCGAAGAAAAAGATGAGTGCGCGAATAAACATGGTGCCTGTTGTTCTGAACTTGCGCCCGGCTGCGCGGGACGGCCGGAAGCGCCGGAGAGGCGCGGCGGTCGCTCGGAGGCTTTTGCGAAGGTCGTCAGGCGTGGTCGGGTTAACCCGAGAGTCGAACTTTATCAGAAAAGATCGGGCGGGACGTTTTTCAGGCAACGCTTTCGATCGGGCGGAGTCGCTAGCCCGATCGTCGTAGTACCGCCGGCCAGGAGCGGTGTGGCGGAGTTTGGGAGTATCATATGAAATCCAAACTCTTCATACGCCTGATGCCACCCGACGATGCACGGGGAGGCTTGAGCGTGAAGGCGATACGCACGACAACAGAACGAAGAAAGGAGATGCGCCGTGACACTCTCGGACGACGTGCGCGACTACTGGAACACACGCGCGGAAGGCTATTCGCTTCACAACTGCGATGAGCTTGACGGAGGGACGGGGCTTGTGCTTGAGCACCTGTTCAGGACGGAGCTCGGGGCGAAGCCCGGGATGCGGGCGCTTGATGCGGGCTGCGGTCCGGGGATCTTCAGCATCGTGCTGGCGAGACTCGGCTGCAGGGTGACGGGCATGGACCTGTCGCCCGAGATGCTCGAGCACGCGGGGGCGAACGCGAAGAGCCGCGGGCTTGAGGCGGACTTCAGGCTGGGCGACGTGACGGATCCCGGGATGGAGCCGTCGTCGCTGGACCTGATCGTCTCGCGGTGCGTGCTCTGGAACCTGCCTGCGCCCGCCGAGGCGTACAGGCGCTGGATGAGTCTTCTGAAGCCGGGCGGCAGGCTTCTTGTGATCGACGGCAATCATTATCTGCATCTCTTTGACGAGCGCTATGCGCTCTGGGCGCTGAGGTCCGCGCCCGCGCCGGGGCATGCGGCGAGGTACATGAGGGGCGTGAGCAGCGAGCGCATCGACAGGATTGCGCGCGATCTGCCGCTGTCGTGTATCGAACGTCCCGCGTGGGACGTCGAGGTGCTCGAGTCGCTCGGCGCCGAGGTGCGCGTTGCGAGCGAGGACCGCAGGACGGTGGCGACGGGCGGCGGAGAGGCGCAGGTGACGACGAGCTTCTGCATCGTGGCCCGGAAGCCCTAAGCGCAGGAGCGCAGGGGCCGCCCGTGTGGCGGCTCGGGGGCGCCCTGAACTACAATGACGGATTGCAATTGGTTGCGGATTCAAACTTCCGGAAATTTCTGTCATGGGCTGGCTTCAAGCTCTTCTTACCGACTCGGGCTCCTTCACGCACGCGCTTCTCGCGTATTCGCTCATCATTGCGGCGGGTCTCTGGATCGGGCGCTTCAGGTTCTTCGGCGTCTCGGTCGGCGTCACCTGCGTGCTTTTTCTCGGCCTTTTTGCGCGCTATCTGGGCGTTGACGTCGACCCCTCGATCATTTCGTTCTTCCGCAACTTCGGCCTGGTCCTCTTCGTCTTCTTCATCGGCCTGCAGGTGGGCCCGTCGTTCTTCTCGACCCTGAGAAACAGCGGCTGGGGGCTCAACGGGCTGATGTGCCTGTCGGTGGGCGTGAGCCTGCTTCTGACGGTCGGGATCTGGGCGGCTTCGGACGGCGCGCTGGCTCTGCCGCAGCTCCTCGGCGTGCACTTCGGCGCCGTGACGAGCACGCCCGGTCTGGGCGCGACGCAGGAGGCGCTCGCAGCCATGGGGTACAAGGGCGACATCACCGTGGGTTATGCCTGCGCCTATCCCGTGTCGATCATCGGCGTCATCCTGACGCTTCTCTTCGTGAGGAAGGTCTTCGGGATCGACGTCAAGCACGAGGAGATGCTCTGGGAGGAGGCGCAGAAGAAGCGCGCCCAGACGCCGATCTACTTTCACGTGACGCTCTCGAACCATGCGCTCGACAATCATACGCTGCGTGAGATCCGCTCTCTCGTCGGCCGCAACTTCATCTGCTCGCGCATTCTGCACGACGGCGTGATCACGAGTCCGACGGCCGACACGGTCGTGCACGAGGGCGACAAGCTGCGCATCGTGGCGGGCCCGCGCGACAAGGAGGCGATCGTCGCCTTCTTCGGACGCGAGCGCACCGACATCGACCTCGCCGAGGAGAAGTCTCCGCTCGTCGTGCGCACGCTCATGGTCACGCGCGAATCCGTCAACGGCATGCGCATCGAGGATCTCGCACTCAACCGTCTGGACGGCGTCAACATTACGCGCGTCTTCCGCGCAGGCATGACGCTCTTTCCGTCCGCGAAGCTCCACCTTCAGGTGGGCGACCAGGTCTACTGCGTGGGTCCCGAGACGGCCGTCGCGCGCATGGAGGCCAAGCTTGGCAACCAAGTGAAGAAGCTCGACCATCCGAACATCATCACGATCTTCATCGGGCTTCTGCTCGGCGTCATCGTCGGCAGCGTGCCGTTTGCCGTGCCCGGCCTGCCCGTCCCGCTCAAGCTCGGCCTCGCGGGCGGTCCGCTCATCGTCGCCATCCTGCTCGGCCGCTTCTGTCCGACCATGCGGCTCGTCACCTTCACGACGCCGTCAGCCAACATGATGATGCGCGAGACCGGCATCTGTCTCTTCCTCGCCTCCGTGGGCCTTGCCGCAGGCGACGGCTTCGTCGCCGCCATGACCGACGGCAACGGGCCGCTGTACATGGCGCTCGGCGTCCTCATCACCGTAATCCCGCTTCTCATCGTGGGCGTGATCGCAAGGCGCTTCCTGCACATCAACTACCACAGCATCGTGGGCCTGATGGCGGGCGCCACCACCGATCCTCCCGCCCTCGCCTACGCGGGCACGCTCTCCGAGCGCAACTCCTCGGCCGTTGCCTACTCGACCGTCTACCCGCTCGCCATGTTCCTGAGGATCCTGATGGGGCAGCTCATCCTCGTCATCCTCTGGCCGTTCCTCTGAAAGAGGCGAAGGTCACACTGAAAGCCAGTCGCAGACAAACCGAAGGCCGCCGCCGGAAGCGCTCCGACGGCGGCCTTTCAGGTGTACGATGAATGCCTGCGGCACGTCCGCACCCGACGTCTTCATCCCGAACCGACAGCAGCCCATGAGAATCACGCTCCGACAGCTCTCCGTCTTCCGAAGTCTTTACGAGACGCACCGCGTCTCGGCCTCCGCCGCACGCCTGCACCTGTCGCCATCGGCCGTGAGCCAGTCGCTCAAGGAGCTCGAGAGCGCTCTTGGAGCCCGCCTCTTCGTTCGCGAGAGCAAGGGCCTCACGCCCACGCCCGCCGCACTCACGCTCCTGCCCTACGCCACGCTTCTCGTCGACAAGGCCGACGAGGTGGAGGCGCTCTTTGCAGAAGCTGGCGAAGGCCGTGCGGGCACGCTAGCCGTCGGCGCCAACAGGCGCTTCGGCATCTACGTGCTCTCGAGACGCCTGATGCACATGAAGCGCAGGATGCCCGCCATCGAGACAAGCCTCATGATCGAGGACAACGACGTCGTCGAGGACGCGGTCGCTGGCCACCTGATCGACGTCGGCTTCATCAGCGGACGCCCCACGAATCCCGACCTCGACGGCTTTCCGTGCTTCGAGGACCGCTTCGCCTTCGTGGTCGGCCTCGGCAGTCCGCTGATGTCCGCCTACGTCACCGCCCGCGAACTTTCCGACGCCACCTGGGTGCTCGAGCGCGAGCAGCGCACGCAGCGCGACGTCCTCGCGCACCTCGAGGCCAGAGGCATCCGCATCCGCCACTCCGTCACGATGGACACCATGGGCGCCGTTAAGCGCGCGGCGGGCACGGGACTCGGCGTCGCACTCCTTCCCTACCTTTCGGTGCGCGAGGAGATCCTCAGGGGAGACCTCGTCGAAATCATGAAGCCCGCCTCCACCGAGCTTGCGGACAGCCAAAAGATCTGGGCCGTCTGGCGCAGGGACGCCGAAGGCGCGCTTCGCAGCGCCTTTTTCCAGGCCTGCAGCATCGAACCGATCGCCTGACGGCAGGCCGGGAAGGACACGGACAAAAACGGCCGCCCGGAAGATCCGAAGCGGCCGTTTTCCTCGAGCTGAAATGCGATCCCCGAGCGTCAGGGTTCGTCAGTGCCCGTCGTGCTGGTGTGCCTTGCGCGTCAGCAGGTCGATCCAGCACATCACGAGAGCTGAGAGAACGAAGGTCAAATGGACGATCACGTACCAGAGCAGCTTGTCGTTCTCGATCGTGCTGATGTTCATGAAGATCCTCAGAAGGTGGATCGAGGAGATCGCCACGATGCTCGCCGCCACCTTGTTCTTGAGGCTGCCTGCGTCCATCTTGCCGAGCCAGCCGAGACGCTCCGAATCCTTCTCGTCAAGGTCAAGCCTCGAAACGAAGTTCTCGTAGGACGAGAACATGACCATCACGATCAGGCCGCCCACCAGGCCCATGTCGACCATCGAAAGAAGCGAGAGGATGAGGTCGGACTCCGAGAGCTCGAAGACGTGCGGCAGCACGTGCCAGACCTCATGGAAGAACTTGAGCGCCAGCGCCAGAAGCGCAAGCGACAGGCCGAGAAAGAACGGCGCAAGAATCCAGCGCGCTGTAGAAGAGTTTTTCGAAGAACGATTCCATGGGCGTCCCGTATGAGCGAAGTCTGAAAAAACTATCGACACACACAAGCCGATAGCACGAGGGCCACAGATTCTACAACATGCAGGCTTCTTCGTGCGTCCATCCCGGATGACGGTATTCCCGCTTTTTCTTCAGCGGTTTCCTGAGGTACGCATGCTGCCTGCTGCAGACGCCCGGGAACAGGCCCGAGCATCGCATTGCAGAGCGCGTTCGAACTCAAACGCCTCGTCAAGCAAACGATTCTGCAGATCGTTCACACGAAGCGGGAGCCGACAATGCAAGAAGGGCAGGAGACGCCCATAAGGTCACACATCCGCTCACGCTCAAGCACTCTGCATCAAGAAAAACCAAGAATTCATCGCACACGCGAAACCCGTTGGAGCTCACGAGATTCACTGCCGTACGCACAAAAAGAACGGACGAAACCGCACGCATTTCGCCTCATCTTGCCTTCCCGCCCCCGCCTCCTACAAAACGACTCGTTCAGTGCTCGATCAATTCAGTTCCCGTCAGGAGGTCGCATTTCCAGAACCGGGCATACAGTGAAAAGTGCAACAAGAATTGTCCGCCCGCCTTCGGACGCCTTGAACGGATTCCCCGCGCATTCCCCATCCATGTGGCACACATGGGTGGGGTCAAGCGGGGCTGACGAAGTCAGTCAATCTCAAGTTATTCAAGATGATCCAGTGGATAAGTTCACAAATCCCTTCTTGCACAGGTATTAAGTAGTAAAAAGAGCGCAAAATCACAGGATCATTTTGCGATTCTAATGCAGCACTTTTGCTTGAGCTCATAGAATTGTCGATTAATTGCGTCAGGTTGTGTGATGCTTGATACCATACGGAGTATTCTCGCCAACCCATCGCCATGCAACGATGAAGATCACGTCCACTTACTCCGTGCGTTT
>OLFY01003289.1_pt1 | contig 13583 bp, 8 predicted proteins | sample 1605611 | NCBI WGS metagenome assembly OLFY01 (sample SAMEA3888923, study PRJEB22519) | human gut metagenome | biome: human gut; feature: human-associated habitat; material: faeces | place: Denmark | collected 2011
CCTGCAGCGATAGTTCCTCATCTTCTTTCGCCATCGTCTCCTCGACGTTAAACATCTCCTCACTTCCCGGAAGTCTGCGCAGTGCTTGTACCGCTTCCTCCATACGATATTGGATAAAGATCAATACAACGCCTAAATCTTCTGCATCAAAACGAATGATCTTTTCATCCAACAGCACCTGTGCCCGTTCTAAAAACTGTTTTTTCGCAGCTTCCGAAGCAAATGAAAGCCGTACAAGTGTAATTGGCGTCACTTTTCTCTGTCCTAATTTTTGGACAAACACATCCATCAGCCGGATATGGTACACATTCCACCGGGTATGATAATGATCCATCGCCTTGATCGTTTCGGTTTGCCGTTCAACAATACGGTTAAGCTCCTCTGTATGTGCTTTCATCTTAGCGAGCTTATTTTTGCGAATATCTGACAAAATACTAAATACCATTGTAGAAAGCAGCAATACGATCAAAATTCCATTAACGAATACCGACAACCCGATCTTGGAGGCCATAAAGGAATTATTGTCCAAAATAACCGTGTCATTCGTCAATAAGCATATTGTATAACGTGCTCCGTTATAGCCAAAGATCACACCGGATGCCACATAACGGTCATCCCCCATCTGAATGATCTTATGTGAGACTTTATTCACTGCCAAATTTTGTAAAAAATCGTTTGCACTGTCTCCGGAAAAAAATGTATTCGATGTAAGTCCCTTATATCGGTTGGTCTCTGTGACATCTTTTACAAACAAAAGGGCTTTGTTCTTCGTCAATGTCCAATATTTACGACTGGATGCATCCAACGAGCCTAATATCTTCGTCACAATCTCTTCATCGCTGCGGTCGTCCAACACATTGATCTGGTCAAGAACAAGCTGAACATACGCATCCTGCTGCTCTGCATAGATTGACAAAATGCTGTCCTCATAAGACTTCATCTGCTGATTGCCCACCCATGCCAGCACACCTACAATAATAATAATCGTGAATGAAATCGTCTTGCTGTTGATCAATAGCTCTTTCAGTTTATTACTTTTCACTTCAGCCCCTCGCCTTTCTATACGTGTTCCTCTGGTTTATTGACAATTGCCCTGATCTTGCGGATAAAACGCATTACAACCGCAAAATCATCGGTTATTGTTTTGCTCAGACTATCCTTCTCCTGCGTAAAATTCTTTGTTTTCCACGCGCTATTGGTATTAATACTATTTACCACGCCTGCAAAGCGAATAAAGAACACTGCCAGATTGAATAGTGGCAGCAATGGCAATACATACCACTGCTTTGCATAATATTTCCGAATCTCCTTAAAGTTCTTTAAGAAGCCAACCGTCGATATATAGTAAAAAAAACCAATCAACACGTATAATAAATACAAAAACAACGTGGAATATCCCACCTGCGCAAAGGAAGAATTCAAGCACATCAAGCAGATCAGCGCTAAATACCAGATCAAACGAGGAAACGCAAAGGTGTGGTCATACACTAATGTCCTAACGCCTACATTCGTAAACATATTTCTGATTTTTAACTTGTTTTTCAAAAACAAATGTGATACTTCCAAACTTCCGCGCTGCCAACGCTGTCTCTGTGTATACAATTTATTAAGATCCTCGATCGGGTCTACAAAGAAGATCGCATCTTCACAGATCCCAACTTTCGTCTTTAATAAATATTTCATCTGGAACGTAATCTGCGTATCTTCACAAATAGTATCCGTATTATACAACTGTGACTTCAGCACAACTGATTTGCGAAACGCCGAAAACGCACCCGATAACGTATACACCGCATTGATCTCTGCTGAATAGTTACGTCCTGCCAAAAACGCCTGCGCATATTCCATAAATTCCATCTTACGCAAAATTCGTGGAAAGACTAACGGATATGCCTGTACCTGCTTCGGCTCTGTCAAAATAACCCCGGTCATGCACTCGATCGACTGATCATTTTCAAAACGGTACACCATATTGCGCAAGGCGGAGCGTTCCAATAAACCATCGCTGTCAATATGAATGATGTACTTTCCCTCACTATTAAATAAGGCAAGATTCAATGCTTTCGATTTGCCTTGTTTTGCATTGAGCCACTGCATATGCAGCCCCGGAAACTTCCGCTGGCACTCGCAAAATACTTGAAAGCTGTTATCCTGCCCTTGATTATTAACAAGGAAAATCCGGATCTTGGAATCCGGATAATCACTGTCTTCAATCGATTGAATACACTGTTCCAATGTGTCCATAGAATTGTAGATTGGAATTATTAAAGAAATCTCCGGATCAATTGTCGGCTTTAATATTTTTTTCTTAAATAGATGCTTTTTAAGCAATACAAGCACACTTCCAACCGATGGTACAATCTCCATCATAACCGGTATTATGATCCATGCAGCCCAAAATAAAAATGAGTTGCAAAATTTATTTATTAGTTCCATACGTAAATCCGCCCACTTTCTGTCGAACAATCTGTGCTTTTGTAAATACAATAAAGTACAGCATGATCGACAAGCCATAAAATACGATTCTTCCAACAAAAGTATGTGCCATATAATAAGCTGACATTCCCTTGTAATAAATGATAACTCCGATCACTGTGATGCGTATCGCATTGGCAAGAATAATATAAACTGTTCCAATAACTCCTACCGCAATACGTTCATAGCGACTATACGCTTGAAAAAAGGCGAGTAATGACAAATATGCCATAATTTCCAAAATGCCGGAACACTCGAAATCGATCAACAACGAAATCGCACCTGCACGAGAATCTACAAACACTACACCATACTTATAGTAAGCACTAAACATTCCCGTGATCTTGCCAAAAGCTCCTGCGATCGCTGCAACGACTTGTGCGAGCGGTTGTGTGCAATAGGGTCTGACAAATATCATCATCAAAACAAACAGTCCGCAACTTCCCCATATAAAGCGCCACGCCGGAAGATCACTCCGTCGCAGCGCCCATAATATATACAACCATACGATCAGAAATATGATTCCTGCAATTATCGTCATTCCTTCACCTTGCCTTATATCTGCACCACCGTCTGCCTGTCACAAATCATTCCAAATCGCTAAGCCGGTACACCCTCTCTGTTTATGCCGTCTTCACCTTGGATCTGCGCTTGCGATAGAACATCACTGCTCCTACAGATAATACGCAAAGCGAAATTCCCATTGCAGCACCTGTCGAAGTACCTGCGATCGTAACCCACTCCTGTCCGATATTAATATACTGTGCCTGTATCATCTTCATATCAGAAGCATCCATATCAAAATGCTCAGCCAACTTCTCCAGATTCACTTTGTATTCCATCTCGTCAGAAATCGAAACTCCATCTGCAGTCTGGCGTACGGTCAATTTCATCTGTCCATAAATCGGTGCATCCTTGTCATTGATACTAGATGCTGTCGATCCGGAATCCCGATCCCACAGATAGAACTCATAGGTTCCTGCATCCAGCCCCTCTAACTTAGGATTCATATTGATCTTACCATCTTTATCAACTGCAACCAAGCGGAAGTTAATGGAAGTCTTCTCTTTCTCATTAACGCGGATCGTAAACGGCTGGAACTCGCGCTCATTTTTATGCAAAGTAGAGAGTACATGTCCATACAATGTTGTACCGTCTAAATACAACGCTGCCTCTGCATCCTCGCCAACACCGCCACTCGTAGAATACTGTACTAACTGATGCGGATAATAATCCCAGTCTGTATAATTCCCGTCATATTTAATGCCATGAAAAGACTTATCCTTACTGTCATTCTCTTTGAGGTTAGCGATATCTTTGATAAACATATCCTCTGACATATAATAGCCAAACGAGATTGTATCCTTATACTGTTTGATGGCTGATGCCGGAATCGCAATCTCGTACTGTTTGTTCGAGTAAGAAACCTTGGCACCTTCAATACCATCAATAGAATTTTTATTCAATTTAAATGTTGTATTACGACCTAAATCTGTATAGATCGTATATTTACCATTACTCTTATCACCGGCTGATGTGGCTGAGCCAACGCTTTTCTCCTTGATGTAGATATAGAAATAATCTCCATCAAATACGGTCGCTACCTCTTCCAAAGAAGCATCATTTACATCTGTACGCGCAACCGCATCCCAGTCAGTAAACGTTCCATCGATCGTAACACCCTGATACACTGCTTCCGTCGGCTCCGGCGTTGCGACTTCCTTAAGATCCTTAATATCACTGCTCTTTACCGTTGCCCCGCAATATTTGATCGTATAATCATCATCTACGAAAAATGTCTGCGGAATTGCAAATTCAATCTCATATTTATTCGCTTCCTTGCTTGGCTCATAAGCTCCTATCGCTCCGTCAATATCACCATACCAGGCATCCTTAAATTCCTTCAACATATTAACAAAGCGAATCTGGGTATTACGCCCTCCTTGACCGCTTGCATAGGAAATGTCTACGTAAGTATTTGTGATCGGAAGCCCCCATTCGTTGCCTCCGTTCTGCTGTACATAAAAATATACATACTTATCATCCTGCATTACTGCCCATTTTTCAATATTAGTGTTGGTCGATGTCTGCATTTCAACACCTTTCCACTCTGACGCCTTGCCATCGATGGTAACTTCTGCTGCTGATGCGATCTGAAATGACGTCAATGTACTTACCGCCAATACCATCGCACTGATCACTGCCAAAATCTTCTTCATCGTTACCACATCCTCTCTATCATTTTTATCTTAAAAGTTAATATTTCAGGGAAAAAGACAGGAAAATATCATCATCTTCCTGTCTCCCTATTCCCTACTACTTAATATATCGACTTTTTTCGTAGTATCATTATAACAATTTGTCAAAATTCGTCAACCCCTTATTTTTAGGCATTTTATATACTTTTTTAAGTAGTTTTATACACTTTTTAAGCAGTTGACATTTCAAAAACGTTTGCGTATTATTTTGTTCCAAAGATACGATCTCCGGCATCGCCAAGACCCGGACAAATATATGCATTTTCATTGAGCTGTCTGTCTACATGACCTACATAGATCTGAATATCCGGATGCTCTTTGTGTAATCGCTCCAGTCCCTCCGGGGCAGCAATAATGCACATAAACTTGATGTTCTTGCCACCATGTTTCTTGATCTGATTGATCGCATCCACTGCAGAACCACCTGTTGCCAGCATCGGGTCACAGACCACAATAGTACGCTCCTCGATCGGATCCGGCAGTTTGCAATAATATTCCTGTGGCTCATGTGTTTCCTCATCACGATACATTCCAATATGACCTACTTTCGCAGATGGCACCAATGCCAGAATGCCGGATACCATGCCAAGACCGGCACGAAGGATCGGAACAACGGCAAGTTTACGGCCTGCGATCATTGGTGTCATACACTTCTCGATCGGAGTCTCGATCTCAACATCTTCCACCGGAAGATCTGACAGCGCTTCAAATCCTTCCAACATTGCGATCTCGTCAACCAACTGACGAAACTCATTGGTTCCTGTGTTTTTATCGCGCAGCAAGGATATTTTGTGCTGAATCAACGGGTGTTCAAATACTACTACATTATCCATAATATACCTCCAAAATCAGTTAAAATTAGCAGCCTTATATTTCTTAAACTATCATTTTCTATTTGTCATCGTGGTTCATAATATAACTCCCACGGCTCTGATTCTATTTGTCGTCGTGGTCCATAATATAACTCCCACGGCTCTGATTCTATTTGTCGTCGTGATTCATAACATAAACCCCACGGCTCTGATCTCCATCCGGATTCTTGCCGAACGTATAATCATTGCCCGGCAAAATAGCATTCAACAGGATTCCGGCGACTGCAGCTACTGCCAAAGCAGTCAAGGTGATCGTCGCACCACCAATTTTGAATGTCAGACCATTCGAAAAACCTAATCCACATACAAAAATGACACCGGCAATGATCAGATTTCTGGACTTTGTAAGATCCACTCTGTTCTCAACCACATTACGAACACCGATTGCAGAAATCATACCATATAGCATAAATGATACTCCACCGATAATGGATGCCGGCATTGTTGAGATCACTGCTGAGAACTTTGGTACAAAGGATAGTAACGCTGCGAATACCGCTGCAATACGAATTACTCTCGGATCATACACTCGAGACAGTTCCAATACACCGGTATTTTCGCCGTATGTTGTGTTCGCCGGTCCTCCGATAAATCCTGCGAAAGCGGTTGCAAGACCATCGCCTAACAGAGTTCGATGCAACCCCGGATCTTCGATATAGTTTTTACCAACTGTTGCAGAAATTGCTGACATATCACCAACATGTTCCATCATTGTTGCAATAGCAATTGGTGCCATAACAAGGATGGATGTAATATCAAATTTGCACATCTGGAACGGTGGAAGTCCGATCCACTTAGCTCCGGAAATAGAAGTGAAGTCAAGAATCGCCTTACCATTTGGATTCGTAATACCACAGGCTGTCAAAATCAGCGCAAAAGCATATGCAATTACAACACCCATAAGGATCGGAATGATCTTAAACATTCCCTTTCCCCAAATATTAAAGATGATGATCACCGCCAATGCTACAAAGGCGATCAGCCAATTGGTCGATGCATTTTGGATCGCCGATGGCGCAAGAGATAAACCAATGCAGATGATGATCGGTCCTGTTACTACCGGCGGCAGAAAACGCATAACCCGGTTTACGCCAACCAGCTTAAAGATCAACGCAACGACCAGATACAGCAGACCTGCCACTACAATACCGCCACATGCATATGCTACTTTATCATTAGCACTCATTGTTGCGTACATCCCGTGTTTCAAATTGGCCACGGTATAAAATCCACCTAAAAATGCAAAGGAAGATCCCAAAAACGCCGGAACCTTAAATTTGGAACACACATGAAATATCAGTGTACCAACACCTGCACAAAACAACGTAACCGCAACCGTAAGCCCCTGTGTGAGCGGTTCGCCGCATGCCTCCTTAAAGTAGCCGCCTACCAATATCGGCACCAAAATAGTCGCGCCAAACATGGCAAACATATGCTGTATTCCAAGGATCAGCATTTTTGCTTTGCCAAGCTGACGCGCATCATAAATACCTTCTTTTGTCTCTTTCATTTTTTCCTCCAATATAATAATATTTTCAACTAAGACCGTAAAATTTTGCAGCCCAAATCTACCAAATATCATAGCACGGAATGAAGATTGTAGCAATATTGTACTGTTATTTATAAAGAAAGATCCAACTGTGCTGCCACTTTCGACAATTGCTCCGCAGAAGCACTTAATGCACTTTCCTCCTGTTCATTAAGCTGGATCGGCACACGAGTTTCCACTCCTTCTCTACCAACAACCGTAGGCATACTCAGGCAAATATCACTGATCCCATACTCTCCATGCATCATAGAGGAAATTGGCAGGATCGACTTTTCGTCACGCATAATGCACTCACAGATACGTTTAACCGACATTGCGATACCATAATACGTCGCACCCTTCTTTTCGATAATATCATACGCACTGTTCTTAACATCGTCTGCGATTCTGTGCATTGCTTCTTCATGGTTAAAATGTCCACGTAATTCGCAAAAATCATTGACCGGGATTCCCGATACGTTAGTACTGCTCCAAGCAACGATCTCGCTGTCCCCATGCTCTCCAATAATAAAGGAATGAACGCTTCGGGAATCAACTTCCAAATGTTCTCCTAACGCATATTTTAATCTTGCAGTATCAAGTACTGTTCCGGATCCTATGACACGATTTTCCGGAAGACCGCTCAGCTTAACTGCAGTATATGTTAAAATATCAACCGGATTTGCCACGATCAGAAGGATTCCTTTATAGTTTCTCTTCGCAATCTCAGGGATAATGCTTTTGAAAATATTAACATTTTTATTGACTAGATCAAGTCTTGTCTCTCCTGGTTTCTGGGCTGCACCGGCTGTCACTATGATCACTGCTGCATCCACAATATCATCATAATCGCCAGCGTATATTTTCATCTGTCCCGCAAATGGCAGACCATGCGCAATGTCCATCGCTTCGCCCTCTGCCTTATCGTGATTTGCATCAATCAATACTAATTCCGAAAATAATCCGCTCTGCATTAATGCAAATGCCGATGCTGAACCAACAAATCCACATCCTATCATCGCCGCTTTTCTTGTGTCTACCTGTTTGCTCATAGACTACCTCCATTTCACTTCTGTCAATTGTTACCTACTCAAGCTTCGCACATCCGGAGCCGCCATCGGGTCACATATTGCTTATTATGTCAAAGAATATTAAACATTTTGCAGCGAGGTACATATGAGTAAACCATTTATTACATATACCGCACAGGTTGAAAAACTGAAAAGCCTCCTACAGTAATGCCAGCCACAGTGTTCCCGCTACAATGCCGATAAGTCCAAGCACTGCTTTACCGAAAAGTTTTTCCCGAAAGACGATCCATGAAAATGCGATCGTCACCAAAATGCTGAGTTTATCAATCGGTACAACAACACTTGCCTGTCCTGTCTGGAGTGCGCGGTAATAGCACAGCCACGACGCGCCGGTTGCCAGTCCCGATAGCATCACGAAGGCAAATTCCTTTTTTTCGACCGTCTTTATCTGCTGCCATTTTCCTTTGACCATGACCATTAGCCAAGCCATAACGAGCACAACCGTTGTACGGATTGCCGTCCCCAGATTAGAATCTACACCTTCTATGCCGACTTTGCCCAAAATGGCGGTAAGACTTGCAAATACTGCTGATAATACCGCATAAATCATCCATTCTTTGCCTGTAGCCTGCGCCTTACTATCCTGCTTTTTGTCGATCATCAACAAAGTACCCGCACCGATCAATACAACAGAAATGATCTTAGGAACGGTAATGCCCTCATGCAGAAAAATAAGTGCTAACAAGATCGTCAATACGGTGCTGCTTTTATCAATCGGCACAACTTTATTGATGTCACCCTTTTGCAACGCATGAAAATAGCATAGCCACGACGCTCCGGTCGCTAATCCCGAAAGTACCAAAAACAGAAATGTCTTGCCACTGATCTGTGTGGTCTGACCACCCGTCCCGGTGATCAAAACCATCAGCCACGAAAATAACAAGACTACGATCGTGCGGATCGCGGTTGCTACATCGGAATCCGTTTTCTTAATCCCACACTTTGCAAGAATAGATGTAATTCCTGCAAAAAAGGAAGAACCTACCGCATACAATAACCACATGCTAACATCACTGCCCTTTCCTCATACTTGCGGATACTCCGCCTCTCATTGATCGAATTTATCATTTCTGTAATGCTTCCTCCGTTTTTTATTATACAAAAACAAGCTGTACTAACAACATATAACAGATCGTGCCCTCTCTTATCTCTATTTTTATAATTATTTTTGATACCGCTTTGATGGGCGATAGACCATCAATGCGATGAAGATCAAAACCGCTGTCGTTGCCAAGCTGAGCGGATATACTAACATGATCGTGGTAAAGGTTCGATGTGCCGGAAATACCGTATAGATCCAGACCAATCGTACCACGCACACGCCAAATACCGTTAAGATCGCAGGTACCAGCGACAGCCCAAATCCACGCAGATAACCAGACATATTTTCGTACAACATACTGAATGTATAGGCAGAAAAAATAATCAGCAATCTGGTATAACCAATCTCTACAACCCTTGGATCCGAATTAAATAATGCAAGCAGGCTCTTTCCAAAGAACAGGATCAACATAATGGATACCGCACAGGCAACCGCTGCCTCAATAATACACAGATACAGTGATTTTTTGCATCGTTTCAGATCACCGGCTCCGTAGTTTTGTCCGGTAAAGGTCGTACACGCCTGACTGAACGAATTCATAATATCGTATACAATGATCTCTATATTCAATGCCGCACTGGATGCTGCCATGACAATCGTTCCCAAACTGTTGATTGCAGACTGGATCACGATATTGGCAACTGCAAACACCGCACCTTGGATTCCCGCTGGAAGACCGATCCGCAAAATACGACCGGCAACTCCTGCATCAAACTTAAATTCCGTTCGTTTGATCCGTATCACATGATCGGTGCGGCATAGTCTGCGAAACAACACAATGGCACTGATCGCATTGGAAAGGACCGTTGCGATTGCAACACCATTTACCGTCATTTTGAAAACCAGATTTAACGCCACATTAAGCACACCCGAAATTGCCAGTGCCTGCAACGGAATCTTCGTCTCTCCGATACTTCGGAAGATCGCCGCCTCAAAGTTGTATAAACAAATGACGGGCATTCCAAGTAGATAAATGCGAATATAAGTCAACGCATAAGGAAATACGGTATCCGGAATATTCATCAAATGCATCAGCGATCCAATGAATATCTCTCCTATTAATGCGATCAATGCACCACCCAATATCGACATGATGATAGAAGTATGTACCGCCTTATGGATCGTCGCCTCATCTTTCTGCCCGATCGCATTGGCGATAATAACATTTGCTCCCAGCGCAATTCCGATAAACAGGTTGAGCAGCAGACCAACGATCGGGCTGTTAGCGCCAACCGCAGCCACGCAGACAGTCTTGGCATCCCCAGTGAAATTACCGACGATCGCCAGATCGGATGCATTAAAAAGCTGCTCCAAAATTCCTGTTGCTGCTACCGGAAATGCATAAAGGATCAATTTATCCCATAAAGAACCATGCAGCATATCCATTTTCTGTTTTGCCATTTTTTCTTTGCCTCATTTCTAGTCGTGTACTCTCAAACCATGAAATGTCCGTATGCCCAAGTTTGAGTTATCTTAATTTTTTTCCAGCAGAGTTTTGTAACTGCAGTCGATACCGATTGCTCCGATCGGTGCCGTAATGATAATAGCGAGCACCGCTACGGACAAAATGATCTTGCCGGCAGCTTTAACTTTTGGCAGATGGCTCCCATCGCCAGTCCTACCAGAAAAATAAACGCTAATGATGTCAACATATCTACTACCTTTTTCCTGAAAATTCAATTCACACGTTCTGTCTCTCTTCCATCCATGTAAGAAGTGCATCTTCCTCCAATGGTTTGCTGTAAAGATAACCTTGGAACGCATCACAGCCAAGCCGCTTCAACTCATCTCTCTGATTCTCATCCTCTACATATTCGGCAATGATCTTAAAATGCAATGACTTACTAAGATACACAATGGAACCGATTATGTCACTGTTTCTCTCATTGCATAAAACATCTCTAGTCAATGATCCATCCAATTTCACTACGTCGAAATAATTTGTCTGTAAATATGTCAATGAAGTATGTCCCATTCCAAAATCATCAATCAGGAATTTATGTCCTTTTGCCTTAATATTTTTGATCTTATCTGCAATATCAATGGAGGAAGAAAGCGCATCCTGCTCCGTGATCTCTAAGCAGAACCACTCGCTCGGGATATCATATTTGGCCACCGTATCATCAATGCATTGTTCAATGCCCTCCCACTCTAAAGACTCATTGGTGATATTGACGGATACCTTAAATTCCTCTCCTGCATATGGTTTTAACTTTTCTGCGGTAGCTGCCGCTGTATCAAAAATATATTGTTCCAGCAAATATAATACATGCTCTTCTTTTGCCAATTCAATGATCAGTGGCGGATAAATAAAACCAAGTTCCGGATGATTCCATCGAATCAGCGCCTCAATACCAACACACACACCTTCACAATTTACTTGCGGCTGATACATGAGGTACAATTCCTGATGTTGTATCGCCTCTACAAGTTCTATCGCCAAACTTCGTGCTACATGTCCTAATTCATCCTCACGTTTTGTCAGTGTCATAATTGCATTATTTTCTTCCTCACGCTGCATTTCCTGAACGAGCAGCTTAAGATCACGCTCCATTTTACGAACACTCTGCTCCTCATACAATCGAATAAATGGCATATAGATGCATACGCCAACCGCCAGACATACCATCTGTAGTATTGCTCCCGCCCAAGAACCGGTTGCCTGATAGCCACTTAGGAAAATCGGTGTTGTCCAATTCACTTCACTAACAAGATGCGGTACCAGTCCCGAATAAATTGCCGCATAAGTTATCAAAAAATTAGCAAGTGGAACAAGCATAAACGGCACAACAAAAATTGGATTTAATATGATCGGAATACCAAACAACACGATCTCACTAATATTAAATACAACTGTCGGTGCCGCCATCCACGCAAGATTACGAGTACCCTTTTTCTTAGCAAAAAGCAATAGTGCCACGACCAAACAAAGCATAGCTCCCGTTCCGCCAAGCAGTACAAATACATCCTGCATTGTTTTGCTAAAAATCCCTGCTGTCACATCTGCGAAATGTTGTTTGATGACTGTGTCCAACATATTATGCCCATGAATACCAAAAAACCACAATCCATGTGTCAGCATAACAATGATCAGCCCCGCTCCCAAACCATTCTGCAAAGGTCCTAAAATATAATTAAACATCCTCTCCATCAACTCTTGCAGACTATCTACTCCAAAACACACACGAAAGAACTGATGCAATAAAGAAAAGCAGCCAACAATGATCACTGCCGGAATAATTTCCTCAATTGCTTCTTCATAAACACTATCCGTATTCGTTCTTTGCTTTTTCAAGCGAAAAAGCCCACTATTTTTCAGCACACAATACATCTCACTCGAAACCAAGGAAACCAGCAATGCACTAAACGCATACATATTACTAAACTTCGTAATAGAAAAATCATCATACTGTATTCCGGAATACCCGGCAAAGGCTGCCAAAGAAATAATGACAAGAATAATAATATTCCCGGTACCTTCATATATTCCCTGCTTTTTCTGTTTTATGATCGAATAACTCACGCTTGTTGCTACAACCAAAAATACAGAGAAAAAGTCATTAACTGTTGAATAGACGCACTGCAGCACTTCAGTAACACGTCCTCCAAACAACGTTGTAATAAACGTTTGATATGCAGGAATCGGCAAATTAAGAAACATTGCCGACATATAGCCAACCACCAACAGCGGGATCATCATGATCATCGCCCGCCTGATAGCCCCCAGTACACAACTCTCTTCTAGTTTATCCGTAACACGAATAATAATATTCTTTACTTTTTCCATCTTCTGTCCCTCTATATCTATTACTTCTAAGATCGTAATTATCGTTCCTTAGGCAAACCGGATCCCCATAATCACAGCCACCTGTATTTAGCCATATTTTACCACGTTATTCCTTGAAATACAATTCTTCTACTATCCTAGCGCAATCCATAACACTCCCGCATTTCGTACATACACATATGCTGTGCGAAAGATCTCACTCATACTTCATCTTACATGTCCTGGTTCCCCTCATTCTACACCTGCTGCGGCAACCATGCGTTCCATAAAGAAATGATTAAATGCGGCGATAGCACGTCCGACCCCGATCACGGCAAGGACCGTTCCGATTCCGATGCCTACCAGGTGATGCGCAAAGATAAGACCAACAGAGATTGTCAGACAGATATTAAAAAGGTCGAAACAATTTTTGGTAAATCCTACGCTTTTGTGGATGAAATCGGAGATTGCCTGAACAATTCCATCTCCGG
>OLFY01003303.1_pt1 | contig 13511 bp, 8 predicted proteins | sample 1605611 | NCBI WGS metagenome assembly OLFY01 (sample SAMEA3888923, study PRJEB22519) | human gut metagenome | biome: human gut; feature: human-associated habitat; material: faeces | place: Denmark | collected 2011
ACGGACATTCTTGTGACCCTGCTTGTCTTTTCGCTATTTTTGCTTTCGAACCTGTATTCTCCCAAGAATACAGCTTTTTTCGGCTTTGATTATGCGTATCGCTGTATGGGGATTTATACGCCGAATCCTTTCTGGAATGCCACTTATCTGGCCACCAGACCTTTTGCGATTATCTGCTTTTTTGAGACGGTAAAGGTATTATCGGAATATCAGAGGGATTTTCAGTGGAAGAACTGTACGCTGTTTGCAGTCAGCCTCCTGCTGACGACCATGACCAAACCGAGCTTCACTATGGTGGTGGTGCCTCTGATCGGTCTGATCCTGCTGGTGCAGCTGATCGCAAGTCGCGGAAAAAGCATTCGCAATGCGTTCTGTCTATGTGTGACCATGATACCTACGGGGATAGTCCTGCTGTATCAGTTCTCCGGAATCTTTACCGGGACGAATGCCATGGGGGAGGAGACCGGGATCGCCATCGGCTTTGCCAAAGTATGGAGCAATTATTCTAAGAGTATTCCCTTAAGTATTATTATGGGAATGGCATTGCCTATTGGTGTCCTTTTCCTGAATCTGCTGTTTGATCTGAAAAGTATAAAGCAGAACAGGTATTACTGGTTTGCGTGGTTAAATTATCTTGCAGCAACCTTGATGTTCTTAGTCTTCTATGAAAAGGGTTTCCGCATGATGCATGCGAACTTTTCCTGGGGATATATGCACGGCATGTTTTTCGTATTCCTGATGACACTGATCGTTATGGTGAAAAATATCCGGGAATGGTGGAAGAGCTGGAAAGTGATCTTCGTGATCGGAGAGATCGCGGTATTTTTCTACCATCTGGTGTGTGGTGTGAATTTCCTGATGTATGCTGTCATGGGGAATGATCTGGCCGGGTTTTAGGACAAGATACGAAAAATGCAAAAGTTACATAAGATACTATGAGAAAGGAGAGTGTTTCATGAGTATGAGCATTGTAGCCGGTCTTCTGATTCCTTTTTTGGGGACGACTGCAGGGGCAGCCTGCGTCTTTTTCCTGAAAAAACAGATTGGCGGCAACATTCAGAGAATATTTACCGGATTTGCTGCCGGTGTCATGGTGGCAGCTTCGGTGTGGTCTTTACTGATACCTGCCATGGATATGTGTGAAGAGATGGGAAAGATTGCATTTCTTCCCGCAATGGTTGGCTTCCTGATCGGTATTGTTTTTTTGTTGTTCATCGATAGTCTGGTGCCCCATCTGCATGTGGGCAGTGAGGCTCCGGAGGGTCATAAGAGCAGCCTGAACCGTACGGCTATGCTGATGTTAGCTGTGACCATTCATAATTTCCCCGAGGGTGCGGCGTGTGGTGCTATTTTTGCCGGCGTGCTGAGTGGTGACGGAACGGTTACCATGGCAGGAGCCCTGACGCTGGCTATCGGTATTGCCATTCAGAACTTTCCAGAGGGAGCCATTATTTCTCTGCCGTTATGCGCAGAAGGAATGAGCCGGAAAAGAGCGTTTATCTGCGGGATGCTTTCCGGTATTGTGGAACCGATCGGGGGATTTATTACAATTTTGATCGCCGGGCTGATCTCTCCGATTTTGCCATATTTATTATCGTTTGCGGCAGGGGCGATGATATATGTCGTGATCGACGAGTTGATACCGGAATCGCAGGCGGGGGAACATAGCAATATTGGAACGATCGGCGCAGCGGTTGGATTTGCGTTGATGATGGTGTTAGATGTCGCCCTTGGCTGACCATGAGGATGGTGACCTATAAAAAAGAACAGATTATTACGAAAGAGGACTTATAATAAGGTGATACAAAGAGGATTGACAATGAGATGATACAAAGAGGACTGACAATAAAGCGATAAAAAAAGGCTTGATAATGAAGCGATACAAAGAGGACTGATAATGAAGCAATTCAAGGAGGGGACAATAAAACGGCAAAAAATGGCTGACAAAAAAATGACACAAATTTGAACCAAATTTGACACATTTTATTCCAATTAATGTCAAATTTGGTCGATATTATTTTTTTTGACGAAATCGGACTGATGAATGATGAAGTATTAGGGAGATGTTGTAAGAGTTTGTTCTTAATATGAAAGGTATCGTCTGATAATAATGTCAAGAAAGAAGGATAAAAATGAAAGACAGATTGTCTCATTTGGATAATTTGGAAGCGGAAGCGATTTATATTATTCGGGAAGTAGCAGCGGAATGTGAGAATCCGGTGATGTTGTATTCGATCGGAAAGGACAGTTCGGTGATGTTGCATTTGGCGTTGAAAGCGTTTTACCCGGAGCAGCCTCCGTTTCCTTTTTTACATATAGATACTACGTGGAAATTTCACGAGATGATTACGTTTCGAGATAAGATGGCGCAAAAATATGGGCTCCGTATGTTAGTTTATACGAATGAAGAGGGGGTAAAGCAGGGGATCAACCCATTTGATCATGGATCTGCATATACAGATATCATGAAAACGCAGGCACTTAAGCAGGCGTTGGACAAATATCATTTTGATGCAGCATTTGGAGGCGGTCGTCGCGACGAAGAAAAATCTAGAGCGAAAGAACGTATTTTTTCATTTAGAAATAGTGAACATGGCTGGGATCCAAAGAACCAGCGGCCGGAGATGTGGAAGTTATTTAATACGCAATTGTTTCAGGGGGAAGAAGTTCGTGTTTTCCCGTTGTCCAATTGGACAGAGAAAGATATCTGGCAATATATTCGTAAGGAAAATATTGAAATCCCTTCCTTGTATTTTGCAAAAGAAAGACCTGTGGTGGAACGCGATGGCAATTTAATTATGGTGGATGATGACCGTATGCGTTTGCTGCCGGGAGAGAAACCGCAAATGCGTAAAATACGATTTCGAACGTTGGGATGTTATCCGCTCACCGGAGGTGTGGAATCGGATGCGGATACGTTAGATGAGATTATTGAAGAGACGCTTGGCGCCGTATCCTCAGAGCGGACGAGCCGCGTGATCGACAATGAGGCGGCAGGAAGTATGGAACGCAGAAAACGAGAGGGCTATTTTTAGTATAATACGTTGCCTGTTACGATCTGGCGTTGAATATAAATATGCGGATCTGAAAGAAAACCTTACGAGATAGGAAGAGAAGGAACAGATCATAAGGCATAAATTACGAAATATGGAAGTGAGAGGATAACGATGCAAAGCTTATTGAAATTTATTACATGTGGCAGCGTAGATGACGGAAAGTCTACATTGATCGGGCATATGTTATATGATGCCAAACTGCTTTTTGCCGATCAAAAGAGGGCACTGGAATTAGACAGCCGAGTAGGCAGTACCGAAGGACAGATTGATTATTCGTTGTTGTTAGACGGACTAATGGCCGAGCGGGAGCAGGGAATTACGATAGATGTGGCGTATCGCTATTTCACGACAAAGGAACGAGCTTTTATCGTGGCAGATACACCGGGACATGAGGAATATACGAGAAATATGGCGGTTGGGGCATCTTTTGCAGATCTGGCAGTCATCTTGATCGACGCAACAAAAGGTGTGTTATCTCAGACGAAACGGCATACACGTATCTGTGCAATGATGGGAATACGATCCGTTGTGTATGCGATCAATAAAATGGACTTAGTGTCCTATAAACAGGACAGATATGATAAGGTTTGTAAACAGATCAAGAAACTGACAGCAGAGTATGCGTTCCAAAGTTATATCATTCCGGTATCTGCGACAGCAGGAGATAATATTACCAGCCCGTCCAAGCATATGCCGTGGTATAAGGGAGATACGCTGTTGCATTATTTGGAAACAGTAGATGTGCAAACGGAGGAAGCACAAAATGGCTTTGTAATGCCGGTGCAGAGGGTGTGTCGTCCCAACAAGGATTTTCGTGGGTTCGCAGGGCAGATCGAGGTTGGAGAGTTATCTGTAGGAGACGAAATAAGGACGCTGCCGAGTGGCGAAACAGCGAAAGTGACGCAGATTTTTAACACGGACAGATCCGTGGAACATGCGATAAAAGGGCAGGCGGTAACAATATGTTTAGACCGAGAGGTGGATGTATCCAGGGGATGCATGTTATATCGCAATGCATCGCTGCAAGTAGGGCATATGTTTATCGGTAAGCTTTTGTGGATGGATGATAAACCATTGATCGCAGGGCGTAATTATCTCTTAAAAGTAGGGACGAAATCAGTGCCTGCAGTGGTTATGAAGATCCGTGCCAAAATAGAAGTCAATGAGGGGAATGAGGTTCCGGCAGATAAAATTTTCAAAAATGAAATGGCAGTGTGTGAGATCAATTGTCAGGAAAAGATCGTTTATGATCTTTTTGCACATCATAAGGAACTGGGCGGTTTCATTTTAATTGATCGCGTTAGTCATATGACTTCAGCTTGTGGAACGATCGAGCAGCGTTTGCAGCGGGAGGATCATGTCGTTTGGCAGAAGATGGACATCACACCACAGTATCGTGCAGAACATATGAATCAAAAGCCAAAGACAATATGGTTGACCGGATTATCCGGTGCCGGTAAGTCAACGATTGCAAATGCTTTGGAAAAACGTCTTGCTGCAGAGGGAAGATTCACAATGACGTTGGATGGAGACAATGTGAGGATGGGACTGAATCAAGATCTTGGTTTTGAGGAGAAGGACCGTATTGAAAATATCCGTCGGGTCAGTGAAGTGGCAAAACTGATGAATGATGCCGGACTGATCGTATTAGTGTCATTTATTTCTCCGTTCCGGGAAGAACGACGAAAGGCGCGGGAAATTATTGGAGAGCCGTTTGTTGAGGTGTATGTGAGCACATCCTTAGAAGAATGTGAGCGCAGAGATGTGAAGGGGCTGTACAAAAAGGCGAGAAGTGGAGAAATTGCTGAATTTTCGGGTATTTCCAGTCCGTATGAGCCACCGGAGCATCCGGACATTATCGTGGATACAACCAATCGAAGTGTAGAAGAAGTGGTAGATGAACTTTGGGAGTTTTGTCAGTAATGAGAGGTACAAGGATCAGGGGATTGATGCAGGCTATGCTGCGAGTCGGTGTGATCGGCTTTGGAGGTGGCAATGCGTTGATCCCGGTTATGGAAAAGGAGTTTGTGACGAAGAAACTGTACGTCACGAAAGAAGAATATGACGAGGCGGTTTTGGCGGCAAGTATTACGCCCGGGGCACTTCCTGTGGAGATTGCCTGCGGTATTGGCCGCAAGTATGGAAGAGCTTGTATGCTGCTTGCTGCCAGTCTGGTCGCACTTCCGGGAGCTGTGGCTACCGTTGCACTGTTAGCGATGATGGAACATATTGATGAGCAGACAATACGTTGGTTATCTGTGTTTACCAAAGCAGTCAGTTTATTTTTGATCTATCTGTTGTTTCGCTACATTTGCGGTATTGCCCACGAGGCGATGCAGGAGAGCCGAAAACGATTTGGAAAGGTGCTTCTGATATTTGTATCAGTATTTTTGCTCTGTGGTGGCAAAAATCTGTACCGTCTGATGGGAATTCATGGCAGGCCGTTATTTGTACTTTCTACAGTTAGTATTCTGGGTCTGGCACTGTTTTTTATTTTGTGGACACAGGGGCGGTATTCAGTGAAGCGTGTTTTGGTGCCGGGAATATTGATCGGTGCGTATCTCGCCTGTGTTTGCTTAGAACGGCATTATGAGGTGGCACCGGTAAAGGGCATTTTAGTGATACTCATGATCATGGTTACCATAGGAAAACTATATGTTACGTATATTCAGCGAATGAAAGGAATGCATGCGGTAGGGTCGATTGGAACGACTTTGTTTGGAATTGGTAAGGAGACTATCGGAGACATTGTTGTATGGCTGTGTTTTCTTGCTGCATGTACGCTGCCGATGATCATTTTATTTTCACCTGCTGCGGATTATCTGCTTAAGGGAATGTATTCGTCTTTTTTGTCTTACGGAGGAGGCGATGCTTATCTGACTGTTGCAGATGGTGTATTTGTAGACACCGGGATGGTAAAGGAAGGGGTATTTTATCAACAATTGGTTGCCATTGCGAATGTATTGCCGGGGTCGATCCTGTGTAAGATACTTACCGGTGTTGGCTATTTGATCGGCTATGGGATTCATCAGAATATCATAGATGGGATTTTGATTGCTTTCTCAGGATTTGTATGCAGTATATGTGCGTCTGGGATCGTATATTCGATAGGAGATTACCTTTGCAAAAATTTTGAGCAGTTGCCGTTGTTTGAACTGATCAAGCGATGGCTTCATCCGATCATTGGCGGCTTGCTGCTCAATGTTATAGTTGCGCTTTTGAACCAGATATGGTTGCCGATGGTTTAGAAAAGATAAGTGATCTTTTTGACGATATCGCGGATCGACAGATCTTCGCAGTCTACAGTCACATCTGCATAGCGCTCATAAATAGGAATACGTTCTTCGTACAGGGTTTCCAAAGTCTCTCCGGGACGGATGGAAACGCCACGTTTATTGAGATCACCAAGACGTTCGGTCAATTCTTCATAGGATAGTTTAAGATAGACGACCGTTCCGAGGGCTTTTAGGTGCATCATCGCTTCGGTGCCATATACAACGCTGCCGCCGGTGGCAATGACAGTGTCTTCTGCTTCGATAGATGCATTTACCTCAGACTCGATCTGATTAAAACGCTCCAGTCCGTATTTTTCAATGATTTCATGAAGCAGGAGTCCCTCCCGTTCCTGGATCAACAGATCAGAATCAAGAAATGCGTATCCGAGTGTTTTTGCCAATACAACGCCGACAGTGCTTTTGCCAACGCCCGGCATACCAATTAAAATAATGTTATTCATAATCATCCTCCATACTCCCACGACCACCCGGTCAGGGTGATTTGGTACAATACGAATTTGTTTGTTATGTACCTGTTCGTAATATGCAGTATGTATTGTAGTAGATTTCGGCTAAAATGTCAAAAAAATATTACAAATATGACGGAAGTATGACATAGTGAAGAAGGAATATGTGAGGGAAGAGGGTAAAGGATAGAAAAAAGTATGGGGAACAAGAGTGAGGGAAAAGGCTGGAGAAGAAATATATGGGGAACGAGAGTGAGGGAAAAGGATAGAGAAGAAATATATGGGGAACAAGGAAGAAAGGAAACAATTGTGATGGAAAAATGCGAAATGAAAGAAATCCATACGAAAGAGGAGTTGACAAAAGTATTTGAAGAGGAAGAAGATCTTGTGATCGTGCAGCACAAAAGGGTAGCCCGTGTATTGCTAAGGTTTGCCGGACATCTGCCGTTTCAACCACAGATTAAGGAAGTGCTTACGTTTATTCCGTTGACGGCACCGAAAGAAATTCTTGGAACACCTTGCGTGGACACGACAATGACCACGGCACGGGCAAAGGCATTGTATGTGATCGTCTGTTTACATGAAGAGGCGCATGAAGAGGCTGTGGAAGCAGCTAAGCAGTTTGGTGCAGTACGTATTTTGCTGGTGGATTATGAAGTGTTTGCAGAAATTTCTCAGCAGGAAAATCCACATATGGATTTCTTATGTGTGGGCTTCACGAAGTGCGGCACGACATCGCTTAGCAATGCATTACGTGAATGTCCGGAGATCGTACTTCCAAAGGGGAAGGAGACGTTCTATATGCATTGGCGTAACAAATATGATGATGCGCCGGAACGGTTCCGCCACAAATATTTTCCAGAGCAGGATCCAGATAAATTATATGGGGATATCGAGCCGTCCTATCATGGATCGGCACGCAATGTGTATGAGTGTTTTGGACCGGAGGTCAAGCTGCTTTTTTTGGTACGACAGCCGTCGCTTGCGACGTTTTCTTATTATAAAATGTTAATGCGCAGACCAAGACATTATCGATATGTTCGCTATTATCAGGGATTTCACCGTTATTCGGTCAAATTATTTACCAAGTTTGCAAATGAGGAGATTTATACGGAGCGGAAAGATCGTTTTCAGTATGACAAATGGATCAATGAGTATTTGCAATACTTTCGACCGGAACAGATCAAGGTTGTTGTGATGGAAGAACTGATGCGGAACCCCGAAGAGCAGATGAAGGAGATTCAAGAGTTTATCGGTGTGAAACATCCGATCTGTGTGGAACAAATGCCAAACAGCAATGAGGGCAGTGCTGTTTCTGCCAACTGGCTGGGAGCATATATCAATTATCGGTATTATGCGTCGATCCGTGGGCGAAAGGAAAATACGACACGCAGTAAAAAGCAAAAATTATTTTTTAGATTTGCGAGATGGGTACAGCGTTATACAACGATCGAAAATCACGACAAGATGACAGATGAACAGAAACGTAAGATGGATGCTTTCTATAAGCCAAGTGTAGAAAGATTGGAGAAGATGACAGGGCTGCCGGTGAGAAAATTGTGGGATATTTGAGTGTCCGCTTGCAAAACAGTGTGTAGTCATGTAAAATATACGTATACATAGAATCATATTTTGCTCGTTACGAAATATGTGAATGGGGAATAGTGGAGTCAGATCGGAGGTTTGCATTACTATGGATACAAATATTTTATTAGAGAGTGGAACAAATGAATTGGAGATTTTGGAGTTTGTCGTGGACGGACATAACTATGGAATCAATGTGGCAAAGATCCGCGAGATCATCAGTTATACAGAATTAACGCCAATCCCGAATGCACATCCTTTTGTGGAGGGAGCATTTAGTACGCGCGGAGAGACAATTACTGTTGTCAATCTGGCGAAGTGTCTGGGAATGAATGAGTGCGAAGAGAAGAAGACAGATATGTTTTTGGTGACATCCTTTAATGGAACGAATGCCGCTTTTCATGTACATAGCGTAGTGGGGATCCATCGTGTGAATTGGTCACAGATCGTGAAGCCGGATCGTTTGATCAGTAATTCGCGAACAAGCATGATTACAGGTATTATTAACATTGATAAGCATCTTGTGATATTGTTGGATTTTGAAAATATTGTGGCACAGATCTCACCGGAGGCAGGCATTCAGTTGTCGGATATTGAGCGGTTAGGGTCGCGTCCAAAGAATAACAAACCGATTTTGTATGCAGAGGATTCTCAGTTTTTGAGTTTAATGATCTATGATGGACTTACGGCAGCGGGATTTACGAATCTGATGCCGTTAAATAATGGATTGGAGTTGTGGGAGCTGTTGGAGCAGTACCGTCAAGAGGGAACCTTAAAAGAGAAAGTTGCGTGTGTCGTGACGGATATTGAGATGCCGCAGATGGATGGACACCGTCTGCTCAAGCTGATCAAAGAGACGCCGGCGTACAAAGATATTCCGGTCATTATTTTCTCTTCATTGATCAATGAAGACATGCGCCGCAAAGGAGAGCAGCTAGGTGCGGATGCACAGCTTTCCAAGCATGAGATGGCTGAATTTGTCAAAGAGCTGGATCGTGTTTTGGCATAAAAGATATCAGATAAGAGCCTTCCGTGTATCGGGAATGTCATTCGAGCATGATGACGTTTCCGATGCACGAAGGCTCTTTTTACATTAATCTTTATAGGAAACCGCTCACAATGTGGTGTTATGCAAAGCGCTGGCTTTGCTTTTTTATAGTCTTGTTGGCGGAGTGGAAAGCATGCGGTCGCATTGAATCAGTCCCCAGCCCTGTCTCGTATGGCTGTATCCAAGATCGAGTGCGGTGTTGCGAAGGTGCAGCTTTATTTCGCGATTCGTCAGATCCGGATATTTTTCTAACAGGAGAGCGATGCATCCGGCTACGATCGGTGTTGACATAGATGTGCCGCTTTTGGCCTGATAGGAGGAGCCTGCAGCGAGACTGACAATGCGTGATCCCGGTGCTACAATATCCGGTTTTTTTATACAGCTATTGGTTGGACCGCGGCTGGAATAGTCGGAGTCAAAACGATACTGTAACGGGTCGGAAGAGCCAACGGTAATGATCTTACGGCTGTTGCCCGGTGCACCAATACTTCCGGGAGCCGGGCCATGATTTCCGGCAGCTGTGAGGACAACAAGACCGTGTTCCCACAGAGAGTTGACACTTTTTACGAGAGGAGAGTTTTCGTCAAACTGTCGGCCGCGGGTACTGCCGATGGAAATATTAACGATGCGGATATTATATTCTTTGTAGTGCTGTAACAGCCAGTGAATGGCTTCTAAGACGTGTTCAATATGCCCTTCGCCGTTTTTGCCAAGCACTTTGATGGAATAAAAATGACATTCCGGTGCAACACCACAGTAGAGTCCGTTTGAGACGGAGCCGTTACCGGTCAAAATGCCGGTAGTGTGTGTTCCATGTCCATTGTCATCGTAATAGTGTGTTTTATGATTGACCAGATCCAGAAAACCGGCAAGACGATATCCGCCTTCTTTAGAATAAAAATCCGGATGAAAATCAATGCCTGTATCCAATATAGCAACACCGATCCCCTGCCCGGTCAGTCCGTGTTGTCTGGCATAATCTAAATGAATGATAGAAGAGACTCGGTTCATAGAGCCCTCCTTTCGAGTGGTAATTTGTTTTCTATTATTGTATGCATACGAGAGGTGGTACGGAAGTGGGGATTTACAAGTAAAGTGATATTCTGTTAAAATATAAAGTTAGTTGCCGGCAATGAAAGTTGGCGAGTTTGGAAAGGAATAAAAAAGTCGTATGAAACAGTTAGGTTACTATGTATTTGCGGGAATATATAATTTGCATCGAAAATTTGCGAAGATGCATAATAAAGTTGTACTTTTTAATGGACATAACCATGGGCTGAATGGTAATTTGGAGTTGGTGTCTGAGGAGATTACAAAACGTGATCAGGGCTGTCAGATCGTGGCATTTAGCAAGCAGGATCTCTTTCATCCAAACGGAGGGATATGTTCTAAGATTAAGGGAATACTGTGTTTTTTTGTAAAAGTACCGTGGAATATGGCAGATGCCGGGAAGATCTTTCTCAATGACAATCTGCTTCCGCTTGCCTATATGCATACGGAGGGGCAGCAGATTATTCAGTTGTGGCATGGTGCCGGTGCGTTTAAGCGATTTGGTCTTTCTACAGAAGAAGATCCGAATGTTCGTAAACAGGTTGCTGAGGCTAATAAGCATGTGACACATCTGTTTGTCACTTCGACGCAGATCATACCGTATTATAGTGAGGCTTTTGCCATTCCGACAGATCGCATTTATGCAACGGGCATTCCGGTTTTAGATGCGTATTTTGATGAAGAGGACAAGAAAAGACGAGCAGAGAATGTATATCGTCAGTATCCGGTCCTTCGTGATAAAAAGGTATTATTGTATGCGCCGACGTTTCGGGCAACGGCAGAGGAAAATGCGCAATTATTGGAAAAATTTGACATTGCAAAAATCTGTCAGACACTTGGAGATGATTGGTATGTTCTTGTTAAACTTCATCCGAAATTTCCGTCAGAAAATATTACCTTGCATGAACATTGCCTGAATATGACAGACTATAGTGATATAACAGATCTTTATATGGTCGCAGATTGTTTGGTCACAGATTATTCTTCAACCGTTGTGGAATATGTGCTTTTAGATAAGCCGATTATATTATTTGCCTATGACCTTGACAAATATGACCGCGGTTTTTATCGTGACTATCGTTCGACGGTTCCGGGTGATATTGCATATTCGACAGAAGAACTTTTGCAGCTTTTGCAAAAAAATGTGGATAATGCTCAAAAACGCCAAGATTTTGCCAAATTACAGTATGATTATATAGAAGGCGGATCTCTTGACAGAGTATTTGCAATATTACAGAAAGAGTAGAGCATGGAGGATGAAGCATTATGTTACAGTTGTTTGACAGCATCAGAAAACGGAAAGCCAGAATAGCGGTTATGATCGTTGCTGCACTTGTCTGCAGTCTTTTGGGAGGGTTTACGGCTGCCCCAATGGCAAAGGCAGAGGAGACCGGCGAGGAAATCTATACACCGGATAGAGTAGATTTGATCGCACCGGTGGAGGGTGCTGTATTTTTGGAAGAGAAAGATGTGCTGACCGGGTTGGAAGTAACAGAAACGACCACGGACTCGATCACGGTAGCATGGGATGAAATGCCCGGAATGACATCGTATCTTGTGTATTATTATGATTTTGAGAAGTCTGCTTATGTTTTTTTAGATGAGACGAAAGAGCAGAAATATACGTGGAAAGACCGAAAAGCCGGTGATGAATTTTATATCACAGTGTGTGCCTATCGTCAGTCAAGCGGAGAACAGAGCCACTTTGCAGAACCGGTTCACACGTTTACCAGACCGGAAGCACTTACGACATTTTCAATCATAAAAAATGCTTCCACATCGATCACACTTGGCTGGGAGAAAGTGGAGAGTGCGACCGGATATTTGATCTACCGCACAGAGGCAAATGGCGTAGAAACAAAAGTAGGAAGCACAACGACATTAGAATATAAGGATACCGGCTTGAAATCGGGTGTCACATACCGTTATCGCATTCGAACCTATTTTGCAGACGAGGAAAACACCGGAGAATATTCGGAGCAGATTTCGACCACGACGAATCCTGCCAAACCGTCCATGAAGCTTCGTGCCGGAAATGGCCGGGTAAAGCTCACGTGGACAGCGGTAAATGGTGCGACAGGATACCGTATTTATCAGTTTAATGGTTCACAGGCGGTTCTTATAGCTGATTTGAAAGAAAAATCTACGGTCAGTTATCTTCGTACCGGACTCAAAAACGGTACCAGATATTATTACACGATGACAGCATACCGCACCTATAAAGAGAAAGATTATGAGAGCAGCAAGGCGACAAAGACCAGTGTGAAGCCGCTTAAGGTAGCAAAGACGAGTACCGGTGCCAAGCTGTATAAATCAAAAAAGGCTTTTTTGAGATCGGCAGCAGTTAAGGCGTGCAGTTTTGTAAAGAAACAGTTAAACTATGCAAAGAGTATCGTTTTGCCGGGAATGACAAATACTAACGTTTTGGAATTTGGAAGTAAAACAATGGTACCGCAGGGAATGACGTTTGCCGGCTCGTATTTACTCGTCAGTGCTTATGACAGCAAAGGAATCGATAATTCCGTGGTATATGTTATGAGCAGATCCAGAAAAAAACTGTTGACGACAGTTGTATTGCCAAATAAGACACATGCGGGTGGCCTTGCTTATGACGGGCGTAATCTTTGGATATGCCAATCGACATATCTGCGCAGCATACCGTTTGCTCAGATCAAAAAAGCAGCGGTTGCCAAAAAGAAATATTTAGAGATTAAGGCGTATGGGACCAAGAATGCGTTAGGGCAGCAGGCGGCTGCGGTAACGTATTATAAGGGACTTTTGTGGGTGGCTTCGTATAGCGAAAGTAATTCCGGCTATTTGGGCTCCTATCGGATCGCAGACAAGACCGGTAAGCCGGTGCTTACCGTATGTGGGCGTATTAAGCTTCCTAACCGTGTACAGGGATTAACGTTTACTTCGAATGGACGATTGATCCTGTCGAGATCTTGTCAGACCAATTCGACGAAACGAGGCTATCTGCATCAGATGGATGTGTACAAACCGAATCTGAAAAAAGCAAGAGCCGGTAAGA
>OLFY01003304.1_pt1 | contig 13506 bp, 11 predicted proteins | sample 1605611 | NCBI WGS metagenome assembly OLFY01 (sample SAMEA3888923, study PRJEB22519) | human gut metagenome | biome: human gut; feature: human-associated habitat; material: faeces | place: Denmark | collected 2011
TCCAGCGCGATGTGATAGGCGTCCATGACCAGCCAGAGGTGGTTGTCCGAGTGGACGCGCGTGACCGGCTCCCAGCCCTCGGTGGGAAAGAAATATCATATTTAAATCCTCAATCATGCTCGCGTCTGTACATTGTATCAGTTCAGAAAATAGCATACGTTTATTTCGCCCGTCAAACCGGCACCGCGCCAAAAAGAGGCCTGTTTGCGCCATGATTCTCAGCCGGTAATAAATAGAAATAAAAACGAGGTCATCTGCGGTATGACCTCGTTTTGGAGTATACGGCTGCCTTGATTGGCAGCCGCGGATATTTGATTTTCAACCGCTTTCGGACATGCACTCCCGCGCTTTTGATCGGCACTGCGATTTCCTGTTCATGCCGCGCGATATGAGTTTACAGCGTATCTATCCACGGTATCCCCCTTCTTTGAAAGCATCAGTCTCGCTCGTTTCAACGGCTCGAATTTGCACAAGCTGCACTGCCGGGCAGGTTGTCCTCGCTTTGTATCCGTGCGTCCTAGACGGGGTAGCGGTAAATAGGCGTCCGCCCATCCGGGAGCGGCGCGTCCTGTTGTCATTACAGGGTTCTGGTACAGACCTCGCGGACTTTGGCCTGAAGGGCCTTGAGGTCAGAAAAGGTATCCGGGCGCTTGCTTTCGTCGCGCAGGAGCGCGGACGGATGATAGAGTGCAGTGAAGAGAATGCCGCCCTTTTCAGTAAATTGTCCGTGTTCGTGGGAAATCTTGAAATCCGGACGGATGAGGCGCATGGCCGCGATACGGCCGAGGCAGACGATGATCTTCGGCTGGATCAGCTTCGTCTGCGCGCGCAGGAAGCCGATACACGCATCCTGCTCGGTCTGCATCGGGTCGCGGTTTTTGGGCGGGCGGCACTTGACGATGTTCGTGATATAGCAGTTTTCCCGGCCAAGGTCGATGATGGAGAGCATTTCGTCAAGAAACTTTCCAGCCGCGCCGACAAACGGCTCGCCCTGCAAGTCCTCGTTTTCTCCCGGTCCCTCGCCGACGAACATGACCTCCGCGTCCCGCGGGCCAACGCCGAAAACGACGTTGTGCCGCGTCTGCGACAACGGACAGTTGGTGCAGGACAGGCAGGCAGCCTGAAGCGATTCCCAGTTCAGCATGCGATTGCCCTCCTTTACTTTCGTTCCAGTTCGTCAAACGGCAGGTCGTAGCCTTCGCGGAAACGGCGGCGGCGATCTTCCAGCGCACGGCGGCGCTGCTCCATGCGCATGCGGCGGTAGCGGCGCTTGCGCAGCTGATAGAGCACGATAAGGGCCAGTATCACACCAACGGCAACAAAGATTGCAATCACGACCCACTTCCACCAGTTTTTCTGGATATAGGCTCCCGTTCCGGCAGCGGCGGAGGAAATCTCGGAACGCGCCACATCGGTGATGGCAAGCAGCTTCGTCTGACCGAGGATCTCACCGGCATAGGTAACGGTGGCCGAGCCGAGCACGTCGCCCTCGCGGACAGGCGCGTCAACGCTGTCGCTGTTAAGCTGGATATCTGTGACCAGCTTGTCGGGGTCATAGTCGTTCGGCAGCAGAACCTTGATCTCGTCCTGCGGCGCAACGGCGACCGCCTCCGCACCGGCAGAGTTGTTGATCTTCACCTGATCGACCGGATACAGCGGCGACATGATCGGTAAGTATGAGTAATTATCAAAGCCATAGTCAAACAGCCGTGCGCACTCCGTAAAATTCTCCATAAGCAGATCGCCGCTGTCAAGGATGGTTGTGGCCGCGCCGCAGACAATGCCCAAAAGGTCAAGACCGTCTCCCGTCGCCTCGGAAATGACGCAGCGGCCCGCCTGACTGGTATAGCCGGTCTTGATGCCATGCGCACGCGAATAATAGAGTGAGTTGGACATCGAGCGGTAAATCAGCATGTTTGTCGTTTTAAGCTTCGGGATGTTCTGCCGTACATTATCATCGGGCAGCTGATATTCATAGGTATCAACGATTTGGCGGAAATTTTCGCTTTTGAGCGCGGCCTGCGTAATGATGGACAAATCGCGCGCGGTGGTATAGTGATTCTCATCGTGCAGACCGTGGGGATTGCTGAAATGCGTGTTGAGGCAGCCAAGTTCATAGGCGCGCTGGTTCATCATGCGGACAAAATCCGTAATGGAACCGGCAATATGCTCGGCGATGACGTTGCAGGCGTCGTTGCCGGAGACGACCATCATGCAGTACAGCAGATTTTCCAGCGTCATCTGCTCACCGACCTGAAGCCCTGCGACGCTCGAATCAATGTCCAGATCCTCGAGCGCGGATGCCGAAACGGTCACAACGTCGGACAAATTGCCGTTTTCCAGTGCCAGCAGACAGGTCATGATCTTCGTCAGGCTGGCCGGATAGATGCGCTCGTCCGCGTCCTGTTCATAGACGGTACGGCCCGTGTTGAGATCGACGAGGAGCGCGGCCTTGGCCGCGACAGAAAAGCTTGTCCGCGAGGACAGCAGCTGATCCTCTGGCACACTGTCGTCTGCCGCTGCGGCATCCGCACCGTCGCTCTGCGTCTGCTCCGGGTCTTCCGCCGTCTCAGCGTCCACCGCGAGAAGCGGCAACGTCAGGGAAGACAGCAGCAGGAACACGGCAAGCAGCAGGGAAAGAACCTTCGTTTTTTTCATTTTTATCTCCATTTTATTCTGTTCGGATTGTACAGAATCAAAAAAATATGGTATACTGATTGCGTCAGTTGACACTTAACGTATTATATAACAGGTTGGCCCGGTATGTCAAATGGAGGCAGCTGTATGCGGAAAAAGCGTGTCGATCCGGCGCTTGTCTTGTGGAGCGCTGCAATTCTCCTGTGCGCCTGCGCATTCTTTCTTGGCCGCGCAACGGTGCGCGGGCCAGTTCTCGAAACGCAGCACGCTGCGCCCGGCGGCGCGGCACAGGACGCCTGGATCAGCCAAGTCGAGAAAAAGGCGGCTTCCGCCGCTGAAGGAAGCGGCCGCGTCTGTTTGAACACGGCAACGATGGAAGAACTTCTGGAACTTCCGGGCGTGGGAGAAAAGACGGCGGAGCGGATTCTTGCATACCGGGACACATACGGAAAATTTGTCACGACCCAGCAGCTGCTGGACGTCGAGGGGATTGGAGAAGGGCTGCTGGAAAAGCTGCGGCCGTATGTCTATGTGGAGGAAATCGAATGAAAATTCTGGTTGTGGATGACGAAAAGCTGCTGGTCAAGGGCATTAAGTTCAACTTGGAAAACGACGGCTACGAGGTCGTAACCGGCTGTGATGGCATGGAAGCCGTGGAATTAGCGGCGAGCGAAACGCCGGATCTGATCGTGCTCGATCTGATGATGCCCCGGCTTGACGGTCTGGAGGCCTGCACGAAAATCCGGGAGTTTTCGCAGGTTCCCATTATCATGCTGACCGCCAAATCCGAGGATATGGACAAGCTGCTGGGCTTTGAGCACGGCGCGGACGACTATCTCACAAAGCCGTTCAACATTCTCGAACTCAAGGCACGCATCCGCGCGCTTCTGCGCCGGGCCGGAACAGCAAAAAAGCAGACGCCGGAGCAGACGCTCGTCTGCGAGCACATCACGCTCGACCGAGACAGCCGCAGCGCGTTCCGCGAGGACGTGCCGGTTGATTTGACGGCGAAGGAATTTGATCTCATGGAACTTCTGATGCGCAACCCCAACCGTGTATATTCGCGCGAGACACTGCTCGACGCAATCTGGGGCTACGACGTCAGCAGTGAGATCCGCACGGTGGATGTACACATCCGACGGCTGCGCGAAAAGCTCGAAAAAAATCCTGCCCAGCCGGAACACATTCTGACCAAGTGGGGAGTTGGCTACTATTTCAAGTACTGAACGGCGCAGGCGGCTCATGCCGTCAAGCTCGCAGATCCGCAACGCGCTGGCGTATATGGCCGTTACGGTCCTCGTGCTCGTGTTTCTGAATATTTATTCCGCCTCCGCCTCGCGCGATCTGATGTTCAAGGCAAAATGCTCGTCCGCGCAGGATAAGCTGAAGGTCGTCACGTCCTCATTTTCCGGTGTAGATGCGCTGACGCAGGAGACGGCGGAGCAGATCATCTCTGTCATTGGCGATATGAACGTCACGCGCCTCATCGTGACCGACGCATCGGGCCGCGCGCTCTACGATTCTGTGCCCAGCCAGAACGCAGAGGGAAAATTCGTCCTGCTCGAGCCGATCGTGCAGGCGCTGGATTGTAATGACGTCTTTTCCTGCGTCTATGAAAACAACACGCTCAAAAGCTACGCTGCGTCGCCGGTCCTGATGCACGATACGGTCGTTGGGTGCGTATATCTGATGGAATACGATGCCTCGCAGGGCGGCATTATCGCAAGCCTTGAGCGGACGATCTTCCGCGGGTCGCTGGTTCTGATCGGGATCATCTTTTTGTGCGCGGTCATCTTTACCATGACCGGTTCAAGCCGCATGCGGCGGATCATGACCTCCATGCGCCTTGTGCGCGAGGGCGAATACAGCCACAAAATTCAGATGCGCGGCTCGGACGAATACGCAACGCTGGCAGCGGAGTTCAACAAGCTGACCGACAAGCTGCAGCAGACGGAGATCACCGAGCGGCAGTTCGTCTCCGACGCGTCGCACGAACTCAAAACGCCGCTGGCATCTATCAAGCTGTTGTCCGACTCCATCCTGCAAAACGAGATGGATACGGACACGATGCGGGAATTTGTCGCCGACATTGGCGCGGAGTCCGACCGGCTGACGCGCATGGCGCAGAAGCTGCTCACACTCAGCCGGGCCTCAGCCGATGAAACAGAGGGCGGAGAGCATGAGGTCGTTGATGTCGGACAGACGCTCTCGCGTGTGTTCCGCATGCTCGTGCCGCTGGCCGACCGGCAGGCGGTCAAGCTGACGGCCAGCGTAGAAAAGGGCTGCACGATTTTGTCCTTTGAGGACGATGCGTATCAAATCCTGTTCAATCTCGTGGAAAACGGCATCAAATATAACCGGGAAAACGGCAGCGTCCATGTTCGGGTGCGGCATGAGGAAGATACTGTTGTCATTGATGTAGAGGATACCGGCAGCGGCATTCCCGAAAACGCACTGGACTCTATTTTCAACCGCTTTTACCGCGTTGACAAGGCCCGCAGCCGTCAGGCAGGCGGCGCGGGACTCGGCCTTTCCATCGTACATGAGATGGTCGGGCGGAATTTCGGCACGATCTCGGTTCGTTCCACAGTCGGCGAGGGCTCGTGCTTTACCGTCACGTTCCCAAGCTTCGGTTCCGGAGAGGAGGACGACCCGGATGCGTAAAAAAAAGGACTGCCTGCTTGCCGTGCTGCTGGCAGTGTGCTTTCTGTGCGGATGCTCCGCATCGGTCTATCTCCGAAGTCCGGAGGAACCGCAGATTCAGTTTTATTACTGCGTCCGCGAAAGCGCGGATGCAAAAACCGGCGCGCTCACAGCCACCCCGGCCTCCGTACCGGACAGCAGCCCCGCAGCCGTTTTGCAGCAGTATCTGATCGCTCCTGCGGAGGAAGGACTCGCGCTTCCGGACGGACTCAGGGGCAGCTGCTCCTTCGATTCCTGCGAGGACGGTACGCTGACGCTGCTTTTAGATGAAAATGCGCCAGAAGGACTTCAGGCGTCTTTGGCGGCAGCCTGTCTGACGCTGACGCTGACCCAGCTGGACGGCGTAGACCGCGTGCGCCTTGTGCGCACGCAGCGGCAGACGGAAGTCACTTATACGGCAGAGCAGTTTTTACTGTACGACACATCTGCCGACCAGCCGGAATATGTCGTGCGGCTGTATTATCCCGACAAAGGCGGCCTGCTCGCCGCGCGCGATGCTGTTGTCCGTACCGCTGACATGGAGCAGCTTCCGCTGCTTGCGCTTCAGGCGCTTGTCAGCTGCGAGGTTCCCGTGAATCTGACGCGGGCCATCCCCTACCGGACGCAGGTGCTCGACCTTTCCGTTACGAACGGCTCGGCAAGCGTCGTGCTGTCCGACGATTTCATGGGCTGCGATACCTCGGCGCAGCAGGCAGCAAACGCTGTGCGCTCCATTGCCGCCACGCTCTGCGCGCTGGACGGCATCACCGCCGTGCAGCTGTCCATCATCGGCGAGTCCGGCCTGACCTATTACGACATCACGCAGCCCATTGTTCCGCAAGCAGATTGGTACGCGGAATAGCGTAAAAATGCCTCCCCTTGTCATGCCCTGCATGATAAGGGGAGGTGGCATTTTCAAAGAAAATGACGGAGGGGATGGGGCACGCGTTTCTGCATACTCCTAAATTTGTGACGTTCGCATCCCCTCAGGCCCTTCGGGCCAGCGTCCCTACCCCCTATTGGCCCTTCGGGCCATTTCCCCCTGATAGGGGGAATCGGCCCCTTGCTCCAAGGGGAGCCTTGGGTGCGTCTCAGGGGATATAGTAGTTGATGGTGACCGGTGCGTCCAGGCGCGGGGAGGAGGAGGCGTTCAGGAGGAACAGGCGGCAGGTGTCCTGCAGGTTGAGTATCACGAAATCCGTTTTGGTGCGCAGCACGCCGATGCCCGTGACGCGTCCCTCCGCGTCATAGGAAACTGCGACGGCGCAGCCTTCGTTCAGATCGTCGGTCAGGGTGATCTTTCCGGTGTCCATGTTGACGCTCCACGACGTTTCGATCTTGTTCCACTTGTTATCCCGGTATCCAAAATCATCCGTGTACAGGTTGTCCCAGCGTGTTTCGCCGTCCCACGGGACGATTTTGTAGCCCTCGTAGGTATCGCCCATCCAGCCAGACGTGCCGGGCAGGTAATTGAGCGTCCAGTCCGACGGGAACGAGCAGTTGGCATTCCCCGTCCCGACAATCTGGGGCGCATCGCCGAGGAAATACGCGCCAACAGGGATCTCATTGAGATTTCCGTAAATCGCCCCATCTCTGTCGAACGCCTTTTTCCCGATTGATTTTATACTCGCTGGAAGAACCACCGCATTTCTAGGATGGCAGCCGCTAAACGCTTCGTCCCCTATCGTTTCCAGTCCATCCGGCAGCGTAATTTTTGTCAGGTTATGCGCATACATAAACGCCTGCTTTTCGATTTTCTTCAGCGTGGATGGCAAGCGGACGGACGGCATATAAGAACAGGAGAACGCACTCTCGCCGATCTCTGTTACGCCCTCCGGGATCACGACCTCTGTTCGCAGGCCGTACATATGTGCAAACGACAGCTTTTCAATTTTCGTCAGTCCAGCAGAAAGTTTCAGGCCAGTAAAGCCCTTGCACAGGTAAAACGCCCATTCCCCCACCGTTTTGACGCTGTCCGGCAGGGATAGCGTCCCGCCGAAGCCGTCGCATTCCTTAAACGCATTCGCGCCGATGCTCGTCACGCCGTCCGGGATCAGAAGTTCGCCGGAAAAGTCTGTGTACGCGAACGCTTCTGCGCCGATGGTTTTCAGCGTTGACGGCAGCGTCAGCGTACCGTTAAACATCCCGTCTCTATTGAATTGATGCAGAGAAGAAAATGCACCGTCTGCGATTTCCGCAACGCCCTCCGGAATCGTCAGGCTGCCGGTAAACGCACACCAGTAGAACGCCTCCTTGCCGATTGTCCGCAGGCTCCTTCCGAGCGTCAGCGTGCCGTTCAGATTTTCGCATTGATAAAACGCTCTTTCGCCGATTTCCACAACAGAATCCGGAATTGTCAGACTGCCTGTATATGTGCTTTCGCAGAACGCGGACTCGCCGATGGTGCGCAGATTCCTGCCGAGTGTCAGCGTCCCCTGTGTTTCCGGGCGCAGATATGGCCGGCTGTAGAAAGCATAGCGCCCAATCGAGGTCACGCTGTCCGGAATCACAAGATTGCCGGAAAACGAACAATCATAAAACGCACCGGCACCGATTGTTTGCAGGCTGCTTCCCAGTGTCAGCGTTCCGGTCAGGCCGGTGCATTCTGAAAACGCGTCGTTGCCAACAATCTGTACACTGTCTGGGAGCGTCAGATCTCCGTTCAAGTTTCTGCAGCCGGAAAAAGCCTCCGCGCCGATGCTCCGCACGCTTTTTCCAAATTGAATCGTACTGCAGGCCGTCCACGGAAAAGCGTTCCGGCCGATCTGCGTGATCTGGTCGCCGATCACGATCGTCTGAATCGAATTACGGTAATCCATCCACGGAAATTCGTTTCCGTACTCATAATCCTCCATCGCGCCGCTGCCGGAGATGGTCAGCGTGCCGGTGCTGCTGTCAAATGACCAGTAGGCAGACGGGCCGCACTTCCCGCTCGTCCCCGCCGCCGACGCGCCGATGCACAGCGCAAGCAGCAAAAGCGCCGCAAAGAGCAGCCGTGTGATGTGTTTTTTCATTTCAAGGCCCCCGTTTTTTGTTTTTCTCTACTATATCATGCAATTCCGGGAAAATCAACCGGAGCAAAGGCCCCCTGAAAGGGGAGGTGGCTCGGCGAAGCCGAGACGAAGGGGTTCCGCGGTAGGGAGCTCCGGATTTCGCCCAAATTGTCGGCGAATTCGTAAGCACCAAGGCTCCACTTTGAATAAAGGGGAGCTGTCAGCGAAGCTGACTGAGGGGATTACGCAGTGTAGTTACAAATTACAGAGTGCTCCGAAATTTGCTACGTTCGAATCCCCTCAGGCCCTTCGGGCCAGCTCCCCTTGTGCCCAAGGGGAGCCTTGGACGGCAGTTTAACCGAAAATTGATTTGGATTTAAGGTTCTCAGCGAAATATCACGAAGATTTAACATAATTCTGGACGCGCATTTGACATTCTCTTTCTATATTTATATCAGATAAAACGAATTTAGAAAGAGGTCTGTGCGGATATGACGATTTTTAACTTTTTAACATTGCTCGGCTCGCTGAGTTTGTTCCTGTTCGGCATGAGCGTGATGGGAACAGCGCTGGAAAAGCGTGCGGGCGGGTCCTTGAAGGCCATTCTGGCGAAGCTGACGAACGGGCGGTTCTCCGGACTTCTGACGGGTCTTGCCGTCACGGCAGTCATTCAGTCTTCTTCGGCTACGACAGTCATGGTCGTGGGCTTTGTCAACTCGGGGCTTCTGAGCCTCAAGCAGTCTATCCCCGTGATTATGGGCGCGAACATCGGCACGACCGTGACGGCGTGGCTGCTGTCGCTGTCCGGCATCAACGGCGACAGCCTGTTCGTGCAGCTTCTGAAACCCTCGTCGTTTACGCCAGTGCTGGCTGTGATCGGCATTATTCTGTATCTGACCGCAAAGGGCAAGAAAAAGGACACGGGCCTGATTCTGCTGGGCTTTGCGACGCTGATGTTCGGCATGGAATCGCTGTCCGGCTCTGTTTCCGGGCTGCGGAACGACCCGAACTTTACAAAATTCTTCCTGATGTTCTCGAACCCCATTCTGGGCGTTCTGGCAGGCGCGATTTTGACGGGCATTGTACAGTCCTCGTCCGCATCGGTCGGTATTCTGCAGGCGCTGTCCTCGACCGGGGCTGTCAGCTACGGCGCGGCAATCCCCATTATTATGGGTCAGAACATCGGCACCTGTGTGACGGCTATGCTGTCCTCCGTCGGCACGAACAAGAATGCGCGGCGCGCGGCCGTTGTGCACCTGAGTTTCAACATCATCGGCACAGTTGTCTGGCTGACGCTGTTTGAATCGGCGAACGCGATCTTCCGCTTTGCCTTCGTCTCCACCGCCATTGACACCTTCCATATCGCACTGATCCACTCGATCTTCAATCTGGCCTGCACGCTGATGCTGCTGCCGTGCTGCGGGCTGCTGGAAAAGCTGTCGTATAAGGTCATCCCGGAGGGACAGCACGCAGACGCGACGACGGAACTGGACGAGCGTCTATTTGCAACACCTGCTATTGCGCTCGTCAAGAGCGAGGAACTGGCCAAGCGCATGGCGGCGGACTCCGAACTTGCGCTGCACGAAAGCCTGCAGGCCGTGCTCGGCTTTACGCCGGAACTGGCCGCCTCTGTCCGGCAGCGCGAAGACGACACCGACCGCTATGAGGACACGCTGGGAACCTTCCTTGTGCATCTGGCCACACAGCCGATGAGCGAACAGGACAGCGTGGAATCGTCCAAGCTGCTGCATCTGATTGGCGATTTTGAGCGCATTGCAGACCACGCCGTCAATATTATCGAATCGGCAGAGGAGTTAAAGGAAAAGGGCGTTTCGTTCACGGACTCTGCAAAAAAAGAACTTCAGACGATGCTGAACGCCGTGAGCGAGATCGTTGATCTCACAAGCCGGGCATTTTTGCAGGACGATCTGACACTTGCGCGGCAGGTCGAGCCGCTGGAGCAGGTCATTGACAAGCTGAAGAATGAACTGCGCACAAATCACATTGCCCGGCTCCAGCGCGGCGAATGTTCGCTGGCCGCAGGCTTTGTGCTGTCCGACCTGCTGACAAATCTGGAACGTGTGGCTGACCACTGCTCGAACATCGCAGGCTGCCTGCTCGACATGAAAAACGAGCGCATCGACTTGCACAAGTACCTCGGCGACGTCAAATCCGGCAGCAACGAGTTTTTGATGCAGTACAATACGTTTGAAGAAAAATACAAACTGGCGTAAATGCACCGGATACCGCATACCAAAAGGCTCCCCCCTTCCATGCAGGGCATGGTATTCTATTGAAAATGGAGGGATTAAAACATCTATGAAAAAACTGCTTTTTATCATTCCGTCGGTTTTGCTGCTGTTGGCAGCTGGTACGCTTGTTTTCTGCAAGCACCATGCCGAGCGAAGTGGTCTTGCCTGCATGGATATTGACCTGTGACACATAAGAAAAAATCATTCCGCAGCGCCGCCCCTGTGTGGGCGGCGTTTACTCTACCTATCGTCTGGTTTGCCGTGCTGATGGCAGGATGTTATACGCCCGGAATGACCATCTTTGACTTGGTCGCACAATTCTCCGAAGTGACCCAAACGCCGTTTTCTCTGCATTGGACGCCATACACGATGAAGTTTATCGGTATTTTCCTGCTGCTCTACGGCGGCGCAATCTTGTTCTATTACACTGGGCAGAAGAACACCAGACCCGGTGAGGAACATGGCTCCGCGTCGTGGGGCAGCGTTCGGGAACTGAATAAAAAGTACCGTGACAAGGATGCAGGCAAAAACGTCATACTGACCCAACACCTGCAAATGAGCATGAACGGCAAGCTGCACCGGCGAAATCTTCTGCAAATTATCGTCGGCGGTTCTGGTTCGGGCAAGACGCGATTCCTTGCAAAACCGAATCTTATGCTTGCAAATGCCAGTTTTATTTGCACAGACCCAAAGGGAGAAATGCTCCGTGCTGTTGGGAATCTGTTTCTGGAGGAAGGCTATGTTCTGCGTGTTTTTGACCTGATCGACCCGTCGAAATCGGACTGCTATAATCCATTTCGCTACATCCGCAAAGACGCGGATGTATTCAAACTAATCGACAGCTTCATTAAAAACACCACTCCGAAGGGTGCGAAAGCAAACGATCCGTTCTGGGAGAAGTCTGAAACGGCTTTGGATTCTGCGCTCATGCTTTATTTGCTGCATGAGGCCCCGCCCGAAGATCAGAACATGGAAACGATTTTGTATATGATTGAAAACGGCGGCGCAAAAGAGGAGGACGACGATTACCAATCTCCGCTCGACCTGCTGTTTGAAGCGCCGGAGGAGGAACAGCCTGACCACATTGCCGTGCTGCAATACCATATTTTTAAGCAAGCCGCGGGCAAAACAGCAAAATCGATCCTGGTGAGTGCCGCTGTCCGCCTTGCATCGTTCACGCTGCCGGAGATTCAGCGCATCACCGCCACCGACGATATGGAGCTTGGCAAGCTGGGCGAACGGAAACAGGCGATTTTCTGCATCATTCCGGACAGCAACGATGCGTCTTTGAATTTTCTGGTAGGGATGCTATATACACAGGCTTTTCAGGAGCTTTACTATCAGGCGGATAAGGTGCATCAAGGGGCGCTGCCGCTTCCCGTGCGGCTGATGTTCGATGAATTTGCGAACGTGGCCCTGCCCGACGGCTATGCCCGATTGCAGGCGACCATGCGCTCTCGAAATATTATGTCAACTATCGTCCTGCAAAACATCTCCCAGCTCAAGGCACTGTTCAAAGACGATTGGGAGGGCATCATCGGCAATGCGGACAGCTTCATCTATCTCGGCGGCAACGAGCAGTCAACGCACAAATACATTTCGGAGCTGCTTGGCAAGGAAACGATTGATACGCGCACATCCAGCCAGAGCAAGGGCAGAAACGGTTCTTTCTCACAGAACTTCCAACAGGCTGGGCGCGAGCTTATGACCCCGGACGAGGTGCGGCGCTTGGATAATAAAAACGCAATCGTTCTGATCCGCGGCGAGAAACCGGTCATTGACGAGAAGTATGACATCCTGAAGCACCCAAATATTCACCGCACGGAGGACGGCGGCGCGCCGCCGTATCTCCACACGCCGCTGCGCGCATTCGCGGCAGACGATCTTTCGTTCCCCATTGAAAACATTGACGATATTGAAATTCTGGAGGAATTTACATGAAACACGAATTAACCCCGCGGCGCAAGGAGCTCCGCATTATGGCCGTCTGGACAAGCCTTGTGCTGACAACGGCACTGTTTACGACCTCGGCGTTTGCCGCCGATTCTGACCCGCTGACCATCGTGAACAATCTTTCTGATTTTATCTTCTCCTGCATCAAGGCAATCGGCATTATCATCCTCGGCTGGGGCGTTGTGCAGCTCGGTATGTCCGTGCAGTCGCACGACGCGACGCAGAGAACGCAGGGTGTTCTTTGCCTGTTCGGTGGTCTGCTGATTGCGTTTGCAAAAGAAATCCTGACGGCGATCGGTGTGGTGTAAGCTATGAAGCAGACGAAAAACGCAGTCGAGCGCCATGTGCTTTGGAGCGACATTCATCTTGACTTGGACGATTGGCGCGACTTTCTTATGGAAAACTATCCGGAGCTGCCCGAAGATAAGCTCTATGAAAAGATGCACGAGCTGAACGCCGAATACCTCGACGACGAGCGTCGAAATCTGGACATTCAGTTTTCACAGCCGATCCTTGTCATTGGCGACATTGGCCGATGGAATGGCCGGGTGCAGGGATATAAGATGGTCAACTCCGGCAATATCCGTGACTGCCTGTACTCGGATACAGATAGGACAGAGTGGTATGTAGATAAAAACGGCGATCTGCGTGCAGACGCTATTCACCACGACGGCACAAATCACTATCTGTACCGTGTGTTCAAGCGTGGAGTTTCCGATGCACAGATTGAAAATCTGCAAAACAAAATCTATTGCAGGAGAGCAACGCGCGCGGACATTACAAGGGTCACGCAGCGGCTTGGCGACAGCATTGCGGCCGTCTACGGATTTCGGCTTCCAAAGCAGCCGACGCGGCAGCATGACGTAAGGTAAAACAGGACACGCAGAAATGCGTCTCACCGTGAGACGCATTTCTGCGAGATCTTCACTGAGGGGGTGATTGAAATTTGAGTGACAACTGGGTCGTATCGACCCTTGAAAACGCGCTTT
>OLFY01003316.1_pt1 | contig 13444 bp, 12 predicted proteins | sample 1605611 | NCBI WGS metagenome assembly OLFY01 (sample SAMEA3888923, study PRJEB22519) | human gut metagenome | biome: human gut; feature: human-associated habitat; material: faeces | place: Denmark | collected 2011
AATTGAAGAGTGTCTATTATTCATTTCTTTCAGCTATATATCAGCCGGTAAAAGATGAGGAAAAGTTATACAATGTGTCAATTCTTGCAATTTTTAAGAACGAAGCAAAATACTTGAAGGAATGGATTGAATTTCATAAAATAGTTGGAGTTGAACACTTTTACTTATATAATAATAATTCTGATGATGATTATTTGGATGTGCTTCAGCCATATATAGATGAAGGGATTGTTACATTAATTCAATGGTTCCAAAATCAGGCTCAAATGGAATGTTACAATGATGGAATTTTACGATTCCGTAATGAAAGTAAGTGGATTGCTATTATTGATATTGACGAGTTTATAGTTCCTAATTCAACAGATAATGTATATGATTTTTTGAAAGATTTTGAGAATAAACCTGCGGTTATTGGCTATTGGAAATACTTTGGGGCATCTGGAAAATTAAATAGACCGGCTGATGCTCTTGTTGTAGAAGATTTTGTAGTTGCATGGAGAAAATATGCTGATATAGGAAAATGCTTTTATAATACAAAGTATGATTTTGATATAAAATATAAAGGCAATAATATATTACATCATTTTATGTGGGCAAGTTACAAAGGGCATGCACTGCCACCTGTTAATGTATTTGGAAAGATATGCCTTCCGGGCAGACATAAAATACCATATAATGCACAACCCGACCACTTCCCATTGCAAATTAATCACTATTTTACAAAGTCATATCAGGAATATATTGATAAAAAATCAAAAGGTGATGTTTATTTTAAAGAAAATCCGCATACACTTGAATATTTTCATGAGCATGATATGTTATGTCAACAAACAGATTATCATGCATACAAATATTTAGTTAAATTAAAACTTGCAATGGATAAGAATGTGTAGTTTATAGGATATATTGGGAGAATGAGATTAGATGAATGATAATCAGTTAAAAAGACAGATAACATCAGGCGTAATTTGGAAATTTGGAGAAAGATTCGCAGCACAGGGAGTGTCATTCATTGTTTCACTTGTACTGGCAAGAATTTTAATGCCGGATGACTATGGTGTTGTTGCAATGGTCAATGTTTTTATCAGCATTGCAGATGTTTTGGTATCTGGTGGACTGAATTCGGCATTGATACAAAATAATCATGCCGGACAGAAAGAATTTTCAACAATATTTTATTGTAATTTTATTTTTTCAATATTTCTATATGGAATATTGTTTGTTTCAGCACCGTATATTGCAAGGTTTTATAGTATGCCGTCATTGACTCTGGTAATCAGGGTATTTAGTTTAAGATTGTTACCGGCTTCTTATCAGGCAATACAGGTTGCATATGTATCCAAAAAGATGATGTTTAAGAAGTTCTTTTTTTCAACATTAGGAGGAACGATTTTTTCAGCTGTTGTCGGAATTTTGATGGCCACAAAAGGATTTGGAGTATGGTCTTTGGTTGCACAGTATATGACAAATACAGTTATTGATACACTTATATTATTTATTACTGTTCGGTGGCATCCATCTTTATATTTTAATGTCAAGGAAGCATTTCCGATGATTAAATTCGGATGGAATGTAATGTGTGCAAATGTTATAGGGGTGATATTTAATCAGCTCAATTCATTCATTATAGGTAAGAAATACACAACAAGCGATTTGGCATATTATGACAGAGGTAAAAATTTACCGAGATTAGTTACAGACAATATTTCAAGTTCGTTACAAAGCGTATTATTTCCGGCAATGGCAAACTCCGGAAATGTTGAAACTATTAAAAAAATTGCAAGGAAAAGTACAAGGTATATGGCTTATATACTATTTCCATTGATGATTGGTATGATTGTTGTAGCAGAACCATTGGTAGAAGTTTTATTGACTAAAAAATGGTTGGGTGCAGTACCGTTTATCCGATTAATATGTCTTGAGGGAATGATAGGTGTTATGGATTCGACAAATGGTTTGCAGGTTCTTAAAGCAAGGGGAAAAAGTGAAAAGATATTAAAACTTGAATTTGTAAAGAAACCAATAGCAATTATTGTTATTATAATTTCAATGCAGTTTGGTGTGATGGGTGTGGCTGTATCAGTTCCATTGACAGCTTTTATTACAATGTTGATTAATACAGGAGCAGCAACAAAGGTATCTGGATATACGATTGTTGAGCAGTTAAAAGACATATTCCCGGCATTTGCAATGTCTACAATAATGGGAATTGTAGTATATATAATGAATTTTTTCAACTGGAACATATACGTAAAATTAGTCATGCAAATATTAACAGGGATTGTAATATACATTATTTTATCGGTAGTAACAAAAAATGAAGAATATAAGAGTATATTAAAATTACTTAGAGGTATTACAAAAAGGGGAGAAACAGATTAATGAGATTGTTATTTTTATGTAATACGCCTTATCAGGTTTTAGTAGCTAGCTGCATTTGTAGGAATTGCTTTAGTGATAGTATGGCAGATATTATCATATCAGACCATATGACTGGGTATGAGCAAATAGCAAAACAGATACAGGGTTTAGGAATGTTATTTGAACGTGTTTATGCACTAAAAACGAAACATTATTATGAATTTTGGAATAGTATTAGTGGAATGAAAAAAAGGCTGTATTTATTATGTTCAAAAAAAATAGAAAGTACAATTAAAATAAATGAGAACTATGATTTGTATTTTTGTGCAAATGCAGATCCCTTTTCGATATTGTTGTTTTCTTATTTAAAAACATATAATAACAAAAAAATACAGGCTTGTTGGTATGAAGATGGATTAGGAACATATAGTTTTGATAAAAAATATTTTGAGTCAAATACGAATAAAGTTAAGGTGGCATTAAAACGCATATGTGGTATGAAGATATTAACAGAACATATTTCAAAATTTTATCTTTTTCAGCCCGAATGTATGGATTGGCAGCCTGATGCGCAATTAAAGAAAATACCAATTATAGATAGAGAAGATAAAAAGTTTATATACTTTCTGAATAAAATATTCGGATACGATAAAAATGAAGACACGTATAATAAAAGTATGATATTTTTTGAGGATGGATATGGCGATTGGGAAGAATCTACAGATATTGAACTGGTAAATCTATTTAGGCAATATATTCCTAAAGAACAGATAATGGTAAAAATTCATCCTAGAAATACTAAGAATAGATTTAAGGAACAGGGATATTTAACTAATAAAAATACAGGTATTCCATGGGAAGTTATTGCGCTTAATAATAAATTTGATAATACGGTTTTAGTGACAATGTATTCTCAAAGCGTTATAATGCCATATGTATTATTTGGAGAAAGTGTTCGTGCTGTCATTTTGGCGAAATTAGATGATTCATTTAAAGAAAAAGATCATATATATTTCGATTATCTTAATAAATATTATTATGCAAGATATCCAGATATGTTTTTTGTGCCAGAAACAGAAGAAGATTTAAAAGAGTATTTACAAAGGGTATAGATAAAGGAAGGGGTATTAGAGTGAAAACAGCATGTTTTATTCCAATTAAAGCAAATTCGGAAAGGGTTCCGGGGAAAAATTTAAGACTATTAAATGGGAAAAAGTTGTATGAATATATTTGTGAACATGTAAAGCAAGCAGAAGTTTTTGATGACGTGTTTATTGATACAAACAGTGAAGAAGTAGCAGAGTACGCTAATAAGATGGGATTCCGAGTTATAGAAAGGAAGCCGGAACTGGCTAAAAATACGGCAAATGGAAATGATTTGCTAGTGTATCATTTTGAGCAGTATCCAGAGTATGATTATTATTTTCAAGCATTTGCAACAGCACCATATATGCAGGCGGACACCATAAAAAAGTGTTATGGTAGGCTGATTTATAGTGAAGAATTTGATTCTTGTTTCACAGCAACGGAGAATCATGGATTTTATTGGTTAAGCGATAACCCTATAAATTATAGACCAGGAATACTTCCAAGAAGTCAGGACATGCTTCCTGTAATAGAAGAAACAACAGGGTTATATGGAATATCAAAAGATTCTTTAAAAAGATATAGATGTAGAATTGGGAAAAAACCATATATACATATTGTTAGTAAGTTTGAGGCCGTTGATATTAATACAGAGGAAGATTTAAAAATAGCTGAGTTTGTAGGGAAAGTTATCTATAAATTGTAAAATGTTAGATTATCATATATTAAGAAATAAGGATAGTTATAATTATTGAAACTTTTATAATTTTGTCGTATTATGAAAATGCTTTTTATAAAGTAAAATAAAATGAATACGTAGGAGAACATATATGGAGAATAATCATTCTGTGGTAGATCAGGTTAATAAATATATGAGTTATATTTACTTAATTTTATTTGTTGGAATAACAATGTGGTATTATCTGTATTCAACGGTATTGGAGTATAAGTATCCATATGCGTTGTATTTAGGATTAAGATATGCATTGATGGCATATGTACTGGTAAGTATTGCGCTTGTGGTATGGCAGAAGCAGTATAGTACCGTATTAGAACCTGTTTTTATGGTGCTGATACTTGTAAGCGCCGGTGTTGTAACGTATGTTGTCAAAGATTATGGTGTATTTGATTTTGCATTGCTTCTGGTTGGAGCTAAAAATGTACCGTGGAAAAGAATAGCCTATGTTTATCTGTGCATAGCAGTAGTTATTCAGGGAGTTGCCTACTATGCGGCAACAACAGGAATTATAGCAGATATTACTTTGCAGGCTGACAGAGGAATCAGACATTCACTGGGTATTAACTATCCGACAGATATGGCAGCGCATGTCCTTTTTATCATGCTGGTGTATGCTGCTCTGCGGGAAAAGAAGCTGACATTTGTAGAGATTACAATGATGGGTGTTGTAAGTTACTGGGTATATGGAAAGACACTGGCGCGGAATGACTTTATCTGTGCCATGGTAATGTGTCTGCTGTTACTTGTTGTAAAAGTACTGGGGCTGTGTAATATTCAGTTATCAAAGTACAAAGCTTTAAAGGCAGGCAGTATTTTAATGCTGGTAGCTGTTGTGGGCTGTGTGATGGCAGTTACATTTTATGATCCTGCCAATGCGGTATATCAGAAGCTGGATGCGGTTTTTTCTAACCGGATATCTTTAAGTTATCAGGGATTAGCTCAATATGGTATTACGGCTTTTGGCTCTGTTGTTGAGGAAAACCAGGCAGTGCTGGGGTATAATTTCTTTTTGGATAATTCCTTTATCCGAATTGCAATTAAGTATGGCTGGGTATTTTTATCCGTGATTACATACATTTATTATCTGTGCTTTAATAAAGCAGTAGATTGTAAAAAAGACGGCATGATTGTGGCGTTGATTGTGATGCTGTTGTTCGGTATTTCAGAGCATCATCTGATAGATATCGCATTTTGTCCGCTTTGGTTTATGCTTTTTAGCAGCATGAAGACGGAAGGAAGAACCGGAAGGGGGCGGAACTGATGAAAAAGTATTGGATAAAGCTTGCAGGCTGTGCGGCAACGGCGGTTGTGATTTTTCTGATTGTATTGGGCATGGTGGATTTACATACGGATGGCATTCTTGTACGGGATGGCTGTTATGTGATTCGTCCAAATGATATGAAGACCTACAGAATGGATGTGTATGGGAATTCCGGGATTGTAGGAACATGGGTGAATCTTGTTCGCGATGTTGATGGAGCAAGTCAGATTTTTGCGATTCATTATACCGGAGAAGATCAATATATGATTGAATATGGAGATCAGGGATACTGTATTGCAGTTGCATCAGATAAAGAAACGGTTGTTATGCAGGATTATGATGCGGAAAATGAATATAATAAGTGGTATATTTCAAGAATCGGTACGACACAAAATTATTTATTTACAAATGTGGCAACCGGCAATACACTTTGTTATGAATATTCATCAGATTTTTCAGCATATAGACTTTATGTAAAAACATATGACGAAACATCCGGAAATTTTGCATTCTTTTTAGGTCAGTAGAAATAAAGTGAAATTTAAATAACGCAGGAGATATCAAAAAGATATTTACTGCGTTATTTTTTTATGATAAAAATCATAAAAATAATAGAATTATTATTGCACAAATATATAAACTATGATATGGTGAATATATACCAGTATATAAAACTTAATACATTTGCAAATGAGGGGGCAATGCATACGGAGGTACATAATGCCGTAACGGCGGCAGATCAGGGAACGCAGTATGATGAAAGTGCTAAAAGACTGCTCGGGCAGAAAAGCATACTGGCACAGATACTGGTGAGAACGGTAGATGAATTTAAGGGAATGAATCCAAGATATGTGGAAACCTTAATTGAAGGAGAGCCGTATATCAGCAGGATACCGTTAGAGCCGGGGCTGACGAATCAGGAAGTGATGCGGGTAAAATCCGGTCAGCGAATCACGGGATTAAATACAGAGAATCAGGAACATGCAGAGGGGTTGGTGCGGTTTGACATTGTATTTTATGTGCGGATGAAAGACGGACTTTCGCAGATTATTATTAATGTGGAAGCACAAAAAGATGAACCGCAGAGATATGGAATATTAAACAGGGCAGTATTTTACGTAAGCCGCCTGATTTCGTCACAGAAGGAACGGGATTTTGAAAACACAGAGTATGATGACATCAAAAGAGTGTATTCTATCTGGGTGTGTATGAACATGGAAGAAAACAGTTTAAGCCACATTCATCTGGTAAAAGATGATCTGGTTGGATACCATGACTGGCGTGGAAAGCTGGATTTATTTAACATTGTTATGATAGGACTGGCAAAAAAACTGCCGGGGCAGGGAGAGCAGTATGAACTGCACCGCCTGCTGGGAGCACTGTTTGCTGAGGGATTGACAGCCGGGGAAAGACTGAATATCATAAAAGAAGAATATGATATACCGATAGAACAGACAATAGAGCAGGAGGTGGATGTGATGTGCAATCTGAGTCAGGGAATAAAGGAAACTGGAATTGCCGAGGGACGAGCTGAAGAAATCATTGAAACAGGTTACGAGTTCGGACTTTCAGAGCAGGATATACTGGAACGGTTACAGAAGAAGCTGAGTATTTCATTGCAGAAGGCACAGGAGTATCTGTTAATGTTTGGGAAGCGGACGGTGTAAATGTTATATAGATTTTGTACATTGCACCTATATGGATAGAAAACAAATTGCAGTAATTTTTAAAATAATATATAATTGAATATGCGTGTGGCTAGATTTTTGGCTTGTGTTTCGCAAGCTTTGATGGAAATGGTAGGAGGATTTGCAGAAATATACGCCCTTCCGTCCTGTGTATAAAGGGAAAAATGCATAATGAGTAGCCACACGCTTTTTGGGTATACAGAGCATGAAAAAATTAAAAGAACTACAGACGAGAGAAGATCTAGCGTTATATTTGGCAATTCCATTGCAAAAATTAACGTATATATTGTATAAAAGCAAACCGGATAGTTATTATGATACATTTGAGATTCCAAAGAAAAATGGTGAATCAAGGCAGATTCATGCACCTTCGGGGGATTTAAAACAACTTCAGAAAAAATTGGCACAACGGCTTTGGGATGTTTATAGAGAATTTATAGAAGAAAATGAAATTCAGGATAACATATCACATGCATTTCAAAAAGGAAAAAGTATTATTACCAATGCGAACATTCATAGAAATAAACGGTATGTACTAAATTTAGATTTAAAAGATTTTTTTGACCATTTTCATTTTGGGCGTGTAAGAGGTTTTTTTATGAAAAATAAAAATTTTGAATTACCTGTTGAGATTGCGACAATGATAGCACAGTTGACCTGTTATGAGGGTAAATTGCCGCAAGGAGCGCCGACATCCCCTATTATAACGAATTTAGTTTGTAATATTTTAGATATGCGTCTACTAAAAATAGCAAAGAAGTATCGGGTAGTTTATACTCGGTATGCAGATGATATGACCTTTTCTACAAACGACAAAAAATTTTTGGAAAATCAAGAGAATTTCATGAAAAGTATAAAAAAAGAAATTGAAAGTTTTGGCTTTGAAATAAATGATAAGAAAACGAGATTGTTATTTTGCGATTCAAGGCAGGAAGTAACAGGTCTGGTTGTGAATAAAAAAATCAGTGTGAATCGTGAGTATTGTAAAAGAACAAGAGCAATGGCGGATGCTTTTTATAGACGGGGAATATTTGAGATATGTGGTGAAGAAGGTTCGGTAAATCAGCTTGAGGGAAGATTTTCTTTTATCAATCAGATTGATTGTTACAACAACAAAAATGATCGGGAACAAAAACATACATTTTGGACGTTAAATGCGAGAGAGCGCCAGTATCAGAAATTTTTATTTTTTAAATATTTTTATGCAAATACAAAGCCGCTTATTGTCACTGAGGGAAAAACAGACATCGTATATTTGCGGGCGGCATTAAAAAAATATTATAAGGAGTATCCTGAACTTATAAAGAAACAGGATGATAATTTTGAATTTCAAGTGACATTTCTGAGAAGAAGTTCCCGCTTAAAATATTTTTTAGGAATTCAAAAAGATGGGGCGGATACCATGAAGAATATTTATAATTTTTATTCAGGCAAAAATAATGCACCCAAACTGTATTCATGGTTTGCACAGAATAGTTGCAAGAAATCCCAAAATCCTGTTATTTTTATTTTTGATAATGAACAGGTGTCTGACCGTCCGCTGAAAAAGTTTTTAAATCATTTAAACAATAAAGGTTTGTTAGAAAGTAGCAATTATAATCATATACAGGATAATCTTTATATTTTAACCAATCCTTTAGTGAACGGAAAAAAAGAATGTGAAATTGAAGATTTATTTGATGATGTGGTGCTTTCGCATACGATTGATGGAAAAATATTTTCAAGAAAAGAAACAGACAATGAAAAATATTATGGTAAAGCAATTTTTTCACAATATGTTGAACGGCAGTATGACAGCATAGATTTTAGTAATTTTAAACCGATGCTGGAAGATATAAAATCTATTGTGGGAAGTAAAAAACAGGGTTGATGCTGTGAAGTAATATGTCTATAGAGCAGGAGGTGGATGTGATGTGCAATCTGAGTCAGGGAATAAAGGAAGCGGGAATCGCAGAAGGGCGTGAAGAAGGGCGTGAAGAAGGACGTGAAGAAGGACGAGAAGAAGGACGTGTTGAAGGACGAAGTGAAGGACGAGCCGAGGAAATCATTGAAACAGGTTACGAGTTCGGACTTTCAGAGCAGGATATACTGGAACGGTTACAGAAGAAGCTGAGTATTTCATTGCAGAAGGCGCAGGAATATCTGTTAATGTTTGGGAAGCGGACGGTGTAGAATAATGGAAATCAAAGGAGTTGGGAAATCACCTGCTAATAAAGCAGATGATTTTCTAACTCCTTTTTAAACGTTCTCCCAACAGGAATAATATGATTATGAATATGCAGGTAAAGGTTGGTCTTGTCATAGGATGTAATAAAATTTGTATTAATAATATATTTTCTGTGGCAGCGGGTGAAATACGATGGAAGTATTTTAGCAATGGAAGATAAAGAATAGGTATTACTTGTAAAGCCGCCGTCGGGACAAGTGAAAGTCAGATAATGCCCGTTTGCTTTTATGAGTAAAATATTTGATAAACACACGTGAGTCGTAACATCATTTAATAATTTAATGGTCAGATAGTTGTTATCAGTCGTATTGGATAATGTGGCGAGCAGCTCTTTCATGGCATGAACCAGTACAGCTTCATTATAGGGCTTTTCAAGGTAATGGTAGCAGTGGACTTCATTAACACATTTTTGGATAGTATCAGAGGTGCCGGTGCTAAAAAGCACAGGGGTTGTCCGATAAGCAGGGAGACTTCGGATATACCGGGTAAAAGTGATGCCGTTAAAGGCATCGGAAGCGGATGAGAGCTGTATGTCAAGAATAAAAATATCATACTGAACTGATAAAATGGATTTTTGAGCATCATTATAATTTTGACAACAGGTATAATGAAATTGCGGCCAGTGTTTTTTAAGAATATTATATAAAATTTGTAATTCTGTACAATTGTCTTCTAAAAGTAATATATTCATACGAATCCCCGTTTCTGAATAACTTAATATATAAGTATTTTAAGGTCTTATTATAAAGATGTCAAAAAGAAACAGGGCATTGAGGTATAAAAATTGTCATTGGGGAAAGTTGTCTTGAAATTTAGGGAAAACAGACCTATGCCGCCGAACTTCAGAAGGATAATTATAATGGCTGGTATTATGAAAACGGACAGGCATATTGGTATGATAACGGTGTACTGGCACGGTCAAAAGAAGTTTATGATCCACAGACAGATGCATGGTATTGGTTTGAAGCAGATGGAACAATGGCAAGGGATAAGGATGTCTTTATTGTATTAAATGCAGACGGAACAGGAAAGTGGACACGTTACGACAGCGACGGCAGAATGGTAAAAGGAGAAAGCTACAAAAACGGTGCATGGTATTATTTTGATACAGCTACCGGAAAGATGGCGCATGGAAAATATTACCGTGATGGTGCATATTACTATTACGACACAGCAACCGGAATTATGCAGTACGGAGAACAGACAATTGATGGGGACGAATATTATTTTGATACAGAAACCGGAGCAATGGTTACCGGAGAAGTTGAACGTGATGGAAGGTACTACTATTATGATGATGAAACCGGAGCAATGCTGGGACTTGGTGAGCAGATTGTAAAATATGCAGAAAAATTTTTAGGTACACCTTATACGTGGGGAGGTACATCACCGGATACCGGATTTGACTGTTCGGGATTTACACAGTACGTATACAGTAATTTTGGAATAGATTTAGACAGGACATCATCAGCACAGAGAAGACAGGGAGAAGCTGTAGATGAAGATGATATTATGCCGGGCGATCTGGTGTGCTATAGTGGACATGTTGCAATTTATGTAGGAAATGGACAGGTTATTCATTCACCACAGGAGGGCGAAGTGGTTAAAATTTCCAATATGCATATGATGTCGATTATAACGATTAGAAGATTTACAAATTAGTTTTCTGATATTGAATATTTTAGTATAACCGGAATTGATAGGAATATTTGTCATATAACGCAGCAAAAGAGCCACAGCACGTGTCCTCTTTTCCTGCGTTATAATTTTTTAATATATTCACCTATTGACATAGTAGGTAAATAGGAATATCATCTTGATAAAACAAAGGATTGGAGAACAGGCGTATGATGATTTCTTCAAAGGGCAGGTATGCCCTGCGGGTTATGGTATTTCTTGCGGAGCATAACTCAGATGAATATGTACCGCTAAAAGAAATATCGGAAAAAGAGCAGATTTCACAGAAGTATCTGGAGAGCATTGCAAGAATGTTGTCCAAAGAACATTTAATAGAAGGCATCAGCGGACACGGCGGAGGTTACCGGCTGGCAAGAAAACCGGAAGATTACCGGATTAGTGAAATATTGAGACTGACGGAAGGAACACTTGCACCGGTATCCTGCTTAAAGGACGATGCAGTGCCCTGCGACAGGGCAGGTGACTGCTGTACACTGCCAATCTGGAAAGGGCTGGCGGAGCTTGTGGATAAATATTTTGACAGCATGACACTGAAAGAAGTCGCAGAGAATGCCAGACAGCAGATGATACAAAATCAGAGATCAAATGAAAAAAGTTGATACAATATTACCCTGCCGGATACAAACAGGCAGGTTTGTGTCACAACAAAAATACACATAAAACAGCTTGCAATTAGGGTGATATAAAAATCAGGAGGAACAATCATGTCAGAAAAAGAATTACTGAATGTAAAAGATTTAGTTGTAGATGTAGAGGAAAAGGAAATTTTACACGGGGTCAACCTTACGATTCGTCCGGGAGAAACCCACGTACTGATGGGACCGAACGGAACCGGTAAATCTACACTGGGCTATACATTGCTTGGCAATCCACGCTACACGGTAAAGCAGGGGGAAATCCGGTTTGACGGAAAAAATATCACCGCAGAACCGGTCAATGAGCGTGCAAAGGCAGGCATCTTTTTATCTTTCCAGAATCCGCTGGAAGTGCCGGGTGTGACACTAAGCTCCTTTATCAGAAATGCGGTAGAGCAAAAGACCGGCAAAAGAATCCGTCTGTGGGAGTTTAAAAAGCAGCTGGAAGCGGCAATGGAACTGCTTGATATGGATAAGTCGTATGCAGAGCGTGATTTGAATGTCGGATTTTCCGGCGGTGAAAAAAAGAAAGCTGAGATTTTACAGCTCTTAATGTTAAAGCCAAAGCTGGCAATTCTTGATGAAACCGACTCCGGCCTGGATGTTGATGCCGTGCGCACTGTATCAGCCGGTATCCGTGAATATCAGAAAAACAGCGAAGGCAGTCTGCTGGTTATCACACACAGCACAAAAATTCTGGAATCCCTTCCGGTAGATTATACACATGTTATGGTTGAAGGAAAAATTATTAAGACAGGTGGTGCAGGGCTTGTTGATGAGATTAATGAAAGCGGTTTTGCAGGCTACGAGGCAGAGGAGCACAGGTAGGAGAGCAGAAAATCAAGCATACAGCAAACAGCGGAAAGGGAGTAACAGGCGATGAAAGAAAAAAGCTATGTGGAAGACATCGACAGAAGCATTTATGATTTCAAAGATGATGAAAAAGATGCGTATAAATTGCAGGCGGGTCTGACACCGGAGATTGTAGAAAAATTATCAAAAGAAAAAAATGACCCGGTGTGGATGCAGAACTTCCGTTTACAGGCATTACAGATTTACAATGAAATGCCCGTACCGGACTGGGGACCGTCGATTGAGGGGCTGGATATGAGCCATATCGTGACGTATGTGCGGCCGAATACAAAGATGACGGCAAAGTGGTCGGATGTGCCGCAGGACATCAAGGACACCTTTGAGCGGCTCGGTATCCCACAGGCGGAGCGCAAGTCGCTGGCAGGTGTCGGGGCGCAGTATGACTCGGAGCTGGTGTATCACAATGTGCGGGAAGAAGTGGCAGCCCAGGGCGTGGTCTACACGGATATGGAGAGCGCGTTAAAGGGCGAATACGCGGATATGGTGCAAAGCCACTTTATGAAACTGGTCAAACCGAACGATCACAAATTTGCCGCACTGCACGGAGCAGTCTGGTCAGGCGGATCGTTTGTCTATGTGCCGCCGGGCGTGTCGGTGACGATTCCGCTGCAGTCCTATTTCCGGCTCAATGCGCCTGGAGCAGGGCAGTTTGAACACACGCTCATCATCGTGGATAAGGGGGCGTATCTGCATTTTATCGAGGGCTGTTCCGCACCAAAATACAATGTGGCGAACCTCCATGCGGGCTGTGTGGAACTGTTTGTCGAGGAGGGCGCGACACTGCGCTATTCCACGATCGAGAACTGGTCGAAAAACATGTACAATCTGAACACCAAGCGGGCGCTGGTTAAGGAGGGGGGACGGATCGAGTGGGTG
>OLFY01003319.1_pt1 | contig 13430 bp, 7 predicted proteins | sample 1605611 | NCBI WGS metagenome assembly OLFY01 (sample SAMEA3888923, study PRJEB22519) | human gut metagenome | biome: human gut; feature: human-associated habitat; material: faeces | place: Denmark | collected 2011
GATGGCGGCGGCGAGGCCCAGTTTGACGACGGGGTTCAGGTGATGCAGCAGCGTACCGGCAGTGAGTTTGAACCGATTCGAGATGTTGTTTTGCGTACCTTAGATAGTATTGAGCAGGCGGCGAAACAGAAAGGGCATATTACCGGATTGGAGACCGGATTTCGGGATTTGGATTACAAGACAGCGGGTCTGCAAAAGTCCGATCTGATTTTGATCGCAGCACGTCCGGCTATGGGTAAGACGGCGTTTGTACTGAACCTGGCAGAATATATTGCATTGCATAGCAAGAGTACGATTGCGATGTTTAGCTTGGAAATGAGTAAGGAGCAGCTTGTGAAACGAATGCTTTCGATGAATTCTCATGTTGACTCCCAAAAGATAAGAACCGGTAATCTGGAAGACGAGGACTGGGACAGACTGGTGGGCAGTGTCCGGCGGATTGGTAATTCGCATCTTGTGATTGACGATACATCAGGAATCACGGCGACAGAGCTTCGTTCCAAATGCCGTAAGTTAAAGATCGAGCAGGGATTAGATCTGGTTATTATCGATTACCTGCAGTTGATGTCGGGCAGTGGAAAGCGCAAAGGCGAGAACAGACAGCAGGAAATTTCGGAAATCTCCCGTTCTCTCAAAGTTATGGCGCGAGAATTAAACGTTCCGGTGATCGCTTTATCACAGTTATCACGTGCAGTTGAGCAGCGTCCGGACAAGAAACCGATGCTTTCTGATCTGCGTGAGTCCGGAGCGATCGAGCAGGATGCCGATATGGTTATGTTTTTGTATCGTGACGAATATTATAACCCGGACAGCGAGGAAAAAGGTGTGGCAGAGGTCATTATCGCAAAACAGCGTAGTGGCCCGACAGGATCGGTGAAACTGGCATGGTTAGCGAACTTGACGAAGTTTGGAAATCTGGAACAGGAAAGAAATTAACACTTGATTTACAGACAGGAATTGATTAGAATATATAAGGTTGAATACAACCAACCGGGATTCATGCTTTGTGGCTGAGGAATCCCGCAAAGGATAGACCGAGTATAGAGACTGCAACAAGGAAGGATAGGAGGAAACCATGGCAAGGTTACTTTTGATTACTCTCTGACAGAGAACGTAATTTCTGCAGACGAGATCAAATCAATGGAGAAAATTACAAACGACGCAAAAGAGTTATTACTTAGCAAAGAAGGAGCAGGAAGTGATTTCTTAGGATGGATTGACCTTCCGATTGATTATGATAAGGAAGAATTCGCACGTATCCAGAAAGCTGCTGAGAAGATTCAGTCTGATTCAGAAGTGCTTTTGGTAATCGGTATCGGCGGTTCTTATTTGGGAGCAAGAGCAGCAATTGAGTTCTTGAGACATGGATTTTATAACAATGTGTCCAAAGAAATTCGTAAAACACCAGAGATTTATTACTGTGGTAACAATTTGAGCGGCACATATCTGTCACAGTTGATCGACGTGATCGGTGATCGTGACTTTTCCGTAAATATTATCAGCAAGTCCGGTACTACGACGGAGCCTGCTGTTGCATTCCGTATTTTCAAGGAAATGTTAGAGAAGAAATATGGTAAAGAGGAAGCTGCTAAGAGAATATATGCAACAACGGACAAGCAGAAAGGTGCGTTGAAGAACCTTGCTACAGAAGAAGGTTATGAGAGCTTTGTTGTACCGGATGATGTCGGAGGACGTTTCTCCGTACTTACCGCAGTTGGTTTACTTCCAATTGCTGTTAGTGGTGCAGACATTGCTAAGTTGATGGAAGGTGCAGCATCCATGCGTGAACTTTGCTTGGACAAAGATTTCGCAGACAATGATTCTATGAAGTATGCTGCGATCCGTAATATCTTATTACGCAAGGGGAAATCTGTGGAGATCCTTTGCAACTATGAGCCTGCATTCCACTATGTAGCTGAGTGGTGGAAACAGCTTTACGGAGAGAGCGAAGGTAAAGATCAGAAAGGTATTTTCCCGGCAGCAGTTGATTTGACAACAGATCTGCATTCCATGGGACAGTTCATTCAGGACGGAAGCCGTATCATGTTTGAGACAGTTATGGAATTAGAAGAGCCGACATTAGATGTAACGATTCAGGAAGAGCCGGTTGATCTTGATGGATTAAACTATTTGGCTGGCAAGAACCTTGACTTCATCAACAAGAGTGCGATGAAGGGAACACAGTTGGCACACGTTGATGGCGGTGTACCAAACTTGAGCGTAAAGGTTCCGGCACAGAATGAATATTATTTGGGTCAGTTATTCTACTTCTATGAGTTCGCCTGCGGTGTAAGTGGATATATCCTTGGTGTAAATCCATTTAACCAGCCGGGTGTTGAGAGCTATAAGAGAAATATGTTCGCATTGCTTGGCAAGCCAGGCTATGAGGCAGAGAGAGAAGAGCTCTTAAAGAGACTGTAATTGACGTAAATAGAGCAATTCGAAGTTATACAACAAAGGCAAATCCCCATTTTCCTGTTATGGATCTATGATGACAGGGAAGAGGGGCTTTGCTTTTTTGATTTCATAGGAAAATTATGGGGGAATAGGTTGGCGATAACGCAAAGTACAGGTATAATAAAGAGAAGATGCCAGGGAGGAGGATAGAAACATTTATGATAGATTGGAAGGGCGAGTTGTTTGAGTGGATGCCGGGCTGTATCGGAATATTTAGACATGATGGGAAATGTCTGCGTACGGTAGCGCTCAACGCTAAAATGCGTGACATACTTGGGGTGACAGAAGAAGATGTTCAGACAAGTACCTGTAAAGAGCTGCTGCAGATACATCCGGATGATAGAGAGAACCTTTACAGCAGTTTTGACCAGGCAATTATTGATAAAAGGGATACATTAGAAATCAAGGCACGGTTTTATAGACGGAAGTTGAAACAGTATGTCTGGTTTCAGGCTAATTTTCAGTTTCAGTATCGGTCGGATGGTGAAACGATCGTTTATGCATTATATCAAGATGTGACATCACGTATGCGCATGAAAGAAAAGCTGCAGCACAACATTAAAACGATGCGGACAGCGATGGATCAGTGTGGTGTTTATTATGCTTTGTATGATATTGATGCCAATACGATTACTTATAACTCTAAAATGCAGCAAGATTTTGGAGTGCCTGCGGTAGCACAGCGAAATGCAGGAAAACCACGTAGATTGATGACCGAGTCCGGTCGGGCGGAATTGATCCGGTTGGAGCAGGGAGCACCGACGATGATCGCAGCTACGGCATTAGACATTACGAAAGAAAAGGAAGAGGAAAAGCGTTTTAGTCAGGAGAATATGTATCATCAACTCCTTTTTAATAATATGACATCGGTTATTCGAATCAATATTACAGCATGGAAAGTATTAGACTATGCCGGAGAATATGTATTGATTCATGAGAGGGAGAATGATCCGTTTGGTGTTATGATCGACCATATTACCGATGAGGAGCAAAAAAAGGAATTTACCCGTATTTTTCATCGAAATAATCTGATCCACTTATTTGAAAGCGGGCAGAGGCAGGTATCCTATACCTTTCGTAGTAAACGTCTTTCGGGAAAAACGCTGTGGATGAAGATTGTTTTAGATATGACGGCACGCGAGGGGGAAGATATATATGGCTTTGTATCGCTGCAGGATGTAGATCGTAATGTCATAAAAGAACTTGTTCGTGGGCAGGTAGTTGATTCAATGATCGACTTCATCGCATATTGGAATACGGCAGCGAATGACAGTCAGATCTTTACTCGGTATGAATGTTATCAGGTAGATGCTTCGTTTGAGGGTAAGAAAAAGGTGGAGAAACTGCAAGAACAGTTGATCAATCTGGTCATTCCGGAGGAAAGAGAAATCATCAATGCGCAGATGTCGTGGGAAGTAATACATGCCCGAATCCAACACGGACTCAGTTGGGATTTTATGTATCACGCACAGGATGAGGAACTTGGTGTACGTACTAAGCGTATTTTTGCTTTCTTTTTGGAAAATGATGAGAGCGTCATTGTGATGGTGCAGAGAGATGTTACAGATATCATGTCCGAACAGGAAAAGCAAAATGCAGAGTTGCAGCGGGCCTTGGAAATTGCCAATCGTGCCAGTCATGCCAGAGATGAGTTCCTGTCAAGCATGAGTCATGATCTCAGAACTCCTCTGAATGGAATTATTGGGGCGGCAGAGCTTGCGAAGCTTTTCGGAGATGAAGTTCCGGATATGGTACAGGAATATTTGGACGACATTATATCTTCCGGTCATTTTATGCTGAATCTGGTTAACGACATTTTGGATACCAACCGGTTGGCATCCGGTAAACTGGAATTGCATCTCAAGAAGATCGATATCCAGCATATCATCCAGGATATGCGGCAGATATTTGGAGTTACATGTGCCGACAAAGGAATCAATCTTGTATTTGAACCGGGTGAAAATATTCATACCGTGTATGCAGATCCGGTGCGTATACAGCGAATATTTAGCAACCTGCTGTCAAATGCGATCAAGTTTACACCACCCGGTGGTACGGTATATTTTCGTGCAATAGAGCGTGAAATCATTGGCGACAAATACTTAGTGACTATTCAAGTTAAGGATACAGGAACCGGAATGAGTGAGGAATTTCAAGAGCATATGTTTGAAATCTTTGCACAGGAAGAAAATGATACCAATACCTTTAACATTGGAACGGGACTAGGGTTATCAATCGTAAAGAACCTGGTTGAACTGATGGGTGGAACAATACGATGCTCCAGTAAACTGGGTGTGGGAACAGAGTTTTTTGTAACGATGCCATTTCAGCTTGCGGAAGAAGCAGAGGAGGAACAATCGGCAGAAAAATGTGCAATACAAGAGGAATTGCTTTGGGATCATCGAATACTGCTTGTTGAAGATCATGACTTAAACGCCAAGATCGTGACCAGATTGCTGGAGAGCAAGCAAATACAGGTGGAACGGGCCAAAAACGGCAAAGAGGCGGTTGAGTTGTATGCAGCAAGTGCTCCATATAGCTATGATGCAATCCTAATGGATATACAGATGCCGGTCATGGATGGTATTGAAGCAAGTAAGAAGATACGTATGCTGGAGCGGCCGGATGCAAGATTAATCCCGATCATAGCACTGACAGCCAACGTATTTGATGTAGATGTGCAGCGCAGTAAGGCGGTAGAAATGAATGCACATCTGGTCAAACCGATCGATCCGCAGAAGCTGTTCCGGACATTGATCGCACTTTGGAAATAAATAGAGGAAAGAATAAAGCACAAGGAAGGACGGATGAGTATGTGTAAGAAAATGTTAACGTTTAGTTATGATGATGGTATTTATCAGGATGAGCGCTTGGTGGAGATATTTAATAAATATGGTATGAAAGCAACCTTTAATCTGAATACGGGAATTCAGTCTCCAGAGAGTAATTTTGAGATCGAGGGGATAAAGATCGCCCGCATGGAGCAGGAGGGACTGGCAAAATTATATGAGGGACATGAGATCGCTTTGCACGGCTTGACACATGCATCGCCCTCCGGTATCAAACCGGAAGATTATTCGCAGGAATATTTGCAGGATGCCCGTAACATTGAGAAACTATATGGAAAATATCCGGTTGGCATGGCTTACGCTTATGGTGATGTACCGGATCCGGTCGTTTCGTATTTGAAAGATATTGGTATTCGTTACGGAAGGACGGTAGAGAGTACACATAGTTTTACGTTGCCACAGGATCCGCTGAGGCTTAATGCAACCTGTCATCATAACGATGATAAGTTGTTTGAGCTGGCAGAACAGTTTTTGGCTGCAAAACCAGAGGAACCAATGTTGTTTTATGTGTGGGGACATAGCTATGAGTTTGATGTAAACAACAATTGGGAGCGAATAGAAGAATTCTGCAAAATGCTTGGTGGACGCGATGATATTTTTTATGGTACCAACGCACAATGTTTAGGATATATATAAGGCGGTTTTTGCCTCCTTTCCGGTAATATATATAGCGAAAGCAGAAAGTTTGAAGGGAGGAGAAGATTATGAGATGCGAAAATAATCTAATGGAAACCACATTAAAAAAGAATATGTCCCTGTATGAGGAGGATCAGCAGCCGGATGGAGGAAGATGGCGGAAGATCCTGCGCTATGTATTGATCGCAGTCATACTTGCAATCGTTATTCAGATGCTATATGCGGGAGTGCTCTTTTTACTTGCTTGGAGAGCGGAAGGGTCTCTTCAAACAGCGTCAAGTTATAAACAGATTGAAAAAAGTTTTAAGCGTGTGATCAAAGCACAGCAAAAGGTGGTATCCCGCTATGAATTTTATGAGGATCCGTTTAAGTCAGATCCTTTGCCAATGGCATATAACTGTTCGCTGGGAAGTTTAATGCAGTCGGCAGCATCCTCTGTCAGTGAAGGGGTATTAGACAGAGAGCCGGGTTCTACGCAGGAAGATTGGCCTGAACTGGTCACACAGGATAGTACGACCAACACAGAAAATGCAGATGAGGCAGAGATGGATCAGATTCTGACGAAGGATGGTTTGATCTATGTGCTTTATTATAACGATGGCTCCTATATAAGGAGCAATGCTACGGATCAAGAGGGTGCGACGGATCAACTGTACATTCTTCGAGAGAAGAATGGTATCTGCGAGGAAGTTGGCAAAGTATCCCTTAAAATTAATGATCCATATCAGAATGCCAGTAGTGAAGATGATCTGTACGGCGATGAAAGTGCTAGCTATGAAGATGGTCTGATGTGGTGTGGAAAGAGCTTGCTATATGTGAAGAATACGAGAGCACAGACCTATGTGATACCGATCGATGTATCGGATCCTCAGAAACCACAGGCTGGCAAGATGCTTCGGCAAAACGGTCAAAATCTTTGCACACGCGTATCCGGAGAGCAGTTGATCATTGCCTCTGTGATGCAACCATATACCGATGCCGATGGTGTTATCAGCATTGAAGATCCGCAAATTAATGACAAAAAGCTGGCGGTTAAGGATGTATATTGGCAGCGGGATCTGTATCAGCCGGGGTATACGCTTGTGTGCAGTTACCGCATGGCAGATCATACGCAGTTAGAGCCGGTCGGTCATAAAGCGTTAGCAGGAACGGCGATGAAAGTATACATGTCCGGCAAAAATGTATATGTGCTTTGCCGAACCGTTGCGAAGCGGTTCGATGAGACAGAACGCACCGGAATCACCAAGTTTGTTGTGGATTCAGAGGGGACAGTGAAAGCAACAGCGACCCATATTGTCAAAGGAATTGTAGGAGAGGGATTTGCGGTTAAAGAGCAGGGTGGACATTTGTGGCTGTGTATGTCGGTGCATCATTATAAGTCAGAGTGGAAATGGAAAAAGGCAGAGGTACCTTTTAACTGGAAATTACCTGCACATTATACGGGACAGCTCAAAATGCTCTGCGGAGAAGAAGAGAGTTCCCGTAATGTCAGTGTATATGCACTGGATGATTCGCTGCAGGAGATTGGAACAAGTTCTGAAATATGCAAAGGGGAAACGGTGCAGTGTGCGCGTTTCCTGAACAAGACATTATATTTGGTGGTAAATGATGACCGTAAAATGATACAGGTATCAATGGCAGCAGAAGCAGATCCACAGGTCCTCGCACAGATCAAATTAGCCGATGAGGTTCATTATCTGCATTTGTTCCCATCGGATCCATCGATGATCTTTTCACTCGGGAAGACAACAACCGGAGAACTGGATATGACGGTTTTTCAGGCAACGGAGGGATCTGACATCAAACAGGTTGCAAGTTATGGTTTGCGGCAGCATGATTCCAGCGCATTAGCAGACCATACAAAAATCTTAGTGCAGAAGACGGAGAAAGGATTTTACTTGGGATTTGCAACGTATAATGCGGAAGGCTTGCAGTATCCGCTATTGCATTATACTGCAGATGAATCTGTAACTCAGGTTCTTCGCTCAACATCCAAAGGTCGTGCAGATTATTGGTGCCGCGGACTGTTTATTGATGGCAGCTTTTATGTATTCCGCAATTCCAACCGTGATCTGCAGATGGAAAAATATGAGCATCCACAGATGGAGGCGTATGCCGACAAGGCAAAGGTGTGGTCTAATTATTAACGCAAATTTCTTTATACCATAAAAAGGAGCTGTCGCACTAAGCAATTAGTGCGTAGCCCCTTTTTGGATATATCGTCTATATAGGAAGTATATTACTGATGGCTGTCCTGATAGTTCAAAGCAGCACCGACAAATCCCTTAAACAATGGATGTGGACGGTTTGGTCTGGACTTAAATTCAGGGTGAGCCTGTGTTGCTACAAACCACGGATGTGATGGAAGCTCGCACATTTCTACGATGCGTCCGTCCGGAGACAAGCCGGAAAGCTTCATGCCGGATTTCTGTAAATCTTCGCGGTAGTAGTTATTTACTTCGTAACGGTGACGATGTCTTTCGTGGATGGTTTCCTCACCGTACAGCTCATAAGCTTTGGAATCCTTGTCCAGTACACAAGGGTAGGAACCGAGACGTAACGTGCCGCCGATATCTTCAATGCCGTCCTGTTCCGGCATTAAATGAATCACAGGATGTGTTGTCTGAGGATCCAGTTCAATACTATGCGCATCATTGAAACCACAGACGTGTCTTGCAAATTCAACGATAGCAAGCTGCATTCCCAAACAAAGACCTAAGAATGGAATACCGTGTTCTCGTGCATACCGGATCGCTGTGATCTTTCCATCGATGCCGCGGTCACCAAAGCCGCCAGGTACTAATATACCGGATACATCATGAAGGAGTTCATCAGCATTTTCTTCATTTAAGTCTTCAGATGGAATCCATTTGATCGTTACATTGCTTTTGTGCGCAAGTCCGCCATGCTTGAGAGCTTCTACAACACTGATATATGCATCGTGCAGAGAAGTGTATTTGCCGACGAGAGCAACAGTAACATCTTTCTCAAGATTTTTGAGGGTATGAACCATTGTCTGCCACTCTTCCATGTCCGGTGTTTTGCAGTCTAACTTCAAGCATTTGCAGGCAACATCTGCGAGATGCTCCTTTTCCATTGCCAAAGGTGCTTCATATAGAGTCTCTACATCTAAATTCTGCATTACGTGTGTTCGGAACATTACAAAACAGTGCGATTTTATCTTTGATGCCCGGCTCGAGAGGACGCTCTGTACGGCATACGATGATGTCCGGCTGAATACCCATTCCCTGCAGCTCCTTAACGCTTGCCTGTGTTGGCTTGGTTTTCATTTCACCGGAAGCACCCAGGTATGGGATGAGTGTCACATGGATCAAGATAGCATTTTCACGTCCAACATCATGCTGAAACTGGCGGATCGACTCTAAGAAAGGCTGGCTTTCGATATCGCCGACAGTGCCGCCGACCTCAATGATTGCAATCTGTGTATCTTTACAGCCATCGTTACGGTAGAAACGGCTCTTGATCTCATTTGTAATATGTGGGATAACCTGAACAGTTCCGCCGCCAAAGTCACCGCGACGTTCTTTCGAGAGAACGGACCAATATACTTTTCCGGTTGTTACGTTGGATTGTTTGGTCAGATTTTCATCAATGAAACGTTCGTAGTGGCCAAGATCCAAGTCAGTCTCTGCACCATCATCCGTAACGAACACTTCACCGTGCTGTACCGGATTCATAGTACCGGGATCGATATTGATATAAGGGTCGAATTTCTGCATGGTCACACTATAACCACGCATTTTCAAAAGTCTGCCCAGAGATGCGGCTGTAATTCCTTTGCCGAGACCGGACACAACACCACCAGTGACGAAGACATATTTGACTGCCATTTGTGTATCCTCCTTTGTGTCAGAACATTGTTGTCAATAAATAAACCAATATTTTTCTATTATACTCTATATGATTGGGTTTGTTCAATATATTTTTGCACAAAAAGGAAAGAAAATTCATGGAAAATTTCCAAGAAATACATAGAAATTTCAGACTTTCTTAATATTGTGAAATATTGCTTTTTGGGCAGACTAGACTTATAATAGAAATAGTTTACAGGATATGAGGAGGACAAATTATTTGGACAACAATATATCAAATCAAAATAGAAACCAAAATAACAGCCAAAATAACAACAATATGGGAAATAATTTTGGACGCGGACAGAACCGTAAAAGCATGGTGCTTTGTCTGCTCGTTGCACTTGGCATTTTTCTTGTGTTTTCCTTGATGAATCGTCAGGTAGAAAAGGCAAGAGATAAAGAGATCAGCTATGACCAGTTTTTGCAGTTGCTGGATGATGGACAGGTTGAATCTGTGACACTCACTTCTGATCAGATCAAGATCGTTCCGAAGAAACAGTCAAATAGTCTGTATCAGATCACCTATCATACCGGTCTGATCAGTATGGATATTACATTGGTACAGCGATTAGAAAAGGCAAATGTAAAGTTCACCAAAAAGTCAGACAGTTCCAATAGTATGGTCTACATGCTGGTATCGACTGTATTGCCATTTTTACTGCTATGGGTCGGACTGATCTTTATGTCCCGTGTTATTTCTAAAAATTCCGGCGGTATTATGGGTGTTGGTAAGAGTACGGCGAAGATGTATGTTCAGAAAGAAACCGGTGTAACATTTCGCGATGTAGCCGGTCAGGAAGAGGCAATGGATTCGTTGAATGAGCTGGTCGACTTCCTGCATAATCCGAAGAAATATACGGAGATTGGTGCCAAACTGCCGAAGGGAGCATTGTTAGTCGGACCTCCGGGAACCGGTAAGACACTGCTTGCAAAGGCGGTGGCCGGCGAAGCTAAAGTTCCGTTTTTCTCTCTTTCCGGATCTGATTTCGTAGAGATGTTCGTCGGTGTAGGTGCATCGCGAGTGCGTGATCTGTTTAAGCAGGCACAGCAGATGGCACCATGTATTATTTTCATTGATGAGATCGATGCCATCGGTAAGAGCCGTGACAGTCAGTATGGAGGCAGCAACGACGAGCGCGAGCAGACGTTAAATCAGCTGTTATCCGAGATGGATGGATTTGACAGTTCGAAAGGCCTTGTCATCTTAGGTGCGACAAACCGACCGGAAGTGCTTGATAAGGCATTACTCAGGCCGGGACGTTTTGATCGACGTATTATCGTAGAAAAGCCGGATCTTAAGGGCCGAGTTGATATTTTACGTGTGCATGCCAAGGATGTATTAATGGATGAGTCGGTTGACTTTGAGGAAATTGCTCTTGCGACCAGTGGAGCCGTTGGTGCGGATCTTGCTAATATGATCAATGAGGCTGCTATTATGGCTGTGCGTTCCGGAAGAAGAGCAGTCAATCAGAAAGATCTGTTCGAGGCAGTGGAAGTCGTTATTGCCGGTAAGGAGAAGAAAGACCGCATTTTAGGCAAAGAGGAGAAACGGATCGTTGCATATCACGAGGTAGGGCATGCGCTAGTGACTGCACTGCAGAAAAATGCGGAGCCGGTTCAAAAGATTACGATCGTGCCACGTACGATGGGATCTCTTGGATATGTCATGCAGGTTCCGGAAGAAGAGAAATATCTGATGAGCAAAGCAGAGATACTCACTCGGATCACAACATTATTTGGAGGCAGGGCTGCGGAAGAATTAGTGTTTGATTCTGTAACGACAGGAGCTTCCAATGATATTGAAAAGGCAACCTCTCTTGCCAGAGCAATGGTAACACAGTACGGTATGTCTGATAAATTTGGATTGATCGGTTTAGAGAGTGTGCAGAACAAATATCTGGATGGCAGAACGGTGTTAAATTGTGGTGATGCAACAGAAGCAGAGATAGATCTTGAAGTCATGAAGATATTGAGTGAATGTCACCAAAAGGCTAAAGAATTGTTGGATGGCAATCGTGATGCACTGGATCAGCTCGCCGCATTTTTGATCGAGCATGAGACGATCACCGGTAAAGAATTTATGAAGATCTATCGTAAAGTACAGGGTATTGAGGAACCGGAAGGTGACCGCTTTGACTTACTTGTGCTGGATGTCGATGGTACGCTGCATAATTCTCATCGCGAGATTTCTGATGCAACCAAGAATGCGTTGATCGAAGCGCAGAAGCGCGGCAAGACGATCGCTATCGCATCCGGAAGATCCATTGCAGGAATTCGCCAGACAGCTTCTGCCATCTCTCTGGAAGAGTACGGTGGCTATGTGATTGCATATAATGGTACTACTGTGATCAACTGTAAAACAGGGGAATGCATTTACAACCAGACATTGCCGGCAGATCTGATCGCTCCGGTATACGAGGAGGCTGCTAAATTGCAGGTGGCTATCATGGCTTACCGTGACAGTGCCAAAGAGATTATCGTAGCTGGTGGTGTGACAGACTATGTTGCAGCAGATGCGGCTGCATCTTGTGTTACGATCCGCGAGACAGAGCAGTTCGTAAAAGAGCTTAGTTTTCCGATCAACAAGATCTTTGTTTCGGGAGAACCGGACAAGATGAAAGAAGTAGAACGCATTTTACAGCGAAAGTTTGGTTCAGTGTTGAATGTATTTCGCTCAGATCCATACTATGTAGAACTTCTGCCAAAATACACAGATAAAGGTGTTGCGGTTGATAAGTTAGTGAAATATATGGATATTACCAAAGAACGTGTTATGTGTGTAGGAGACAGTAACAATGATCTGCCGATGTTACGCTATGCCGGTATGGGAGTCGCAATGGGGAACGCTTCTGATCGGATCAAAGAGCAGGCAGACTATGTTACAGATAGTAACGATGATGATGGTATTGTCAAAGTTATTGAAAAATTTATGACGGAGGCACATCACGAAGAGGGATAATTTATTGGGGATGGAGGAACACGAATGAATGGTTCAGAAAAACATTATTTAGAAAGACTGCTTGATCCTGAGGATCGGGATATGATAGAGAAGGAGGAGCATTTTTCACAGGTGATGATGATGTATTCCTGTGCGATCCGCGAGGTGCAGACCAAGCTGGAAGTGCTTAATGATGATCTTAAATCACGTTATCAGCGCAATCCGATCCACAGCATTAAGTCGCGTATCAAAAAACCGGTAAGTTTAGCTAAGAAATTACGTAAGAAAGGACTTCCCGTATCGGTGGATTCCATCAAAGGGAATATCAATGACGTTGCCGGTGTGCGTGTTATCTGTTCGTTTGTGGATGATATTTACACAATATCAGAGATGCTTACGTCACAGACGGATATCACATTGATCAGCCAAAAGGACTACATTGAGCATCCAAAGCCAAATGGATACCGCAGCTTGCATCTGATCGTAGAGATTCCGGTATTCTTTGCAGATAAGATGCGGCCGATGCGTGTGGAAGTACAGATACGAACGATCGCTATGGATTATTGGGCAAGTTTAGATCATCAGCTTCGATATAAGAAAGATGACATGGATGAGAACTACCGCAAAGAGATTGAAATGCGATTGAAGCGTTGTGCAGATATGATCACAGCAACC
>OLFY01003324.1_pt1 | contig 13409 bp, 10 predicted proteins | sample 1605611 | NCBI WGS metagenome assembly OLFY01 (sample SAMEA3888923, study PRJEB22519) | human gut metagenome | biome: human gut; feature: human-associated habitat; material: faeces | place: Denmark | collected 2011
GATACCGAGACCCTTCGCAAATGGTATTACCTGATGAGTCTCGGCAGGGCGCTCGATGAAAAGGCGCCTTCTTACCTGCTCCAGTCCTTAGGCTGGTCCTATCATGCCCCTTATGCCGGGCATGACGGCATCCAGCTCGCCATCGGGCAGGTATTCCACCGGGGAGAGGATTACCTCTTTCCCTACTACCGCGATATGCTGACCGTCCTGTCTGCCGGAATGACGGCGGAAGAAATCATCCTGAACGGCATCTCGAAAGCGACCGATCCGTCCAGCGGCGGACGGCATATGTCCAACCACTTCGCCAAGCCGGAGTGGCATATCGAGAACATATCCTCGGCGACCGGGACACACGACCTGCACGCCGTAGGTGTCGCCCGTGCAATGGTTTATTACGACCATAAAGGCGTCGCGATCACTTCGCACGGCGAGTCCGCCACTTCCGAGGGCTACGTCTACGAAGCCATCAACGGGGCGAGCAACGAGCAGCTCCCCGTTATCTTTGTCTTGCAGGACAACGGCTACGGCATCTCCGTCCCCAAAAAGGATCAGACGGCCAACCGCAAGGTAGCCGACAACTTCTCAGGCTTCAAGAACCTGCGCATCATCCACTGCAACGGAAAAGATGTCTTCGACTCGATGAACGCCATGACCGAAGCCCGCGAACATGCGATCAATACGCATAATCCGGTGATCGTCCATGCAAACTGCGTACGCATCGGCTCCCATTCGAACTCCGACAAGCAGACTTTGTATCGCGATGAAAACGAACTTGCCTACGTGAAAGCAGCCGATCCGCTGCAAAAATTCCGCCGTATGCTGCTCCGTTACAACCGCTTGACCGAAGAGGAACTGAAGCAGATAGAAGCACAGGCAAAAAAAGACCTGAGCACAGCCAACCGCAAAGCGATGGCGGCTCCCGAACCCGATCCTGCAACGATCTTTGACTATGTCTTGCCCGAACCTTACCTGCCGCAGAAATATACAGACGGCACACACAAAGAAGAAAATGGCGAAAAGAAAACACTGGTAACCGCAATCAACGAAACACTGAAAGCAGAATTCCGCCATAACCCGGATACATTCCTGTGGGGACAGGATGTGGCCAACAAAGACAAAGGCGGCGTGTTCAACGTCACCAAAGGCATGCAACAGGAGTTCGGGCCGAAGCGTATCTTCAATGCTCCCATTGCCGAAGACTACATTGTAGGCACGGCCAACGGCATGTGCCGCTTCGACCCGAAAATACATGTCGTGGTGGAAGGAGCCGAATTTGCCGACTACTTCTGGCCGGCCATCGAGCAATATGTCGAATGTACACACGAATACTGGCGAAGCAACGGACAGTTCACCCCTAACCTGACACTCCGCCTGGCATCGGGCGGTTATATCGGCGGCGGGCTCTACCATTCGCAAACGATCGAAGGTGCGCTGACTTCCATTCCGGGAGCTCGCATCGTCTATCCTTCGTTTGCCGATGATGCGGCAGGACTGTTGCGCACCAGCATACGTTCGAAGGGCTTTACCGTCTTTCTCGAACCGAAAGCGCAATATAACTCGGTCGAAGCAGCCGGTTTCGTACCGGAAGACTTCGAGGTTCCTTTCGGGAAAGCCCGTATCCGCCGGCCTGGCAGCGACCTGAGCGTGATCACATATGGCAATACCACGCATTTCTGCCTCAGTGTCGCCGAGAGGTTGAAGAAAGAGCATAACTGGGACGTGGAAGTCATCGACATCCGCTCGCTGATCCCACTCGATACGGAAACGATCTTCGCTTCCGTGAAAAAAACCGGCAAGGTGCTGATCGTACATGAAGACAAAGTGTTCTCAGGTTTCGGAGCGGAAATAGCCGGTATCGTCGGCACGGAAATGTTCCGATACCTGGATGCTCCGATCCAACGCGTCGGTTCTACCTTTACGCCTGTCGGTTTCCATCCGGTCCTCGAAAAGGCGATCCTGCCCGGAGAAGAACGGATCTACAACGCAGCAAAAGCATTATTGGAATATTAATGAAGAGGGTATGTCAAAATCTCCTTGTCCCCGCACTTGATGCGGGGCTGCAAAAGGACAGACCTTATCAATCAGATTTTATAGGGCCGGTTTTAATGCGATCCCGCGAGGGGCGCGGGAACAGGATAGTTTTGACACACCTTCTATAAACAACATACAAAATGAAGAAAATAGGTTTATTCTATGGTGGCACAACCGCTAAAACAGCCGTAGTCGCTTTGAAAATACAAGAAGCATTCGCAGAAAACGAAGTCGTCCTGATCCCGATAGAAGGGGCGACACGCAAGGAGTTCGAATCGTTCGACAATATTATTGCCGGAACTTCCACCTGGTTCGACGGAGAACTGCCGACTTACTGGGACGAGTTCATGCCGGAAATAGAATCCATCGACATGACGGGCAAGAAAGTCGCCCTATTCGGGCTCGGAGACCAAGAACGCTATCCCGACAATTTCGTCGATGGGATCGGCATTCTGGCGGAAGCCTTTACCAAAAGCAATGCGGAACTGATCGGTTTCATGCCTGTCAACGACTACCATTTCACCCAATCACGGGCCGTTAAGGAAGGGCATTTCCTGGGACTTCCCCTCGATATCGAGAATCAGTCCGAACAAACGGAGGAACGGATACTGAAATGGGTGGCGAAACTGAAAAAGGAGTTTCAATAATATTTGCATTTGTTTCTGCTCTTGGCAGGGAGCTGTGTCGAAGCAAAATTTTGCTTACTAATAGATATAATTTAGGCACGGATTTCACGGAAAACACGGAAAAAATAAATTCATCCGTGTAAATCCGTGAAATCCGTGCCTAAAAAGATTGTGATAAAGGTGTTTTCCGATTACTGCAAGCGACGAATGCCCACCGCCTTATTATACTGGGCGAGAGACGCTTTCTGCTGATACCAAGTCTGAATCAAGCTGCTATAGGACTGAATCCAGGAAAGCTGGGCGGAAAGGACATCGAGGATCGGAAGTTTTCCCTCTTTATAGCTGAACGTATTCAGGTCGAGATTTTCCTCAGCGATCTTGCAGGCTTCTTCGGCAACATCGATCTGCTTCGTGTTTTCCGTCAGGCTGGTCCAGGAATTGGCTACCTCCTGGGAAATCTGGTCGCGGGTGTAATCCATAACATATTCCTTACTGCGTAAGATAGCTTTCTGAGAATTCACCTCTTTGAAACGGGCTCCCCAACGAAACAAAGGTATCTTCAGGGAGGCGAACACGGCAGGTGTCCAAAGCTGGTCGGACCCTTTCACGTTCAACATCGGAGTGCCCCAGGTTCCCTGAAAACCGATAGCCAGTGTCGGATTATACTTTGCTTTTGACAAGTTGATCTGCCGCTTCTGGTATTCAACATTCAATCGGGAGATCGTAAAGTCCGGCCGGTTCTGCAAAGCGGCCTCTTCCCCTATGTGCATCGGCAACGGCTGCACCGTCGTGATGGCATCGGCAATCTCCACCGGTGTCATAGGAGGAACACCCATTAGCACATTCAGGTTCTGCAAGGCGATCTGATAATCTTTGTACGCAGCGCTTTTGTTCAATTCCGCTTCTTTCAAACGGGACTGTACCTGCAAGAGGTCGGTCTTACTGATCTGCCCGTCATTGAAACGGGTTGTCAGCACGTTTGCCAATTCCTGCACAATATCGACATACTGGCACATGACATCGTACATGCCTTTGCGGGCAGCAGCAGACCAGTAGTTCAAGTCGGCGGCATATACAATATTGTCCGTCGTCAGGTCTTCCGCCTCGGAAGCGATCTGTCCCTGTATCTGGGCGGCCTTGTAATTGTTGTAGATTTGTCCGCCGGCATAGATCGGCTGACTTACGGTAGCTCCCAAACTATAGGTGTTATGATCCATTTCGACAGCCATGCCGGGGCCGAAATCCAAATCGTACTTATTGATACGGTACTGGTAGCTGCCGGAGAAATCGACAGCCGGGAAGAAAGCGGTCTTGGCCGCCTTGATAGCATGCTGCATCGCAATACGCTCTTCCGCACTCTGTTTGATCTGGCGGCTATATTCAAGCACTTTCTGCTTGTAGTCCGCAGCCGTGACGGGCTTTTCCTGTGCTCCCACCGATAAAGCCCCCAACAGCATACAACCGATAATTATTTTATTTCTCATACTCATTATACCGATTTAATCTTAAAGAATATACAATAGGTCACCGGAAGCACGAAGATGGTCAGGATGGTCGAAACGAACAGACCTCCCATGATCGTCGCCGCCATACCGGCAAACATGGCATCGCCCAACAATGGCAACATACCCAAAATCGTTGTCCCCGATGCCATCGTCACCGGAACGATACGCGTCTTGGTTGCCTCGATCACCGCATTGACCGGCGCCAGGCCACTGTCAAGCTGCAATCCTATTTCGTCCACCAGCACGATCGCATTCTTGATATTCATACCGATCAGACCTAACAGACCTAACATGGCAAAGAAATCGAGCGACTTGCCAAACACCAGCAACCCCAATACCACACCGATGAAGATCAGAGGCAACATACACATAATCAAGACCGGCTTCCGGTAGTATTTCGGGAAGAGGAACAACAGGGTGAGATAGATCAGACCGAACATCAACGGAATATTGGCAGCAATCGCCTTGTTACCTTTATCCTGTTCAGACTGTTCGCCGAAGTATTGCAGTTTGTATCCTTCGGGAACCTGCACCTCTTGCTGGATATCCTGCCACAACTGGCTGAAAGCAGCCATCGTATTGGCTCCGCGTTTCGGCTCGCACTGCATCATCATATAACGCTGACGATTATAACGCTTCACGACACTGTACTCATAATCAAGCGAGAAGTCGTCGATCACCTGCTCCACTTTGACAGAACGCCCCTTGGCGCTGTAGACAGGCAAAGTCTTGATATCGTTCAGGTTCATCGAATCGCGATCGGCATCTTTCAGCAGGATCGGCATAAACACATCTCCTTCGCGATATTCGCCTAAAGGCACGCCATTGGTTGCCGAACGAAGCGAATAAGCCATCTGCTGACGGGTGATACCTAAACGGAGACCTTTTTCCTGCGAGTACAACGGCTTCCATACCGGAACCTTGTTTCCCCAGCTGTTGCGCACTTCCATCACCATGTCGTTCTTGCGGGCGATTTCTTGTGCACGCTGTGTCAGAGCCACCAACGTATCGATATTATCGCCAACAAACCCGATTTCAATTGCAGCATCAGGCACAGGAGACAAAGCAAACAAAGCTGAACGAGTCAAAATATCCGGATAGTTGGCGACCATATATTCATAGAACTTGTTTTCCTCGCTCTGTGCATCTTTCGCGTCCTTGGTTTCGATCAGGACATTGGCGAAGTTCGGCTTCGGACCGATAGACGAACTTGCCAGATAATAACGTACCGGCGAACCTCCCAGCGTGAACGAATAGGATTTGATCTTATCATTATTCTTGAGATACTCTTCTATCTTGATCACATTCCTTTCCACATCGTCGATCCCATACCCTTCCGGGAAGATCAGGTCGGCACGAAAATAGGGCTTGTTCATGATCGGGAAGAAGCTCTGCGGCATAATGCTCATGATGAACAAAGACAAGAACAAGGTTGCCACCACCGAAGTAAGCGTGAGATAACGACGTTTGATCAGACGTCCCAGCACATTTTCAAACTTATGGTACAGTTTGGTGTCATAGGGATCTTTGGATTCACCCGGTTTCGCCTCCTTCAAGATGAAATTCCCGAAAGTCGTCGTTTGCGTCAAAGCCAATATCCAACTTAACCCCAAGGATACACCAAGCACGATAAACAATGGCTTGACAATTTCGGCCACCGAAGCTGGCGCCAAATACATCGGCAAGAAAGAACAAACAGCGATAAAGGTCGCACCCAACAATGCCCACTGCGGTTTGGTGGCCCCATCGACCAACGCCTGATAGCGTGACAGACCGCGCTTGATACCGACCTGCGCATTATCGGTCACCACAATCGCGTTATCCACCAGCATACCCATCGCAATGATGAAAGCAGCAAGAGACGTACGGTTCAGCCCGACACCCCAGATCAGCATAATCAGCAACGTTCCGCCAACCGAGAATAGCAGTGAACTACCCACCAGCATACCTGCACGCGATCCCATCACAAGGAAGATAATCACGATAACGATGAGCAACGATTCGATCAGATTCAGGATAAATCCGTTATTCGCCTCGTTGGCAATCTGATTTTCCGGATAGATGGTTTTCAGTTCCATACCGATCGGGAAAAGCTGTTCCATCTCTTTCAAATGTTCGGCAACAGCGTCACCGACAGCCACCACATCATCTTTCGCACCCGTAGCCACACCGATACCGATGGCCCGTTTGCCATCCACACGCATCAGGTTGGAAGGCGGGTCCATATAGCCTCGTTCGATGGTTGCGATATCACCCAGGCGTACTTCGCCTCCACCCTTTGTCACGATCAGCTGGTCGCGTATATCCTCTATACTTTTATAAGTACCTTCGGCACGTACACGAAGCTGGTAGGTCCCGGTCATGATCTCACCCGTATTGACCAACAGGTTCTGGGTTTGCAGGACTTGCTGAATCGAATTCGGATCGATCCCCAAGTTCGCCAACTTGGGAACCGAGATACGCACATTCACGACCTGCGTCTGTTCCGCAAACAGATAGACCTTCTGCACACCCTGAATAGGAGTCAGCTCGGTCTTGATCTTCTGCGCCCAATCGCGCATATCGTCGTAGGTAAAACCTTCGTCGGCTGTCAGGGCGTAATAGATACCGAACACGTCCCCGAAATCATCACTCACATTGATGGCAGAGGCACCACTCGGAAGGCGAGGCTGTATGTTAGCCACCTTACGACGCAATTCGTCCCACTTGACCGGCATATAATCCGGGGCCAAAGTCGGCTGCAACTCAATCGAGATCTTCGACATGCCGAAATAAGATTCAGACTTGATCTGAAAAACATCCGACATGGACTGAATTTCCCTCTCGATAGGTTCCGTTATCAATTTTTCTACCTCCTGAGGAGTAGCACCCGGATATTGCGTAACCAAAACAGCCTGCTTGATTACGAAAGGCGAGTCCTCCTTCTTCGGCAATTTAAAGAAAGAATATATACCTCCTATCAGCATGATAGCCAAAAAGAAATATATAATCTTCTTATTCTCTAAAGAATATACTGGAAGATTCATTATTTATCAGCTTAATCTGTTAATACTTTTACCTGTTGTCCTTCAACCAGGCGGGTAGCCCCGGCGGAAACGACCTGGTCACCGGCTTTCAGCCCTTTGGTTATTATAACATTGTCTTTTCCTACCAGTCCGGATTCTTCGATCTGGCGACGTTCCACCTTTTGCGACTGGGCATTATAGACAAAGACAAATTTGTCGTTATTTTCTTCACTCGCTACAATAGCGGAAAGAGGCACCAACACCGCTCCCTCGTTAAAGCTTGCACTCTCGATATGCAGCACCCCGCGACAGGATCGTCGATATATAGGAAAACGGGAACGCCGGAACCATCGGGAGACGCTTCCACATATTCCTTCACTTTCGCTTTGAAACGGATTCCCTTGTAGTTATCAAACTCCACATAGATCTGATAAGGAGTCGAGAAATAGGTAATGTTCGTTTCAGGCATCGTATACTGGATCTGCAACTTGTTCGGGTTAATCAAGCAAACGATCCCTTGCCCGGCCTGTACCTTCTGATAATTCTCGACATATTTCTTCTGGATAAATCCATCGAACGGAGCACGCAGTTTCGTTTGTTCCAGCTGATTCTGCGCATATTCGAATGCAGCCTTTGCATTCGAATAGGAAGCTTCGGTCGTTTCATATTCCTGCTTCGAAATAGCCTGTTTGGATAACAGCTTCTTCGCACGTTGCAACTGTGCTTCGGCAGTTTGAAAAGAGGCTTTTTTCGCTTCATATTCCCATTTGAAATCCTGAGGGTCGATCTCTGCCACGACCTGTCCCGTACGGACTTTTTGTCCTTCATCCACCTTCAGCGAAATCAGCGGTCCGGACATTTTAAAGGCCAGATCACTGAACTGATCCGGCGATACGACACCGCTAAACGACTTTTCCACAAGATTCAATGAGGTCACTTCCGCCAACTTTACCGGACGGGGACCTTGCTCCTTCACCGGCGGCTGACTACACGACATCAATGCTGCCAATACAAAAACAGGGATTAATTTACCATTCATGATAACTTGCATTTAGTTATTTATTATTACTATTATATTCTGACTATTAATTGCATACCCAGAGAATACAACATTCTTTTAAAATCTATTGTTCCGGTTCCGACCGGATTTCAAAGTGTACCCTCCGATAATTTTTCGGATATACGCATTAAAATGACCAACGGCTCCAATCAACCGCCGCTTCCATTTCGTTTTCCTGATCGTCGGGGATAGACGGGAAGAAGTCAATACCTGTTGCCTTCTCCACGCTGTCGATAGGTATCGCCATCGGTTTCAGCGAATTATCTTTATAATCCCTATTCTCGAAAAGAAATCCGATACCCTTATAGCCTTTCTCCGTATGATAACACAATACCTTATAAAAGGCTTTGGGTATCGCAACCCTGTTTTTTCCCAACCGTTTCATATCGCCTGTAATAACGGGGCCCGTAACAATCAAAAGCGAACCGTTATCCAACGCCCACAAGCGGCACTGTTCCTCCAGGTCTTTCCATATGCCCCGGTTTAATTTCGGTTTTTGCGGGCAGATATTGCTCAGGTAAAAAGACTCGCGCATGGCTTTTGCAGACCATTTCATATCGCCTGCCGGAGCTAAATGGCCACGATCGTAGCCGGAACGCGTATAATCTTCGTTCATCGCCGTCGAACCTTTCACCTGCGGGTCGGGTACAAACTTATTAGAACGTTCCGTCTTTTTGCTTTTGGCTTCCGTTGCCGTCAATTCGTACGCGACCCAGTTAGCTATACGGTACTCGGAATTATAAGAAACCGTATATCCTTCGTGCTTGATAACCTGCTCCTGGCGTTTCTCCTTTAGGCGGGGTATCTCTGTATTTGCGGGGATTTTAAATGTTTTTGTGGAAGACTTGGCAAGAGTCTTATTGGCAGATGTTCTGTCCTGTATCTTTTGTTTCGGAGCGGTTGCAGCCTTTTTTGAAGAAACGACTTCCTGTCCCTTTTTCTCCAGAGCCGCCGGTTTGTGTCCGGCCATCGGAACAAAATAATCATATATAAACAGAACCCCTATAAAACAAGCCACTACAATAAAGGCGCCAATAAACATTCGCTTCACTGTGGAAAGGAAAGACGAAGTCTTTTGAACTTTTTTCCGCGGTTTCCTTGCGCTTTTTCTCTTTGCCATCTCTCTTGATAAAACCTATTCCTACTTAGGCGCAAAAGTAGACAATATAAAGATGCTATACAACACATATGGAGGGAATGTATTGGTTTGAATTGTTAGAAAAAAGTGCCCCAATGCATACAATCCTCTATAAACATGTTTTCAAATCAATCCTAAGTAAAGATGGAACATATTATACCAACAAGTATATCGATATAAAATGACAGATACTACCGCCCAATACGAAGAAATGCCATACTGGATGCATATATTTATATTTGTCTAAAAAGAAAAACAGGCAGCCTACCGTATAAAATAGCCCTCCTCCGATCAACCAATACAGAACATCCATCGAACCGGTTTCACGAAAGACATGCAACAAGGGTTTAAAAGCAATTATGACTACCCAACCCATTGCCAGATAACAAACTGTTTTCAGATGGTCTTTCTTTCTCATCTTCCTGAAACTCAGCCAGACACCTGCCACTGCCGCGATCCATATGACGGCGAATAGTGACCAACCCCAATAACCTTCCTGCCGGAGGGCCAGCAACGTAAAGGGCGTATAAGTTCCCGCAATATGCAAATAAATCGCACCATGATCGAACCGCCGCAAGAGTCTTTTCTGTCGTGCACGGGTCGAAGCATGGTAAAATGTAGACGTCACATACGAAAGTGTCATACAAACGACATAAACAGCAAAACTGCCGATCGCCCAAGGATTTCCACTTCGGATAGCCGCCATCATCAAAATAATGATAGCGGTCATTCCAAAAAGCATTCCGGCACCATGTGTCAAGACATTGGCAACCTCTTCACCATATGTTTGTCGTTGCCTGGCAGCCATCCGCTTATAATTGTTCGGCCTTGAACCCGGCCTCTTTTACTGCTGCAATCACAATAGCAGGAGCAAGATCAACTTTCACTTCCAACACCTTATTCGGATCGGCCAAATCAATCGACCAGTCATCCGAAGCCATCAATGTATTGAGCTTTGCACCTATTGCCGCTACACATCCACCACACTTTGCATTCGTTTTAAATTTTATTGTTGCCATAGCTGTTACGATTTATGATTTATGAATACAAAAATAGGGATATTGCCATGAAATTATAATTCATAAATCATAATTTTTTTCATTTCATGAATTTCAATCTTAAACTATTCAATACCACTGAGACGGAACTGAAAGCCATTGCTGCACTCGCCAGCATCGGATTCAACAGCAGTCCGTTTATCGGGAACAAAACGCCCGCAGCCAATGGGATACCGATTACATTATATATAAATGCCCAAAACAAGTTCTGATAAATCAGGCGGACTGTCTGTTTGGACAAACGGATCGCACCGGGAAGCAGCAACAGGTCGGACGTGATAAGCGTAACCATAGCCACATCCATTGCAATATCAGTTCCTTTTCCCATCGCGATGCTGACATCGGCCCGTGCAAGCGCTTGCGAGTCGTTAATGCCATCGCCGACCATCGCCACTTTCTTACCTTGCTGCTGTAAAGATATGATATATTCCTCCTTATCGTTCGGCATCACTTCCGCCTTATAATAACCGATATCCAAGGTTGCGGCAACCCGTTCGGCTGTCCGGACACCGTCGCCCGTCAGAAGATGTACTTCTATTCCCTGCTTTTTCAGTTCCTTAACGGCTTCCGCAGAAGTCGGCTTGATACGGTCCGAGATCGCCAGAACTGCCAATAGGCGGGTTTCCTGACCATAAAAAACAACACTTTGCCCATCTTCCTGCCATTGCCCGATTTGCTTCCGTACCTTTTCCGGAATACCAGCCTGAAATATGTCAAGCAATCCCTGGCTCCCCGCCCAGTAGGTAACTCCTTCGACCTGAATGCGTACGCCACGCCCCGTCAGGCTCTCGAAATTTTCTGCCTCACAGACCTTTGCACCGGATTCTTCCAACCAACAGAGAATAGCGGATGCCAGAGGATGTTCGGATTTCTGCTCCGCTGTGTACAAGACGTCCAAATAACGGATATTGTCATCTGAAATCCAATACGAATCCGTGACAACCGGCACACCTTCCGTCAATGTTCCGGTCTTATCCAAAACAACCGTATCGACCTTGCATAGATTTTCCAAAGCGAAGGCATCCTTAATCAGGATATGCTGTTCGGCCCCTTTTCCCATTCCGACCATTAAGGCAGTCGGCGTAGCTAATCCCAACGCACACGGGCAAGCAATAACCAGCACCGAAACGGCAGATAGCAATGCATATGAAAAATAACTTTCTCCTCCTATCACCAGCCAACAAACAAAGGTGAGAAACGAAAGCAATACGACGACCGGTACAAATATACCACTTATTTTGTCTACAATCCGCTGAACGGGGGCCTTACTTCCCTGCGCCGATTGAACCATCTGCACGATCTGGGCCAATACGGTCGTACCTCCGACACTTGTCGCTTCCATCGTAAAAGCGCCTTTCTGGTTGATCGTTCCGGCCAACACTCGGTCACCGGCATTTTTCTCCACCGGAATCGGCTCTCCGCTTAGCATACTTTCGTCCACCGAAGAGCTCCCCTGTAAAAGCGTCCCGTCCACTGGAATCTTTTCGCCCGGCCGTACACTGACTACATTACCGACCTGAAGATTCGAAATAGGCACCTCCTCTTCTCTACCGTCCGTTACCAAACGAGCTGTTTTAGGCTGTAATCCCATCAATCCTTTTATGGCTGAAGAGGTACTGTTCTTAGCCCGCTCCTCCATCAGTTTGCCTAACAAGACGAACGCGATGATCACACCTGAAGCCTCATAATAAACATGTGGTTCCAGTCCTTTTCCCAGCCAAAATCCGGGACATAAGGTGTTGAAAAGGCTGAACAGGAAAGCTATCGAAGTACTAAGTGCGACCAATGTGTCCATATTGGCTTTTCCCTTGAGGGCATGCCGCACACCGTTCACATAGAACGAACGTCCGAAAAAGATCATAATAGCCAATGCCAACACCATCATGATCCAGTTTCCAAACGGTACATGCATGAACACCATCCCTAAAAGCGCCAACGGGATAGACAACGTCCATGCTCCTATGGTATTCCTCCTCAATATCTTATAATGCATTCGAGCTTTCTCTTCCTGCATGGCTACAGGGTCCTCGGCTTCGACTATCAGATCATATCCGGCAGCCTGCACAGCAGCTTGCATAACCTCCAAAGTGATAACGGACGGATTATAAGTTACCGTCAATGTACCAGCAGCAAAATTCACGCTTGCCTTCTCCACACCAGATAATGCCTGCACCGTACTCTCCACGTTGCCCGCACAGACGGCACAACTCATTTCAAGAACAGGTAATACCTTCGTTTCTGTTTCTCTCATATCGTGTTTAAATGTCAAATTTGTTTCATTAGTATAACAAAGATACGGTTTATTCGGTTATTTTGTAGCCAAATAAATATTCTTTGATTTTAATAGAATTATTTGCAGATAAAGGCTATTATTTAACATTCGAATATACGACCTTTGCCAATAATCAAACGAATGAACGAATTAAATAATAAGACGTATGATACTTGATTCATTAAACAACACAAAAAAAATCGAATGCCTGCATCCTCTATTCAAAAAAGCATTCGACTATCTAAAATCTACAGACTTCTCTAAAGTGGAAGATGGTAAGCATGAACTGGATGGTTCTCGCTTATATGTAAGCGTTGTCAGTATCTTTGGCAAGGAAAAGAAAGATGCCGCTATCGAAACACACAAAAAATACATCGACATCCAAATGCCTCTGTTAGGTGTGGAGAAAATCGGTTGGAAACCGGGATGTGAGCTGCAGGAAGAATCAACTCCTTATAACGAGCAAAAAGACATCGCTTTCTATATCGACCGTCCTACAGCCTACACCAAGATCTATCCGGGACAGTTCGCCATCTATTTCCCCGAAGATGGCCATGCTCCCGGTATCGGCCAAGGTAATATCCGCAAAGTAATTGTAAAGGTGCAAGTGGAAGAATAAAAATGAAGCCGACCCTTAAAAGAGTCGGCTTCATTTTTTGAGAAACAGTGCATAAAATCTCCTCAAACAAGGCAGATAAACAGCTCCACATCCCC
>OLFY01003337.1_pt1 | contig 13342 bp, 10 predicted proteins | sample 1605611 | NCBI WGS metagenome assembly OLFY01 (sample SAMEA3888923, study PRJEB22519) | human gut metagenome | biome: human gut; feature: human-associated habitat; material: faeces | place: Denmark | collected 2011
AGCACTTTCGGTAATCACCATCGTATTCGGACGGACCAACTGTCCACCCTTCTCCCCCTTGAGGATCGGGAAATTGAAGAGATCGAAAAAAGCCGGTTCGGTATAACAGTACTGTTCTTCGATAAACTGCCGGTCACCGAACGTCACCTCTTGTCCGCGATCTTGTGCCGTCACACGTACATACTGCTCTATGCCCGGAATCTCGCGATACATGGCGGGAGCATGCCCGAAAGAAGTCGTCGCCCAATTATCCGTCAAGGTTGCCCCTTCATAAAGACGGCTCTCCACACGGTAGATGCGATCCCCGTCGTGGAACGAATCGAAACTCAATTCGAACCGTACATAGAGCATAATCAGCAGCGCCGCGCCAACACAAACGGAAAGACCGAACACATTCAGGGTGGAAAGAGACTTCCGCGCCCGTTGGCTTTTGATTACTTGAGACCAATATTCCATCAGCGTAAAATTAATCGTTCATTCTCACCAAACAAGTCATATCCGGAAATAATCACCTTCTCTCCCGGTTGCAACCCTTCCACAACCTCGTAATACTGCGGGTTCTGACGGCCGATACGGACAGGGCGGCGGCGAGCTGTCTTTCCTTCTTCATCCACCACATACATGTACTCGCCGCCGCTTGCTTGGTAGAAGCTACCACGTGGGACGATCACCGCCTGCACGGGATCGCCCAGTTGCAGGTTCAGGTGGTAGGTTTGCCCGGCACGGATATTCTCCGGCCGGCCGGAGACAAAATGCAGGTCGGTGCGAAACTGTCCTTCCCGCACTTCGGGATAGACTTTCGTCACCTCCATATCGTACTTCTTTCCTTCACGTTCGAAGCTCGCAGGGAGACCGGGCATGACACGTTCCACATAGTGCTCGTCGATCTTGGCTTCCACCTTCAGTTCGGGCGTGATCACCTGGCCGATACGTTCGCCCTGGGCGATGGACTGGCCGATCTGGGCCTCCAGGTTTCCTAACTGCCCGTCGACGGGAGCCTTCACTTTCAGGTTTTCCAGCCGCCCGCGAACCAAGGCAAGGCTCTTCTTCATATTCCGGATGTTCTCATCCAGGCTCTGTAGCTGGCTGCTGCGGAACAGGTCGTCCTGCTCGATCCGTTCGTCCACAACGGCCAACTGTCCGAGAGCAGCCTCATAATCTTCCTCAGCCTGCAAGTAATCTTCGCAGGCCAGCAGGTTCTTCTTATACAGGCGTTCGTATTGCCTGAAACGGCGTTCCTTCTGCACCAATTCCTTACTCAGGCCGATACGGTCCTGTTTCAGCCGGAGATGTTCCTGCTCCATGTTGAGACGGGTGTTGCGAAGTTCGTTTTCCTGATAGGCCAAGTCGGCTTCGCTTTGCAGGATGCCGATGTTCAGGAGCGGGTTACTGAGGCGGAGGATCACGTCGCCCGCCCGCACCTGCGCCCCTTCCTCGATCAGGCGTTCTTCGACGCGCCCACCCTCGATGGCGTCAAGATAGATGATACGATCCGGCAGTACCTGCCCGATAACCCGGATGTAGTCGTTGAACTCTCCTTTCTGCACGGTAGCGATCGTAATGCGTTCTTTCTCCACTTTCAGGGAAGAGGAAGTATCACGAAAAAGAAGCCAAAGCAGGCAAAGCAGCCCGACGGCAATTCCTATCAAGGAATAGATGTGTTTCTTCTTAAACCGGGACTTCCGCTCAATACGGGTGTCCATGCTATTGATTGCCATTCTTGTTGTATTTATTCGGTTCCTAAAAATGAGCCTGTGCGGTAGAAGTCTACCGTGCGGCTTTTCAACTCATACTGCAAACGGGTGCGCGACAGTTCTGCCTTGGCCAGTATATAGAGGTTCCGCTTCTCCATCAGTTCGAACACGGAGATCATCCCCTCCTCCCATTTCTCCTCGCTCTCTTTCAGCGTGACGGTGGAAGTGCGAAGTTGTTCGACCGCCTGACGGTGTTCCTCGGCGGCAGCCCGGAGTGAAAGGCAGGCGTCGTCTATTTCCTTGTAGAGGCTGAGGCGTTGCTGCTCGTTCTCGTTCCGTATCCTTTGCAGGCGGAAACGTTCCTTCCGGACATCTGTCAGGCGGGAAAGTCCGCTGAACAGAGGCAGCGAGACGCTCACGCCGATATATTTGTTCATGTTATTCTTCAACTGGTCTTTGATCGGGATGATCTCGCCCAGGTCATCCCGTTCCGTGTCGTAGTAACCGGAATAGAGGCTGAATTCCGCCCTGATGGAAGGAGAAAAAGCCCCGGACGCTATTGCCAGTGACTTGCGGGAAGCTTTCTCCCTCAGTTCCATAGCCCGGAATTCCGGCAGGGATGTTTCGGAGGCGGCATAGATCTCGTTGGATTCCAGTACAGGAAGCACGGGAAGTTCGCCCTCCCCGCCGGGAGAGATCGCCAGCGTATCGGTATCCTGCATATTCAGCAATTCCTTCAGGGCAAGTAATGAGAGGCGGCAACCGTTCGCCTTCACCGTCTCCTGGTAAATATCAGATTGCAGGCGCGCCTTCACCTCCTGCAAATCAGAAGGGGAACGCATGCCAAGATCCACATATTCGAGCATCTGCTCGTGATAGCGTTCGCTCAACTTCCGCTGCTCGACAGCAAGCTCGTACATCTTCTTATCGAAGCAGAGGCGATAGAAAGCATCCATCACCTCGAAGGCAATCCGGTTCTCCTCGATCTGCTCCGTGAGGCCGCCGATCTGCTTGTTCAGTTTGCGGAACTGCAACCGGTTGACGCGCGTAAAGCCGTCGAACACCGGAAGCGAGACATTCAGCCCCATCGTGCTCTCTAAAAAGGAAGAGGAAGTATAGAGGTTCGTTTTCGAGTCCACCGAACGCCCCAAACGTTTGCCCAATGCGCCGGTAGCACTTACTGAGGGCAGGAAATCACCATAGGCGGCAGCAAGGTCTTCCCCGGCAATCCGTGTATCCAGGCGACTGTTCCGCACGCGGTAGTTCTGTTCGACGGCATAGCGCATGCAGTCGTCCACCGTCCAGCCGGACTGCGCCCGCAGGTTTCCCGGCGAAGCCAGGAAGACGAGAAGAAAAAGAGACAAACCTCGTTTGATCGTTATCTGTGCATTCATCATGACAGAAAGAAAGCAAACGACGTGCCAGAAATGTAACATTCAGACTATCAAAAGCATTTCAAAAACACCTCCCGCCAACCGTCCAATTTTTTGACGCCCAAACGTCCAACTTTTTGACACAGGTGTCCTCCTGTCGCTCATCGAAGCATGACAAGTGCCAAATGCAACACACAAAAACAAGCTTTACCCCTCATCCCTGAGACATAAAGCCTAAACACGTAAATCAGTTATTATAAAAAACGAAGCAGTGTTATTTATTGTGTCTATAAGTATACTCTTTTTATTTTCCGCGGGCAAAGGAAAAGCATACATATTGCAAAGATATGACAAGAGAAAGACAATTTAATTGAAAATAGAGAACCATGGTTTATCTGAAGCAAATCAAACTAATCAATCCGGATATCCATACGAACGGGAGATCATCTCTCCCAAGCATTTAAGATTTCCGCCACATAGACGTTATGCGGATTCCCTGCCATTGCGCTGTACCATTTCTCGTATAAGGCAGGATCAACAAAATGATCCTTATCCATCTTAGTCACGTAAAGGGTTTTGCATTCGAGCGTCAGGCGCGATTCCTCGAAACAAGGATTACCCAGATCGGTAAAACAAGGCGTCAAACCTGTCGCTGCCACCTTGTCGATATCCCGTCCCGATTTCGCCCCGCAAATCTTATGGGCAGTCTTATGCTCTTCTCCTAAAAAGGACAGCGTGAAAGCTCCCTTCGCATCGACAAACTCGCGGGTATAACGTTCCGGACGGATAAAGACGAACACTACCGGCTTGTTCCACAGGAAGCCTACGCCCCCCCAACTCGCCGTCATCATGTTGAACTTGTCCTTGTCGCCGGCGCTTACCAGCATCCACTCTTTTCCGATGATCTCTATAAAATTGTCTTTGACCAGACTCGGTTCTATTGCCTTCATAATTTCACACCTTAGTTAATAATCTTTCAAAGATACGAAAATATTTATTTGTGTGTGCAAAATTTAATATTCTTGTCCATACAGAATATTTTCTTTAGGTTTGCATCTCAATATTCACGTAATTATCAAGACGATAAACTGCCAAATGGAAATACTGAACAACTGGATCAGCGGGATTAACGACCTCCTATGGTCGTATGTTTTAATTATCATGCTGTTAGGATGCGCCTTCCGGTTCACTTTCAAAACCCGTTTCGTCCAGTTCCGTATGTTCCGGGAGATGATACGTGTGCTCGGTGACTCCGCCAACAAAGCCCATGAAGGTGAAAAGCACATCTCATCCTTCCAGGCATTCGCCGTGTCGGGACAGGCAACCTGGCGGGAGTAGCCACAGCCGTCGCCGTAGGAGGTCCGGGAGCAGTGTTCTGGATGTGGATCATCGCCCTGTTAGGTTCGGCCAGCGCTTTCGTCGAATCTACACTCGCACAGCTTTATAAACGGAAAGGAAAAGAATCCTTCATCGGGGGGCCCGCCTACTATATGCGATACGGATTGGGACTGAACTGGATGGGCATACTGTTCGCCATCTTGATCTCCGTCACCTTCGGTTTCGCGTTCAACTCGGTACAAAGCAACACGATTTGCGCCGCCATGCAAGGCTCGTTCGGTTTCGATCCGAGGATCGTAGGCGCGGTACTGACCGTACTGACACTTGCCATTATCTTCGGAGGAATCCAGCGAATAGCCAAAGTCAGCAGCGTGATCGTCCCCGTAATGGCATTGGGATACGTGGCGCTCGCCTCGGGGATCGTACTGTTCAATATAACGGAACTGCCGGCCGTCATCAAACTGATCGTAAGCAGCGCTTTCGGATGGGAACAGGCGGCAGGCGGTACGATCGGCGCCGCTCTGATGCAAGGGATCAAGCGCGGCCTGTTCAGCAACGAGGCAGGTATGGGATCGGCTCCGAACGTAGCGGCCACGGCATCCGTCACACATCCGGTCAAACAGGGATTGATCCAGACTCTGGGTGTTTTCACCGACACCCTGCTGATCTGTACCTGCACGGCTTTTATCATCCTGTTCAGCGGGGCGCCGTTGGACGGTTCGGTAAACGGGGTACAACTGACACAGCATGCCCTGACGCTCGAAGTGGGAAAAGCCGGAGGGATATTCGTTGCCGTAGCGATCTTCCTGTTCGCTTTCAGCAGCATTATCGGGAACTACTATTACGGGGAAGCGAACATTCGTTTCATCACACCGAAAAAAAGCGTGCTCTATATCTACCGTCTGGCGGTCGGCGGTATGGTGATGTTCGGGGCGCTAGCAAGTCTGGAACTCGCCTGGAGCCTGGCGGATATCACGATGGCTTTCATGACGATCTGCAACCTGTTCGCCATCTCGTTGCTGAGCAAACAGGCCTTCCTGCTGCTGCACGATTACATTGCTCAAAAACGTAGCGGGATCAAGAGCCCTGTGTTCGACAAGAACAAGCTGCCGGAACTGAAGGACAAGGCGGAATGCTGGTAAACGCTTCTTATTGGTAGATCAGACTGAACAACCGTTCAGGTGCAAAAATCTCGTTGGCGACCTCTCGTATCTCTCCGGCGGTCAGCTTCTCCACCTTGGCGAAGACTTCCGGCAGGGTGTCGTAGCGGTTATAATGGAGAAAGCTCTTACCCAGCCCCAAAAACAAGCCTTCCCGATTATCGCCGGAGACGCCCAATTGTCCGATCACCTGCTTCTTGGCCGCCGCCAACTGGGTCGCGGTCAGCTTCACCTCACGCAGCTTCGCCAGTTCCTTGTAAACAAGCCTGATCGCCTTCTCCTTGTTCTTCGGATCAGTCCCGAAGTAGATGCTTGCCAGCCCCGTATCGGTATAAGAAGTCACGTTCGATTCGACGTTATAGACAAGCCCGTTCTTTTCCCGGAGAGAGACATTCAAACGGTTGTTCATGCCCGGCCCTCCCAAGAGGTTATTCAGCAAGAACAACGGCAGGCGTTTCTCATCGTGCATGCTGTATGCCCGTCCCCCGATCAGCACATGCGCCTGATGGGTATCCTTGTGTATCTGGCGGCTGACGGGAAGGAGCTCGCCGGGTGCCGTCCGGTTACGTGCCGCCATCGGGAAAGCGATATCCGACAGGGTGCTTTCCGCCATCTGCACGATCTTCTTGAACGGAATCCGGCCCATCGAGAAGAACACCATATTTTCGGGGGCATAGAACCGCCTCATAAACGACTTGCCGGACTCGCTGCCGAAACCGAGCAGCGACTGCTCGTCCCCCAAGATGTTATGTCCCAACGCATGTCCGTCGAACAGCAAATTCTCGAATTCATCGAAGATCAGTTCCGAAGGGCTGTCCTCGTATGAATTGATTTCGTCCAGGATCACATCCACCTCCTTCTCGATCTCCTGCTCCGGGAACTGCGAATGGAACACCAGGTCGGACAGCAGTTCGAAAGCCCTCCGGAAATGCTCTTCCATAAAAATAGAATAGACGAAAGTCTCCTCCTTTGTGGTATAGGCGTTCAGCTCCCCTCCCACATTCTCCATCCGATTCAGGATATGCCAGGACTTACGCTTTTCCGTCCCCTTGAATATCATGTGTTCGACAAAGTGAGCCAAGCCAAATTCATCCATTTCCTCATCCCGTGTCCCGGCATTCACGGCAAACCCGCAATACGACACCGGGGATGCAGAAGGAAGATGTACGATACGCAAACCGTTCGGTAAAATATGTGAGAAGTAATCTTTTTCCATGATCCATTCATTAGGAGGCACAAAAGTACAAAAATATAGGTCATTCCATGTGCAGGTATCATTAAAATAGATACTTTTGCACTTTGTTAAGTTCATAACACCATATAGAATCATTTTAAAGGCTATGATAAACGAAGCAATCTCATCCATTCTGCAACAGGAAGCTGAAGCAGTACGCAATATTCCGATAACCGACGGCTATGAAGAGGCTGTGACACTCATTGTGAAACATGTACACGAACTCGGAGGGAATCTGATCACCAGCGGTATGGGAAAAGCAGGACAGATCGCCATGAACATCGCGACCACCTTCTGTTCGACCGGCACGCCCGCCTACTTCCTGCATCCCAGCGAAGCACAACACGGCGACCTCGGCATCGTCCGCAAGAACGATGTTATGCTGCTCATCTCCAACTCCGGCAAGACACGCGAACTGCTCGAACTGGTGGAGCTGACACGCGGTCTCGTACCGGAGATGCAGTTTATCGTTATCACCGGCAACCCCGACAGCCCGCTGGCAGCCGAAGCGACGATCTGCCTGCCGACCGGTGCGCCGAAAGAAGTGTGTCCTTTAGGCCTCACCCCCACCACATCGACCACGGTCATGACGGTGATAGGCGACCTGTTGGTAGTCGGCACCATGAAACGCATCAACTTCGGCTATCCCGACTATGCCAAACGGCATCACGGCGGTTACCTGGGTTCGAAAAGCCGCGAACAGTGTAAAACCGTAAACAAATAAAGAGCATGAGGAAGGTAATCGGCATCGGGGAAACCATTCTCGACATCATCTTCAGGAACAACCGACCCCATACGGCAGTGCCCGGCGGATCGACCTTCAACGGCCTCATCTCGTTAGGACGCCTGGGTGTACCTGTCTCTTTCATCAGCGAAGTGGGAAACGACCATGTCGGCGACATCATACGCGACTTCATGAAGGAAAACAACCTTTCCACCCGCTACGTCGACCGTTTCCCGGATGGCAAAAGCCCGATTTCGCTCGCGTTCCTGGACAACGACAGCAATGCCGACTACACTTTCTACAAGGATTATCCGAAGCAACGCCTCGACGTGCCCCTGCCGGAGATCAACGAAGACGACATCTTCATCTACGGCTCCTATTACTCACTGAACCCGGCGCTTAGGGAACGGATGGTGGAATTTCTCGACTATGCACGCCAGCGCAAGGCGATCCTCTACTACGACCCGAATTTCCGCAAGGCGCACGCCCATGAAGCGATACACCTCGCCCCGACATTGCTCGAAAACTTCGAATATGCCGATATCATACGCGGCTCGGACGAGGACTTCCTCAATATCTTCGGGGAGGCCGACAGTGAAAAAGTCTACACTGACCATATCCGTTTCTACTGCGACCGTTTCATCACCACTCACGGAGCCGGAGGCGTGAACCTCTACCACGGCGACCTGCGCCTTCATTTCGACTCGCCCTCCATCCGCCCGGTCAGTACGATCGGAGCCGGCGACAACTTCAATGCTGGCATCCTCTACGGTCTGTTAAAAAATAATGTCCGTCACCGTGACCTCGCCACCCTCCCGAAAGAGACATGGGCGAATATCATCCGGTGCGGGATCGATCTGGCAACCGAGGTTTGCCGCAGCTACGACAATTACATTTCTAAAGAATTCGCAACCTCCTACCTCTCCCAGTCTTAAATATCATTAACCGGGAAGATAAAGGGGTATAAAGACACGTGTTTTTCACTATCTTTGCTTTGCATGAGTAGTAGAAGTATGATATTGAAACGGATTCTTTTCTTGTTCACCAGTGTGGCCTTATTGGCAGGATGCAGCTCCGGCAGAGCACCTGAAATTCGTGCCATATGCCTGCGTGACGACATCGGCAACTATATTATCAAATGGGAAACAGACCCCCATACCGACGGGACGATGAAACTTTATGTATCCGACACCCCCAACTCCTTCGACATGTCGCGACCGTGCAGCTATGCCGACATCAATGACGGGAGAGTGACCTACATCACGAACGACAACATCACCCGCAAATATTTCCTACTGTCTTTCAACGACAAATATTACCGCACTGTCGGCGCCCGCTCGGTACAGATGGACAGCGTCCAGAACCTGCGCGACATAGGAGGCTACTTCAGCGAACACGGGAACCGTATGACCGGCTGGGGCAAGATATTCCGCTCAGGCGAGCTCAAGGCACTTAGCCGCAACGACACGATCCGGCTGGATAACCTGAAGATCAAAACTGTCATCGACCTACGGGGAGAAGACGAAATAGCCCTCGCTCCGGAAAAATATGCAGGGGCGAACATCATCTCCATCCCGATCCCGGTAAAAGGCAAAGAACAGATCACCCGACGCCTGGAAGAAGGACGCATACGCAAAGGCGACGGGCTCGTGTATATGCAGGACACCTATATCAGCTATGTGACGGACAACAGCGAACAATTCGGCAAAGCCCTGAAAGTCTTTCTCGACAAGGACAACTACCCGATCCTCGTGAACTGCTCGATGGGAAAAGACCGTGCCGGCTTCCTGACGGCCATGCTGCTGACAGCCCTCGATGTGCCGGAAGAAACGATCATGAAAGACTATATGGCTTCCAACAACCACATAGACCTGCGCAGCCTTGCCTATATGGCACGCAACCTCAATACGGACGCCCAGGAAACCATCACCGTGCTGCTCGGTGCAAACGAGACATGGCTGGATCTGGCCTTCCATAAAATAAAGAAAGAATATGGTTCGACCGACAAATATCTGTCGAAAGGATTGCATCTCACGGAAAAAGAGCGCGATACATTAAAAGATATCATACTAAACTAACCGGTATCCAAATTATTTGCGTACCTTTGTCCCCACTCTGAATTTATTATATATACATATATCACATTTTGAAAACATTTGAAGAATTAGGAGTTGCCGCACCAATACTGAAGGCAATTCAAGAAATGGGCTACGAATCGCCCATGCCGGTACAGGAGGAAGTGATTCCTTTCCTACTGGGAGATGACAACGACGTAATTGCATTAGCACAAACAGGTACGGGAAAGACAGCCGCTTTCGGCCTTCCGATCCTGCAAAAAATCGATGTGACTACATACCACCCCCAAGCACTCGTACTCTGTCCCACTCGTGAGCTATGTTTACAGATCGCCGACGACCTGAACGACTACTCCAAGTATATCGACAACCTGAAGGTTCTCCCGGTGTACGGAGGTTCCAGCATCGAGAGCCAGATCAAGACGCTGAAGCGTGGCGTGCACGTGGTCGTAGCCACTCCGGGACGCCTCCTGGACCTGATGAACCGCAAGACGGTAGACCTCAGCCTGGTGAAGAACGTCATCATGGACGAGGCGGACGAGATGCTGAACATGGGGTTCACCGACAGCATCAACGCCATCCTCGCCGAAGTGCCGGAGAACCGCAACATGCTGCTCTTCTCGGCCACCATGCCGAAAGAGATCGCCAACATCACGAAGAAGTACATGAAGAATCCGAAGGAGATCGTGATCGGCAACAAGAACGAAGGAAACAAGAACATCCGCGATATCTATTATATGGTACAGGCACGCGACAAGTACCTGGCTCTGAAACGCATCGCCGACTTCTACCCGAACATCTACGGCATCGTCTTCTGCCGTACCCGCAAAGAGACGCAGGAGATCGCCGACAAACTGATACAGGACGGCTACAACGCCGACTCGCTGCACGGCGAACTGAGCCAGGCGCAGCGCGACTACGTGATGCAGAAGTTCCGCGTCAAAAACATCCAACTCTTAGTTGCTACCGATGTGGCTGCCCGCGGCCTGGATGTGGACGATCTGACACACGTGATCAACTACGGCCTGCCCGATGAAGTGGAATCCTACACGCACCGCCGTGGCCGTACGGGCCGTGCGGGAAAGACGGGTATCTCCATCTCCATCTGCCACGTGAAGGAGAAAGGCAAAATCCGCGAGATCGAAAGGATCATCAACAAAAAATTCGAGAAAGGCGAAATGCCTACCGGACATGCTATCTGCGAAAAGCAGCTTTTCAACCTCGTCGACCAGATTGAAAAGGTGAAGGTGAACGAGGAGGAGATCGCCTCCCTGATGCCCCAAATCTACCGCAAGTTGGAATGGCTGGACAAGGAAGACATCATCAAACGTGTCGTTTCGCTCGAATTCAACCGTATGATCGATTACTACAAGGATGCCGACGAGATCCAGCAGGTAGACGAACGTTCCTCTCGCAGCGAACGGGGCGAACGCCGTGCACATGCGGCCGAAGAGGGCTATTCGCGTTTCTTCCTCAACTTCGGCAAGGCCGACGGCCTCTATCCGAACCAGCTGATCGAACTGGTCAACAAATGTGTGCCGGGCAAGGTGCGCATCGGCAAGATCGACCTGCGCGAAAACTTCTCTTTCTTCGAAGTGGAAGAGGGTGAAGCCCAGCGCGTGATGGACAGCATGAACGGGTTCGAAGTAGACGGACGGCGCATCTCCGTCGAACCTGCACAGGGCAAAAAAGAAGAAGGCGGACGCGGTGGCAAACGCAGTTACGGCGGACGGCGCAGCGATGACGGCTACAAAGGCAAACGGGGTTCCAAAGACAGTGGACGCCGAGGTGGAGACCGTTCGGACCGCACCTTCCGCAAAGACGAACGCGACAGCGACCGCCCATGGAAACGGACTGCCGCCGCACGCGACGCTCGTAAGAAAAGACGTTTCTAATCCTCCTCCCTCACGCTAACAGAAACAGGAGACCGCAGCATACATCAGCAACCCCCAGCCGGCAACGACGGGGAGTTGCTGTTTTTGTTTCCGCTTCCCGTCATGTCTCTCTCCGTATCCCCGTACCCCGAGAGTGTCAACAGGGCTCCCAAACACCCCAACACAACCACCGAACGGCCCTCCCACAAAGCCAGCAGGCCCAATACCATCAGGTACAAGCGAAGGCAATGCGGGTTGCACAATCGCTGATGACTGATGATTTGATGATTCATTACTTCTTTCCCTTGCCGGGGGATGCCCCCGGCAAGGGAAAGACATCATTTGTATCTTCATGCCACCATCTTCGTCAATACGCAAATCGCAGAGGAACGGCGCAATTATCATCCGTTACCGGAATTGTTGCGTAAGTTGTCAGTAACTCACTATATAATAGTGTATTTCGCTATTCTTCCCAAGCTCCGATACCACCAATTATGCAGGATGACGAATCGGTAACGTAGCAAAGTCTTAACTTGGTTCAGACTTAACTTTTCCCGTCATCTGGTTACAGAAACTATTTTCTCAAAAGCCTATTTCTCAATAACTTTGCTCTACTTTTCCATATCTCGCCGATTATTGCTAACTTTGTTATATAATTATGACGAATTTAAACGTACGTTTTTTTGTCATTTTGAAAAAGCCTCCTATCTTATTTATTCCCAATAATATACAAGCAAAAGCAGGACAAAAGCTACCCCTAAAAACAGGGCAGAAAATGTACATTCCACCAGTAGATAAAAGACTTTACTATATATATTGTAATCAATTGTTTAGAGACATTTTCCGGCAAGCCCCGACCTGTCCCTTTTTTGCACTTTTTCCAAAAAGGAGGGTAAACCCCACAGAGGAACCGGCAAAGCCGGATATTTATTCATCCGTCTGCTGAAGCAGACAGCAAAAGACAGTGCTTTATATCTTATCCATTCTTCAACACATCGTCCTTGTCCGGTGCACTGGGTTCGGGTGTAGATTCGGGGTTGAAGGGGTTGAAGTAGTAGATGCCTTTTTCACCGAGGAATTGCAGGAAGTAAGGGAGCTTCTGCATAAAGAGGCTGCATTCCTTCGACTTGGCAGGAGTCCAGGCGGATTCGGCGACAGCTACCAGGCGGGGGAAAGTCATATAGTCCAGACGCTTGGCATCAGCGACCCGTTCCGTCCAAAGGGAGAACTGGAGGCCCATCACCTGGTCTTCATAATCGCGTGTCAGATGGATGATCGGTTCGGGGAAACGGTAGATGTCCTCGATCGTGTTGTAACCGCCCCACACACGGCCCACCTTATGGCCACCGTACTGGATAAAGTCGGCATACAACGGACGGCGCGGAGTCATAATCACCCGGTAGCCGTTTTCGAGCGCCTTCACCAGCTGGTGTTTGCGGTCGTGGCGCCACCACATGATGACAGCCTTGTCGGGAGAGACACCGGCATCGATCATCTCGTCCCAACCGATCATCGTCTTACCTTTGGAAGCCACAATATCGGCAGCGCGGCGGATAAAATACTGTTCCAGGCCCGTTTCGTTACCCAAGTTCTTATTTTTGATGAACTGCTGGATTTCGGGATCGGAGAACCAGCTCTGGTTGCCGTAGTGCACCTCGTCGCCTCCGATATGGATGTATTTCGAAGGGAAAAGCTCCATAACTTCGGTAAGCACATCCTCCATAAAAGTATATACCTGTTCGTTGCCGACACAAAATTCTCCCGTCGTATAAGGTTTGCCCGTACAGCACAACTCCGGATAGCCGATGAACACGGCGTCGGAATGCGCCGGGAATTCGATCTCGGGAATGACCGTAATGTGCCGCTCGGC
>OLFY01003341.1_pt1 | contig 13331 bp, 8 predicted proteins | sample 1605611 | NCBI WGS metagenome assembly OLFY01 (sample SAMEA3888923, study PRJEB22519) | human gut metagenome | biome: human gut; feature: human-associated habitat; material: faeces | place: Denmark | collected 2011
AAAATTCTCATCGAGCCACTTCAACCGGATTTTCTCGATACGGGGAACCGGTTCGTGAATACCGGGCAGACTGAGACAGCCCTCCTCCCGGGTCTCCTTCGCCCCGTCCTCCAATACTTCGAGAACCGGATTTATCAAGGTCAGCTTCACATCGGCGCATTCGGGAAAATACTCGGCCATAGGATTTACGTCGATAACGATCAACCGGATAGAAAGTCCTATCTGCGGAGCTGCCAACCCGATACCTTCGGTAGCATACATCGTCTCATACATATTTTCAATCAGCTCTTTCAGCTGAGGGTAAGAAGCATCGATCTCTTCGGTCTCCTTACGAATTACGGGATGCCCGTAAAGATAAACAGGTAGTACCATATCTTATTGTTTTTTACTTTCCAAATAATCCCTCAGAATTATCGTCGCGCTTATCTCATCGACCAGCTCCTTATTTCGCCGAGCCATTTTGGACAAGCCACCGTCGATCATCGCCCGATGAGCTAAAACCGAAGTGAACCGCTCGTCAAAAAACTCTATCGGCACATTGGGAAAAAGTTTTCTGAACCGATTAACAAAAGGGGTTATATAGCGCATACTCTCGGACGGCTGGTTATTCATCTGCCGTGGCAGCCCCACGACGACCCGTTCGACCGACTCTCGCTGCATATACTGCGTGAGAAAATCGATCAACTGCGACGATGCCACGGTTGTCAACCCGTTTGCTATAATTTGCAACGGATCAGTCACCGCTATGCCCGTACGCTTTCTTCCGTAATCTATTGAAAGAATCCTTGCCATATTAGAGTACAAAGATACGTATAAGCGAGAGTAGAGCAAAACAAAGCTCGCTTTAATTTTATGCTGCCGAGAGCGGAAGTATCTTCGAGTTTCAACTCAAAAATAGTGAAAGGTAAGTGCAAAGGCAAGCGGAAATCTCGCTTCCGATTTGGCTATACACTCACTTATGCGTATATTTGAACCATATTTTATTCCACACCACCAATAACAAAAAAAATAAGGATTCGTTACGATTCCTTACGAATGAATGTGCGTCGAACCGATCATATTAACATAACACCTGATAAGATGAACAAATTTTCTGTCATTTTCAAATTATCCTTCATCAACACTATCTTTTTTTATCTACCCATTCTCGCAAACAATTCTCCCGTAGATTACGTAAACACTCTCGTAGGGACCCAATCGAAATTCGAACTATCCACCGGAAACACCTATCCAGCTATTGCAATGCCGTGGGGTATGAACTTCTGGACTCCGCAAACCGGAGATATGGGCGACGGTTGGACATATACATACAATGCCGACAAAATAAAAGGGTTCAAACAGACCCACCAACCCAGTCCCTGGATGAACGATTACGGGCAATTCGCCCTTATGCCGGTAACCGGAGGAGTCGTGTTCGAACAGAATCAACGTGCCAGTTGGTTTTCCCATAAAGCCGAGATAGCTAAACCTTACTATTATAAAGTATATTTGGCCGACCATGATGTCACCACAGAAATGACGGTAACGGAACGAGCCTCTTTATTCCGTTTCACATTTCCCGAGGAGCAAAATTCGTATGTTATCGTCGACGCTTTCGACAAGGGATCTTATATAAAAATCATACCCGAAGAGAATAAAATCATCGGATATTCCACCCGGAATTCGGGGGGTGTTCCCGAAAATTTCAAGAACTATTTTATCATTGTTTTCGACAAACCGTTTCAATTCACTGCCGTGGCCCTCGATAATGCCATCAAGACCAATCAAACCGAAATCGAAGGGAACCATGCAGGCGGTATTATCGGTTTCTCCACACACAAAGGAGAACAAATACACGCACGAGTAGCCTCGTCTTTCATCAGTTTCGAGCAGGCGGAATTGAATTTGCAGGAACTCGGCGATGGAGATTTCGACCGTTTAACAGAAAAAGGAAAGAACCGTTGGAACGAAATATTATCCAAAATTGAAATTAAAGACAACGACATCGACAATTTGCGTACGTTTTATTCCTGTTTATACCGGTCGGTTCTTTTTCCACGAGCATTTTACGAAATAAATGCCGAGGGTCAAACCATTCATTACAGCCCTTACAATGGACAAGTATTACCCGGTTACCTATTTACCGACACCGGATTCTGGGATACCTTCCGCTCTCTATTCCCGCTGTTAAATCTAATATATCCCTCGATGAACGAAAAAATGCAAGAGGGATTAGTCAACGCTTACAAAGAAAGTGGATTTTTACCCGAATGGGCCAGCCCGGGACATCGGGATTGTATGGTTGGAAACAACTCGGCCTCGGTTGTTGCCGATGCCTATATCAAAGGCTTGCAAGGCTATGACATAGAACTGTTATGGGAGGCTTTGAAACACGGAGCGAACAACCACCTGAAAGGCACGGCATCGGGAAGAGTCGCTTTCGAAGCGTACAACCGATTGGAATATGTACCCAACAATATCGGTGTGGGGCAAAACGTCGCTCGCACATTGGAATATGCCTATAACGACTGGTGCATTTATACCCTCGGTAAGAAATTGGGAAAACCCGATAGCGAAATAGAGATTTATAAACAGCGAAGCCTAAACTATAAAAATGTATACAACCCGTCGGAAAAACTCATGGTCGGGAAAGACGATCGGGGAAAATTCAATCCTCGTTTCAGAGTGCCACGGATTGGAGCGGCGATTTTTGCGAAGGGAACAGTTGGCATTGGAGTTTCTGCGTGTTCCACGACCCGCAAGGACTCATAGACTTGATGGGGGGCAACGAAGCATTCAACCACATGATGGACTCGGTTTTCGTCATACCCAGCTACTTAGGAATCAAAAGCCGGGGAGTCATACATGAAATGAGGGAAATGCAAGTGATGAACATGGGACAATATGCCCACGGCAATCAGCCCATACAACACATGGTATATCTGTATAACTACTCGGGAGAGCCGTGGAAAGCGCAATATCGGGTGAGGGATATCATGGAAAAACTCTATTCCGCCACTCCCGACGGATATTGTGGTGACGAAGACAACGGACAAACCTCGGCTTGGTACATATTCTCGGCTCTCGGATTCTATCCTGTCTGTCCCGGAACCGACCAATATATTATCGGGACACCATTATTCAAGGAGGCAAAGCTGCATCTGGAAAACGGGAAGTGCCTGACCATCGAGGCCAAAAACAATAGCGCAACAAACAAATATATTCGTTCGATAAAACTCAACGGAAAGAACCACACACTCAATTATTTCAAGCACAACGTCTTGGTAGAAGGCGGGAAAATACAATTCCTCATGGACAACGAACCCAATTTGAAACGAGGCTCAACCAAAGAAACTGTGCCTTATTCTTTCTCTTTGGCGAATGAATAAAATGTAGTACTTTTGGAAAGACAAATCAATATCATATATGAACTATAAGAATAGCATAGGTATCCTATCCGTAATAATCATACTGTTATGTGGTTGTCAACCCGATAAAAAAACCATATTTACCGCAGCCTCCTATAACCTGAGGAACGCAAACAGCGCCGATTCGTTGCAAGGAGACGGTTGGGGAAATAGATGCCCTATCATAGCCAGGCTAGTACAGTTTCATGAATTCGATATTTTTGGGACACAAGAAGGGCTCAGACATCAATTAGACTCCCTGAAAACGAGCCTCCCGAAATATGATTACATAGGCGTGGGGCGTAATGATGGAAAAAAGGAAGGCGAACATGCAGCCATTTTTTACCGAATCGATAAATTCGAATTATTGGAACACGGAGACTTTTGGCTATCGGAGACGCCTGAAAAACCGAGCGTCGGCTGGGATGCGGTTTTACCGAGAATCTGCACTTGGGGACATTTCAAATACAAAGATACCGGATTTGAATTTCTCTTTTTCAATCTCCACATGGACCATATAGGGAAACAAGCCCGGGTAGAAAGCGCTTTGCTCGTACAACAAAAAATGAAAGAAATCGGCGAAAATCTACCAGCTATACTCACCGGAGATTTCAATGTAGACCAGACTCATCGCTCCTACCTCGCTTTAACAGAAAGTGGAATACTCCGAGACGCATTCGAAGTGGCCGACCTGCGTTATGCGACCAACGGCACATTCAACGGTTTCGACTCTGACAACTACACCGAAAGCCGAATCGACCATGTGTTTGTAACGCCTACATTCCATATTCTGAAATACGGCGTTCTCACCGACAGCTATCGTCGTATGAAAGAAGGCGATCAAAAAGCCTCGGTAAAAGATTGTCCCGAAGAAATCTCAATCAGAAGTTACGAATCTCGCATACCGTCCGACCATTTCCCCGTAATGGTCAAGTTGGAAGTATGCGATAAAAACTAAAACGATATACGTCGATTTCCCAATTATAACTGATACACATTTTTATTTATTAACCATACATACAGTATATTTTTTATGAAATCTATTGCAAAAGTAAGTTGCTTATGTCTGGCTCTCGGATATGGATTCTCCTATCCCCATGCAGCCACAGCTCGTGTAGCGACAGCACAGCAAGACAACACCCGGGTACAATACACAAGCAACCGTCCGCAAGAACGCTTGTTCGTATCCAACGCCGTAGAAAAACAAATCAAACGAGTAAAATCTTTATTGACAAATGCTCGGCTGGCTTGGATGTTTGAGAACTGTTTCCCGAACACACTCGATACGACCGTACATTTCGATGGGGACGACGATACTTTCGTATATACCGGTGATATACACGCCATGTGGTTGCGCGACTCAGGAGCTCAAGTATGGCCCTACGTGCAATTGGCTAACCAAGACCCTCGATTAAAGAAAATGTTGGCAGGGGTCATCAACCGCCAATTCAAATGTATCAATATCGATCCATACGCAAACGCTTTTAACATGGGTCCTACCGGAGGGGAATGGATGTCCGACATGACAGATATGAAACCCGAACTGCACGAGCGCAAATGGGAAATAGACTCGCTGTGTTATCCCATTAGGTTAGCCTATCAATATTGGAAAGTTACCGGTGATACCAGTATATTTGGCGAAGAATGGATACAAGCCATTACGAATGTACTGCGGACCTTCAAAGAACAGCAACGGAAAGAAGGCAATGGCCCCTACAAATTCCAACGTAAAACAGAGAGAGCTCTTGATACAATGACCAACAACGGATTAGGAAATCCGGTAAAACCCGTCGGACTGATAATCTCTGCGTTCCGTCCCTCCGATGATGCCACGACATTCCAATTTCTCGTTCCCTCAAATTTCTTTGCCGTAACTTCATTGAGAAAATCTGCTGAAATCCTGCGGAAGGTAAATCACAACGAGAAACTGGCGAAAGAATGTTCCGATCTGGCCCAAGAGGTAGAAACCGCCCTGCAAAAGTATGCGGTTTATAATCACCCGAAATACGGTAAAATATATGCCTTCGAAGTCGATGGATTCGGGAACCAACTGCTGATGGACGATGCCAATGTTCCCAGCCTGCTGGCAATGCCCTATTTGGGTGATGTGGACATAAACGATCCTATTTATCAAAACACCCGCAAATTCGTATGGAGCGAAGACAACCCCTATTTCTTCAAAGGTAGCGCCGGTGAAGGCATAGGAGGCCCCCACATCGGTTATGATATGGTATGGCCTATGAGTATTATGATGAAGGCATTTACCAGTCAAAATGATCAAGAAATAAAAGAGTGCATAGAAATGTTGATGAAAACGGATGCCGGAACAGGATTTATGCACGAATCGTTCCATAAAAACGATCCTAAAAATTTCACTCGGGCTTGGTTCGCTTGGCAAAACACACTTTTCGGCGAATTAATTCTGAAACTGGTAAATGAAGGGAAAGTAGACTTATTGAATAGCATCGACATTCAATAAAAATAAAACGCAAAAGAAATAAAAATGCCCCTGTAATACAGGGGCATTTTTATTTCTTTTCTTTAAAACAGCAGCTCAAATATTAAAATAGCATAAAATAAGAATGATTTTTTCAGAAAACATGTTGTAAAACATATAAAAGCAGTATATTTGCACTGTGTTTTTCATGGTATTAGATTTAAGGTTAAGAAGATTGGTTGTCGGGAGACAATCAATTTTTTTTATTTTTATCTCTCATAGTAAAATCATCGATATAATCAAAAGATGCCCCGACGACCGTAACAAGTAATCATTTCCATCTTATTTATCGAAGAGTAATATATACCGGAGCCCCTGTCAGGCGTGGCTCTATAACTCCATTCGACACCTCTACAATATCGGTCCGACCATATAAATCGGTTGTGACCAATCGGGGAGAAACATCTCCCACCGCTATCTTTATTGAATGAGGCACTATCTTATCGGGACTTTCCATCACTCCCGGAGCCGTCCAAGCAACCAACTTTTCATTGCCGTTCTTGTCGATAAAACGGAGTACGAAATCCCTCTTGTTCTCTGTCTTCATTCGGTAATCCAACTTGTATCCGCTTAACTCTTTCACAAAGGTTTTACAAGCATTATAGGCGGGAGTCATATTTCCTGCACGGTATAAAGCAAATCCCTCTTTTCCACCCCATTCATACCAAATGGTTACAGGCAACCCCTCTAATAAATCAACAAGATATTGCCGAATCACGTGCCACGCTTGATATTCATACGCAAGAGAAGGATCGCCCCCTGCATATCCCTCGGCCTTTCCCAAAGGGAAACCCCGCTCCGAATTTATCCAAAGACGTCCGGTATCTCCACCGGCTTTCTTCATTAAATTGCGAGTATGAGAATATGCCTCCATGTAATCCTCCGGAGCTTTCACGCCATAAGGATGCACCGACCATATATCCCAATGGATATCCAACATACCATCTGCAAAACAATAGGACATCCATTTATAAGACTCAGACCACATGTTCGAAACCGAACCCGCCAAAATCACACAATCGGGATTGGCCTTTTTCATGGCCGGCACGGCAGCCCGTACCAAATCTGTATATTCCCGGGCATACTGAGGGGAGTTGCCGACTTTCCCATGACGACCCCAAAATGTCATCGTATTCGGTTCGTTCCATATCTCCCATATAATATTTCGCCCTTTATAGTGTTTTACCAACTCAGCTGCAAAATCGGCATAAGCCGAACGAGCCGGTTCGTCTTTCACATGCCCGTACAGTTTATTACTAAAAGCCATACAGCCAATAATTTTCAAACCTCTCTTCTCACAATCGTTTACAAAACGATCATACTGACTAAAATCATAAACACCTTTTTCTCGTTCGATAGATTCCCAAATAAACCCTCGTCTTACCCACTTCATACCTAATTCCTGTACACGATCTAAATCCTCCGGGCCATCGGTATCGCCTTTTAACTGAACTCCCATATTATAAGGAATTGTTCCATCGGGAATAATTTTCGACAAAGCAAAAGAAGGGAAAACCGAAAACGATAACAAGCCTAAAAAAGCTAAATTCTTCAAGAGTTTCACATTCATAACTAAACCAATTTTCATGATATTACTATATACACCTATAAAGACGATAAAAGAAAAAATCTTTACCCACCTCAAACCAAAATATTTAGAAACGTTCTCTATTTTTTATTCATAGATAGCCTACCGCCATCATACCGGAAAGATACAGAGTCTTTAAATGTATCCTCGACAAAACAAAAAAAAGCCTGTAAGAATTCTTACAGGCTTTGTGCGGACGACGGGACTCGAACCCACACGTCGCAAGACACTAGATCCTAAGTCTAGCGCGGCTACCAATTACGCCACGTCCGCAAACGACGGTGCAAATATACGAGAAGTTTACAAACTATACAATTATTAAGACACAAAGTTTATCGGGTGAAAAACAAATCTTTCATCAAGAGCCTGTTATGTAAGAGATTGCCCGATCGAGTATGGTATCGTGACCTTTCGATGCCTGTTCGGAATCCATATCCATCTTAAACCCCTCGGTCGGCTCAACACCGAACTCTGTATGTTGCCGTTCTATATCATATATCGGGGAAGCCGAAAACCGAATGCTCCAACCGTTAGGAAGTTCCGACGAAAAAGGCAATCCACTACCGCCCCCCGTACAATCGCCTATGACAATAACATTTGGCAGAGCTTTCATCACCGATACAAAATTATTCCCCGCACTAAATGTACCTCGATTGGCCAATACAACAACCGGCTTTTGATAACGAATCCGGCTCGACGGAGAATATTCTATTGGATAAAGCTCAGAGAAGTCCTGATGCCCGAATCCCGTTTTATGGGAAATATAACCGACGACCGTCTTTCGGTTAATAAACCGAGACACCAAAGTCTCGACATTCGACAAAGACCCGCCGCCATTGCTGCGCACATCGATAATCAATCCCGTAGAAGTCGATAAATAGGCCAATATCTGGTCGAGGTTACCATCGCCTATGGTACTAGAAAAACTGCCGTAGTACATATATCCTACATTTTGAGGCAATATCTTATATTTTATACCACTGGTATACCGATAGTCGAAATTAAGATAATACTCATCTATAATACGTTCATCGTAATTCGTGGGAGAACCATACAACCAATCCCAATACCGCGAGGTATCATGTGCGGCGATAAGATTCACATGGCCGTCTTTCAACTCCATGAGCATATCGTTACAGACACTGAACAACTCCTCCGATGTCATTTTCGATGTCAGCTTCTTCCGATATTTGGTTCGTATTTGCGTCCAATCTATATTCTTATACTCAAAAAAACAGTATCGTTCATCGAGAATAGTCCACAAAGCATCGAAATTACCATAAGGATCATCTTCGAACACTTCCACTTTATGGCAAGACGGAAACATGAAAACCGATAAAATCGAAACCAACAGTCCTATTTTTGAAAACCTATGCATCATATCCTATCTCCCATTAATAATAAACCGAAACTATCCGACGATCCGAAGGAGCCGCACGAAATATCTCACCGGAAATTCCCAACACAAATGTATGAGTCAATACTTGTGTATCTATACTATTGATATGCGTCGTACGCATTACTTGACGATACCCCAGACGTAATGCCCGCTTTCCCACATGAAGATCGACCGAAATATAATTCCGCACATCGACCCGGTTATGCCATGCTCCGAAATGGACGATCCCGCTACAATTCCCTATACCGAACATCTCATAATAGGACTGTCCGAATTCAGGAGAAAAAAAAGTACCGATTACCGGTAATGAAACCTGATAGCGAAGAGTTACCGGCAATCGTGATATATAAAAATGATATGAAGCCATAGCGGTAGCACCCAAGTCGATGGCAGCTTTCGCCGTTGCCGGATTATTGGAATTACGCAAATTATACAATCCCCCCAACGTAAGTGCGGCCTCTCCACCCCCAGACACATACAGTCCATCGAGCAACTGCCATCTCCTTAACATCGCAAACGAATAGTCCAAATAAAACGATAACATAGAGCCGCTCCCCGATTGATTAGTCATCGAGGCGAATGAACCGGAAACATTGTGGCGGGTAAACCACTTTTCCGGGGCAAAACTAACCGCCCGAAGACGTTCGTACCCCAAAGCCACATCTAATCCCCAATAACGGATAGGTGTCAAATAGGTATCCAAAGCACTTTGCCTTCCGAGTTCGACCGTAAATACAGACGTGACCGGGCGTAACGGCTTCTCCGATTCTTTTTCCTGTGCCGATACGCATAAAGGAGAAAATATCGAAAAAGTAATACCCATTAAAATGGCACGTAAAATCGCCTTACATTTCGTCATAATTAAAACAAAGTCATTTGTCCCGAAGCACTATCTTCCGGTTTATCGACATTACTATCCCTAAGAGTATCCGTTTCGACACTACTGTCATCTTCGACGACAGAATCGTCTTCTTGCCTCAACGGTTCCAATTCGTTAATGGTCGCGACAGAAAAAGTCGTAAGCCGTTTCCCCTTCGCTTTAAAACCTTTCACTGCGATAAATTCGGCGGCATCCACAACCATAGGTTCCCGGAAAGAGTCCCCCTCTCCGAATGCGACTTCAATACGGGGATAAGCCGTATCGGTAATCAACAACAAACGGGAATCTGGATTATCTCCCAAGAAACTTTGTTTACGGCTACCCGCTTCAAAAACAAATCGTTTCAAATAGGGATAACCTTGCGCCGCATCATACAAAGCTACTGTCCAAACTTTATCGGGATCAAATTTCTCTATCCGTAAAATATTGGGGTCATAATGATTCGTGGCATCCGATGTCGTCGTGCAAAACTCACCATTCTCCAAAACGACAAGCACTTGATCGTCTCCATGAAATTCGCCCAAATATTCTCCTCGTCCGTCATAATTCAAGCGGAGAACATCTCGATCGAACCAAACCTTGCGTCCGCCCAATGTAGATCCGCCCCGTTCCTTCAAAGAAATACGATGAATCTCATTTTTAGTAAGAATATTTCCCATAGATTGACGGCCCTTAATGGCTATTTCACTGAAATCGCGGTCGACAAACAGAGTTTTCATGCGAGGCTTCGGGACAAAAGTTACCCGCAAAACCTCGGCTTCTCCATTGGGATTCGCTGTAAACCAAACGACCCTCGATCCCGGTTTACCCTGAGTAAGATCATATTCCTTATCCCGAGTCACACCGGTCACAGCAAAACGTTTCATATAATGCAATCCGGCCTTTCCGTCCCGATAAACCACATTGTATATCGTACGTTTATCATTCTTCTTAAATACGGCAATATGTAAAAGATTTTTCCCTACGAACATTTTCTCACTCACCTTCACTACCTTATATTTTCCATCTCGGTAGAAAAGAATAATGTCGTCTATATCGGAGCAGTTACAAACGAACTCGTCTTTCTTCAACGATGTACCGATGAACCCCTCTTCTTTATTGATATAGAGTTTTTCATTCGCCTCGACCACTTTGGTAGCCTCGATGGTATCGAAACTACGAACCTCTGTCAATCGGGGATAACGGCTGCCGTATTTTTCTTTCAAAGAGTCGTACCACTTGATTGTATAATCGACCAAATGGTCTATATCATAATCGATTTGAGCGATTTGCTCTTTTTTAGCAGCGATCAACTCATCGGCCTTCTCTGAATTAAATTTAAGGATACGAGCCATCTTTATTTCCATCAACTTCAATATATCGTCGGAAGTCACCTCCCGGATAAAAGAAGGCTTGAACGGTTCCAAACGCTTGTCTACATGCGCGATAGCCTCGTCCATAGAACGGCTTTCCTCAAATTCCTTATCCTTATAAATGCGTTTCTCTATAAATATTTTTTCTAATGATGCAAAATGCAAAATCTCTTGCGCTTCACCCTTCTGTATAAGTAGTTCCTTATGCAGCAATTCTTTCGTGTTTTCGACACTGATACGCAACAAATCGCTCACAGTCATGAAGTGAGGTTTATCCTCATTGATGACACAACAGTTGGGTGAAATGCTCACTTCACAATCGGTAAAGGCATACAAAGCATCAATAGCCTTATCGGAAGAAGTGCCCGGTATGAGATGAACCAATATCTCGGCATGCTGGGCTGTATTATCATCGACCTTTCGTATTTTTATCTTTCCCTTGTCCTGGGCTTTAAGAATAGATTCTATCAGTGTCGATGTCGTCTTGCCATAAGGAATTTCTACGATAGAAAGCGTACGATTATCGATCTTCTCGATTTTAGCGCGTACTTTCACGCTGCCGCCTCGTTCCCCATCGTTATATTTAGAAACATCTATAAATCCACCTGTCTGAAAATCGGGGTACAAATGAAACTCCTCGCCCCGCAGATAAGCCACAGCCGCTTGTAATATCTCATTAAAATTATGAGGTAATATCTTCGAAGCCAACCCCACAGCGATACCCTCGACGCCCTGTGCCAACAACAAAGGGAATTTGACAGGAAGAGTCACCGGCTCTTTTTTACGACCGTCATAAGACAACTTCCATTCGGTAGTCTTCGGATTAAATACGACATCTAAGGCAAACTTGGATAAGCGAGCTTCTATATAACGAGGAGCAGCGGCAGAATCGCCCGTAAGTATATTTCCCCAATTTCCCTGACACTCTATCAACAAATCCTTTTGGCCTAACTGCACCAATGCATCACCTATGGAAGCATCGCCATGAGGGTGGAACTGCATAGTATGTCCCACGACATTGGCGACCTTGTTGAAACGCCCGTCATCGAGCAATTTCATCGCATGAAGAATACGCCTTTGTACCGGTTTCAGACCATCGGCCAAATGAGGAACCGCCCGTTCAAGTATCACATAAGAAGCATAATCGAGAAACCAGTTCTGAAACATTCCCGAAAGTTGGAATTTAATATCCGGCTTATCCGATACGGGTACTTTGTAAGCCGAATGAGACTCCGCTGAAACTCCGGATTCAGCGGAACGATCTTGGGGCATATCTTCTTGCGGTGTCGTTATTTCGTCGCTCATAGAGTGTATTTGGATTTATAAACGGGAAAAGCACACACAAAAGTGTGACTCTTTTTAATTTTTAAATACTCGTGTAACTACATTCCCCTGCAAAAATACAAATTTAATCGAAAAAAATCATTTACTTTGTGCTCTAAAATCGTCTGATTTAAGAAAGTAATCGGCTCGAAAATAATAAAGGTAAAAACAAGATAGCAACATAACATACAAAAGAAATGGCACAGGAAGACGTTTTTAAGAAATTGGTATCCCATTGCAAAGAATATGGATTTGTATTCCCTTCAAGTGAAATATACGATGGATTGGCTGCCGTATATGACTATGGACAAATGGGTGTCGAATTGAAAAACAACATAAAAAAATATTGGTGGGACAGTATGGTCCTACTGCACGAAAACATCGTGGGTATCGACTCCGCCATCTTTATGCATCCGACTATTTGGAAAGCATCCGGGCACGTAGATGCATTCAACGATCCGTTAATCGACAACAAAGATTCTAAAAAACGTTACCGAGCAGACGTGCTTATCGAAGATTGTATCGCCAAAATGGACGAAAAAATCGAGAAGGAGGTCGAGAAAGCCGCAAAACGATTCGGAGATTCTTTCGATGAAAAACTTTTCAGAGAGACCAATCCAAGAGTTTTGGAACACAAAGCCAAACGAGATGAGCTGCACGCTCGTTATGCCCAAGCAATGAACGATGTAGATTTGAACGAATTGCGTCAAATCATACTCGATTACGAAATAGTTTGCCCCATTAGCGGGACCAAAAACTGGACCGATGTACGTCAATTCAATCTGATGTTCTCGACCGAAATGGGCTCTACCGCAGATGGTTCGATGAAAGTCTATTTACGTCCCGAAACAGCACAAGGAATCTTCGTGAACTTCCTGAATGTTCAAAAGACCGGTCGCATGCGTA
>OLFY01003342.1_pt1 | contig 13323 bp, 9 predicted proteins | sample 1605611 | NCBI WGS metagenome assembly OLFY01 (sample SAMEA3888923, study PRJEB22519) | human gut metagenome | biome: human gut; feature: human-associated habitat; material: faeces | place: Denmark | collected 2011
TGATTTTTCACATCATTGCTCAGCTGCGCCATGGCCTGCCGCTCATAGGACATAAGAAATACTCCGCCGATGATCAACGCCGGAACTGTTCCCATGAGCAGAAGAAAAAGCATAATGCGAAAATTCAGACTTTTGAAAAATTTTCCCTGAAACTTTATCTTATGCATTGAAATAATATCCTACTCCCCACTTAGTATGAACATACTTTGGCTCACTCGGATTTTCTTCAATCTTTTCACGCAGACGGCGTACATGTACATCTACTGTCCGTGCATCCCCCGGATAGTCATAACCCCAGATCGTATTAAGAAGTGTTTCCCGGCTGTAAACTTTATTGGGATTTAACACCAGTAATTCCAGTAAATCAAATTCTTTTGCCGTAAGATACACTTCCTTATCATGGATAAATAAACTGCGGCTGTCACAGTCCATACGCATATCTCCCGTTTCAATCCGGCTGCTTGCTTCCGTTTTGGCTGATGCCTTTGAATTCCGGCGTAAAATTGCCTTAATCCGTGCCTTTACCTCTAAAATGTTAAAAGGCTTTGTAATATAGTCATCTGCACCGTATTCCAGACCGAGAATCTTGTCCATATCCTCACCCTTTGCAGTCAGCATAATAATCGGAACATCTGAAAATTCACGTATCTGCTGGCACACTTCCATGCCATCCATTTTTGGCAGCATAATATCTAAAAGAATCATATCATATGAATTCTTTCTGGCACATTCCAGTGCTTCCTCTCCGTCATATGCACATTCTACCTGCATGCCATCCTGTTCCAGACTAAATTTTAATCCCTTTACAATCAGCTTTTCATCATCCACTACTAAAACTTTGTTTGCCATGTTTCTCCTCATCCCTCCGGCCTGCAGGTTTTCTCAAACACAAATCAACTCTTTGATTTTGTTAAACGCAGCATCTTTAATACCGGAAATTTTTTTAATATCTTCAATTTTTTGAAAATACCCGTTTTCTTTTCTGTATTGTATAATATCCTCCGCTTTAGACGCTCCGATTCCCGGAAGTGTCATCAACGCCGTTTTATCTGCTGTATTAATATTCACTTTCCCCACACCTTGCACATCCTGTGCCGTATCTGCTTTTTCTGTTATTTCTCCCTGCTTGGGAATATAGAGTTTCTGCCCGTCCAACACGTTTTCTGCAAGATTTAATACCGTATCATCTGCTTCCGGCGTAAAACCGTCCGCCAGTTCAACAACTTCATAAATTCTTGTATGCTCCGGAACTTCATATACACCGGGACTTACAACCGCCCCACAGATATATACGTAACAAAGTGCTTTCTGTTCTTCCTGCCCGGTTACATTTTGTGTGTTTTCTGTTTCTTCCTGTGTAACAGATTCTTCCGTATGCACAACCGCTGCCTTTGCTGCCCCGGTTTCAGATTGCTGTTTTACTGTATAAAACACACCTGAAATTAAAATTACGGCTGCAATGGCAGCAGCTTTAATAACCTGTTCTTTTTTCATTGACCACATCTCCTTATACTTTATTTTTTACAAGTATAAAGCCCCCTTTGTGCTCATTTTTTATTTTACCGAAATCAATCGTAGATTACAAGCAGAAAATCACAAAACAAACGAAAGTACCAGAAACATTTTATTTAACAAAATGTTTACAGAAATTTCCCATTATAGTAAAATAAATTATTATTATGATTCGAGGAGGCACATCTTGTCAAAGAAAATCAAGTCAGCAAAGGCTGACACTAAGAAAAGATTTCATTTTTCACTGCTGGATGATGAGAACGGTTCCATTCCAAGCGGTAATATTACCTTTGTAATGGCATTTCTGATTCCGGTTATTATTTTGGCTGCACTGTATTATGTGCGCGACATTTTCCCATTTGGTTCAAACTGCTATCTGCGTTCTGATATGTATCATCAGTATGCACCGTTTTTTTCGGAATTCTGGCATAAAATCCGAAGCGGCGAAAGCCTGACCTACTCATGGGATATCGGCATGGGAACGAATTTCACTTCCCTGTTTGCCTACTATCTTGCAAGTCCTGCCAACTGGCTGATTGCACTGTTTCCGCAGCGTTCCATGATTGAAATCATGAATGCAATGATTATTGTAAAGCTGGCAGCAGCTTCTGTCTCCTTTGCATATTATATTGCAAAGCATTTTCACACAAAAAGCTGTTCGATTGCATTATTCGGAACATTTTATGCACTCTCCGGCTTCGTTGCCGCATACAGCTGGAATATTATGTGGCTGGACTGCGTTATTTTAGTACCGCTGATTATGCTGGGACTGGAACGTCTGGTCAATGAAAATAAATGCCTGCTGTACTGTATCAGTCTCGGACTTTGCATTTTCACCAATTACTATATTGCAATCATGGTATGTATGGCGGTTGTATTGTATTTCATTGTTTTAATGGTTTCTTACAACGGCACACGCCATCTGCGCATTTATTTAAAGAAATTTATTCACTGGTGCGTATACTCCCTGCTTGCGGGCGGCCTGTCTGCCTGTCTGTTACTGCCGGAGCTGTATACATTCTCGTTATCCGCTTCCAGTGACGTGTCTTTCCCGAAAACGTTAAGCGTGTATTTTTCCATGCTTGAAATGCTTACCAGACAATTGATAAACATTCCGGTACATCTGGGACTGGACCACTATCCGAACATTTACTGCGGTGTCTTTATCTTTTTACTGATTCCGCTGTATGCCATGAATAAAAAGATTCAGCCAAGAGAACGTATCGGAAAATTCTGTATTTTACTGGTCTTTTTGCTGGCATTTAACATTAACATTTTTAATTTCATCTGGCACGGATTCCATTATCCGAACAGCCTGCCATGCCGTCAGTCCTTTATCTACGTTTTCTTTGTGCTGACGATGGCATTTGAAGCCTTTTACTATTTAAAAGAAACAACAGACAAACAGCTGGCAGCGGCTGTGTGGATTGCTGTCGGACTTTTATCTGTAATTGAGCAGATGTTTACGACAGATAGCACTTACGATGCAAAGAGCGTTTATATCAGCGGTGCATTTATCTTAGCTTACGCCTTGCTGATTCAGCTTCACCGCCGGACAAGCTTTAAAATTCCGGTTATTTTATTTGCAGCATTTGCCGTCAGCATCATTGAATGTACGATGAATATGGAATCGACAGGTCTTGGCACAACGAACCGTACCGCTTATCTGCTCGATTACGATGCCGTGAAAACGGTTACCGATACGATTGCCGCATCGGATTCCACCTTTTACCGCATGGATAAGATAACGGGCGCGCGCTCCAAAAATGACGGGGCATGGCACAATTATCACTCTCTTGCAACATTTTCATCAACCTCCAACGCAGGCATTTCCGATTTATTCGGTTATCTCGGATTTGAACATTCAACCAATGCGTATGGATATGAAGGTGCTACCATGGTAACGAATTCTTTGTTTTCCGTAAAATATGTTATCAGTAACCAGCACCTGGCAGAAAGCCGGCTATTACAGTATGTGACCGGAAGTGACGGTGAATTTATTTATAAAAATAATTATACACTGCCACTGGGTTATCTCGTACCGACGAATTTTGAAGATGAATGGACAACCAGTTCGATGTATAACGGCATTGAAAGCCAGAACAGCCTGATTAAGGCTGCCACAGGCATTGCCAATGTCTTTACGCTGACTTACGAATATACATCGGAAACAGATGTTAATATTGAACCGATTAAAAACGGTCATATGTATCTTGCCGTATCCGGTACAAATGTCGATTCTGTCGGTGTTAAAGTCAACGGATCGGTCAATAACTACTCCGGATTAAAAAACGGCAATCATTTAATTGACATCGGCTATGTTACAACTGCCGATTCCATTGAAGTATACGGCGATACCCCAATGGGTCTTTCCGTTTATACGTTAGAAGAAGAACGTTTTATCAACGCCTATAACATTTTAAATAACGGCGGATTAAACATCACTTCACACTCTGATACGAAAATAAAAGGCACCGTAACGGCACAAAGCGACAGCACAATGCTGTTTTCAATTCCGTATGACGGCGGCTGGAGTGTTTATATAGACGGTAAAAAAGTGAATACTTATGCAGTAAAAGATGCCCTGCTTGCAGTTTCTGTTTCAGCCGGAGAACACACAATTGTACTAAAATATATGCCGGTAAATCTGATTAAGGGTTGCATAATTACACTTTTATGCATTATTATATTAGTTGCGGTACATTTATTCGGAAAATACCGAGTTAATGGAAAGATTGACACCACAAAACTTCCACCGCTGCTTCAGGAATATCTTTCTGAAACAGACACATTATTCATGCACCGCAAGACAAAAGTTATCATGACACAGTCCGACATTAATCAGATAAAACAAGATACTGCCCCTCCGGTAGATATTGACACTTTAGATGATTTTGAAAATATGGATATTACGGACGATACCAAATAAGCATTACTTAAAAACTTACACAAAATTACAGCGCCAAAACGGCAGAATGGAGGACACTATGAAACTCTGGGGAGGACGATTCACAAAGGAAACGGACCAGCTTGTAAATAACTTTAACGCTTCTATTTCTTTTGACCAGAAATTTTACAGACAGGATATCCGCGGCAGTATTGCCCATGCAACAATGCTCGGAAAACAGGGTATCATTTCAGAAGACGAAAGCAAAAAAATTGTTGACGGATTAAACGGAATCCTTTCCGATATTGAAAGCGGTAAGCTTGAAATTACAGACGAATATGAAGATATTCATACCTTTATGGAAGCAACTCTGATTGAGCGCATCGGTGACACCGGCAAAAAGCTGCACACCGGAAGAAGCCGTAACGACCAGGTTGCACTGGATATGCGCCTTTATACACGTGATGAGGTCTTAAACGTCAATCAGGAAGTCAAAGAACTCATGGAAGTGATTTTAAAAATCATGAAGGAAAATACCGAAACCTATATGCCGGGCTTTACACATTTACAAAAGGCACAGCCGGTTACGGTTGCACATCACTTCGGCGCTTATTTTGAAATGTTTAAGCGTGACAGAAGCCGCCTGCATGACATTTACGAAAGAATGAACTACTGCCCGCTCGGCGCAGGCGCACTTGCCGGAACGACTTATCCGCTTGACCGTGAACTGACTGCCAGCCTGCTTGATTTTTACGGTCCAACTTTAAACAGTATGGATTCTGTTTCTGACCGTGACTATCTGATTGAATTTTTAAATGCACTTTCTACGATTATGATGCATTTAAGCCGTTTTTCAGAAGAAATCTGTATCTGGAATTCCAATGAATATAAATTCATTGAGTTAGATGACGCATACAGCACCGGAAGTTCTATCATGCCGCAGAAGAAAAACCCGGATATTGCAGAACTCGTCCGTGGAAAGACTGGACGTGTCTACGGCGCATTAATGAGCCTGCTGACAACCATGAAAGGTATTCCGCTTGCTTACAATAAGGATATGCAGGAAGATAAGGAACTCTCCTTTGATGCGATTGATACGGTAAAGGGCTGTGTCAGCCTGTTTAAAGGCATGATCGCCACAATGCGTTTTAATCCGAAGCGCATGGAAGACAGCGCAAAGCACGGTTTTACCAATGCAACAGATGCTGCTGACTACCTTGTAAAAAAAGGTGTTCCGTTCCGCGATGCCCACGGCATTGTCGGTCAGCTTGTATTAACCTGTATCGAAAAGGGAATCGCATTAGATGACCTTACATTAGACGAATACAAAGCAATCAGTCCTGTATTTGAAAATGACATTTATGAGGCAATTGATGTTCATACTTGTGTTGACAAGAGAAATACTATCGGTGCCCCAGGTCCAAAAGCAATGGAACAGGTCATCGCGATCAATAAAAAATGGATTAAAGAACACGAAGAGTAAACAGGGAGAATAACTATGAAACATTCAAAAAAGTCACATAAAGAGGGCCGAGGAAGTTTTTCCGGCCGTATCGGCTATGTGCTGGCCGTTGCCGGTTCTGCTGTAGGTCTTGGAAACATCTGGCGTTTTCCATACCTTGCTGCAAAATATGGAGGAGGAATCTTTCTTTTAGTTTATCTCCTTTTAACTGTATCTTTTGGATATGTTCTTATTATGTCCGAAACAGCTCTTGGGCGTATGACTAAAAAAAGTCCGGTAGGTGCATTTGCTTCTTTTGGTAATAGCTTTCCTTTTAAACTGGGAGGCTGGCTCAATGCGGTTATTCCTATCCTGATCGTTCCTTATTATTCAGTTATCGGCGGCTGGGTTATCAAATATCTGGTGGAATATGTACGTGGAAATGCTCATCAGGTAGCAGAGGATGGATATTTCTCTGCATTTATTTCCAATGGCGTGTCCACAGAGCTTTGCTTTATTGTGTTTGCACTGATCACACTGGTCATCATTTATGCGGGAGTCCGCAATGGAATTGAAAGGGTATCCAAATTTATGATGCCGATTCTTGTGGTATTGTCTGTGATCATTGCGGCATATTCTGTGACAAGACCGGGTGCTATTGAAGGTGTGAAATATTTCCTGGTGCCAAATGTGGATAATTTCTCCTGGATGACGGTGGTATCTGCCATGGGACAGATGTTTTATTCTCTGTCCATTGCCATGGGTATTTTGATCACTTTTGGCTCTTACATGAAAAAGGACATCTCTATTGAAGATTCCACACAGAACGTGGAAATCTTTGATACAGCCATTGCGATCATGGCAGGCTTGATGATCATTCCGGCGGTATTTGCATTTTCCGGCGGAGACCCGGATACACTGCAGGCAGGTCCGGCATTGATGTTCATTACAATCCCGAAAGTATTTGCAAATATGGGATTTGGAACAGTTGTAGGAATTTTATTCTTCCTGTTGGTATTATTTGCAGCAGTGACAAGTTCTATTGCACTGACAGAAAGTGCAGTTTCAACCTTTGAAGATGAGATTGGCTGGAGCCGAAGAAAATTCACAGCCGTAATCGGAATTATAATGATTGCCCTTGGAACATTATCCTGTCTTGGATATGGACCGCTGGCATTTGTAAAAATCATTGGAATGCAGTTCCTTGATTTCTTTGATTTCCTGACGAACTCTGTCATGATGCCGATTGCGGCAATTGCTACCTGTCTTTTTGTTTCAAGGGTTGTCGGGGTAAAGAGAATCGAAGAAGAAGTGACATACGGTGGCGGCACATTCAAAAGAAGAAAAGTCTTTCTGTTTATGATACAGTATCTGTGTCCGATTTTTGCTGGAATCATTTTATTAAGCTCTGTCGCAAATGCATTTGGATGGATTTCCATGTAAATGCATTTGCGATAGGAAGGAACTTATTTTTTCAACATTCCATAATGCTCTTCCATGTTTCCACCGAAGATGGCATTTTTATAGCCCAGTTTCTTAAAGGCTTTGACCGCTTTTTCCGGTCTGAAATTATAACTGCCGATGATATAGAGAGAAGTTTCCTTATCCGGGAATCTTCTTAAGATTCGGTCTTCCGTGATTTTATCCAATGGGATATTGACCGCACCGGCAACATGTCCGTGGTTAAATTCATCCTTTGTACGACAGTCGATCAACATGGCGTTCTCAGAAGTGTGAGCCTTGTTGATTGCTTCGTTCACTGTCAGTTTTTTCTTGAAAATACTCATTTTATCTCTCTCTTTCCAAAAAAATATAATGATACAATTTTACTACGGAAAATATTTTGCGTCAACGAAAAAGCAGATGTATTTTCTTTTTTTGTGTGATAAAATTATTGCATGTATGAGTGGGCATGAAATGTGTTTGATATAGAAGGGATAGCACAGATGATCAATATTGCAATCGTTGAAGATGAAGCTATGTACGCAAAACAGCTGCAGGAGTTTTTGCAGCAGTATCAGAAAGAGAATGGAGAAGTATTCAATATTACCGTTTATTCAGACGGTGACCAGATCGTACATAAGTACAAGTCACAGTTTGATATTATTCTGATGGATGTGGAAATGAAGTTCATGGATGGTATGTCTGCCGCGGAGGAAATCCGGAAAGCAGACACGGAGGTTGTCATCATTTTCATTACAAATATGGCGCAGTATGCGATCCGCGGCTATGCAGTGGATGCGCTTGACTATGTGCTGAAACCAGTGTCATACTTCGCATTTTCGCAGAGGTTAAACCGCGCGATCAGCCGTATGAAGAAACGTGAACAGAAAGTCATCACTGTGAATATCAAGGGCGGCGCTGTTCGGATTAATATTGCTAATATTTATTATATTGAAAGTCAGGGGCATAATCTGGTTTTACACACGATCCTGGGGGATTATGAATCGGCGGGAACGATGAAGGAAGTCGAGGAAAAATTGCAGGGGCTTAATTTCTGCCGTGGAAATAAAGGGTATCTGATCAATCTGCAGCATGTGGACGGTATTCAGGACGGGTGTGCGGTTGTAAAAGGAGAGCCGCTGTTACTTAGCCGCTCGCGCAAGAAAGAGTTTATGGAAGCACTGACGAATTACTGGGGAGAGGTTGTGAAATGATGGAACATTTAATGCCGGATATTCCGCGAATTTATACAGCAGCTGCGGAATGGATGGCGTGCATGCTTTTTATTGTATCGTTGAAAAAAAGATTTGAATGGTGGAAGAGCGGACTTATCATGGCAGGAATGCTAGTGCTGCAGTCTGTTTTTTTGGTGGCAACCGGAAATGTGCCGATCTATTTCTGGATTCCGTGTATGATCGCCGCAGTATCTCTGATGGTCGGGTTCATTTATTTCTGCTGTGACGTGAATTTTCAGGATGCCGGATATTTTGGCATGATCGCATTTGTTGTAGCGGAATTTATGGCATCTTTGGAATGGCAGATTGTATGTACTGTCTGGACAAATGAGCTGCCGGGCAAGGCGACAAAGAGTATCATGCTTGCGGCTGTTTATGGTGCAGTATTCTTTTTATTGTGGAAATTATTGCAGCAGCATCTTCCAAAAGATGGAAAGCTGAACATCAGCTTTAAAGAATATTTTTCCGCAGCAGTGATCGTCATTGCAGTATTTGCGGTCAGCAATCTGAGTTTTGTTTCCAATGCGGATACGTTCGCAAATGGATATGCGCTTGAAATCGGTCAGGTCCGCACGATCGTTGATCTCGGTGGAATTGCAGTTTTGTATGCGCATCTGATCCAGTGTGGCGAACTCCGTGTGCGCAGGGAGTTAGAAGCAGTGCAGAATGTTTTGCAGAATCAGTATGTGCAGTACAAGCAGTCGCGTGAGAGTATCGACCTCATCAATTATAAATATCACGACTTAAAACATCAGATTGCTGTACTTCGGAGCGAGACTGACCCGGAAAAAAGAAATGAATTTTTAAATCACATGGAAGATGAGATCAGGCAGTACGAAGCACAGAACAAGACCGGAAATAAAGTGCTTGATACAGTGCTGACAAGCAAGAGTTTATACTGCGCAAAGCATGGGATCACGTTTACCTGCGTGGCAGATGGAACGCTGCTTGATTTTATGGATATCATGGATATCTGCAGTATTTTCGGAAATGCGCTCGACAATGCGATCGAGTGTGAACTCAAGATTGCAGACAAGGAAAAGCGGCTGATCCATGTGACTGTGTCCCAGCAAAAGAATTTTTTAATCTTACGTTTTGAAAATTACTATGAAGGTAGTTTGAAAGTAAAAGAAGGACGTTTCCTGACAACCAAGAAGGAAAAAGAGTTTCACGGTTACGGAATCAAGAGTATCCGCTATACGGTAAATAAATACGACGGTGCAGTCAGTATTGACACAAAAGAAAACTGGTTTGATCTGAAGATTTTGATCCCGATGAAAAAAACTGCATCTGACGAAGTGCAGAACGGATAACTGTGTCAAATAGAATACGGACGGTTAAATATTCGCATCTTTTGATTTATAACGCTATGGTTTGTGCATTGTGCATGAAAACATAGCGTTATTTTTGTCTGAAACTCACAACGTGTAATACCGTTTATGCAAAAATAATGCAGATTATGCAATTTTTCCATAAGAAAAGTACTTTATGATAGATTATAACTACAAAGTCCGGAACGGACAAAATAAATCTTGGGAGGATTTAGAGATGATCGAGTTTATTATTTCAATTCTGGTTCCTATTTTAGGAGGCCTCGGTGTCAGTGAAGCAGACGTTACAACATATGTAACAAACTGCAGCGGATACATTTATGCAATCCTTATTTCTATTTTAGTATTGATTGTATTATTAGTAGCTGCACACTTTATTGCACCAAAAGGAAAAAGACATTTAGTTCGCTGGGGAGCTTCCTTAGCATGGGTACTCGCACTTGTGACCATGGTAAACATGGTTTGCTACGGACCGCTTTACACAAACCTTTCCGTTGTATTAAACGGTGGCGGAACAGTATCCGATGAAGCAAAAGCAGCAAGTAATGAAGTAATCAAAAAAGTCGGCGAAGAAGGTATGGTTCTTGTAAAGAATAATGGATTATTACCTCTTAGCAGTGATGTGGATTCCATGAACGTATTTGGATGGGCATCTACAAACCCTATCTATGGTGGTACAGGTTCAGGTTCTGCAGATACATCTTCTGTAGTAAGTATTTTACAGTCTTTATCAGATGCAGGATATAAGACAAATGAGTCCCTGACAAAAATGTACACAGATTACCGTGCAGACAGACCGGCTGCAACAATTTTAGGCGGAGACGGATCCTTTGATATCACATTGCCGGAACCTACAGCAGATTATTATACAGATGATGTCATGGGCGAAGCAGAAAGCTTTTCTGATGTAGCAATGGTAGTGATCAGCCGTGGCGGTGGTGAAGGATATGATCTTCCTACAGACATGAACTCTGTTATCCATGGCACTTACAATGTGGCAGATGAAGTTTCTGTAAATCCTGCAAACTATGCATATACAAATATTTCCTACACTAACAACGGTGATTATGATGATTTTGATGCAGGAGAATCTTATCTTGAACTCTCTAATACAGAGGAAGCAATGCTTGATAAGGTTTGCTCAGAATTCAGTAAAGTAATCGTTGTGATCAACGCAAACAACCCAATGGAACTTGACTGGGTAGACAATTATGATTCTATCGGAGCAGTAATCCTGGCACCTGGTACAGGTCAGACAGGTATGGCTGCACTCGGTGAGATCATCAACGGATCTGTGAATCCATCCGGAAAAACAGTTGATACTTATGTAAAAGATTTAACACAGACTCCATACTATAATAACATTGGAGCATTTGCATACAACAATGTAGATGATTTAAAAGAAGCAATCGCAGCTTCTGATACAGCATACGAAGGAACAGTTTCCTTTGTTGATTATGTAGAAGGTATCTATGTAGGATACAAATATTATGAGACAGCATCTGATGATGGTGTGATCAATTATGAGGATGTTGTAAAATATCCATTTGGTTACGGATTATCTTATACAACATTTGAACAGAAAATGAATGATTTCTCTGATAATGGAGACAATGTAACATTCAATGTAACAGTTACAAATACAGGCGATGTTGCAGGTAAGGATGTTGTAGAAGTATACTTCACACCACCTTATACAAACGGAGGAATCGAAAAAGCTTCCGTAAACTTAATTGATTATGCAAAAACAGGTGAGATCGCACCGGGTGAATCTGAAACAGTTGAGTTTACAATCAACAAAGAAGATATGGCATCTTATGATGCAAACGAGATCAAAGTAGCAGGCGGCGGATATATTCTTGAAGCCGGTGAATACACAGTATCTGTCAGATCTGATTCCCATACAGTATTAGATCAGGCAAACTTTACTGTAGATTCAGATATCAACTACAGCGAGAATGCACGTACAACAGATAATGTTGTTGCAACAAATCAGTTAAATGATTACACAGCAGGAAATGTTACCTATCTTTCCAGAGCAGACGGATTTGCAAACTATGCAGAAGCTACAGCCGCACCGGCTGAAGAAGCTTATGTAATGGATGATGCAACAAGAAAAGAAGTAGAAGCAAACTCTACAGCATACTATGACTCTACAGCGTATGACAATGCAGAAGATACAATGCCAACATTAGGATCTGATAATGGTCTTACATTAGCAGATTTAACAGGCAAGGCTTATGATGATCCAATGTGGGATCAGTTATTAGATCAGATGAGCTTTGAAGATATGTCATTACTTGTAAACCTTGGTGGATGGCAGACAGCTCAGATCGATTCTGTAGGAAAAGTTGCAACAAGTGACTGTGACGGACCTGCCGGAGTTAACAACTTCATTACAGGAACTTATGGAACACCATATCCGACAGAAGTATTAATGGCACAGACATGGAATACAGATTTATTATATGACCTTGGACTTGCAATGGGACAGGAGTATGCAGATGTAAATAACTATGGTGTATACGGCCCGGCAATGAACACACACCGTTCTGCATTTGCAGGAAGAAACTTCGAGTACTATTCAGAAGATGGTGTACTTGCAGGTAAACTTGCAGCCGCCCAGGTAAATGCGATGGCAACAAAAGGCACATACAATTACATCAAGCATTTTGCATTAAACGACCAGGAGACAAACAGATGTGCATTCTTACTTACATATTCTAATGAGCAGGCAATCCGTGAGATTTACTTAAAACCATTCGAATTATGTATCAAGAATTTTGACGGAACACAGATCGCAGTAATGTCTTCCTTCAACTGGATCGGAACTGTTCCGGCATGTGCAAATGAAGACACATTAACAACAATCCTTCGTAATGAGTGGGGATTCCAGGGAATGGTCATCACAGATTATGATGGTTCTTACGGATACATGATCACAGATCACTGCGTTCGTACAGGAAATGACCTGATGCTCGGATTTAGTTCTCAGGCATCTAACCAGCTGACAAATACAGAAAGTGCAACTCTTAATAACGCACTTCGCACATCATGCAAGAATATTATGTATACAATCGCAAACAGCGGTTATTATACAAATACTACTGATGATAGCGGAATGTCAAATATGACAAAACTCTTCGTGACAATTGATGTTGTAACAGTATTATTAGTAGTACTCTGCATGGCACTTGTGATCGTTCGCTATCGCAAAAAACATGCAAAAACAGCAGCAGAAGTTACACCGGAAGAGAAAAAAGAAGAATAGATTATCAGGCACCCTGTGTGCAAAGATAACAGAACTTAAAATATGACAGGAAAGTCCCTGCGTGTTCGATAAGGAGCATGTGGGGGCTTTTTTATGGAATGGAAAGGGCATGATTTGCAGGGTGTGCATTCCGTTGTCTGGCAGAGAGGATGAGTTCTTATCGGATGAAACAGTAAATGTTATCGCATAGGCACAGGAAATGT
>OLFY01003363.1_pt1 | contig 13245 bp, 16 predicted proteins | sample 1605611 | NCBI WGS metagenome assembly OLFY01 (sample SAMEA3888923, study PRJEB22519) | human gut metagenome | biome: human gut; feature: human-associated habitat; material: faeces | place: Denmark | collected 2011
CCGGTTCGATTTCGAGCAGGTCTGCCGGGAGGTGTGCGAGAAGCTGGTGTTCCGGCACCCGAACATCTTTGCCTCTTCGGCGGCTGAAAATGCCGGTATAAACAGCTGGGATGCGCTCAAAAATAAGGAAAAGGGCCGCACCACGCTGGCGGATGAGCTGAACACGGTTCCGGCCACCCTGCCCGCCCTGATGTATGCCCAGAAGATGCAGAAGCGTGCTGCCCGCAAGGGCGCGTTTGCGCAGACGGCAGAGGATGCCGCCGCTGCCCTGAAGGCTGCCGAGCGCGGCTGGGAGGAAGCGGTGCCGGAAAATGCCGCCGAGCGGGCCGGAGCACTGCTGTTTGCAGCGGCCAATGCCATGCGGCTGGCCGGTGTGGACGCGGAAGAGGCCCTGACCTTTGCATCCGGGCGGTTCCGTCAGGAGCTGCTGCAAAAGACCGAAGATTCAGACGGGCAGGAACGCCCTGCCACTGTCTGATAGAAAAAGCTGAGTAAAATTTTGTGGAGGTACCCCATTATGACCAAGACCGATCTGATCGCACAGGTTGCAGCAAACACCGAGATGAGCAAGAAGAGCGCCGAGCTGGCTGTCAACGCCGCTTTCGACGCACTGAGCAAGGCAATGGCTGAGGGTGAGAAGATCACCATCTCCGGCTTTGGCACTTTTGAGATCCGTGAGCGCGCAGAGCGCCAGGGCATCAACCCCCGCACCCGTGAGCCCATCACCATCGCTGCTTCCAAGAGCATTGTCTTTAAGCCGGGCAAGGCTCTGAAGGATACCCTGTAAGTTTGATCTTTGCCGCCGGGGCCGCAGTGGTTCCGGCGGTTTTTTTGTAAAACCTCTCAGTCAACGCTTCGCGTTGCCGGCTCCCCTGTCCGGAGGTGCGGCGGCGGACAAAGCGCAATGATGGAGAGGGCCTGCTTTTCTGGAGGATCATAACATGAGACTGGATAAATACTTGAAGGTTTCCCGCATTATCAAGCGCCGCACCGTGGCAAACGAAGCCTGCGACGCCGGTCGAGTCGTCGTCAACGGCAAGATTGCCCGCGCTTCCTACGATGTGAAGGTGAACGATGTTATCGAGCTCACGCTCGGCGCGCGCACCGTGAAGGCCCGCGTCGTTTCCGTGAATGAATATGCAAAAAAAGACGAAGCGGCTATGATGTACGAGATCATCGAAGAAAAGTAAGTTTTTTTGACTGTGCTTTTAACATGCTGAGCTGCTCTTGTGCATAAATATTCGCTGCTTGTTCGGTCTTTTTCCGAAAATCGCTGCATATAAATAGGCGATACAGCATAAAAGAGGATCGGTGATACAGTGGCACAGACGGCAAGCGCAAAAGCACATTCTTTGCACATTGAAAACCGCTCGCGTCTTACGGCAAGCGGCGTTACGCGCGTGGATTTTTTCAGCGAGACGCTCATCACGGTGCAGACGGCAGATGGAAGGTTGCACATTAAGGGCGAAGGGCTGTACATTGAAAACATGAGCGCCGAAACAGGCGAGTTGCTCGTAAAGGGCCGCGTGCTGGCGCTTTCGTACACAGACGGCGTGCGCCCGACGGGCGTTTTGAAAAGGCTTTTAAAATGAGCGGCATTCCGGCAGAAACGCTGTTGCTGTGCCTTGTGTGCGGCGTTCTTCTGGGGTTTGTGTTTGCCGTGCTGGAGTTTTTGCGCCTGCTGTTCTCTCTCGGCAAAATCGCGGCAGCGGTTACGGATGTGCTGTTTTGTCTTTTTGCCGCCGTCGTCACGTTTTTGCTGTCCCTTGCGGTCAGCGTCGGGCACGCGCGCTTTTTTCAGATCGCCTGCGAAGTCATCGGCTTTTTATGCGTGCAGGTCACGGTGACGCACGGCATTTGCCGCTTTTTGCCGTATGCAGAGCGCCGCTTGCACGGCTTTAGAAACCGAATTTTTGCAAAATACGCGCAAGGACGGCGGAAAAAGGTGGAAGCATTGCTAAAAAGCGGGAAAAAACACAAATCATTTCTGAACAAATCGAAAAAAAGCGAAAAAAGGACTTGAATAATGACGGCGCATCATTATATAATGGAACAAGAAAAGCAGCCGAACGCTCGGCATAAGGAAAGGGGAGGAATCCCATGGAAGAAGTCAAGATTAAACGCTATAAGGGCAGCCTCCTTTTAAAGGTCGCCGTGTTCTGTTTTGCGTGCTTCATGGTCACTATGCTCGTCGGGCAGCAGATCTCCATCAGCCAGAAAAAGGACGAACTGCAGCAGTTGAAAAACGAGCTTAAGGAACAGCAGGTCGTCAATGACGAGCTGCGCTATGACCTGAATGAAGAGAACGCAGACAACACAGACTATGCGGAGAAGGTGGCACGCCGCGAACTGGACTATGTAAAGCCCGGCGAGCGTGTGTTCTACAATGTAGGCGGCAACAACTAACAAATTTGAAATCCCGGAGGAAAATTAGAGGGTATGCAAGAAACAAAGCTTGAGGTCGGAGCAATTTTTGAGGGCAAGGTAACGGGCATCACAAAGTTCGGCGCATTCGTCGATCTCGGTAACGGCAAGACCGGTATGGTGCACATTTCAGAGGTTGCCCCGGTCTTCGTAAAGGAGATTCGCGATTTCGTCACGGAAGGCCAGACCGTGAAGGTCAAGATCATCGGCATCAATGAAGACGGCAAGATCAGCCTTTCCATGAAAAAGGCAGACGAAAACGCGCAGCAGCAGCGCCCCCCGCGCCGCCGCGATGAGAACGGCAGACCCCCGCGCCAGAACAACTATCACCGCCGCGAAGCTTCTGCCCCGGTGCAGAGCCCCGCAAGACCGGGCGATTATGAGTGGCGCGCGCGCGAAAACTCCGGCTCTTTTGAAGATATGATGTCCCGCTTTAAGCAGATGAGCGATGAGAAGATCTCGGACCTCAAGCGTGCGGAAAATAAGCGCGGCGGCGGTTATTCCCGCAAGGGCCCGCGCAACAACTAAAGTAAAGCAGAAACGGCGCTGTTCTTCGGAACGGCGCTTTTTGTTTTATGAGAAATTTAAATCGCAAACAAATTGTTTATAAATCTTGAAAATTTTATTTTTCTATTGCAATTTTTGTTCAAATGATTTATACTGTAGGTACAGAGAACGGCAGAAGCCGTAAGCTGAATAATGAAAGCCGAGTCTTTCAGAAAGGATGTGTTTTTTCCGTAGATGAAAAAAGCACATCCCTTTGTGCTTTTTGCGGAAAAAACCGGTAGACGTATGAACATCAAGATCGTTGGCAGAAAAGTGAACCTGAGAGAGAATTTTAAGGAACTGGTGCAGCGCAAGCTCTCTAAGTTTGACCGCATCTTTGATGAAGACGCGGATGCTACCGTAACCGTAACGCTGGAAAAGAATCGCCAGACCGTGGAGATTATGATTAAGCAGCGCGGCATGCTGTACCGTGCAGAAGCCACTGCGTCGGAAATGAACGAAGCGTTGGATGATGTTGTGGCGGCACTGGGCAACCAGATTCGTAGAAATAAAAAGCGCCTTGAGCGCGCACAGAAGATGCAGCCCGTGGAGCTGCCGGATACGTACTACGATATGCCGGATGAGGAAGACGAACCGGAAATCGCAAAGCGTAAGACGTTCTATGTGAAGGTCATGACGGTGGAAGAAGCCATTTTGCAGATGGAAATGCTGGGCCACACGTTCTTCATGTACCGTGACGGCGACACCGGCGAGATTGATGTGGTGTATAAGCGCCGCGACGGCAAGTACGGCGTGCTGGAGCCGGAAGGCTGATTGAAACTAAAATAGAAATTTAATTTGTCGATTATTGGCGGCGCCTCACTTGAGGCGTCGCTTTTTTTCATTTTTTAACGGAATTTGCGATATTTGTATATATACAATATCCCGAAAATGCTTGAGAAATCGGGTACAAAATGCTATAATGCCCGTGAAATTTGCAGACAGGCATTTAAAACGTTACGGTATATGAAAAATAAAGTGTTTCGGAGGTCTATATGGAGGAGACGCAAAAGGAAAAGCAAGCGGTGCCGGAGCCCATCGACATCATCACGCTTTTGCACGATGTGCTGCGCGGTGTGAAAAAGCTGTGGTGGGCGTGCCTTTTGCTCACGGTGCTGTGCGCCGCGGGCTCGTGGTACACGGCAAAGCGCGCGTATCGCCCGCTGTACCGCGCGGCGGCTTCGTTCACGGTCGCCACCGGCAGCGGGGAAAGCGGCGGGTTCAGCTACGGGTTTTATTACAATACCGCCACGGCTTCGCAACTCGCGCGCACGTTTCCGTACATACTCGAAAGCGAGCTCTTAACGGATGGCATCAAGCAGGCGCTCGGCACGGATTCTATTACAGCTTCGCTTTCGGCGAGCGCAGTGGAGGATTCCAACCTGTTCACGCTGACCGCGACGGGCGCGAATGCCGAAAGCACGTTGAATGTCCTGAACGCCGCTATTGATTGTTACCCGGAGGCCGCACGCTACGTGCTGGGCGACATTAAGCTCCATATGCTGAGCGCCCCAAGCCTGCCGACCGCGCCGTATAATATATTCGACGGCAAACGTGCGGCGTTGACGGGCGCGGCGTACGGCCTGCTTTTTGGCGCAGGACTGATCCTGCTGTACGGCTGCACACGGCGCACCGTGCGGCGCGAGGAGGAGATTGCATCTAAGCTGCATCTTTTGTGTCTCGGCACGCTGCCGAAGGTCGTTTTTAAAAAGCGAAGCAAGAGTAGGCGCGAAACGATCACCCTTACGAACCCGCATGTGCCGGAGCATTACCGCGAGGCTGCGCGCGGGCTTGCCATGCGCCTTGAACGTCGCATGGCGGCATCGGGCGACAAGGTGCTGCTGTTTTGCGGTACGTTGCCCGGGGAAGGCGTGCGCACCACGGCGATGACTGCCGCGCATGTGCTGGGCGAAATGGGCAAAAGCGTGGTACTGATCGATTTAGATTTAAAGCGCGGCATGGATAAACTTTTGCCGGGGCTGGAAGCGTGTCTTTTTGGGCACTGCCCGGCACAGGAGGTGCTGCATCGGCGCGGTGCAGAGCCGTATCGCTACGCCGCGTGCAGCCGCGGGCTTTCACCGCGCGAGGTGCTCGCTGTTGGCGAAAATCTGCGCGGCGCGATTGCTTCTCTGCGCGAAGACGCGGACTGCGTTTTGCTCATTGCCCCGGAAAGCGCGCGCTTTGCGGAAATTCTGCCCGCGGCGGAAAGCTGCGATGCGGCGGTGTACGTCATCGAGCAGGATCGCGCATCGCGGACGAAGATCAAAGCGGGCATCGAAAAGCTCCTAAGCTGCGATGTGACCGTTGCGGGCTGCGTGCTGAACGGCGTACAGGCGGGGCTTTCCGGCTACGGTTACGGCAAGTACGGTTATGGCTACGGATACGGAAAATACGGTCGCTACGGGCATTACGGCTACGGCCATTACAGCGCGCACCGCACACGGGAGGAGACGGTATGAGCTATATCGACCTGCACGCGCATGTGCTGCCCGGCGTGGATGACGGCGCGGAAACGCTTGAAGCGTCTCTTATGATGCTGCGTATGGCATCAGAGCATGGCACGAAAGCTTTAGCCGTCACGCCGCACGGGGCGTGGGTGACGAAGACGCGGTATTTGGGAAAATTTGAGCGTCTAAAAGCGGCGGCTGCGCGGGAAAGTCTGCCCGTAAAGCTCTTTTTCGGCATGGAAATGATGGCGGACGGCACGCTGTTTGACCGCCTGCAAAGCGGCGATGTGCAGCCGCTCGGCGAAAGTCGGTTCCTTTTGGTGGAGTTTGACCCGCTCGACTCGTCGGAATGGTGCGCGGCGGCGACTGAGCATATACGAAAATACGGGTATGTGCCGCTCATCGCACACCCGGAGCGGTACGTCATTTTGCAAAACGAACCTTGGCGCGCGGAGCTGTGGACAGAGCGGGGGGCCGTGCTGCAGGTGACGCGCAGCGGTATTTTCGGCGCTTTCGGGCGCAGGGCGGCAGAGACCGCGCGGGTGCTGCTGGAGCGCGATCTGGCTTTTTGCGTGGCGAGCGACGGGCACGGGACCGTGTACCGCAGACCGATTTTGGAGGACGTGAACGCGTGGCTTGCGGAGCACTTCGGTGCTGCGTATGCCGAGCGGATGCTGCATGAAAACCCACGCAGAATTCTGAGCGGCGAAGCCGGAAAGGAGAGAATCGCATGAGGGTATTTCAAATGGTAATGGCAGTGCTGTTCTGCGCCGCACTGACGTTTTACCTGTGGGTTGCCGTGCCGCGCGTACAGGCGCAGGATACATCCATGCCCGTTTTGACGGACGAAACGGACGGCGAACTTGCGCTCAGCGTTACCGCGCCGGAAAGCGCGTATTGCGCGGGGCTGCATGCCGAAGACGCGCATGACGGAGACCTGACGGATGAGATCTGCATTGCGGGTATGTCCGCGTTGTTGGACGGCGACCGTCGGCGCATAAAATACGTGGTGTTCGATGCGGACTGCCACGCGGCGACGCTCACGCGCACGGTGCGGTATACGGATTACAACCCGCCGCGCTTTGCGCTGAATGTACCATCGACCTACCGCACGGGCGAGATGCCCGCACTTTTGGCGCAGATCACAGCGGAGGACGTAATGGACGGCGACGTTTCCGACCGTATTCGACTGTTCACCGAAGATATTACTTTTGTGGAAAACGACATGTACACGCTGCCGGTATCCGTGACGAATTCCTACGGCGGACAGAGCGAGATGCAGCTTTATATGCAGCTGAGCGACAGCAGTCTTGAAATTCGCCTGAAGCAGGGAATCGTGTATGTGAAGGCAGGCGAAAAGTTTGAGCCGAAGGCCTATTTGGAGGGTGTGTTTGACCATGCAGGCACGGCGGTAAAGGTGAAAAAGCAGACAGTGACGCAAATAGATACCGCAAAGCCCGGCTGTTACCCGGTGCAGTATGCGGCAGAGACGGAAACAGAGACCGTGCGCGCCTGCCTGACGGTGATCGTGGAGGAGGGGAAAACGTGAAGGACGAACGCTTTTTTTGGGGTGACCTGCACCCCGTGTGCGTGCTGCGCGGGCTGCTCTATAACCTGTGGGTGCTGATTTTGGCGGTGCTCACGGCATGGCTGTGCGTGGAGGGATATCATCTTTTTACGTATCACCCTGTGTATACCGCTTCGGCAACCGTGGCGGTAAATGTAAAGGGCGGCACGAGCGCGTATACCTCTTTAGATCTCACGGCCCGCATGGCGCAGGTGTTTGCGAGTGTGTTTCAAAGCGATACGTTCCGCGAGGCTGCGCAGTGCGACGTTGTGGCTTCCGTTTTGCCGGAGACGAACCTCATCAATGTGCAGGTGACGGCGGAGAACCCGCGCGAATCGTTTTTATCGCTGAAAAATGTGCTGGAAAACCACGCAGACCTGACGGACAAGCTGTTCTCAAACGCCGAGCTGCGCGTCATCCGCGACCCCCAGGTGCCGCTTGCCCCTTCAAACCCGGTGGACTTAAAGCCGTACCGCATGCGGGCCTGTGTGGGTGCGATGCTGGCTGCATCGCTGATTGTATCGGTTTTGTTTCTGCGGCGCGATACGGTGCAAACTCCGCAGGCCGCGCGGCATAAGCTGGATGGGCGCGTGCTGGGCACCATCGGGCACGAGCGCAAGGAAAAGCGGCTGTTCGTAAAAAAGAGCCGCGGTGCGGGACGCAAGGCTGCGGCGCTGCTGACAGACCCTTTTGTGCGGTACACCTACACGGAAGCGTATCAGGATCTCTGCGCGGCGTTGGAGCACCGCATGCGGCGGGACGGCAAAAAAGTGCTGCTGCTCACGGGCGCGGGAGAAAACGAAGGAAAATCAAGCGTAGCGGTGAATTTGGCGCTGGCGCTTTCCATGCGCGGGCGGCATGTGCTGCTGTTGGATCTCGATTTAAGAAAACCGGCATTGCACAAAATTTTCGGCCTGCGGGCGGCGGCTAAAAACGGGATCGGGCAGTATTTGCAGGCAGAGAAAGACGCGGAGCCGCCGCTTATTTTTTCGGAAAAATACGGCATTTCTCTCGGCCTTACCGCGCCCGCCGCGCACCCGGAGCGCCTTTTGCACAGCGAAAAGCTGAAAAAGCTGCTTTTGGCGGCGCGGGCGGACGAACGCTTTGACTATGTTTTGCTCGATTCCCCACCGATGCTGCTTTCCGCCGATGCCGAGGCGCTCAGTGCGCTTTCGGATCTTTCGGTGCTCGTTGTACGGCAGGACTACACGCCGGCCGGTATAGTAAACGACTGCGCCGACGCGCTCACGCAGAGCGGGACGGATTTTGCCGGATTTATCCTGAATAATTTTTACGCGGCTGTGCACCCGCAGCAGCTTTTTGCTGTGCGGACGGCTTCGTCAAAATAGTGTTTTGTAGCTAAAAATGCAGATGTTTTGTCGGCGTTTTACTGATTTTGACGGCTTTTTGTTCAAATCCGTTGACGCACAACGGGTAAAAGCGATATAATAACTCGGATAAGGCACTGCCGCGGAATGCGCGACGTGCTGAGTTTCCCTGAAACGTCAAAATCAAAGGAGTACATGATATGAGCAAATGGAAGGAACGGATTCCGGGTATGGTGATCTCTGTCCTTTTGGTGGCAGTGTTTGCCGTGTTTATGGTGATCCTTCTGCAAAGCAAGATGGTGCCGACGAAGCTGCTGATCCTTGGCGGTATTGCACTTGTCCTTTTGGTGGCTTCTGCTGTTTTGTTGGTACGCAGCATCCGAAATAAAGGGCAGTTCATCTGCGGCGCGTCGCTTTCTCTGGTACTGGCGCTGGTGCTTGGTCTTGCGAGCAACTACATTTCGGTCGCGACCGGCACGCTGACGGAGATTGGCACGGTGCGCACGGAATATACGCCCGTAGCGGTCTATGTGCGCACGGATGACCCGGCTTCCGCGTTGGAAGACACGAAGGGCTATACGTTCGGCATTTTGGAATCGCTTGACCGCGAAAGCACCGATTCCGCCGTCAGCCAGATCACAGAGCGCTTTGGCAGTGCAGTGACAACGAAGACGTATGCCGGCATCACACAGCTCATCGACGGCCTGCTCAACAAAGAATGCGATGCGATCATCCTAAATACTGCATACCTCGACGTTGTGACGGAGCTCGATAAATACGCCGATGTGGAAAGCAAAATTCGCGAGCTTGAAGTGCTGCACGTGGAAACGGCGGTACAGAGCGAAGCGGAAAAGGCGCAGAGCACCGGCAACAGCGATGCGGAAAATCGTATTTACACCCTGTATATCAGCGGCAGCGATACGCGCCAGGGCCTTAACACGGTCGGCCGCAGCGATGTAAACATTTTGGCGACAATCAATACGGAAACGCGCCAGATTCTGCTTGTGACGACCCCACGCGACTACTATGTGCCGCTGCCCGTTTCGGGCGGCATCCCGGATAAGCTGACACATGCGGGTATTTACGGCGTGAACGTTTCCATAGGCACGCTCGAAATGCTGTATGATACGGATATCGATTACTACTTCCGCCTCAATTTCTCCGGCTTTACCGGCATTGTGGATGCGCTCGGCGGCATTACGGTCGATAACGATGTTGCGTTTACAAGGGACAATTATACGTACCCGGTGGGCAAGGTGCAGATGGACGGCAAAATGGCGCTGACCTTTGCCCGCGAGCGCTATTCGTTTGTGGATGGCGATATTCAGCGCGGTAAAAACCAGCTGAAGGTCATTTCCGCCATCATCGATAAGGCACTTTCCCCGGATATTCTGGTGCGCTACAACTCCATTATGGACAGCATCAAGGACTGCTTCGAGATGGATGTGCCGTATGACGACATTGCGGCGCTCGTGCGCCGTCAGCTTTCCGATAACGGCTCTTGGAATGTTGTCCAATACAGCGTGACCGGCACGGGCGATTCGCAGATCCCGTATTCCATGAGTGATTACGCCTACGTCATGCGCCCGGATTATAACACCGTAAATAAGGCAAAAGAGCTGATGCAGGCTGTTAAGGACGGAAAAACGCTCTCAAAGTCCGATACGAACATTACGGATGCGGACCGCACAAGATATGCTTCTATGCCGGGTGACCCCGCAGCCTCGTACACGAGCAGCGGAAGCGGTACCCAGAGCAGCTCCAGCAACAACTACAGCTACTCCGACAGCAACGATTACAGCTATTCGGGCGGCTCCGACAATTCCGGCTACGAAGAGCCTTCTGTGCCCTCCGAACCCTCCGGCAGCGAAACGCCGTCTGAACCTGCGGGCGGTGACGAGACACCGTCTGGGCCTTCCGGCGGCGAAGAGATTCCCTCCGAACCCTCCGGCGGCGACGAGACACCCGCAGAGCCAGATCCCGGCACAAACGGCGGCGAAACAATCGCAGAGCCTGCGGCTTAAATGAAATTTCATACCATGTAAACTTTTTCCCCCGAAGCCCTTGCGGTTTTCGGGGGAATTCTTTATAATTATTATGAGGTGTTTTGGCTATTCAGTATGCGACAAGGAGAAACTATGCACCGAAGAAGAAAATTGCCCGAAAACGGCGTCGTCATTGTGCTTGGCGCACGGGTGGTGGGGGCATCGAAAACCTGCCCCGCGCACCTCAGTCACGCGTTTCAATATCGTGTGGATACTGCAGCATCGTATCTAAAAGCCCATCCGAAAGCCGTTTGTATCACGACCGGCGGGCAGGGCAAGGACGAGCCGCAAAGCGAGAGCGAAGCCGCAAAGGAAGCGCTGATGAAGTTCGGGGTTGCGCCGAAGCGCATCTTTGCGGAAGTAAACTCCGAAACGACGCTTGAAAACCTGCGTTTTGCGAGAGATATTCTGCGCGAAAATGGCTTTTCCGATACCGTTTTGCTTGCAACGCAAAGTTACCACCAGTGGCGCGCCTGCCGCATGGCAAAAATGTTGGGACTTACGCCGTATCCGCTGCATGCGAAGACCAATTTGAAAAGTCTGCCGAAAAACCTGTGCCGAGAATTTCTGGCTATCCTGAAATTCCTGCTGTTTACCCGAAAGGAATGAGACGAATGGAACAAGAGCAAAAGCGCTTGCTGATCCGCGGTGCGCGCATTTTGAACCCCGCGCGCGGCGAGGATTATATCGGCAATATTTTGATCTCCGGGGACCGCATCAGCGCGGTTTCCGAAAACCTGTACGATGCGGATGCCGAAGTCATTGAAGCAAAAGGTTTAACGGCGGTGCCGGGCTTTGTGGATATGCATGTGCATTCGGTTCACTGGGAGATGCCATGTATGAACTGACTGTTTTTATCAGACAGAAAGTATTTCATAAAAAGGGAAGACATGGATATCCGGAAAAAGCAGTCAGAATCCTTCAGAAGGTGAAGTATATACTTCTGGCATTTCTTCTGCTTTCCATCCTGACCGGATGGTATGCATCCCTTCAGGGAATGAGTCCGTGGGATGTATTTTCCATGCTCCATGCAGGCAACTTTAAGCTTGGCGGATATCTGGTGGGACTCGTTCTTCTGGTTCTGATCCTTGTGGGAATGTGTTTTGAAGAACGGTTTTTCTGCAGAAATTTCTGTCCGATGGGAGCTGTGTTTTCCCTGCTTCCGGTCCTTCCGTTTTTCGCACTTCACAGAGACCGGGAAAACTGCATCAAAGGATGTAAGGCATGTACAAAGAAATGTCCTTCTAACATTGGACTTCCGGAAGATGGATCTCCGAAGGTAGAAGGGGACTGTTTCCAGTGTCAGAAATGTATCGATACCTGTCCGAAAGGAAATATTCATACCGGAGTAAAAGGACTTCGTGGAAATGAATTCTGGTTTACGATTTTGCGGGCAGTAATCTTACTGATTCTTCTACTCTGGCTGGGTGTATAGAAGATGAAGAAGAAAGATCTGATACTTGGAGCAGGAATTATTGTGATTGCGTTTGCGATGCTGCTTGTGATGCAGCTGACGAGAGGGGAAGAAGGAAATCAGATCCGGGTTATGCTGGATGGGAAAATCTATGGAACGTATTCCTTGTCGAAGGATCAGACCATCGAAGTAAAGGATGGCGATTTTTATAACCGGATCCGGATCGAAGACGGAAAGGCGTATATGGAAGAGGCAAACTGCCCGGATGGATACTGTGAAGAGCAGGGAAAGATCAGCGGGCATACACAGACGATCGTCTGTCTGCCACATAAGCTCGTAGTAGAGGTTCTGGAAAATGAGAATGACCAGAGCTTTGGAACTTCAGATCCGGAAGATGCAGCTCCGGATACGATCGCAAAATGATAAAGGAAAAACAGATGAATAAAAACAAAAAACTTGCCAATATGGCAATGCTGGTTGCGCTGGCGATGATATTCAGTTATGTGGAAAGCTTAATACCGATCAATTTCGGGATACCGGGAATGAAGCTCGGAGTTGCCAATCTGGTGACAGTGACTGGGATGTACTTTCTGGAATTTCCGGAAGTATTTCTGGTGGTAGTTATGCGAATCCTGCTGACCGGCTTTTTATTTGGAAATGGAATGTCGATCGTTTACAGCCTGGCAGGAGGAATCTTAAGCTTTCTGGTCATGGCGCTGATGAAGAGGCTGAAAGGATTTTCCGTAGCCGGAGTCAGTATCGCCGGAGGCGTGTCACACAATATCGGTCAGATCATTGTGGCATCAGTTGTGATAGAGAATCTGAAACTGATTTATTATCTTCCGGCACTTCTGATCGCTGGTACAGTGACCGGATTTGTGATGGGAATGATAAGTAAAAAGTTGCTTCCGATCGTAAAAAGAGAATCGGAGAGAGAGGCGCAGATAGGTTAATTTTTTTTAATTATGGGTTAGCAGAAACTAACTTAATAATAAATTTTATCAACAACAAGGAGGTAATTATGGGAAAGGGAACAATTAAGACAAAAGCTATGACGATGGCTGTGGCGATGTCAATGGTAGCTGGACTTTGTCCGTCGACGGTGTTTGCGGCAAACAGTGAGGTTGTAGCGAAGGTTCAGGATGGAACATATACAGGACCGCTGGCCGGTGTTCCGATTGCGGTGAAGGATAATATCTGTATAAAAGGTAAAAAAACGACCTGTGCATCAAAGATACTTGAGAATTTTGTGCCGCAGTATAATGCAGAAGTAATTGATCGTCTGGAAAAAGCAGGGATGATCATTATCGGAAAGACAAACATGGATGAATTCGCGATGGGAAGTACCACAGAGACTTCTGCCTATGGAGTTACAAGAAATCCATGGAATCTGGAACATGTGCCGGGAGGTTCATCCGGCGGTTCCTGTGCTGCTGTAGCGGCTGGAGAAACGTTTATGGCACTTGGGTCTGAT
>OLFY01003372.1_pt1 | contig 13204 bp, 9 predicted proteins | sample 1605611 | NCBI WGS metagenome assembly OLFY01 (sample SAMEA3888923, study PRJEB22519) | human gut metagenome | biome: human gut; feature: human-associated habitat; material: faeces | place: Denmark | collected 2011
CCCTGCACTTGCAAACATGGAGCTGACCATGTATTGCCAACCCGAGCACCCTCCTGCTTGGCACCATGGCCTCTGCTGACTTCTCACGGCAAGCTTTACTCCATCGCCCTGTTGGGGCGATGTCCGTGAGGCCTCCTCGGGCAAGGACACGCTCACTCCCCTCATGCAGCTGCCTCATTGCGCATCGCGACGCACACACTGCGAAGGGGCTTCGCCGTTGCCGGCGAAGCCCCTTTCGTCATGAGCAGCTCACGAGTCGGACGGATCCGAGCACCTCAGCGTCACTGAGCGGCCTTCTCCACGTCGAACGTGAACCTGCCGTCCTTCGCGCCCACGCGGATCGTGTCGCCGGGACCTGCGGAACCCTCGAGCATGACCATCGCAAGACGATTCTCGATGTGGTCCTGGATCGCGCGCTTGAGCGGACGTGCGCCGTAATGCGGATCGAAGCCCACTTCGGCGAGTTCCGCCATGGCCTCGTCGGTCACCTCGAGCGTCACGTCCTGGGCGGCCACGCGGGCCTGCAGGCTCTTGAGCTGGATCGCGGCGATGCGACGGATGGCCTCGCTGCCGAGCGAGTTGAAGATCACGATCTCGTCGATGCGGTTGATGAACTCCGGACGGAAGTGCTCGCGCACCTCGGTCATCACGGCATTCTTCACGCTCTCCCTCGACTCGCCGATCATCTCCTGAATCTCGGAGGAGCCCAGATTCGAGGTCATGACGATCACGGTGTTCTTGAAGTCCACCGTGCGGCCCTGGCCGTCGGTCATGCGGCCGTCGTCAAGCACCTGCAGCAGGACGTTGAAGACATCGGGATGAGCCTTCTCGACTTCGTCAAGAAGAATCACGCTGTAGGGATGACGGCGGACGGCCTCCGTCAGGTAGCCGCCTTCCTCGTAACCCACGTATCCCGGAGGCGCGCCGATCAGGCGGGCGACGCTGTGCTTTTCCATGAACTCGCTCATGTCGATGCGCACGAGCGCATCCTCCGTGTCGAAGAGGAACTGCGCGAGCGCCTTCGTGAGCTCGGTCTTGCCGACGCCCGTCGGGCCGAGGAAGAGGAAGCTGCCGTAAGGACGGTTCGGATCCGAAAGCCCTGCACGGCTTCTCAGAATCGTCTCGGCCACGCGCTTGACGGCTTCGTCCTGCCCCACGACGCGCTCCTCGAGCGCATCCTTCATGTGCAGGAGCTTCTGGCGCTCGCCCTCCATCATCTTCGCGACGGGAATGCCCGTTGCGCGACTGACGACTTCGGCGATTTCCTCGGCACCCACGGTGGTTCTGAGAAGCTTCGGCTTGGGCGCATCGCCCGCTTCGGCCTTCTCGGCCTTCTTCAGGCGTTCCTCAAGCTTGGGCAGAACGGCGTACTGAAGCTCGGCGAGCTTTTCGTACTGGGCCGTGCGGCGGTACTCCTCCATCTGGTGACGCGTGCGGTCGATCTCGTCGCGGACGCTCTTGGCGCCGAGCGCCTCGCTCTTCTCCTTCTTCCAGACCTCCTCAAGGTCGGCATACTCGCGGGAGAGCTTGTCGATCTCGTCCTCAATCGCCTGCAGACGCTTCTTCGAGGCGTCGTCGGTCTCCTTCTTCATGGCCTCGCGCTCGATCTTGAGCTGGATCAGGCGGCGGTCAAGCTTGTCGAGAGCCTCGGGCTTGGAATCGATCTCCATCTTCACGCGGGCCGCGGCCTCGTCGATCAGATCGATGGCCTTGTCGGGCAGGAAGCGGTCGGTGATGTAGCGGTGCGAAAGTTCGGCCGCGGCCACGATGGCTGGGTCGGTGATCTCGACGCCATGATGCGCCTCATAGCGTTCCTGCAGGCCGCGCAGAATGGCGATCGTGTCCTCGACGCTCGGTTCGTCGACCAACACCTTCTGGAAGCGGCGCTCGAGGGCGGCATCCTTCTCGACGTACTTGCGGTACTCGTCAAGAGTGGTCGCGCCGATCACGTGCAGCTCGCCGCGCGAGAGCGCGGGCTTGAGCATGTTGCCCGCATCCATCGAGCCTTCCGTCTTGCCGGCGCCCACCACGGTGTGCAGCTCGTCGATGAAGAGGATGATCCTGCCGGACTCGGCCGTCACTTCCTTCAGAAGCTTCTTGAGACGCTCCTCGAACTCGCCGCGGTACTTCGCACCCGCAATCAGGCCCGCCATGTCGAGCGAGAGAATGCGCTTGCCGCGAAGGCTGTCGGGCACCTCGTTGTTGACGATGCGCTGCGCCAGACCCTCGACCACGGCCGTCTTGCCCACGCCGGGCTCGCCGATCAGGACGGGGTTGTTCTTGCTCCTGCGCTGCAGGATCTGCATCGTGCGGCGGATCTCGTCGTCACGACCGATCACGGGATCAAGCTTGCCCTGACGGGCGCGCTCGGTCAGGTCGACCGTGTATTTCTTGAGCGCCTCGCGCTGGCTTTCCGCATCGGGGTTGTCGGCCTTGTCGCCGCCGCGGACGGTTTCGACCGCCGCTTCAATGGCAGCGCGAGTCAGCCCTGCATTCTTCGCAAGACGGCCCGCCTCGCTCCTGTCCTCCGTGAGGGCGAGAAGCAGCATTTCCGTCGAGATGAACTCGTCGCCGCGCTTCATCGCCTCCTTCTCCGTGAGGTTGAGGAGGTTCATGAGGTCGCGCGAGATCTGCACGTCGCCGCCCGTGCCCGAAACCTTCGGCAGGCGCTCGACGGCCGCGTTCACTTCGCGCGTCAGGCTCTGGACGTTCACGCCCGCACGTTCAAGAAGGCTCCTGCTCGAACCTTCACCGTCGGCGAGCATAGCCGCCAGAATGTGCACAGGCTCGATGACCTGGTTGTCATGAGCAAGCGCGAGCGACTGGGCCTCGCCCAACGCTTCCTGGAATTTAGTCGTTAACTTGTCTTGACGCATGTTCTTGTTCCTTCGAAAACCCCTGCATGGGACCGCATTGACTCTGCCTGCGATCACGGGATTCTCATCTGATGTCCCTACCTATATGGGGATAGAGCAGGACATTTCAAGATGCCTGGACATTGAAGTTGCTACAGAGTTTGTCCGGCGTCAAGACTCTCGGAGAGCCGAAATGAAACGACCCCGTCTGGTGCAAGACCGGCGGGGCCGTGAGCGTTCAGGCTGCCTTCCCGTGCTCAGAGCGAGCGGACGGCCGTCCAGCCCGCCCAAGTGCCCGTCAGGCTCAGCAGCAAATGCGAGGCCATGTGCACGCCGGCCCTGATGAAGGCGCCCGACGTGATGAGCGAGAAGGCTTCAGCCGAAAAGGTCGAGAAGGTCGTCAGACCTCCGAGAAAGCCCGTGATGACGAAAAGCCGTACGGCGGGCGGCAGCTCGGGATTCGCGCTCGTCCAGGCGAGTGCGGCGCCGATCAGAAGGCCGCCCGCGGCATTGGAGGCGAGCGTTCCCCAGGGCATCCATCCTGAGAGCGGATTGAGGAAATAGGAGAGCATCCATCGGCAGACGGCGCCGAGTCCGGCGCCCGTACCGACGGCGAGGATCACGAGCCAGAGCGGCCCGTCCCTGGTCATCGTGCGGCCTCACCCCAGCGACGCCTGGCCTCTTCGTCGCTCTCGCGCGCGTCGACCCAGCGCTCGCCCTCGGGCGTCCTCTCCTTCTTCCAGAAGGGGGCCTCGGTCTTGAGCCAGTCCATGATGAATTCGCAGGCCTCGAAGGCCTCGCGGCGGTGCGCGCTCGTGACGACGACGAGCACGATGTGCTCGCCCACGGCCATCTCGCCCACGCGGTGGATGACCGTCACGCCGCAGACGTCCCAGCGTGCCCTTGCGCGCTCGACGATGCCCGCGAGCGCCCTTTCGGTCATCGCGGGATAGTGCTCGAGCGTGAGATGCGTGACGTCGTTGCCGTCATTGCGGTTTCTCACCACGCCCACGAAGCTCGCCACGCCGCCCGCTTCGGGAGAGGACTCGATGAGCCTCTCGATCTCCTCGCCGGGATTGAAGTCCGCCTCGCTCACGCGAATGGTCGTCAGGGACATGATCAGCCTCCGGTCACCGGCGGAAAGAAGGCGACCTCGTCGCCCGCCTTCACGGCGTCGTCGGGCTCGGCCATCTCCTGATTGACGGCCGCGCGCACGCGGCGCGCATTGCCGAGCGCAGTCGCATACGGCTCGCCGCAGCCGCGAAGCCACTCGCGAAGCCCTGCGACCGTCGTCACGTCCTCAGGCACCTCAAGCTCCTCCTGCGCACGACCGAGGGCGTCGCGCAGAAGCGCAAAGTAAAGGATGCGGATCTTCATTTTGTTATGTCCTCTCTTTCTTGTGTTTCAGGTTTGCGCATTTCGAGCCACTCTCAGGCGAAGAACTGGCAGAACGGGTAGTAGCTGACCATGTCGCCCTTGCGGACGGTGCCGCCCACGGGAATGTCGACGAGACCGTCGGCCCAGGCGCAGGAGGAAAGCACCTGCGAATTCTGCGTGTGATAGAGGTCGAGCCCGCCCTCGTCGTTGCGGCGCACGCGCACAAACTCCTGACGGTCGCCCGGCTTGAGCCAGTCGAAGTCGGCTCTCACGGCCATGGGCTTTACGTCGATGTCGGTGAGCCCCATCGTCCTCAGGAGATAGGGTCTGGCCATCATCAGGAAGACCACGAAGCCCGCAACGGGATTGCCCGGACAGCCTATGAAGGGCACGCCGCGCACCTCGCCGAACGCGAGGGGCTTGCCGGGCTTGAGACGGACGCGCCAGACGTTGAGCGAACCGACTGCTTCGACCGCCGGCTTGATGTGGTCCTCTTCGCCCACGCTCATGCCGCCCGTCGTCAGGATGACGTCGGCCGAGGCGGCCGCGCTCTCGAAAGCCTCGATCGTGGCCTCAAGCGTGTCGGGCACGCTGCCCAGGTCGAGCGCCTCGCAGCCGAGCTCCTGAAGGAGGCTGCGGATCATGAAGCGGTTCGAGTTGTAGATGCCACCCGGCGGCAGGGGTTCGCCCGGTTGCACGAGCTCGTCGCCCGAAAAGAAGATGCCGACTCGAAGACGGCGGTAAACCTTGACGTAGGCGCGGCCGATGGACGCGACCATGCCGATCGCGGCGGGCGTCAGGCGGGCGCCCTTCTTGAGCACGACGCCGCCCTGAGGCACGTCGGAGCCGCGGCGGCGGACCCATGCGCCCTCGCGCACGGGGGACTTGAAGCAGACGCCCTCGGGCGTCACCTCGACGTTTTCCTGGGGCACGACCGTGTCGGCACCCTCGGGCATCGGCGCGCCCGTGAAGATGCGCGCGACGCTGCCCGGCGCAAGCCTTGAGCCAACCTGACCGGCGGGAATGCGGTCGGAAACGGGCAGCACGACGGGATGATCTTTGGACGCCTCAGCCAGCTCGGCCGCTCTGACCGCGTAGCCGTCCATCTGGGAGTTGTCCCATCCGGGAACGGCGATAGGGCTCACGATGTCTTCGGCGAGCACGCGGTGGGTTGAATAGAGGAGCGGAACGGTTTCCATTCCCTCGACGGGCACCGCCTTCTCCATGAGGCGGCGCAGGGCTTCGGCGTAGGTGATCATAGGCTTACAACAAAATCTGCAACGGCTGCAGGGTCGTTGATGTCGAGCCGCGGCACCCTTTCGTCCGGCTCCTCGAAGTCGGAGGCGACGGCCACCACGTCGTCATGCATGAGCGAGAGTCTCGGATTGGCCTCGCACGCCCTGCGTCGGACTTCAATTTTAGGGAATGCGCCCTCGTTTTTAAACCCCTCCACAAGGATGACGTCGACATCCGAAAATCTGGCAAGCAGCTCTTCAACCGACGGCTGTTCAGGCGTTTCAACGAGCATGGCCCATCTTCGGTCGCTGCGCACGATCACCTGCGAGGCACCCGCCTCCCTGTAGCGCCAGCTGTCCTTGCCGGGCTTGTCCATGTCGAACCCGTGGTGCGCGTCCTTAAGCGCCGCGACCCGGAAACCGCGGCGGGTGAGTTCCGCCGCAACCCGGGTCGCAAGGGTCGTCTTGCCGCTTTCGGAAAAGCCGACGAACCCGACCGTTTTAGGCATCAGGGCGCTCCGTCAGCCTCTCGATCTCCTCTCGGACCGCCGCTTCACACGCAGGCGTCTGGACCTTGCGCAGCGGACGGCTGAAGAGGTCGGCCATGTCCTCGGGCGGCTCGACGGCAACGCCCGTGGCCTGCCTGACCATCCTCGGGAACTTGACGGCCTGAACCGTCTCGACGCAGAGCGTCTTGACGCCGACGGGATGGAGGTAGATGCCCGAGAAGAGCGCGTCGGCCGTGTGCGGGTCGACGTACGTGTCGTACTCGAGGTGCATCTGCTCGATGATCTCGAGGCGATTCGGATGGTTCGAGGAACCCGACACGACGCCCGACAGGCGGACCTTGCGGAATTCCTCCGCCGTGAGCGTGAATTCGCCCTTCGTCTTCAGATCCTCGGCAAGCTCCCTGACACGGGTGCCGTCGCGGCCGAGCACGTCGAAGAGGAAGCGCTCGAAGCTCGCGGCGCGCGAGATGTCAGTGGAGGGCGAGGACGTTGCGATCGTCTCGCTCGAGGGCTTCGGCGCATAGCGACCCGTGCGAAGGAACTCGTCCATCGCGTCGTTTTCGTTCGTGCAGACGATGAGGCGCATGATCGGAAGCCCCATCTTCTTGGCGACCCAGCACGCGTACGCATTGCCGAAGTTGCCGCCCGGCACCGCGAAGACGACCTCCTCGCCCACGCGTTCGACGGCCCTCAGATAGCCGTAGAAGTAGTAGACGATCTGCGGCACGATGCGGGCCCAGAGGACGGAGTTGATCGCGCCGAGGCCGTGGGCCTTCGCGTACTCGCGATCCTCGAGGATCGTGCGCACGATGTCCTGGCATTCGTCGAACGTGCCGTTGACCTCGATGTTGACGACGTTCGGATCTTGATTGGAATAAAGCTGCGCCGCCTGGAACTGGCTCATGCGGTCCTTCGGGGAAAGCATGACGACCTTGATGTTCTTGTGCCCGCCGAACGCGGCCTCGGCCGCAGCCCCCATGTCGCCCGTCGTGGCGCCGAGCAGCGTGCGCGGGCGCCCCTGGGCGAACGACGTGTCGAAGAGCCTCGACATGAACTGCAGGGCAATGTCGTCGAAGGCAAGCGTCGGACCGTTCGAAAGCTCGAGCAGGCCGACCTGGTCGTGGAGCCACTTCACGGGCGTGATCTCCTCGGCCGTGAACATACCGCGGGTGTGGCCGAAGTTGCCGGCCTGATAGGCTTCGGAGCAGATCTGCCAGAGATCCTCCTTCGGGAGCTCCTCGGCGAAGAGGCGGATGACCTCGAAGGCGAGCGAGGCATAGGAGAGGCCGCGCCACGTCATCAGGGTGTGGGCGTCGACCTTCGGGAACACCGCAGGCACGTAGAGGCCGCCATCCTCGGCATAGCCCTCGAAGAGAATGTCGCTGAACGAGAAGCTCGATTCGAGGCCTCGGGTGGAAATGTACTGCATTAAACCTCCTTGGAAAGGGGGAAATAGTCGCTGTCACTCATCAGGCAAATGACGATAAAGCCATACTACCTGAAAATCATTCTCCGAAAACTTAAAGAGACGGTTTTTTACGGAACCCAGGCATTTGACCTACAGCGAAATAGGTGCTTTCGAGCAGATGCTCACGCGAAACACCCGTCCACTCGATCGTAATTGTAAGTCTTGTCGACCTTCAGACAGAAGGGGGACGCCCGCCGGCCACCGAACCTCTACAATGACTTCATTGACAATAGATTAGAGAGAAACGCCATGCCGCTTCCGAAAAGACCCGCCAAGCGAGGGGACGTGCTGACCGACTACGGTCCCGAAGCCGATCTGACCAAGCCCGCCGGAAAGGCTGCGCCCAAGGCCGCAGCCAAACCGTCGCAGGCTCCCGAGACGGCTTCGAAGCCCCGCCGCACGACGAGGAAGACCGTGAAGGCCGCGCCCGCCGAAACGACGAAGACTGTCGAAAAGACCGTCACCGCGCAGGAGACTGCCGCCCCCAAATCGACGGCGAAGACGCCCGCGAAGCCCGCCGTGAAGAAGCCCCCCGTCAAAAAAGCCGCAACCGCAGTGAAGCCCCAGACGGCCCCCGCAGTCGCCGAGTCCGACGTGCGCGAATCCAGGCACTCCAACCGCCGCGGACGCGCCGCAACGCCCGCCGACAAGCGCAAGCTCTTCGTGCTCGACACCAACGTTCTGATCCACGATCCCATGAGCATCTTCAGCTTCGCCGAGCACGACGTCTTCCTGCCCATGACCGTGCTCGAAGAGCTCGACAACCACAAGAAGGGCACGAGCGACGTCGCACGCAACGCGCGTTCGGTGAGTCGCAGCCTCGATCAGCTGATGGAGCTCAACGGACACGACCTGACGCAGGGCGTGCCGCTCTCGCTTCTGGGCAACAGGGAAGCGACGGGCAGGCTCTTCTTTGAAACCCACGCCGTCGACGTACCGATTCCCGCCGCACTGCCGACCTTCAAGGGCGACAACCGCATCCTCGCGGTCGTCAAAGGCGTCGAGGGCGCCTTCCCAGATCTGGCCGTCGTGTTGGTGAGCAAGGACATCAACATGCGCATCAAGGCGACGACGTTGGGCATTCCCGCGGAGGACTATCTCTCCGACAAGGTGCTCGACGACACCGACATGCTCTACTCGGGCCGCATGGCGCTGCCCTCCGACTTCTGGACGACCGTCGGCAAATCCCTCAAGTCCTGGCAGGACGACGGCACGACGCACTACCGCTTCGAGACGAAGGAGGCCGGCCGCTACGTCGTCAACATGTGTCTGACGATCGAGGGCGACCCCGACTTCATGGCCATCGTCACGAGCGTCGAGCCCGACGCGGTCACGATCCGCCTGCTGCGCGACTACCGAACCCGCCTCAAGGTCTGGGGCATTCATGCGCGCAACGCCGAACAGAACATGGCGCTCAACCTGCTCACCGATCCCGAGATCGACTTCGTCACGCTGCTCGGCCAGGCGGGCACGGGCAAGACCCTGATGACCCTTGCCGCCGCCCTCACCCAGACGATCGACGAGCGCCGATTCTCCGAAATCATCGTGACGCGCGCGACCGTCAGCGTCGGCGAGGACATCGGCTTCCTGCCCGGCACCGAAGAGGAGAAGATGGCGCCGTGGATGGGAGCGCTCGAGGACAACCTCGAGGTGCTTCACCGCTCGGAAAACAGCACGGGCGGCGACTGGGGTCGGCAGGCGACGCTCGACCTCATCAAGGCCCGCATCCGCATCAAGTCGATGAGTTTCATGCGCGGACGCACCTTCCTCAAGAAGTTCGTCATCATCGACGAGGCGCAGAACCTGAGCCCGAAGCAGATGAAGACCCTCATCACGCGCGCGGGCCCCGGCACGAAGATCGTCTGTCTGGGCAACATCGCCCAGATCGATACGCCCTACCTGACGGAAGGCAGCTCCGGCCTCACCTACGTCGTCGAACGCTTCCAGGGCTGGCCGCACGCAGCCACGATCACGCTCACGCGCGGCGAACGCTCGCGTCTGGCGGACTTCGCGACTGAAGCCCTATAAAAAACTTGCAAGGCTGTGAATTAAGAGTTATCATTCAAGTACATCTTAACTCAAGCCAACATCAGGAAAACGTCTCCGGACGTACTGAAATCACCCAAAGTTAAGCTTGATTCCGGCCACTGTCTGATGCAAGATCCGACATCCGGGAAGAAAAAGGCGTCGAAAGGCGCCTTTTTTGTTGCCTTTTTCCATGCTCACAAGGGAAATCCCTGAAAAATTGACAGCAGTCCAAAGCCTAGCCTATCATGCTATAAAACAATCACTACCCTATACAAATTCCATACATGAGGAATCATCATGAAGGCATGCGACTTAGAGGAAAAAACCAACCACCTTCAAGCTTGCGTTGCGATTGACCTTGGCGCGCGTTACACAGGCACCTTCTCCATCCTGCATAAGTCGAGTCGTCTGCCTTCCAAAGACGACTGTCGCGCCGCAACCTACGTGCTGCCGGAGGACGGCGGCAAGATGACCTATTCTCAACGAAACCGCACTGCTGTCCGACATCGAATTCGCGGAAAGAAGCGTTTTGCACTCGCGCGTCGCATGGCCATGCTCATCATCCGCGAGAAGCTGGCCGCAAAGAGCGTCACGCTCACTTCTTCGGAAACCCGCCGTCTTGCTGAAGCGGTCAGCAGTCTCCTGCGCCGTCGTGGCTACAATCGTCTCGAAACCGAAACCGACAACGACCTGACCGTCCTTGAAAACATCGAGCCTGAAGTGTTTTCCGAGCACGAGATTCTTGGAAAGTATTTTTTTGCAGGAACCGATCTCGCCATCCAATGGGAAACACTATCGCAGGATCTGAGCAAAATCTCCTCGCTCCTTGCCGAACGCCTTTCCGAGAAAGACTTCAAGAAGTATCTGACAGGCTTGATTCCCGACGACAAGAACAAGATCAAGCACATCATCAGTGTGTTCAAAATGCTGATCGACGAAGCGGAATCGATCAACATGCAGTGCGTTCTCGGACACAAGCACCGCACTCAGTACCTTTCCGACATTCATGCCGACATGCATCGGGACACCCGTCTGTCAAAGGCTGCTGAGGCTTTCGGCGGCGTGGACCGCCTGTGGCGGCTTCTGGGCAACCTCTCGAATCTTCAGCTTCGCGCCCATCGCTGGTATTTCAACGCTCCCCACCTCTTTGACGATCAGGCACTTGAACCGGCCAGGCTGCAGAAGACGCTGGTACGCGCATTCAAGTATCTTCATTGCCCGCAAGGCGTCGAATCCCGTGCACAGGCCGAACTCGTGAAGGAGCTCGAAGAAGCGGACGACATCATTGACGCACTGTGCACCATCGATCCCGTCCGCACGATTCCGCCCTACGAAAATCAGCAAAACAGACGGCCGCCCTTCGATCAGACGCTGTACCTGTCTCCCGATCTGCTCGACAGGCAGTTCGGACACACCTGGAAATCCTGGGCAGTCGCTTTTGCAAAAGAAGAGCCCCTCCTCGAAGACGGACTTGAGGTTATTCTGGCGCAGACTGACAGGCGCTCCCGCGTGAAGGCCTTAAACAAAAACTGCAGGGATGCTCTGGACTACAAATTCTCCTACGTCCTTCAGCGAGTTCTCGACCGCAGCAAGGCCTGCGACTCATTCTGTCTTCGTGCTCTGGCCGCAGGCGCTGAAGGCTCGCGTCTGACCGTCGCACGCAATGAACTCCAACGTGTGCTTGGAACGCAGCACGTGAACGACTTCCTCAGACTTGCGAAACTCTACTACCGCGAAACCGGTGAAGCCAAAAACGGACTCTGGCTGCAGGAGCACGCCTGCGTGCTCGAGCGGGCGGACATTCATCCGCCCATGAAATCCAAAATCATTAATCAGCTGCTCGGCGCCGTCTTCGGCCTCGATGCCGACTTTGGACGTCTTTTCAAAAACAAGATCTGGAACCGTACCGTCAGCGGCCGCAGTACCGTACGTTCGATGTGCCAAAACATTGAACAGACCCGCAAGGCGCACGGCGGCGAATTCAATCTGCTCTTCAAGCAGGCGACGGCAGGCGCAGAAGGCGTCGCTGAAGACATTGCCAAAACTGTAGCGGCAGTCGGCAAGCTGCGTGAATTCTTCTCGACGATTCCAGAGCTTGACGAATGCACGATCAATCGAGTTGCCAATCCCTATTCACTGGTTCAGCTCTACACGCTTCTGGAAGTAGACAGAGGCGGCTTTTCCTCAGTCTCGGCAGCTGCGCATTTCGAAAACGAATGGCGCATGAAGACCTGGAAGGACGAGACGTGCAGCAGATGCTCGCGTCTGCCTGCTGATGCCGTGCGGCCGTTCGACGGCGTTTTGCGCCGCGTGCTCGATCGCCAGACGAGTGAATTGTCCCGGCAGATCGCTTCCGACTTCTTCGAGCGCATCTCCGGCGAATCCGCACAAATCGATCTAGCCATCGTCATTGAGGAAAACAAGTTTGCATTCAGCGCCTCTCTGGCCGACCTGAAGAAGAACCGTGCCGCCGCCGACAAGGCCAAAGACGCTCTGACGCGTCAGGAGAAACGCTGGCTCTCCAAAAGCGAACGCATCAAAATTGCTGCGCGCGGCCTGTGTGCCTACACGGGCGAAGCGCTCAGCGATGCAGGCGAATTCGATCACATCATTCCTCGTTCCCAAACAACCGCAGCGATGGGAACCGCCTTCAATTCCGAAGCGAACTTGCTCTTCGTTTCGCAAAAAGGCAACCAGCAGAAGAAGGACGGGCGCTATTTCCTGACGGATCTGAAAGACAACTATCTGAACAGAATCTTCGGCACCTCGGACAGAAAGCAAATCTCCGAGGAGATCGAGAAGACGGTAGACGAACTCGTGCAGAGCGGACGAATTCGTCATTTTGAGCTTCTGAATCAGAAGCAGCAGGACTGCGTCCGCCACGCTCTGTTTCTTAACGACGCGTCGGAGGCCCGTCAGGCCGTCCTGCGTGAACTGTCCGCCACCAACCGCAGCAAGGTCAATGGAACGCAGGCCTGGTTCGTTCGATCCCTTGTCTCGAAGCTGACCCGCATAACAGCAGACTGGCGAAACAAGCACAACCATACGCTCAACATCAGATCGTGCCGAGTCAACGCTCAAGCCGCCAGCAGCATTCGTATGGCGCTGGGCAAGCTTGCCCCGGACCTCGCCAAGCCTGACATCCAACCGGTTGCCTCCCATTCGATCGACGCGATGTGCCGCCTGCGCGTCCGTGGACTTCTGTTCGTTCGTAGGCGGCAATCCAAGCCATTCGGACCCTGAAAGCTTCACGAACGACAATCAAAGCAATCTGGCTGCCCTCTATCCTGACGCATGCGACGTCAGGTGGGTCAAGAGCTCCTCGCAAAAGGACATCTCCGCCAAAGCCATTTTCAAAGAAGGCATTTTGGCCGAGAATTTCCTGCCTATTCTTGTCAAGCAGGACAAGGTCTACGTCGGCTTCACGCTTCCGTCCGCGTCAGGTGCCGGCGGCAACGCTCTGCCCGTCACTGGCAAAAACCCTCTGCATCTGCTGGAGGTCGCCGGACCGTATCTCGACAAGACGCCCGCCTCGAACTCATCGCAAACTCAGTGCTGCAACATCGTCAAGCAGAAGGCTTTTGCGCTCTTCAACAAGCAGGCTCAGGATCCTGACTCACTGACCAGAGAAGAAACAGAAGCCGCTGCACTTCTCAAGCACCTGCATTACATCACCGAAAGAATTCCTCTCTCGAAGATGCTACTGAACGATACCGGCAACAAGCTTCTGGA
>OLFY01003377.1_pt1 | contig 13181 bp, 10 predicted proteins | sample 1605611 | NCBI WGS metagenome assembly OLFY01 (sample SAMEA3888923, study PRJEB22519) | human gut metagenome | biome: human gut; feature: human-associated habitat; material: faeces | place: Denmark | collected 2011
CCGTGGCTCAGTTTATTTTTTTATCCGTACAAACGAGACTGTTCCGCAGATTATGTAGAACAGACAGAGTACGATTCCGATAGTGAGAACATACGAGAATAAAGATGAACTTAAGAACGAGATAAACAAAAGTTTGTTGAATTAAAAATGAAATAAAGTTCCAGTAATCTTTGCTGATGTAGGTGTTATGATTATCACCATATTAAATGCAATTCGCTGTCTGTTTGTGAAGAAACTGTAAAAGGCAGGTAGAACATGGATAAAGAAAAAGAAATGTTATCCGATGAAAAATTTGTACCGACTTTCAGAATTTTACAAGATTTTTGCCAATGAATTGTGTATATAGCAGAAATCCTGCAAAATCCTCAAGCAGCAAAGAAAACTGCGAAACAGAGCGTATGAAAATAGATCATACGCTCTGTTTTTTTGCAATATTTTATTATCTTGCGAATTTATCATTGTAACGAATATGCATATCTTCCCAATCCATGAACAATACATAAAATACTTTCCCGTATTGCGGGCTCTCTACAATTCTTCCATGATCAAGAACAGAAAAATAAGTTCCGTCAGCTTTTCGAAGATGAAAGTGAATATAGTCATTTTCATTGCCGTTGTCAATCTGTTCCCAGATACTTGATTCTATCTGTTGCTGTTCATCTTCCCGGATCAAGTTGCGAAAACTTTTCTTAGTAAGTCTGAACAGTTCATCTATATCTTTATATCCTGACATATGAAGAAATTCATCATTTGCAAAAAATAGTTCATCATCTTCTTTGTCAGCTCTGTATATGATGAATGCACCTGGAAGATGTTCAGAGATATCCTTGAATGCGAATCCAAGTTGTTTGCGGGCACCTGACCGAAGTCCTTCTCTGTAGACCATACATCCATTTTTTCCATGAAGCTTTATTTCATAAAGAGCGGCATCTGCGCAGCGCATGAGTTGTGAACGATTGGATGCAAATGTTGGATATTCTGCATATCCTAGAGAAATATAAAATGCATGTTCCTTACCATGGTATGAGAATGATTTAGGAAGTTTGGTGAATTTCCGCAGCTGTATATCTGCTTCTGCAAAGGTACAATTTGGTAAAAGAATGCAGAATTCGTCACCACCATTTCTTCCAAGTAATGCATCGGATGGGAAAAAAGTCTTCATGCTGTCTGCAAGATTCTTTAGTGCCCTGTCTCCATAATTATGTCCATAGATATCATTAATAAACTTGAAATCATCGATATCAAGGAGCGCAGCCACAAAATGTGCTTTTGGATTTTTTTGAATCATTTTTTCTGCAAATTCATCAAATCCATAGCGGTTATAAATATTTGTAAGAGAATCTGTGCGCGCCAGTATCTGAAACTTTTTCTTATGTTCTTTTGCTACTAACCATACTCTGGTAAGAACTGACAGGAGAAGGCTTATTGTAAGAAAAATTCCGATGATGATTATCAGTAATGTGGCATTTCTCCATCCACTTTTAGGAGTTACTTCAAATTTCCAGTTTTCATCTCCTATTGTAAATGTATAAGAAACAGGATGATTTATTTGCCCATCTGATTGATAAACCACTTTATAAGTATCACTCCATGGAGCGTCTGTTTTTGAAATTTTGTATTCGTATCCAAAACTTGAAAGTGCACTGATTGAATCTGAAAAAATATCCGGAACACGCAGGATAACAATAGTAAATCCCCAGAAATACTCATGTCCGTTTTTATCTTTCAGGTATACGGGATTGCGGACTGCAATTCCATATCCTCCCTGTTTTAATTTGAAGGGGCCCTGCGTAATGATTGTATGGTTGTCTCTTGCGTAACAGGAAATTTTTCCGCGGTCTTTATCATGGATCAAATCAATCTTACCTGCCTCATTTCCATTAGCCGGATAAATATCTGTAACAACACCATTAGGAGCAAGCTGTACACTTTCAATAGAATCAGACATAAGATTTCCTGCAATTGTTTCAAACTGATGGATTTCGCCATCTTCACTTATTAAGATTTGCTTCAAGGTATCTGTGATCTCAATTCCATTTGTAATTTCATTCTTTATTCGTTCGCCATAGGTGGCTACGTTTAATTGTGCTGTTATGTGTCTCTGCTCTTTTTCGTGGGTGTCTGTTTTGTATACAATCAAACTAACAAGGCATATGCCCAGTAAAAAAGTGATAAGAGGCACAAGTGTTTTCTTTTTCACTTGGTTCACCTCATTTTGTCCATGGGAATTATTATAATAAAGCATTATATCACAGAAGTTGAAAAACAGAATAAGTTTTATGAAAAACGGACTGTGCATAATCCTTATACATGAAATGAAAGAAATCCTTGGTGATGAAGTCGATCCAAAAGACAAAAGAAACATATTATGAACCCTTCAAACCAAACCCTCAAGTTTGCCCCTCAAACCATTATTAATGAAACGGATCAAAAGCTCTGTTCTTTCATGAGTGAAAGTCTGTATACACGTCTGCCGGTTTCTTCATAATGCTGATCCAGAAGATCACAGGTTGTCTGGAGATCGTTAATCCGGATGGCCTCCAACAGACATTGGTGTGTCCATGCTGCAGCGCTTCCGTTATAAGAGGTATTTTGATCCGGTGTGTTTGGTTCTAAGCATTTGGCATTCTGAAGCGTTTCAGCATCTCCGCTTAATTGTCCGAAGCGATTGGCATTTTGAACCGAGAGGAACATGGCACCATTCAGTGGGCTTAGAAGCTCCCACATTTTTGTCAGTCGATTAAGCTGGGCAGAGCGGATGATCTGCTGGTGAAATGTCTCATCGGCATGAACGGCCTTCATGGTATTACCTGCAAGAATAGCCTTTCGGAATTCTTCGATGCTGGCTTCCATTATCATGAGATCATAATCACTGAGACGGCAATTGCTTTTCTGAATCGCCAGCTTTTCAAGGCTGCCGCGTAAAAAAAAGACTTCATAGGCATCTTGTGGAGAAAGCAGTGCGACTGTGCAGCCCTTGTTCGGGCAATAGTCAACAAGCCCTTCGACGGCAAGCTGCCGGAGCGCTTCGCGCACAGGACCTCGGCTAAGTCCGAATTTCTGAGCAATTTCAGCCTCTATCAGTTTTTCTTGAGGCTGAAGGGTTCCATTGATAATCTGCTCTCGCAGAGATTCAAGAACAATTTCGGATGTAGTAGTATTGGATGCTTTTCGTTGTCCCTGCATATTTACCTCATAAAATTTTCAGAATAATCCCTTAAGACCTGCGCAACGTACTGCATATCAGAAGGTGAGAAGCGCTGATCGCAGGGAAGAGATACTATGTGGTCATAAATGTATTGTACCGATGATTCTGGCTGAGGATGAACCAGCGGTCCAACCGGCCAGTAGACAGTCGAGCGAATCTGATGATCTGCCAGGTATTGCTGCAGTTCATCGCGCTTTTCGGCATACAGGCAGAAATGACTTGGAACGGAAGCCTCTGGAAGTTCAGGAAATACAGGCTGTATGCCGTGAAGAGGTGCTGTAAGCGCGTTTAAAAGCGCAGCATAGTTTTCACGTCTTGCATGACAGATTGAATCAAAATCTGCATGGCGCAGGATATACTCCGAATTCTCATCGCCTGCATAGCTGTCAAATATCTGGCGAAGGCGCAGCTCACCCTCCCAGAAAATGTCGCCGTTACCCGTCTCAATCGACTCTTTGCGCTGCTTAAGGTGTGTTGCTTCTACCGGCAGAAGAGGTGTTTCAAAAGTTCCGTTTCTTTTGACAGCGAATCCACCACAGGCAACGCCCATCCATTTACGGAAGCTACCGGCAAAATAATCACAAAGTGGATCGATACCGTCAGCAGAAAGCATGGAGTGAGTTACATCCTCGAAAATCACAACTCCTTTATCTTTGCATGCTTTAACAAAATCATGGTCATAGTTACAGAATCCATAGTATCCGCAAAGAGATAAAACACTGATCTCATCGATGACTGCAGGGTCAAAAACGCTGTGCAAATCTTGGTCCAAGTCATAGAATTTCAGCTGATACCCGGCTTTCTCAAAAGGAGCAAGGACCGTCTCGCAGGTATACATAGGTACATATGCGACTTTACGTGTATCGTGCCGTGCAATATCCTGCAGGCAATAATAGATACCGCATCGTCCGGACATGGCAAATGCCAGATCATCCTTAGGTGAGCAGATACGTGAAAAGTATCCGTTTTCGATAGGTTTACTTGGTTCGTAGTGGAACATACCGCCAATTTTTCGCATGTTTCATCTCCTCCTTACTAGTAGAAATGGGTTACACGGATGTTTTTTGTCCGTTAGCTGTAAGCTCATTATAGTGGATTGTTAACAAAATCGAAAGCATTATTTTCTGTGTGAAATGTCTGAAAAGTCACACGATAATATTTTTGATGATTTTCTTTCTTGACATCAATGTAAAAATGTATAATAGCAAATTTTACGATTGCAGAAAATTATAAAATTAGTGTCAAGCGAAAAAATATAGTGAAAATAAACAAAATTACAGACAATTTTTTGCTGTTAACAGCATGTGAGAATTGTTGACAATCTTATTGAAGCTAGATTATACTTGTTTTGTTGAGAATGGCTCGAAGATTCTGCATTGTCAGAAAAGTCAATCATAAAGAGGAACAGGAGGTAAAACTATATGCACAAATACGTCCTCAAGCGCTTGCTTATGCTGATTCCGGTTATCCTTGGTGTCACATTTGTCGTGTTCTTTATTCTGAACTTGGCTCCAGGTGACCCGGCAGCTATTATCTTGGGGGATCAGGCAACCGCTGAAGCATTGGCGATGAAACGTGAGGAATTGGGATTGAATGACCCGATTTTTATACGGTATTTCCACTACATGCGCGATTTGCTTCACGGTAGTCTGGGTGTTTCCTACAAGAACAGTATCCCTGTTTGGGACCAGGTAATCATGCGTCTGCCGAACACGGCAATCCTTGCAACTGCAGGTATTCTGGTTGCACTTTTGATCGGTATTCCGATCGGTATTATCTCAGCAAAGAAACAGTACTCTCTGCTGGATAATGTTTCCATGGTATTCGCCCTTATTGGTGTGTCTATGCCGAACTTCTGGTCAGGTTTATTGCTGGTTATGCTTTTTTCTCTGACACTTGGCTGGCTCCCATCTCAGGGTATGGCATCCGGCTTCGGGCCGATGCTGAAGAGCTTGATTCTGCCGGCGTTGACGCTGGGATTCAACTCAGCGGCGATGGTAGCACGAATGACAAGATCGTCTATGCTGGAGGTTATCCGTCAGGATTATATTTCAACCGCTCGTGCCAAAGGTGATGATGAGAGAACCATTACATTCCAGCACATGCTGAAAAATGCTTTGATTCCGATTATCACGGCAGTTGGTCTTCAGTTCGGAAACCTGCTCGGCGGTGCGATGCTTGCAGAAACAATTTTCTCATGGCCGGGTCTTGGACGACTGATGGTTGAATCAATTAAATCAAAGGATATTCCGATGGTTCTTGGATGTGTTATTTTCCTGGCAACGATGTTTACCTTAGTGAATTTGATGGTTGATATTATTTATGCCTTTGTTGATCCGCGAATCAAATCACTCTACAAGAAAGGACGGTGAGCCATATGCAGGAACAGAACAAACCGGTTAATAATCCGGCAGTCGAGGAAAAAAAGCAGCGCTCGCTGTGGCAGGAAGCATGGAGACGCTTCCGTAAGAACCGCATGGCAATGATCGGTCTTGCGTTTATTCTCTTACTTGTAATTATATCCATTTCAACCCTTGTTATTGATGCGGCAACTCACAATTCTATTTACAACGAGTTCGTTGTAAAGCAGGATTTAGTGAATCGTTTGAAAGGTCCCAGTGCTAAGCACATTTTTGGTCAGGATGAATTTGGCCGTGATATGCTGCTGCGTATGCTGTGGGGAGCACGTTATTCTCTCTTCACCGGTGGTATCGCGATTATTCTGGCACTGTGCGCAGGCGGCATGCTGGGAGCGTTTTCAGGTTATTACGGAGGAAAAACAGACACAATCATCATGCGAGTGATGGATATTCTGCTGGCAATTCCTTCGATGCTTCTTGCAACCGCAATTGTGGCTGCACTTGGCACAAGCATTTGGAATGTTATGATTGCAATTGCAATTGCATACATTCCGACATTTGCCCGTACCGTCCGAGCAGCAGTTCTGACAGTTAAAGATCAGGATTTCATTGAGGCAGCTCGTTCCATTGGCTGCGGCAATGGTATGATTATTTTCCAGTATATTATTCCTAACGCACTTGCACCGATTATCGTGCAGGCAACCCTTGGTCTTGCCGGCGCAATCTTATCGATAGCCGGTCTGTCGTTCCTTGGTTTAGGTATTCAGCCGCCAACACCGGAATGGGGAGCTATGCTGTCCAATGCACGTGTTTATATTCGCGATGCATGGCATGTGACTGTGATTCCGGGACTTGGAATCATGCTGACGATTCTTTCGTTAAACCTGATGGGTGACGGCCTTCGCGATGCGATGGATCCGAAACTTAAGAACTAATGAACGCAGTGCCATAAAGGAGGGATATATATGTCCGATATTTTGTTGGATGTTAAGAATTTAAATATCGTCTATTCCACATCAGATGGTGTGGTTTACGCACTGAACGATGCAAACCTGCAGATTAAGCGAGGTGAAACCCTTGGTCTGGTTGGTGAGACGGGTGCAGGAAAAACAACCCTTGCGCGTGGCATTATGCGCTTGATTCCACACCCGCCGGGAGAGATTCGTTCCGGTGAAATTATGTATGAAGATCAGGATATTCTGAAATTAACGGAAAAAGAGATGCGTCAGATGCGCGGTCGTCAGATTTCCATGATTTTCCAGGATCCTATGACATCTTTAAATCCGGTTATGCCTGTAGGCGATCAGATTCTGGAAGTTATTCGTAACCATCATCCGGAGCTTTCCAAGCAGGATGCTAAAAAGCAGGCAGGCGATATGCTGGAGATGGTTGGAATTCCTGCAGGACGCTATAATGATTTTCCGCATCAGTTTTCAGGTGGTATGAAGCAGCGAGTAATCATTGCAATTGCTCTGGCCTGCAATCCGCAGCTTTTGATTGCGGATGAGCCGACAACAGCTCTGGATGTTACTATCCAGGCCCAGGTTCTGGAAATGATTCGAAACCTGAAGCAGAAGAACAATACATCCATGCTGCTGATTACCCATGACCTGGGTGTTGTTGCACAGAACTGTGACAGTGTTGCAATTATATATGCAGGAGAAATCGTAGAATATGGAACGCTGTCTCAGGTATATGAAAATACTCTGCATCCATATACGGAAGGCCTGTTTGGTTCCATTCCGAATCTGGAGACAAACAGCCGCCGGCTGGCAGCCATTGATGGTATGATGCCGGATCCAACGATGCTTCCGAAGGGCTGCAAATTTGCTGACCGCTGCAAGTATGCGGAAGAACGGTGCCATGTAGAGAACCCGCAGCTTATGGAACTGGAAGACGGCCATAAGGTTCGTTGCTTCCGCTGCATGAAATAAAGGAGGTGAGAGATATGGCAGAACAGAATCATGAAATTCTGAGGGTTGAACACCTGAAAAAGTTTTTCACTGTACCGAACGGTATGCTTCATGCCGTTGATGATATTAGCTTTACCATTGATGCCGGAAAAACACTGGGCGTTGTTGGTGAGTCTGGCTGTGGAAAGTCAACAATGGGACGTGCCATATTGCGTCTCCACGAGCCGACGGATGGCAAAGTATATTTTGACCAGAAGGATATTCGGGCTCTGAATGATAAACAGATGAAGGATATGCGTCGCGATATGCAGATTATATTTCAGGATCCCTTTGCATCGCTGAATCCTCGTATGACAGTCAGTGAAGCAATTGCCGCACCGCTGCTTGTACAGAAGCTCTTTGATCGGAAAGATAAAGAAGGAATTCAGAAACGCGTACGCGAGATTATGGATATGGTAGGTCTGGCAGGTCGACTCATCAATACTTATCCTCATGAGCTTGACGGCGGCCGCCGTCAGCGTATCGGTATTGCCCGTGCATTAGCATTGGAACCGAAGTTTATTGTCTGTGACGAGCCAGTTTCGGCGCTGGATGTGTCCATTCAGGCACAGATTCTGAACCTGATGCAGGATCTGCAGGACAACTTAGGTCTGACATACCTGTTTATTACACATGACCTTTCGGTTGTTAAGTATATTTCTGATGATATTCTGGTTATGTATCTGGGACAGATGGTTGAAAAAGCACCGTCTGATAAATTATTTAAACATCCGATGCATCCATATACACAGGCACTTTTATCAGCCATTCCGATTCCGGATCCGAAGGTTCCGATGAACCGTATTACAATGAAGGGTGAGATTACATCACCGATTAACCCGGAAAAAGGATGTCGTTTTGCAAAACGTTGTCCATATGCTACGGATGCATGCCGTCAGCAGGATATGGTTCTGACCGAACAGGAACCGGGACACTTTGTTACCTGCCTGCGTGTGCAGAGAGGTGAGATTTAACCTAAGTTTGTACATTGTCGCTACGGTATTGGTATGTACCGCAGTGAATGTGAAATACGTTTTATAAAAACGAGGAAGACAGGAGGAAAATGTATGAAAAAAAACTTTAATCGTGCTATGTCGTTAGTGCTGGCAGCAGCTATGGCGCTGTCACTGGCAGCTTGCGGCGGCAATCAGGAGAACAATGGATCTGGCGGTGGAACTGCCGGCGGCTATAAGAACACTCTGACCTGGGCTCAGGGTGCAGACGTTACTTCCCTTGACCCGCATCAGGGTAAGGATACACCGGCTGTCCAGGTAAATACTCAGATCTTTGATACGCTGGTTACGGTTGATCCGGAGACCAATGAAGTTGTTCCTCAGATTGCTGAAAGTTGGGAACAGACGGATGATCAGACTTATGTATTTAAGATTCGTGAGGGCATTAAGTTCCATGATGGAAGCGATCTGACAGCAGAAGATGTTAAATTCTCCCTTGATCGTGCACGTAATTCTGCAGCTGTTTCTTACATTGTTAACTTTATCGAAGAAGTTACAGTGGATGATGATCATACCGTAACGGTTAAGACAACTGCACCGTACGCACCAACACTGCGTAACCTTGCAATTCCATTTGCAGCAATTGTTCCGAAGGCAGTTGTGGAAGCAGACGAGAATGCATTTATTCAGAATCCGGTTGGTTCCGGTCCATATAAATTCGTTGAATGGAATCATGGTGATCATGTGACACTGAAAGCATTTGATGATTATTATGCAGGAAAACCGGAAACAGAAAATCTGATTATGAAGGTTATCCCGGAAACTTCCCAGCGTACCATTGCTCTGGAAACCGGTGAAGTAGATCTGGCATATGATTTAGCTGTAAATGATATTCCGAAGGTTAACAGCGATGATAAACTTACAGTTTATGAGATTCCGTCTCTTACCTGCTGGTATGTATCCATGAACATGAACAAAAAGCCGTTTGATAATCCGAAGGTTCGCGAGGCTATGTCTATGGCTATCGATCGTCAGACCATCATTGATACAATCAACGCAGGCAGCGGACAGACAGCAGATGCGATTATTGCTCCGGCAGTATTTGGCTATTATTCAACAGGTGTTAAAGAATACAATCCGACAAAAGCAAAAGAATTACTTGCTGAGGCTGGATATCCGAATGGTTTCTCTACAACTCTGTGGGTTAACGATAACCAGTCCCGTATCGAGATGTGCCAGGCTATGCAGGCAATGCTCCTTGAAGTCGGTGTACAGTGCAACTTAGAAGTTCTCGAGTTTGGAAGCTTTATTTCCAGAACTACCGCCGGCGATCACGACTTAGCATATTTTGGTTGGACAACCTCCAGTGGAGATGCTGATTACTCATACTATTCTCTTGAACACTCAACTCAGCAGGGTGCTGCAGGTAACCGAAGCTTCCTTGCAGATCCGGATGTTGATAAGCTGATCGAAGAGGCTCGTTCCAACACAAATGAAGAGGAACGTAAAGAACTTTATAAGGAACTTGCAATTAAATTAGATGAGATTAACAACAATATCCCAGTATACTACAGCTCCATCAACGTAGGTGCCAACAAGAAGGTTGAAGGCTTTGTTATGGATGCCAATGGTTATCACAGTCTGGAGAAGGTTAAAGTAGCACAGTAATGAACGGATGTCGGACTGTCCGGTTTCCGGATAGTCCGATTTTTCTGCAGAGAATAATTATCATATGAAAGGAAAGAAAATTATGAGATTAGCAAATCTGACCTGGCCGAAGGCTCAGGAATATTTTGAAAAAAATGATATGGTACTTGTTTCTATCGGTAGTATTGAGTGTCACGGCCGTCATATGCCGCTTGGAACCGATACACTGATTCCGGAGCATCTGTTAGAGAAAATTGAGAAAAAGAGTGATGTTTTGATTGCTCCGACCATTCCATATGGTGCTTGCCAGAGTTTAGCTCCGTATCCGGGGACTATTGATATTGATAATGAAGTACTCTATCAGTTCTGCCGTCAGGTTTTCCTGAGCCTGTATCGTCATGGCGCAAGAAAATTCGTTTTCCTGAATGGACATGGCGGAAACATTAAGATGATTGAGCGTCTTGGCATGGAATTCGAAGACAAGGGTTGTCTGGTTGCTATGCTTAACTGGTGGCTGATGGCATGGGATATGAACCCGGCATGGAAAGGTGGCCACGGCGGCGGTGAAGAAACAGCTGCGATTCTTGGAATTGATCCGTCTTTAGTTGATAAGAGCGAGATAGGTGGTGAACTCCAGTTTAAGCACCTGTCTGATAATCTGAAGACAACCGGTTTCCGTTCTGTTGAGTTCAAGGGAGTTAACGTTGATATTATACGCAATACTCCGCATGTAACAGACAACGGCTGGATCGGACCGGATCATCCGAGTACCGCTACAGAAGAGTGGGGCAAGGAAATGCTTGAGACTACAGCAAACTATATTGTTGATTTCATGGAAGAATTCAAGAAAGTAGAACTTTCATAAAGGGGTATTAAAATGGATAAAAAAACGACGCTGGAAATGATTGCAGCAATTTCAAATGCAAACGGTACATCCGGTTTCGAAGATGAAGTGGTTGCAGCGATTCGTCCTTATGCAGAAGGACTCGGAGAAATTACAGAAGATCGCATGCGCAACCTGTATATCCGCCGTAAAGAAAATAACGGCAAGCGTCCGGTTGTTCAGCTTGACGCACATAGTGATGAGGTTGGTTTTATGGTGCAGGCTATCTGCCCGAACGGAACTCTCCGCATCATTCAGATCGGAGGTTGGGTTAACCACAATATTCCGGCACATAAAGTCTGGGTTCGCAACCGATTCGGAGAATATATTCCGGGCCTTACTGCCAGCAAGCCTCCGCATTTCATGACAGAGCAGGAGCGTAAAGCACCTCTGGATATGAAAGATATCACGGTAGATGTTGGTGCTGTTTCGAAAGAAGAAGCAGTTGAAAAGTTCGGTATCCGTATCGGTGAACCGGTAGTGCCGGATGTGACATTTACATACTCCGAAACCACAGATCTGATGGTGGGCAAGAGCTTTGACTGCCGTCTGGGATGTGCAGCAATTCTTAAGACTATGCATACACTGTCTGGTCAGGATCTGAATGTAGATATTGTTGGCGCTTGTGCAGCACAGGAAGAAGTTGGTGTGCGTGGTGCTACCGTGACAGCTCAGGTAATTAAGCCAGATATCGCAATTGTTTTTGAGGGATGCCCGGCAGATGATACCTGCGTTGAGTCGTATATGGTTCAGACAGCTATCAAGCGAGGACCGATGCTGCGTCACATTGATGCCCGTATGATCACCAATCCACATTATCAAAGATATGCACTGGATCTGGCAGAAAAGCTTGGTATTCCGGTTCAGGATGCAGTTCGCAGTGCTGGTTCAACCAATGGTGCGGCTATTCATCTGACTGAAAAAGCAGTCCCAGTTATCGTTATCGGAGTTCCGGTTCGCTATGCACATACACATTACGGAATTTCAGCTTATGCTGATTTTGATAATGCGGTTAAGTTGGCATGCGAAATTCTTAAAAGACTTGACGAAGAGCAGGTTATGAGTTTTTAAATACAATACATAAAAGAAACAAAGCATTTTCGAGACATACTAACAGAGAATTGTATTGCTACGCTTGAATGTTACCTAAATCATAAACAAAGCATTCGGAAAACCTCAGAGCTAGCAGAAGGTTAAACATGGAATCCTGATAAATAGGAATACACCAAAAAAAATAGGGGCTGCCGCACTAATGCGACAGCCTCATTTAGCATACATCTTCAGTAAATGAATTATTCCTGATCAAGTATGGACTGAATTTGTTTCATTAATTGCTCGTAGTTTGATTGATCATCGATTCCGCCCATGAAAGGTTCGCCAACGATATTTCCGTCTTTATCTACGAGAACTGTTGTCGGGAATGCCATAATGTTTCCTGCATATTTTCCAACTGTTGAATCGGAATCGAAAGTCAGGTTTTTGTAGGAAGCTCCCTTGGCCTTCAGGATTTCTTTCGCTTCTTTGATTCCATCCTGATTATCATCTAATGTATCTGTATTGATACCAACAACTTCACCGCCCATTTTCTTAATTGTATCATTTAATTCATTCAGTTTAGAAAGTTCTTCAACGCAAGGCTTGCATCCGCTGAACCAGAAGTTTACAACCGTAACTTTATTTTTGGTGAAAAGGCTTTCATCTACATCGTTACCATCCAGGTCTTTCCCTTTGAAACCGTGGAACACACCTGCAGAGTCAGCTGAGCTGGAGGAACTACTGCTGGAAGAAGCAGATGTGGCAATTTCTTTTTCTAGTTTTGCAATCTCTTCTTCAATGCCACGAATCGTTTTGATGTCTTTACTCAGAGTAACATATTCTTCTTTGGAGAAAGAATCTTTGTGTGATTCTATTGTATTTGCAAGAAAGTCCGCATAATTTTCATTCATGGTATCATCGTTGACGTTCTTACTCATAAAGCCAAAGACCTTGTCCCATACATTTTTGTGATCTGCAAAAATCTGATTTTCCTGCTGATATAAATCATCCCGCCTGGAATTTGATTTGCCGGATGCTTCTGAGCCGGCTTCAGTCTGAGTGTTCTTAGCATCTGTTGTGGAATCTTTCTTTACGCCACATGCTGTAAGTGATAATGCTATGCAGAGTGTAAAAATAGAAATA
>OLFY01003382.1_pt1 | contig 13156 bp, 19 predicted proteins | sample 1605611 | NCBI WGS metagenome assembly OLFY01 (sample SAMEA3888923, study PRJEB22519) | human gut metagenome | biome: human gut; feature: human-associated habitat; material: faeces | place: Denmark | collected 2011
CCTCGTCCAGATCGCGCCAGACAGCCTCCCGCAGGCGGTCAATGCCCGGAAAATCGCGGTTCGGCTCCATATAATCTGCAATGTAGATGATTTTTTCCAGCAGGGTCATATGCGCTCTGCCGGTCGTATGATAGTCGATGGCGGAGACGACGGCATTGTTCTCACCGAAAATACGTGCGGCAGCCGCCGCGCCGGTCTTGGCGACGCCGCCGAGCGTCGACGTGATGGAGGACATGGCGCCGGACATCGCCGACGCGTCCACCTTCGGGATGATGGCGAGGAAGGCCTCGCCCAGCTTGCTGCTCATATCGCCTCACCTCCGCCAACGTCGACCCTCGGCCGCGACAGCAGCTCGGCCATCTCGTCCTCGCCCATGGCCACGACGTCCGGCCGCCCGAAGGGGTCTATCGGCTCCGCGCGCATCGAGTTCGCGACCGTCAGCAGCAGCAGATCCGTCCTCGTCCAGCCGGCGGGCTCGGACTCGCCGCCCAGGCACAGCGACCCCTGCGGCAGGCACGCCGCGAGGGCCGCCGCCTGCGTGAGCGAGACGGTGCCGTCGAGCACCCGGTCGAAGTCGACCCCGTAGACGCGCTGCAGGTCGGCCCTGAGGGCGCTCGGGCGCTCCCGCCAGTACCGGGCGAGGGTGACTAGTTTTTTGCCTTCTCCCCCGCCTTCTCCACGACCTCGCGGAAGAAGGCGGCCATCCTGGTCGCGCTCGTGCGCCCGCCCTCGCGCAGCGACGCCTTCACGGCCTCGTACTGCTCGTCGCCGAGAAGGATGCGCATGGCCTTGGGGAAGCAGGTGGGGTCCTCGGTCATGTCCCCCAGGGCCTCAAGCAGGTCGATGTCGTCGACCACGCCGGGGTCGATGCGCACGGGCAGGCCGTCGCACTCGACGCAGATCATCTCGTTGTCCGCCATTAGGCCGCCTTCGCGAAGTACTTGTAGACCTTCACGCCGGACGCGTCGGGGTACGGGGTCACGGTGACCTCGGGGCCGAGAGCCGCGGTGGAGGAGTAGGTGTTGGTGCCGATGGCGGTCACCTGCGCGCAGGGGAGCACGTCGCGCTCCACCATGCCGTTCGAGAGGATGTGCTCGAAGACGAAGGCGCGGCGCTCGTGGGCGTCGTCGGTGAGCTTGACGGAGGAGAGGGCGCCGGTGGCCTCGGTGACGTTGGAGGTGCCGTAGAGCTCCTTCTGGACCACCGGGTTCATGTACTCGAGCGGGGTGAAGGTGTAGGTGATGTCGTTTCCGGCCTCGATGGTGATGACGGTGGAGCCGCCGTATGCCTTCGTGGTGGAGGAGCTGATTGAGCCGTTCTCGGCGATGCCGGCGTCGGAGATGTAGCCCCATCCCTCGAAGCCGGAGCCGAGCTCGGTGGACGCGTCGGTGGGGAGCTCGGTGGCGTCCGGGGCGGACCACACGGCGCCGCCGACCTTCGGCTTGCCATAGACGGCGTTCTTTACGTTCTGCGCCATTCTCGTTCCTTTCCTGTGTTCGTCAGCCGTGGAGCACGCCGTCATGGCGCGACTTCCACATGCTTCTGGGGTTGGCCGCGATGACGAGGCCGATGAGGTAGGGCGAGGACGTGCCGCGCCTGACGGCCGTCCTCGCGACGAAGTTCGGGTTCCTCAGGTTGGAGGCGCGGCCCGGCGCGCCGCACTCCGCGTCGGAGGCGGCGGCTATGCGCTCGGCCTCGCCCTGCAGGGCGGCGGCCATCGAGGCCGAGTTCATGACCTCGGGCCAGAAGCGCTTGTTCAGCCTGAGCTCGACCGCGCTAGCCATCTGCGCCGGGCGAGAAGCCCGCGCGGCCGCAGCCGGCGCCGATGAGGCCGCGCTCCCACTTGGTCAGGTAGAAGTCGCCGCGCACGACCGCCGGCGTGAACGCCTGCGCGGTCGGCTCGGTGAGCACGGACCACTGGGCCTCGGCGCCGGTCGGGTCGAGCTCGCCGCAGGCGCGGCGCACGAGGTTGCATGACAGGAAGCGCATGACGTCGGGGTGGCTCGCGGCGAAGGCCTCGGGGTCCTTGCCGGACCTCTCGACCTGCGCGTCGAGCCAGAGCGCCGCGTCGTCGAGCATCTGCTCGACGTGCTCCCTCTCGTAGTCGGCCACCGAGCGCCAGGAGCGCTCGATGTCCTCTATGGTCGCGTAGGCCATCGTCACTCCTTCCTGCGCCCCTCGGCCGGGGGCTCGGGGCCGCCCTTGGGCGCCGCGGCCTTGCGGCGCGGGGCGCGGTGGGGCGCCTTCTTGTCCTCAGCGGGCGCGTAGAGAGGTGCGCCGAGCGGGGCGGCGCTGGAGACTCGGCACCCGCTCGGCAGGAAGATGTACTCGGCCATGGGCTAGGCCGCCGCCTTGGTGACCTTGGCGAAGGCGGCGAGGTCCATGATGCCGATGCCGTAGACGATCTCGGCGCGGATGGCGACCTGGTTCATGCGCTGGAGGTCGCCGAGGCCGTCAGGGTCGCCGTACTCGATGACGTGCGCGGCGATCTCGCGCTGGACGCCCCAGCGGAAGGCGTCGAACTGGCCGACGATGCCGATGATGTCGGACGCCTTCGCCAGCTCCTTGCCGGAGACGGTATCGCCGACGGCGGCGGCCATTCCCTCGAAGTTGGCGAGGCCGGTGCCGTAGCCGAGCTCGGGGTAGATGCGTCGGCCGGTGGTGTCGCGCATGGTGGCGAGGCCGAAGGAGAGCGTCGGGTCGAGCGCGATGCCGGTGGGGGCGTAGCCCGCGGCGATGACGAGGCCCGCGGCGGCCTCGACCGCCTCGTCGTACTTGGTGCCGGAGAGCTGCGCGGCGGAGGCGGTGTCGGCGAGGCCCTCGGTGACGGAGGCCGCGGCAGCGCCGGTGAGGGGGTTGGCCTTGTGGATTCCGACGATGTCGAGGGCGCGGCCGAGGGCGACGGCGCAGTTCTCCTGCACGTCGGCCATTACGCCGAGCTGGTAGTCCTCGTCTGCCCACATGACCTCGTTGGAGGTGCGCACGGTCACCTGGAGCTTGACGGGGGTGACGGTCTTGGAGGAGTAGGCGGTCGGGGTCGGGGACTTCTGGGCGCCCTCGGCGACGATCTCGGCCTTGGGGGCGGAGGTGAGGGTCATGACGTTGCCCTTGCCGAACTTCTGCGGCTTGGCGCCGGAGAGCCTGGCGAGGACGGAGCTGGTCTGGGCCTTCTTGAAGACGCCCGCGACGTACTCCTCGGGCATGTTGAAGTTGCTGGTGATGAGGGCTGCCATTCGGCGGCTCCTTTCTGTCTTGGGGCTGTCTTTCCCGTCACTTGCGGCCGAACGCCATGCGGGCGGCCTCGAGGCACGGGTCCTGCTTCCCCGCCGGGCGGCTGTCGCCCTTGTCGCGGGTCTGGGGGTACGCCTTGCCACGGCCGCCCATCGAGGCGAGGAACTTAGCGTTTTCGGCCACGTCCCCCGACATGCGGGCCAGCAGGCCGGCGTCCACGCCGTTCTCCTCGGCGGCCTTGGCCACGGCGGCGGCGCGCTCGCGCTCGTCCTTCATGGCCTTGAGCGCGGCCTCTGCCTTCGCGGCCTTGTCCTGGGCCTTCTGCAGCTCGGTCTTGGACGCCTCCTGTGCGCGGTCGTACTCGTCGGCCTTGGCCTTCAGCTCGTCGTAGTCGGCGAACCTCTCGGCGGCCTTTGCCTGGGCGCGCTCGATGCGGCCCTTGATGGCCTGGTCGAACTGCTCCTGCGTGGTGATCGGCGTGAACTCGTCTGACATTCGTCTGCCTTTCTCTTTGGTCCCCTCCCGCTCGGGAGTGTGCGAGCAGGCTTGCCCGGCCTGCGCGGTGGTCGCGGCGGTTGCCCGCCCGCCGCGGGCGTGTATGAAAAAAGCCCCGTGCGGGGCTTGATTCCAGAGTGGTCGGGGCGGCGGGAGTCGAACCCGCACGGGCGAAGCCCGCGTGCTCCTGAGGCACGCGCGTCTGCCTGTTCCGCCACGCCCCGACGTGGCTTCCCGCCGAGGTGTCGAACCTCGGTCTCCGGAGCCAGAATCCGGCGTTCTTCCGTTGAACTAACGGGAAATGTGGTATAAACCGCTATAAAGACGAGTCGTGCTGGCCCAGGATTTTGGGACTGTGTGACTCGTCTTCTATTTTGTGATTCTTACGAGGCATCCGTCCTTTTTGACGAACAAGACCTCGTCGTAGTAATGAGAGCGCCTTCGAATCTCGTCGATGACTTCTTGCTCGCTCCTTCTTTTCAGATTCGTCCCGGTTATGACGACTCGGACGGGGTCGTCGATGTCGAGCCTTCTCCACTTGCTTCTCGCACTTTTAAGTTGGTCCTCAACTGAGTGCCTGCCGTCTCCGACATCCTTCATCTCCCAAAGCTGGCCTGAGTCGAACAAAAGGTCGATGTTGGCGGGAGCGTTTTCATCCTCGTCGAGGACGGTGAACGGGAGGCCCCCATCGTGAAGGGCATCGACCGCGAATGTCTCGTGGTCGAGAAGTTTGTCGCTCGGTTTGTCGTATATGATTTTCGCCTCGTCCCCGAACAGCCAGTCCGGGTCGCGGAGCTCTACCTCGCGGTCGAACTCGGCAGTGCCGCGCCTGGTGCCGGTGAGGCGCTCGATGTCTTTCAGGCGGCTCTCTATCCTCTTGGGGTCGTGCCCCTCGACGAGCACTTCGTACTTGTCCCCGGAGAAGCTCGGCACGATCTTGCAGCTGCAGTGCCGGTGGAACTGGCCCATCGCGCCCGCCGACTCGCGCGTGTGGTAGACGGCTCCCCTGCCCGCGAGCATCAGGCACCAGGGGCAGGTGTTCCTGCCGCTCGTGACGCGGGCGAACTTGACGCCCCTCCTCTTGTCGCGGGCGGCGTTCCTCATGATGGTCGCGTTGAGGCTCCTCACCGCGTCGTTGCCGACGAGCTCGGAGCACATCTCGACGAAGCCGGGGATGTCCCCGTCCTCCAGCTTCTGCGCCTGGTAGTGCGCCACGCGCTCGACGGTCGCCTCGTCGAAGGCGACGCTGGTGACCGCGCGGTCGAGCCTCATCCCGGCGGCCCTGCCCTGGGCGTCGTACCACTGCGCCGCGAGCGACGCGGCGGCCTTGTCGGCCTCCTGGACGCGGCCGCGCATCATGCGCTCGGCCTCCCTGCGGATCTCAGCGGTGCCCGCGCCCGGGTGGCCGCCCACCCACTCCGTGAGCTCGGCCTCCAGCGCCCCGCGGGAGCCCCCGACGATGGACTCCACGGCCTTGTTGTAGGCCCCCCACTGCGCGGAGGAGATCATTCGGCGCCTCCGTCGGGAGCGGCCGCGCCGGAGAGGTCGAGCCCGGCGGACTGAGCGGCCTGCGCGACGGCCTGCCTGGACTCCCAGCGGTCGCGGTCGCTCTTGAGGCGCTCCTGCTGGTCCTCGGTGAAGCCCGCCTCCTCGATGGCGACGTCGGAGGTCGCGAGGAACGGGAAGACCGAGGACTTCTTCAGGATGGCGTCGGACTCCGCCGCCGCGCTCATGGTCTCGGGCCTGCGCATGTGGACCATCACGGACCTCTGCGCGTCCGTCAGGCCGTCGATGCCGCAGTCGGACTCCACGGCCATGAGCATGAGGGCGATCTTGCGCAGCGTGCGCGAGTTGCGGGCGTTGACCGACTCGACGAGCGCGATGAGCTTGTCCTTGGCGGCGGTGAGCGCCTCGGCGCTCGTCGGGTTGCTGTCCTGCGTGAGCAGCTCGGAGATGGGTATGGACGCGGCCGCGGCGAAGTCGGTCGCGAGCGACCTCTTCACCGACAGGATCGGCTCCATCGACTGCTGCGTGAAGTTGCCGAACTGAGGCGCCGCGTTGGTGTTCGGGTTCTCGGTGGCGAGTATCGCCGCGTCCGCGCTGAACTTCCACTTCGCGGCGGCGAGCTCGTCGTACTGCTCTTCGGAGAGCCCTGTGGCCCACTTCTGGCCGAGGGCGGTGAACTCCGAGGCCACGTGGAGGTTGAGCGCGTTGGCCATGTACTCCTGCACGCAGGCGCGCATGGGCTCCGAGAACCGGGAGCGGCCGAGCGGGTGCTCGCCGTCTGGTCGGAAGACGAGCGCGACGATGCGCGGCTCCCCCATGACGTCGGGGAGCCAGCTGGCCGACCAGGCGCGCGTGGACCCGCCCCTCGTTATCTCCCAGCACCCGCGCGGGGTGTAGAAGTCGACCTTCGAGGGGACGGTGTCGGAGGCCTCGTCGCCGGTGACCGCCCTGCGGCGGGCGCGGTCGACGATGGCGAACCCGCACGCGAGCCTGTTGTTCGCGTAGTCCCAGACGCCGGCGGCGGAGCGCGAGGTGTGCCAGCGCACGCACGCGCCGAGCTCGTCGCGGCCCACGACGGCGAAGGAGACGCCGGAGATGAGGGAGTCGGTGAGCGCGGCCTGGTAGCCGAGCGCGAGGTCGCACCTCTCGGAGACCTCGCGCATCGCCTCGTCCTCGCCGTCGGCGTCGGGGCCGAAGACGAAGCCGGAGACACGCGAGCGCTCCACCACGGACTGCACCGCGACCTCCGGCCACGGGCACCCGATGCGCAGGTCCTTGTAGCGGTCCGGCACGATGGTCGGAACCTTCGCGAGGGGCACGGTGCCCTCGTATATCTCGTAGAGGCGCTCGTTGCGCTCCTCGTTGGCCGACAGGACCATGACGCACTGCCGGAGGTCCTGCGCGTCGGCCGCCGCCATCTCGCCGATGTCGGGGTCGCCGGCCCATTCGAGCAGGGCCGTGTGCACGTTCATAAGCTCGGAGGCGTCGCTCATCCTGCGCGTCCCTTCCGTGACGGGTTCCTTCTGCTGTTCGAGAGCGCCCAAAGCGCTAGGCCGGCCGCCTCTATCGCCTCGGGTTCGTCGCCGCCCCAGCCCCAGCCTCCGGAGCGTCCTATGCGGCGCCGGACGGATGTCGTCGCCGACCTTCCCAGCGCCTCGTCGGCGACGTGCGTGACGGAGCTGGTCTGGATTCCCTCGTATATGGCGTTCGCCGCGCTCACCGCCTGGTCGGCGGTCGGGCGCGTCACGTATCCCCTCGGGACCCTGAGCTGCTCGAGGCGCTCGCAGAGGGCCCCGGCGCCCGAGCGGCCGTCGACCGCCACGGCGCAGTACCTGCGCGAGCGCTCGGCGAGCCAGTCGGCGAGCCAGCCGACCCCTCGTGAGGTCGGCTCGAGGGAGACGAGCTCGACGTGGTCGGGGCCGGACGGCGGCCGCACCGCGCACGCGACGGCGACCGTCGACCCATCGGCGCTGAACTTCACGCCACACGCGACCCGCTCTCCGGGGTCCTCCCGCGGGGCCGCGTCGACCTCGCAGGCGTCCCACTGCCCGGAGCTGAGTAGCGGCGGGTCGCCGCCGGTGGCCTCGGGCAGCCAGTAGCCCAGGTACTCCTGGGCGGCGCCGAGCTCGTCCATGTCCTTCATGCCGGCGCGGATGGCGCGGGCGTCGGCGTGGTGGCCGAGGGACGGCATGACCGCCCACCACCTGGACTCGTCCCAGATGTCGCCGATCTCCGTGACCCCGTACTCCAGCCACATGAGGTCGCCAGAGCCGCCGCCCCACGCCTGGGCCCGGACGTTGCGGAACACCTCGGCCGAGACGCCGGCGCGAGTGGGGGTGCCGGCATATATGAGCTGGAGGTTGTGCTTCGAGCCGGACGTCGTGGTCGGGTTGATGACCTGCACGTGCACGCCGGTGAGCTCCTGCGCCTCGTCGTACACGACGACGTCGAAGGAGAAGCCGAGGCGCGAGGACTTTGTCCTCGTCGAGAACTGGATGACCCCGCCGGAGCGGAAGGCCATCCACTCCTGGCTGGTCTGCGAGCAGACGTCGGCGAGCTGCTCGCGCCACCCCGGCCGGCCGAGCACCCGGTCGTGCGGGTACTTGCCGAAGATCTCGCGGAAGCGCTTGAGCATCTCCATCGTCGTCGAGTAGTTGTGCTCGGTCCAGAGGACCTTGTAGCCCATCACTGCCGCGAGGAACGACGCCCAGACGATAAGGTCGACGCTCTTGCCCTGCTGCCTCGGGACCGACTCGCCGACGCGGGGGTGGACCCACTTGCCGGCGGCGTCGACGGCGCCCATGTCGCAGAGGAAGTCGCGCTGCCAGTCGAGGAGCTCGTAGCCCATCGACGGGGCCGCGGCCGCGGCGACGTCGCCGAGGGTCCTCTCCCAGGGCTGCGCGAGGTATAGCCTCGGCTCAGCCGAGCTTCTCGGCGATGGCGCCGGCGAACTGCCCGATGAGGTCATCGCCGCCGCCTCCGTCCTGCTCGAGCCTGTCGATCGCCTCAAGGGTGTCCCTGTATTCCTTGGCGAGCCTCGCCGCCGTCGTTAGATCGGCGTCGTAGAGCTGCCGCTCGAGGAGCGACCTGACCCAGCGGAGGCGGCCGAGCGTGTCCTGCCTGCCGTCCTCGAAGTCCCGGGGAGGCGCCTGGCTGAGGTCCACGCGGCCGCTCGCGTGTGCCGCATCCGTGGACTTGATGGCGCCGCACTCCTTGAGCTCCTTGATGAGCTTGCAGACGCCGGAGCGGGAGCGACCGAGCTTCTTCGCTATCGCCGCAGGCCCGAGCGCCGGGTAGGCGTTCCTGACGAACTCCCGCTCCTTGGCGGTCCACGCCGTTCCGCGTCTTCCTGTGGACTTCGTGGACACTCCATGGACCCCCTTCTGTGGACTCGGTTTCGGGCCCTCCGCAAAATGGGCGCTATGCCTGAGGGGTCGCCGCGCGGGCCGGGGAGGGGTACGCCCCCACCCGAAGCCCGCTTACCATTGCCTTGAGGCGACGCATCCCCCACCCCCGAGGCGGCGGGTTTCCTTCGCCGGCGTCGGTGCCGCGGCCTTCCGCAGCGGCCTGTTGCCGCGCCGCTCGTTGCAGATGCGGTGCGCGGGCGCGACGTTGCCGCGGTCGATGGGCGAGCCGCCCTTGGAGACCGGGACGATCTCGTCGACCTCGAAACTCCAGGGGTCGCCCGCCGGAAGCGAGTAGTCGATGGGCCTGCCGCAGATGTGGCACGGCAGGCATTGCGCCCTGAGCCACGCCCTCACCTCTCGGCGTGCGTGGCCGTTGGCGTAGCGGCTCGGCGTGCTCATCGGCAGGGCGAGCCGTGGTTTTCGAAGCACCAGCGCATGTCCTCGTACTTGGCGTCGCGCACCCGCTTGGCACAGGGCTTTGGCACAGCCCTGGCCTCGGGCCTGACAACCACGCCCAGGGCGCGCAGCATCGCGCGGCTCATGGTCGTGTCGTATCGGCGGGCGATGGACGCGAGGACCTTGCGGGTGAGCATGGCTGCCCCCTATACGAGAAAGGCCCCGCCGAGTGGCGAGGCCCTTGGTTGGTTCGGTTGTCCGTGCGTTGCGCACAGCCTATTGATAACACGCAGACGGCGCGCAGCGGTGCGCGGCGATGCGCGAAGGCGCGCGGAGAATTTCGCGGCTACTCGCCGCGCGCCCTCTCCATGTCGGCGCGGATGAGCGCCTTGAACTCGCCCACGAGGTCCCACCTCATGCCGTCCTCCTCTACAATCTATGCGAGGTCCGGCGGGGCCTGAGCCCCGCCTTTCCCCCTCTCTTGGGTCCTTTACTTCAGATGCTTTGGCTGGTGCCTGGAGTCTAGGGCCCTTTCTATTGCTCTTGCGAGCAGCTCCGAGATTGCATTTCCGCATGAAAATAGCCCCGCGACCAGCACGGCCACGGGGCGAAGGCAACCTATCTCCTCATCCTTGCGGGGAACTCGTAGACGAACCTCAGCAGCATCTCGATGAAGTCCAGCAGCTCGGCCGCGTCCTCGCGCGTGGCCAGGACTATCTCGTGATTCTGCTCGTTGCTGCGCTTGCGTATCTCGTCCACCCACTCTCTGCCGTTGGGCGGAATCCACCCGTTGTCGGCGAGGTAGCCCACGTACGAGGCGAAGGGCTTGTCCGGTTCCGCGCCCCTTTCCACCGCAAGGTGCATAAGCATCTTGCGAGACGCGAGGGCGGCGGCGGTGTACGCCCCGGCCTGCGCGCACTTGCGAATCTCGTCATAGAGCGCCGAGACCGTCTCGGGAACGCCCTGCACAGACGAGCCCTCCATGGGTCCGGGCACTTGGTCGACCCTGCCGGAGTCGGAGACGATGAAGGCCGTTGGCTTCTCGCAGTGCGGGCAGATGTAGATCGTGCTCTCGTCAAATGCCCCGCTCATCGGGTGCGGGCCAAAAGAGTCGCGATAGTAGCCATTGGTTCCGCCGACCCTGTTCCCGCAGTAGCCGCATGTCCAGCCGCGCGGTACCAAATCGGACGTGTCCGCCCATCCCATTTCACCCTCCAATCGGTCGTTTCGCCAAAGATGATAGCGCCTTACTCGCACGCCTTCCCAAGTCCCTCGCGCATGGCGGAGACGCCGTATGCGTCGCAGGTGTCCATGGCCATGTCCACCAGCTCCTGGCAGCGCCGCACGGACAGCTCGCAGTGCGCCGCCACCTCCGACCAGCTCGCGCAGGCGCAGAAGCGCCACCACACCATGTCGGCGACGGCCGAGCCGAGAAGGGCGTCTATGCCGCCCATCCCGGTCTGGCCGCTGCCATAGATCACGTCGCAGGCGCCGTCCACCAGCGCGTAGTCCTCCTCGCGCCTCTTCGAGACGCGCCGCTCGTAGTCCATGCGGGCGATGGTGGCGCCCCTGCCGTTGACGTCCGCGCGGGAGCCGTGGCCGCCTCCCGAGTAGGACTGCGCCCTCACACCCTCGGCGCCCTCCATGCGCTCGAGCTCCCGCGAGATGCGGTCGGCGTCGGCGGAGGCGCGGCGCACGGCCCCGAAGAACTCGCGGGCGTCCGCGTACTCGACCCGCGCCACGCTATGCCCCTAAGCACCACGCCATGGCGCGGCCAACGACGCCGAAGCAGGCGAGCATGGCCGCGAGGGCGAGGCACATCGCGCACGCCCACACGATGGCCGAGACGATGGACGTCATTACATCTGAAATGGTCTTTCGCAACTCCAAGGCACCACCAATCCTTCGGTTTACCTGCCAATTCTACGCCACCCTAGAGGTCAGGTTCAGGGTTAGACATTTGTCCTTCCAAGCACCACGGCGAGAAGGGCGCACAACAACCTAACTTGCATAGCTTTCTTAACCAACGCCACCTAAATCGGACAATTAGGCGTTGTCCGCACCGGGCACGGGCACAAAGAGGGGCGGCGTGCCGCGCGACCAGCGGGAAGGCTCCTCGGCCGGCACCGCGCCGTGAAGCCCGCCGTGGTCCTGCCGTGGTCCTCGCCGCCCGCGCGCCAACGTTACCCGCCGAAGGACTCCGCGATGCCCCTGTCCCGCGCCGCCGTCGTGTGTCCGTAGATGCCGAGCGTGGTCTTGACGTCGGCGTGGCCGAGCCGGGCCCGGACGTCGGCGATGGTGAAGCCGCGCTGCAGGGCGAGTGTGGCGTGCGTGTGCCTGAGCGCGTGGGGCGTGATGCGGCGCACGCCGGCCTCCAGGCACGCCGCACGTAGGGCCTGCCGGACGATCGCGGGCCGCATGATGGCCCCGTCCGGCGAGAGGAGGGCGTCGTCCGGCAGCTTGCCGGCGGCCATGAGGCGCAGGGCCGGGACGATGCGGGAGGGGACGGCCAGGCGCCTGTCCTCCCCTCTCTTGGCCGTGGGCTGCCGGAAGAGGCCGCGGCGCTCGCAGACGGTGCCGCAGACGTAGACGTCGGGCACCTGGGGGCGGAAGTCGCGCACGCGCAGGGCCAGGGCCTCGCCCAGGCGCATCCCCGTGCAGGCGATGAGGTCGAGCGCGGTCATGGCGCACTGCCACTCGCCGTATTCGCCGGCCTCCGGCTCGTCGGCCCTCAGTCGGGCGGTGAGCGCGCGCAGCTCGTCCTCGTCGAGGGCCTTGCCGGAGGCGTCCGGGTTGCCGGCGCTCGGGTGGATCGCGTCCGCGGCGGGGTTGGAGCGCACCCATCCCTGGCGGGCCATCCACGAGAAGGCCCCGCTCATGAACTGGTGGTAGCCGTTGACGGTCGTAGCCGAGAGTCCCCGCGAGAGGAGCCGCGACTCGACCGACGAGACCATGGCGGGCGTCACCTCGCAGGCGGGCACGGCCGGGAAGACCTCGCCCAGGCGCCGCGCGTAGCCGAGGTAGTCGTGCGCCGTGTTCGCCTTGGGGGCGCGGCCCGCGGCGCCCTTCTCGGCGACCTCCTCGGCGTAGCGCGCGAGCGCGCCCTGGATGGACGCGCCGGACGCCCCGGCGGCGTAGGCATCCGCCATGGCGCGCGCCTCCTCGGCGTCCCTCGCCCCGGGGAAGGCCTTGACCTTGCGTGCGCGGCGGCCGGTGGCGGGGTCGGCCGGGAAGATGACCCTGGCGCGCCAGACGCCGTCCCTGCCTTGGTAGACGCTAGCGCCCGCCATCGCACCTCCAGTCTCCCGTGACCAATCTGTGCGCGTAGTTGTTCGCCTTGCCCAGGTCGATGGCCGGGTCGTCCTTCTCCCCAGCCCGGTCGGCGTACCTGAGGATCTGCCCGAGCAGGAAGGCCTCGCGCGCAGGCAGCCCGTCGATGACGGCCTCGATCTTGGCGATGGTCTCCACGGCACCGGACGTGTACCAGTCGGGATCATGGACGGTCTCCTTGGCGTCACTCATCGCCTCTCACCTTCTCTGCATCAAGGAGCGCCACTCTGCCGCAGCTCGGGCAGACGTAGACGTTGCACATGCATTCCTTGTCGCTCGGGTTAGTTGACGCGACGTCATGCCAGTAGACAAAGTTGCTCTGGTCAGTGTTGAGGAACCACAGCTTTACCGCACCGTATTTGTGGCAATGGGGGCACTCAATCGCATCATGCTCGTAGAAAACGCAGTCGCTAATCATCGTCTTCTCCCCCCGGATCGATGAGGTCGGCGAGCCTCTCGGCGACCACGTCGAACTCGTGGTGGTCCTCGTAGCCCACGGCGACCTCGGCCAGCTCGTCGAAGAACTGCTCCTTATAGCGAATCCATCGGCCGACCATCGTTGTCCGGATGTCGGTGGCGACGTCGTGCCGCTCCTCGTTGCTGGGGCCAGGCGGCTCGATGAGCTCCGCCAGGCGCCTCAGCACGCCGCGCCAGCTCGTGTCCTTGGCGCTGGTGACCCTCGCCAGCGCCTTTTGAAGGGTCTCGCTGCCCAGGCTGTCCGCGGCGGTTAGCCGCAGCTCATCGGCGATTCTCTTCCGCTCGTACCTACTCGCCATAGCACGCGCCCCCCT
>OLFY01003400.1_pt1 | contig 13107 bp, 12 predicted proteins | sample 1605611 | NCBI WGS metagenome assembly OLFY01 (sample SAMEA3888923, study PRJEB22519) | human gut metagenome | biome: human gut; feature: human-associated habitat; material: faeces | place: Denmark | collected 2011
GTGGGAATTTGCCTGATGGGCCCGCACAGTCAGAACTGTGTTTAAAAGCATAACGCCCTGGTCTGCCCATTTCTTCAGATAACCGTTATTTGGTATGTAACAACCCAGGTCATCATGCAGCTCCTGATAAATATTGACAAGCGACGGCGGCACCTCCTCTCCCGGCTGCACAGAAAAGCAAAGCCCATGCGCCTGATGCTCGTTATGATAAGGGGCCTGTCCCAAAATCACGACCTTCACCTTGCGAAGCGGCGTAAAATGAAATGCGTTGAAAATATCATCCGCCGGAGGATATACCACATGCGTCGCATATTCTTCTTTCACAAAAGAAAATAACTTCGCATAATACGGTTTTCGAAACTCATCCTTTAACGCCGGCAACCAGTCGTTGCTGATCATTGCCATCTTACCGCAACTCCTTCCTTCTGCAGGTATGCCTTGACCTGTCCAATTTCCAGCTCTTTATAGTGAAATAAGGAAGCCGCCAGCGCCGCATCTGCCATGCCGTCTGTCAGTGCCTCCTTGAAGCAGACAGCCTTGGCTGCGATGACATGCATCAGCGGGCCGCCCTGCGTGCCCGGGAAAATGGCTTTGTCGATTTTTTTCGCGTACTCCTCACGGCAGAGGATCATGCCGCCGCGCGGGCCGCGGAGCGTTTTGTGTGTTGTTGTGGTGACGACATCGGCATACGGCACCGGGTTCATGTGGCAGCCGCCCGCAACAAGACCCGCAATGTGCGCCATATCGACCATGAGGTACGCGCCGCATGCATCGGCAATCTCGCGGAATTTCTTAAAATCGATCGCGCGCGGGTATGCACTTGCGCCGGCGACGATGAGCTTCGGTTTAAGTTCGCACGCCTGCTCCATGAGCTTATCGTAATCGATGCGGTGCGTAACGGGGTCAACGCCGTAAGCCGCAAAATTATAGTAGGCGCCGGACATGTTGACAGGAGAACCGTGGGTCAGATGGCCGCCCTCTGCAAGGTTCATGCCGAGCACGGTATCGCCCGGCTGAAGCAGCGCGAAATATACGGCAAGGTTCGCCTGTGCGCCGGAGTGCGGCTGCACATTGGCATGCTCTGCGCCGAACAGACGGCAAGCACGCTCACGGGCGATGTTTTCCACAATGTCTACATCTGCACAGCCGCCGTAATAGCGGTGACCCGGGTAGCCCTCAGCATATTTGTTTGTGAGTACCGTGCCCATCGCAGCCATAACGGCAGGAGACACAATGTTTTCGGAAGCAATCAGCTCCAGATTGCGGCGCTGGCGTTTGAGTTCCAGCTCCATCGCTTCGCCGACCTCGGGGTCTGCGGTTTCAACAAAACCGATCGTGTTCAGAAGATCACCGTACATACTTCATCTTTCCCTTCTAAAAATAATATGCTCTGCGGTTTATGTGCCGCAGTACTTCACTAAATTATACCCTATTCCATTTAAAATGGCAATAGATGATTTGCAAGCACATAATGGATGGCGTAAAGCAATAACATATGTGCCGGATAGCTGATGTAGAAAAAATATTTGAGCGAAAGCGCGCCGCGCTTGCCGTTATAAAGAAGCACGGGGATCGCGGCGGCGATGGCATACAGCTGTGTCGTGTTGCCGTCCTGCGTATATTGCCCGTAGGTCAGCGCCGCAAACGCCACGGCATCAATACCGCGGTACTTCTGGAACAAATAGAAACAAAGTACCGTTAAAACACCGTAAACACCATAGCTGAAATGCAGGAAATACGGCAGGATTGTCAAGATCACTGCGCCGATGAACATGAAAATATTGCGGCTTTTCGCGGAAGCATCTAAAAGTTTCATCACAAAAAGCGCCGTTAAAAACGTGAACAGGATATTTTGCCGCTGAAACTCAAGCCATGTACCCTGAAATAAAAGGTCATACGGCACTTCGGAGAGCAAAGCAAAAATACCCATGCGCAATGCGTAGCGGTTAAAATTGCGTGTGTGCATGTAGCCCTGCACGAGCAAAAACGCGTAGATCGGCATGGAAAGCCGCCCGATATAGCGCAGCCAGATAAACTGCGGGAAGAAAATCGCCCCGACATGGTCGATGATCATGGTGACGAGTGCGATGAGCTTTAAGGTAAACGCAGACATTCTTTTTCCCCTTTGCGGTTATTTGTCGGTCTTTCAATAAAAATAAATTTACCACCCTTTTCCGGTATTGTCAACCGAATGAAAAAGTTGTAGAATAAACGTAAAGCATTCTGACGGGCTTGCCCGCCGCTTTTTCGGAGGTCTGTATGACAAAAAAGGAACGTGCGCTTCTTGCTGTGGAAGCGCTGAAAAAAGAATATCCCGGCGCGGTATGTTCGCTTGAATATCAGGATCCGCTGCAATTACTTATTGCAACGCGACTCTCCGCACAGTGTACGGATGCCCGTGTGAACCTCGTTACACCGGCGCTTTTTGCTCGCTTCCCTACGCTGGAAGCCTTCTGCGCGGGCAGCGAGGAAGAAATTGCGGAGCTCATCCGCTCCTGCGGGTTATATAAAACAAAGGCTCGTGATATTTTTGCTATGTGCCATGTGCTGCGCGATTCGTATAACGGCGTGATTCCGGACACGGTGGATGAGCTGACAAAGCTGCCCGGTGTGGGACGCAAAACCGCAAATCTCGTTGTGGGCGACATTTACAAAAAACCTGCCGTTGTGACGGATACGCACTGCATCCGTATCACGGGACGACTCGGTCTGACCGAAAGCAACGTACCGCTCAAAGTTGAAAAAGACCTGCGCGCGGTCTTGCCGCCGGAGGAAAGCAACGACTTTTGTCACCGTACCGTTTTACACGGCAGAGCGGTCTGTACAGCGCGTAATCCGAAATGTGCTTTGTGCTGCATGAATTCGTTCTGCAAAAATCCCGTGAACCCGATAGAGTAAATAAAGCTAAAAAACGCAGCGCTTTTCCGTTGTGTTGTTCTTGATAAAAGAAAGGAAGCTACTTTTTATGTTCAAGTTTTGTAAGACCCAGCTTTGGGAGTGCTCCCGCACGCTTTCCGATGTTGCAATGGGCAGAAAGCCCGCAGAGACGGTCATTCGCAATGCGCGTCTCGTAAACGTCTGCACGCATGAAATCCTCGACAACACCGATGTTGCAATTTCCTGCGGCCGTATCGCACTTGTCGGCGATGCCGCACACTGCATCGGTGAAAGCACAAAGGTCATCGATGCCGAGGGTCAGCTTATCGCCCCGGGTTTCCTTGACGGTCATATCCACATTGAGTCTTCCATGATGACGCCGATCGAATATGCAAAGGCTGTTATCCCCCATGGTACCGTCGGGATTTATTATGACCCGCACGAAGTCTGCAATGTGCTTGGCCTCAAAGGCGTTGACCTGATGGCGGAAGAGGCGGAAAAGACTCCGCTGAAGGCTATGCTGACGACCCCCTCCTGCGTTCCGGCTGTTCCGGGATTTGAGGATTCCGGCGCGGAGATCACCGCCGCGGATATTGCCTCGGAAATGAAGCACGATTATACCGTTGGTTTAGGCGAAATGATGAACTTCCCGGGCATCACCGCTTCCGCGGAGCCGACGCACAACATCACCGGCGAAACGTTGAAAGCCGGCAAAATCATCACAGGTCACTATTCCATCCCGGAGACGGGTCGCGGCCTCAATGCATACATTGCAAGCGGCGTGCGCTGCTGTCATGAATCCACCCGTGCGGAGGACGCACTCGCAAAAATGCGTCTTGGCATGTATGCCATGCTGCGCGAGGGCTCCGCTTGGCACGATCTGCAGGAGGTCTCCAAGGCAATCACGGAGCACAAAGTGGACAGCCGATTTGCGACCATGATTTCTGATGATACCCACCCGCATACGCTGGTTGCAAACGGTCATCTCGATCACATCGTGCGTCGTGCCGTCTCCTTCGGTATCGATTTTGTCACCGCTATCCAGATGGTCACGCTCAACTGCGCACAATGCTTCCAGATGGATCACGAGCTCGGCTCCATCACCCCGGGCAAGTGCGCGGACATCGTATTTATTGATAACGAAAAAGACATCCGTGTCACCCGCGTGCTCATCGACGGCGACGTTGTTGCAGAAAACGGCAAGCTGACGATTGACCTGCCGAAGTCTGAGCTTCCCGCATGGGCGCTCGACACGATGCACGTCGGCGAGACGATCACCCCGGAAACCTTTAAGGTGCATACCGATAAGGTTGGCACGGCAACCGTCCGTGCGATCGAGATTATCCCGGTACATGTCGGCGACTATGAGCGTCACGTTGAACTCAAGGTTGAAAACGGCGAATTAAAGAGCGATGTGGAGCAGGATGTTTTGAAGACATTCGTCTTCGAGCGCCACAATAAGACCGGCAAGCACGGCGTTGGCTTTGTCAAGGGATTCCACGTCAAGTGCGGCGCAATGGCTTCCACCGTTGCACACGATGCACACAACCTGCTCGTTGTCGGCACGAATGACGAAGATATGGCACTTGCTGCAAACACACTCATTCAGTGCGGCGGCGGTGAGTGTATTGTGCAGAACGGCAAGGTGCTCGGCTGTGTTCCGCTGCCGTTTGCGGGTCTCATGAACACAAAGTCCGCTGAAGAAATGGACGAGCTCGTCGAGAACCTCGGCAAAGCTTGGGAAACGATCGGCTGCGACATTCAGTCTCCGTTTATGACGATGGCTTTAATCCCCCTCGCCTGCCTGCCGGAGCTGCGCCTGACCGACCGCGGTCTTGTAGACTGCACCACCTTCTCTTTTGCAGACCTTGAGGTTGAATAAGACCGTTTGAAAGTAGATTACTTTATTTTAGAATGGGAGGAATTACCAATGATCTATGATTTTGAAACGCTGGTTTCCAGAAAAAACACCGGCTCCGGCAAATGGGACGAGATGACAAAAGAGCATCCGAATCTGCCGGAAAACGTTGCACCGCTTTCCGTTGCGGATATGGAGCTGAAAAACCCGCCGGAGATCGTAGAGGGTCTGAAAAAGTACATCGATACGCATATCCTCGGCTATACCGGCCCCACAGAGGAATACTTCGATGCGGTATGCGGCTGGATGAAGCGTCGCAACGACTGGAATATTAAGAAAGAAGAAATTGTTTCTACACACGGCGTCGTAACGGTTCTGGCTGTTTCGGTTCTGGCCTATACCGATCCCGGCGACGGCGTTATCACCATGCCGCCGGTTTATTATCCGTTCAGAATGACCATTGAGCACAATAACAGAAAAAACGTGGAGTGCCCGCTCATCAACACGAACGAGACATACACGATTGACTTTGACCTCTTTGAGAAGCTGTGCGCAGAAGAAAAAAACAAGATGTTTATCTTCTGCAATCCGCACAACCCGGTTGGCCGCGTTTGGACGAAAGACGAAATCGCAAAGCTCGGTGCCATCTGCGCAAAGCACAATGTGATTGTTGTCAGCGACGAGATCCACTCCGACCTCATCATGCCGGGTCATAAGCACGTGGCATTTGCAAACGCCTGCAAGGATGCATTGCCGAAGTATCTTGTTTGCACCGCGCCGAGCAAGACGTTTAACCTTGCGACGCTCCAGACCTCGAATATTGTTATTCCCGATGAAGAACTGAGAACAAAATTCCAGAGTATTTTACAGCAACACTTCACGCCGTCCGCCGGTGCGCTCGGCCTTGAGGCCTGCCGTCTCGGCTACACGGAGTGCGAAGGTTGGCTTGCAGAAGTCATCGACCTTATCTACAAAAACTACAAGAACTTCTGCAAGTTCATCGACGTAAACTGCCCGGGCGTTACATACAGCGATCTGCAGGGCACGTACCTCATGTGGATCGACTGCACGACGTTCGGTCTCGATGATGAAGCGCTCGATAAGCTCCTGCGCAAGCATGATCTTTTCTGCGACGCCGGCACGCTGTTCTCGCAGGGCGGCACCATGCATACACGTGTAAACCTCGCAGGTCCCGAAAAGATGCTCAACGCCGCGATGCAGCGCTTTAAGGACGCGTACGACGAAGCGAAAAACGCGTAAGCTTGCGCCTGAAATTCCGTAATGTATAACAAAAGGCGAACTGCACAACTCCGTGCAGCTCGCCTTTTTGCTATGCTGTTTTACTGAATGCCGAGCGCGTCTTTCGCTAAACGGTCGGCGAGGTCGTTGTATTTGTCGCCGGAGTGCCCCTTGACTTTCACAAAGCGGAAACGGATGTACTTTGCGGCTGCGGCGCAGAATTCGCGGTACGCAATGGTGCCGGGCTTTTTTGCTTTCCATTCTCCCGTTGCCCATTTTGCTACACCCTCGTAATCATGGTAGATTGTCACGAAGGGCACATCATGCTCGATGCAGTAGCGCAGAACAGTTTCGGAGCCCTTGATCTCCCCTGCCACGTTGCGCATTTCGGTAAGGTCGGGGTCGGTGAACCTTTCGGAAAAATGCAGCTCTTCGCCGTTTAAAAACAGCACAGCACCGCAGGAAAACTCCTTTGTGCCGATGTGGTAGCTGCCGTCTACGTAAGCCACGGCGCTGTCTTCTTCAGGCGCTGCGGTCGTGTTTTCTGCCGGAGTGGCTTTCGTCAGATCGTTTTCACCGCGCATATAGGCTTCGGCTTCTGCAAGCGTTGGAAAGCTTTTGAACGACGCGCCTTTAAAGCCGGTCGTCTGCGCACGGCATTCGTCCCACGTTTCAAAAATGCCGGTTTTGCGCCCGGCGCGGACGGCGTAGTATTTTTTTGCCATAAAATGAAATTCCTTTTCGTTTATTCAAAGATCGGGGTGGAAAAATAGCGGTCGCCGCTGTCGGGCAGAAGTGCCACGAGCGTTTTTTCTGCATTTTCGGGCATGCGCAGCAGGCGCACAGCTGCGGCAAGTGCCGCGCCGGACGTGATGCCGACGAGGATGCCCTCGGTGCGTGCCAATAATTTTGCCGTTTTGTACGCTTCTTCATCCGTGACGGTCAGCACTTCGTCCACAACGGAAGCATCGTAGTTCTTCGGGATGAAGTTTGCGCCGATGCCCTGTAAGCCGTGTGCACCGCTTTTGCCCTGTGTGATGAGCGGTGAAGTCGCCGGTTCCAAACCGACGGTGTGTACCTGTGGCAGATGCTTTTTTAAATAGCGCGCCGTGCCGGTGATGGTGCCGCCGGTGCCGATGCCCGCAACGAAAATGTCGAGTTTGCCGTCTGTTTGCTGTACAAGCTCCGGACCGGTCGTTTCATAATGTGCGGCAGGGTTTGAGGGATTCTCAAACTGTGCGGGGATGAAGCTGCCGGGTGTACTTTTCGCGATCTCATCCGCCTTTTCAATCGCACCGCGCATGCCGTCTTTGCCCGGTGTGAGTACGATTTCCGCGCCGTATACGGAAAGCAGCTTGCGGCGCTCGGCGCTCATGGTTTCCGGCATGGTGAGCACCACGCGGTAGCCGCGCGCCGCTGCAATAGATGCGAGGCCGATGCCCGTGTTGCCGGAGGTTGGCTCTACAATAACCGCGCCGGGCTTCAATTTGCCGGCTTTTTCGGCGTCTTCAATCATTTTCAGTGCCGCACGGTCTTTTACGCTGCCGGCGGGGTTTAAATATTCAAGCTTCAAAAGCGGCGCGTTGGAAATGCCCGCAGCTGCCGCAAAGCGGGACGCACGCAAAAGCGGTTACAGATGAAGCGATGTGTTCATTTTTCATAAGACAGATCCTCCCTTTCTATATCGATACCATTTTACCCCCGATTTTACGCGCGGTCAAGAGCGCGATTTTTGCAATTCTTTTGCGTTTGTAAGAGTTTCTTAAGTTGTTTATTTTTTGACTTACCTGTATAATAGAACCATCAGAGAGTCCGCGCCGGGTGTTTTGCGCGGAGGAAAGGACTGACTTTATGACTAAGAAAAAGATTTTCACAATCGCCGGTATTGCCGTCGGCGCTGTGATCGTGATCGGCATTGTAATCTGGCTCATTTTCTTCCGCGGCGGCAGCGTTGCGCCGAGCGACCCAAATGAGATGGTGTATGTGACGAGCGTTGCGGACATCACCGGCACGGGTTCACTTGGTATGACGGCGAAATACTCCGGCGTTGTGGAGCCGGAAAAGACGCTCTCCGTACAGAAGGACGACACAAAGAAAATCGCAGAGCTGTATGTGACGGTCGGCCAGGAAGTGAAAGTTGGCGATAAGTTGTTCAGCTACGATACGGATGACCTGCAAATGCAGCTTGAAGAGGCGCAGTTACAGCTGGAAAGCCTTAAAAACCGCATTTCCACGCTGAACCAGCAGATTGATTCCCTGCAGAAGGAAAAGAACAAAGCGTCTTCCGACGAACAGCTTTCCTATACCCTACAGATTCAGTCTGCGCAGCTTGAAGTGAAATCGACGGAATACGATCAGTCTACGAAGGCGAAAGAGATTGAAAACCTCAAGAAATCGCTTGAAAATACGGATGTCATGGCAGAAATGGCCGGCGTTGTGAAGCAGATCAATGACGGTTCCAATACCAACACAAGCGGCAGCGATTCTACGAACGCGTATATTACGATTCTCGCGACGGGTTCTTACCGTGTAAAAGGTACGGCAACGGAGTTGAATGTCTATTCCTTGCAGAAGGGCATGAAAATGAAGGTCGTCTCCCGCGTAGACCCGGAGCAGACTTGGACGGGCACCGTGGAGAGCATTGAACGCGAAGCCGCAAACGATAATAATAACAGCGGCGTTTCCTTCGATTCCGAAAGCTCGTTTACAAAGGCGACAAAGTATAACTTCTACCTTGTGCTCGATGATTTCAAAGGTCTCATGCTCGGTCAGCACGTTTACGTGGAGCCGGATGAGGCCGAAGACGTGAAGACCGGAATTTGGCTGCCAAGCTACTATATTCTCAACGAAGGCAGCAAAAACTACGTTTGGGCCGTAAACGATAAGAATCGCATCGAAAAGCGTGAAGTGCAGCTCGGCAAGTTTGACGATACCCTTTCCGAATATGAGATTACGTCCGGCGTGACGGCAGACGATCGCTTGGCCGTTGTGGAAGACCGCGTGCACAGCGGCATGTATGCTACGGATGATATTTCTTATAAGAATCAGGGGAATGATTCCGGTGACATGAACGATGCCAAAACGGACGATGCAAACGGTGTTATGCCCGCAGAAAACGGCAGCGATATGGACGGCAACCCGAACGGCTACAGCCCCATGCCCGCAGAAAGTGCCGTAACGGAGTCAGAGGGCGAAACAGACACGGCAGCCGGAGAAGCAAGCACGGCAGATGGCGTGACCACCTATGAAAATGACGGCGCGGCGAGTCTTGGAACCGTTATCGGGGGTGCTACGGCATGATCTTAGAGCTGCACAACATTTATAAAACGTATATTCAAGGCAAAATGGAAGTGCCGGTTCTAAAAGACATCTCTCTTTCTGTGAATGAGGGAGAATATGTCGCCATCATGGGTCCGTCCGGCTCCGGCAAATCGACGCTGATGAACATCATCGGCTGCCTTGATCTGCCGACTTCAGGCACGTATGCACTTGCGGGCGAAAGTATCATCGGCAGCAGCGAATCGAAGCTTTCGGAAATTCGCCTCAACTCCATCGGCTTCGTGTTCCAGAGCTTTCATCTTTTGCCTCAGGTGTGCCGAAAAAAGAACGACGTGTGCGTGCCGTGCGTGCTTTAGAGCGTGTAGGTCTCGGCGACCGTGTGGATTTTAAGCCGAACCAGCTTTCCGGCGGTCAGTGCCAGCGCGTCGCGATCGCCCGCGCCATCGTCAACAATCCGAAAATTCTTTTAGCCGATGAACCGACCGGCGCGCTCGACAGTCAGTCCGGCGCGCAGATTATGGAGCTGTTCCAGACGCTCAACGACGAGGGTGTGACCGTTGTGATGATCACGCATGACATTGATGTGGCAAACCACGCAAAGCGTGTGCTGCATATTCGCGACGGTCAGTTTGCGGAACAGCATATCCCCGAGGAAAAGGAGGCGGAAGCATGAATCTGCCGGCAAATTTCCCACTTAAAAAAGTCATTATCACGGTGGTCTCCGTAGTGATCGTGATCGCGCTGATCATCACCGGCGTGACGGTCGCGGTGAACGGCAAGGCGGCAAATGCCACGGTGGATGTGGAGCAGGTTTCAAATATCTCCACGCAGTATTGGGGCGACCAGTCCAGCACCTACGGTAATGCTACAAGTGACTTTGTGCAGGAACTTTACCCCGATAAAGAAAAAGCTATTTCTAAGATTTTCGTCAAAGAGGGCGATACTGTCAAGATTGGCGATACGCTTTTGCAGTATGATACGACAAAGCTCCAGCTGAAGGTAGAGAGCAAGGAGCTTGAAGAAAAAAAGAAGAAATACGAACTGGAGCAGGCCGAAAAAGAACTTACGAAGCTCCAGAATACGGCGCCGTATGTGGAGCCGGCTATCCCGGAGCCCGAGCCGGAACCCACTCCCACGCCGGTGCCGGAATCGCAGGCGGAACTGTATACGGAGATTACAGAGCACTCGAAGCCGTTTAAAGGTGCCGGTACGGAGGAAGACCCGTATGTCTTTCTTTGCACGGAAGATGCTGTGCTGACGAAGGGCTTTCTCTTGAAGCTGCTCGGCGTGACAGACCCGCGTGCGACCCCTACCCCTACCCCCACTCCGACCCCCACACCGAGCGCAGAGCCTACGGCACAGCCGAGTGAAGTGCCCACGGCGACGCCGCAGCCGACGGTTACCCCCGAACCGACTGCGGAGCCCACTACAGCGCCGACGGAAGCCCCTACTCCCGCGCCGCCCATAGAACCCACGGAAGCGCCAACGGTTTCCGGTATGGCGTGGTTCAAGCAGATGACATTCACAAAAACGAATGAGACCGGCGGCGAAAGCGTACCCACGCCGGAGCCTGATTTCACATTGCCGGACGGCCCGTTTGTCGCACGCTTTGAAGTGCATGAACAGGATAACGAAAATCTGCCGCTTGTAAAGGGCTGGCAGATGGACGGCGATAAGATTTCCGCGGGCTTCTTTAATGAAGTTATCAGCGAGCCGGATGACATTCAAATGCCGGATCTCTCCTACGCCGATCCGGGCATCAGCTACGATACCGGAGGCTCCATGTATACGGCGGAAGAATTGCAGCAGATGATCGCCGATAAAAAGCAGCAGATTCAAGATTTAAAGCTGAATGTGAAACAAGCGGCGCATGACCTTGAAAAAGCGAAGCTGGATCTTGAAAACGCTACAATAAAATCGACCGTGAACGGCGTTGTGAAGTCGCTCACAGATCTCGATACGGCGATGTCCACAAGCTCCCCGTTCCTCGTGGTTTCGGGCGGCGACGGTTTCTATATAACGGCATCCTTAAACGAGTCGCTGCTCGGCAAGGTGCATGTCGGCGACACGGTTATGGCGAGCTCTTGGGAGAACGGACAAATGTATGAGGCAGAGATTGTACAGATCTCCGATTTTCCGAATGACAATTCCAATTATTACTATGACGGCTCCTCAAACCCAAACAGCTCCACGTACCAGTTTACAGCGCGCATTGCCGATGCGGACGGCCTGAAAAACGGCATGGGCCTTGATATTACTTTGCAGGCGGCCTCGGATAACGCAAGCAATGCAATATATCTTTTTAAAGCGTATATTCGCAGCGATGACGGCGGCAAGTATGTTTTGAAGGTCGGCGACGATAACCGTGTGCATAAAACGTATATCAAAACCGGCAAGACGATCTACAACCAGTATCTGGAGATCAAGAGCGATACTTTGACGGAAGAAGATTATGTGGCTTTCCCCTACGGCACTTCGGCAATTGATGGTGCCAAGGCGAACGGCATGGAAGAAAACACAGACGAAAATGACGGCATCGACGCAAGGGGGCTTGACGCATGATTGAAAATATCAGACTTTCATTTCAGGGAATCTGGTCGCACAAAATGCGCTCGTTCCTGACGATGCTCGGCATCATCATCGGTATCGCCTCTATCATCTCCATCGTGTCCACCATCAAGGGCACGAATGAGCAAATCAAAAAGAACCTCATCGGCTCCGGCACAAACACGGTGCAGATTCAGCTGTATCAGGGCGATTATCAGTACGAAATGCTGTATAACGGCTTGCCGGACGGCATCCCTGAGCGTGACGAGACCACGATGGAAAAAATCAAGTCCGTAAAAAACGTGGAAGATGCGGCGTTCTATACCAGCCGCAGCGACTACAACAACTCCGTTTACTACGGCAACAACGGCATTTCCGGCTCGCAGGTCTTCGGCGTGGATAACAGCTATTTCACGACGAATGGGTTGGTGCTGAAAAGCGGTCGCACCTTTGTGGACAGTGATTTTACGGATTTCCACGCGGCAGCCATCATCGATGCCGATACGGCGGATTCGCTGTTTGACGGCGAAAACCCCATCGGAAAAACGATCGAGATCAGCAGCATTCCGTTTACGGTGGTTGGCATTGTGGATGAAGACAGCAAGTTTGAGCCCGTCATCAACTCCATCGATGAGTATTATACGTATTACTCGGATAGCTCTGCCTCTCGTATTTTCGTGCCAAGCTCCATGTGGCCGGCGCTCTATTCGTTCGATGAGCCGCAGAACGTGGCCATTCGCGTTTCCAATACGGAAGCCATGACGGATGCCGGCAAGGCTGTGGCGGAGATCATGAACACGAACGTAACGAACAGCGAGATCAAGTATCAGGCACAGGATCTTTTAAAGCAGGCGCAGGACTTGCAGGATCTCAGCAGCTCCACAAATTCGCAGCTCATCTGGATTGCGAGCATCTCCCTACTCGTCGGCGGTATCGGCGTTATGAACATCATGCTCGTTTCCGTTACGGAGCGTACGCGAGAGATCGGTCTGAAAAAAGCCATCGGCGCGAAAAAGAGCCGCATTCTGTGGCAGTTCTTAACGGAAGCCGCTGTGCTGACAAGCCTTGGCGGCATTGTGGGCGTGGGTGCCGGTATCGGTCTTGCGGCAATCATATCGCGCGTGACGTCTGCTCCGGTTGCCATCAGCGTGCCTTCCATCATTATTGCTGTGGTGTTTTCCATGGTCATCGGCATCATCTTCGGGCTTCTCCCCTCCTTCAAGGCGGCAAACCTGAACCCGATCGATGCTTTGCGACATGAATAAAAACTAAAGATTTATAAAAATGCCCGCCGGGCTTTCCGATCA
>OLFY01003411.1_pt1 | contig 13072 bp, 10 predicted proteins | sample 1605611 | NCBI WGS metagenome assembly OLFY01 (sample SAMEA3888923, study PRJEB22519) | human gut metagenome | biome: human gut; feature: human-associated habitat; material: faeces | place: Denmark | collected 2011
GCAACTAATTCTATCGCCAATCGGGAAGTATCAAAGCCTTTCAGATTATTTTGCGGTATGAGCATACGTTTAAAACCTAATTTTTCGGCTTCAAGAATGCGTTGTTCTATCCGATTGACCGGGCGTATCTCTCCCGAAAGCCCAACCTCGCCGGTCATACAAGTTCCTGCCTCAATCGCCATATCCATATTGGAAGAAAGTATCGCGCTGATTACGGCCAAATCCATCGCGGGGTCATTAACTTTTATGCCTCCGGCAATATTGAGAAAAACGTCTTTTTGTGCCAATTTGAACCCGACCCTCTTTTCCAAAACGGCAAGTAACATATTCATTCGCCGCAGGTCGAATCCTGTCGCCGACCGTTGCGGCGTACCGTAAGCTGCCGTACTGGCTAACGCCTGTGTCTCGATAAGGAAAGGGCGTATACCCTCTATCGTGACAGCAATGGCAACACCGCTCAAACCTTCGTGATTTTGAGTCAATAACATTTCCGACGGGTTGCTCACCTCACGTAACCCGTTTTGCCTCATCTCGTAAATACCCAATTCGGAAGTGCTTCCGAACCGATTTTTTATCGAGCGGAGAATACGGTATAAATAGTGTCGATCTCCCTCGAACTGCAATACTGTATCGACAATGTGCTCCAACACTTTCGGCCCGGCAATGCTGCCTTCTTTGTTAATGTGGCCTACGAGAAGAACCGGCGTATTGGTCTGTTTCGCAAATTTGAGTAACGAGGCAGCACACTCCCTCACCTGTCCCACACTACCCGGTGAAGACTCCATCGCACTGGTAGCAATCGTCTGTATGGAATCGATAACGACAATATCGGGGTCGACATTACGAATATGCACAAATATATCTTCGAGCGATGTCTCGCACACGATATAACAGTCGGGAGCATTCCCGCCGATACGCTCAGCTCTCAATTTCAATTGCCTTGCACTTTCCTCTCCCGATACATATAATATCTTCTGTCCTTTTAGAGCAAGTACAGTTTGTAGGATCAACGTCGATTTACCGATACCGGGCTCACCGCCTATCAGCACCAATGATCCCCTCACAAGACCACCACCCAATACTCGGTTCAATTCACCATTTCCCAAATCGATTCGCGACTCTTCCGTAATCTGAATATCGTCTATCCGTTGCGGACGTACTTTACTCTGTTCCATCGTGCCGAACTCGCCCCGACCACCAGCCGCGGATTTCGTGCTCACGACCTCTTCCACATAGGTATTCCACTCGCCGCAAACGGGACAACGTCCTATCCACTTGGGCGACTCTGCCCCACAGTTATTGCAAAAGTAAACCGATTTTGTCTTTGCCATACTATTTATACTATTTGCCTCCTACGAAACTCAGCACATGTAATCGCTGCTGCAACCGCCACATTGAGTGACTCGGAAGTAGGCTGCCCGACCGGATAATTAGGAATATACAGCCGTTTCCCAATATAAGGTTCCAATTTGGCCGATATACCATTTCCCTCGTTCCCCATCACAATTACCCCCGATTTCGTCAAAGAGGTATGATAAATATCCTCCCCATCGAGAAATGTACCATACACGACCGACGAATCCACCTGAGAGAGAAAATCGGGCAACGACGTATAATAAACTTTTACCCGAGCCAATGCCCCCATAGTGGCTTGCACAACCTTAGGGTTATAAAGATCGGCGGTATCGGGAGAACAAACGATATGGCGAATACCGAACCAATCGGCCAAGCGAACGATAGTACCCAAATTGCCGGGATCTTGCACCGTATCCAAAGCCAACACCAACTCCTTTTTCAGAGTCTCGATATTTAAATGATATTCGGGTATGCGATATACAGCCAAAACATCGGGCGGCGTAACAAGCTGAGAGACTTTCGACATCTCTTGTTCATCGACTTCCTGTATCTTAGGCAACGATTCGTGAGCGTGCGAAACAATCCAAGACGGAGTAGCCAATATCAAATCACACTCGAAAACCGACAGTGTGTCTTCCACGAGTTTATTACCTTCGGCAATAAAACAGCCCTCCTCTCTCCGTCCTTTCTTTCGAGCTAACGATTGTATGCGTTTAATTTGATTTTTACTAAGCATTCTTATCCGGTAATTCGAAACTAAAACAAGATTTTTCTCCCGAGGTAACCCAAAGGCTCTCTTAGTTTCCCGCCCTCATAATCCATGCATTCGCAAAAAGAGGCTGCTCCTGTACCAAACGAGAATGGTATCGACGAGCTTCATCAAAATCATCGAACGATGCTACATAGAGTCGTGATTTACGTGCCGTCTCATAAATCTGTAAATCGGCAGAAACGCCCTGTCGGTGAAAACACTCGATTTGCTTCTCAGCCATCTGTTTTGACGGAAGCGAAGCCACTATAATATAGTAGGTATTTCTCGCTGTTTCGATATCGTGTATAGCGGTTTCCAAAACATTTTCTTCCCCCGCGGCAATCGTATCGGGCATTTCATCGATTCCCAAAACGGATTCAAAATCATTAACGACAGCTTCGTCGGTCGTAGTATCCGCCTGACCGAATAACTCGGCAGACAATAATCCGGCATAATTGGCAGTGGTATCGGGTGTATTGATTGGCTTAGAAAGCATTAATAAAAACACAATTATTGCCGCTGCTACTGCTGCCGCACGCACCGTACGACGATGAAACGATATATATACACGGTCACGAACTTTTTCGGCTTCAACCGTCGGTATCTCCCTCTCTTCCGCATCTTCCTCACGAGGAGTTATTTCCAATAGGGAGAAACCGAAGCGGGGATTCTCGATAGAATTATTTTCCTGTGGCTGAAAACACACGTTACCATCGACTAAGACCAATCGTCCCAACCGCCCGAAACCATAATCGCCACCTTGCTCCAAGTGTTTATAAACAGATTCGACCTCTTCGGCAATAGCCTCAACCGCCTCGTTCCAAGAAATAAAACCGGCACGCATAACCGAACGAACCAATAACCCGGAATCTCCCGTCGCAACGGATTCAAATGCGACTTTTCTCACAGGTGGGAGAAACGATGTACCGCCCGATTGTATCTTCGCTTCGTCACAGAGAACTGTAAAACGGCCCAAACCGGGTATAAAAACATCATCGCTATGCAACAATAAATACTCAATATGGCGTACCAATCCAATCATACAACAAAGGTATATATTTTCTTTTGCCGGTACAACAAAACGAATAAAAATCTCTCTTTATTCTTGTCCCTGAAAAATATAAAAAGGATTCTATTCCTCTTCCAATAAACGCTCGGCCTCTTTGGAATCATAACCAAGTTCCACGGCTCGTTTCAAATCGGCCTTCGCCGATTCTCTTTCATACCTCGCCAATTTGCCCAACGCCCTCAATACATATACTACCGGGTCATCGGGAGCCAACTCGATAGCCTTTTCTATGTCTTTATCGGCTTTGGCATATTGTCCGGCGAACAAATAGGCTTCCGCCCGCCCTACATAGAGTATCTCCTTTTCGGGATTTACCCGAATTACCTGCGAATAGACCTCTATGGCTTCGGGATAATAACCCATCACTTTCAACAACGAAGCAAAACCTATGCGACCGTTGGCACTCGCCGGATTCAATTTCAAGATTCGTTCAAAATCGGCACGGCTCGAAATCGTATCTCCCCGCTCCAATGCAATCAGTCCCCTGTGATACAGCGCATCTTCGTCGGTATCGTCGATTAACAGTATCTGGCTATAATCCTGATAGGCACGATCTATACTGTCTATTTCGGAAAAAAGAGCCGCCCGATTCCGCAACAAAGTGACCGAATGAGGTGTCATCAACAATCCATTCGTATAACTCCGAAGTGCAGCTTCATAATTACCTGCATAACGTTGTACCGTACCCAAATTGGACATAAGCAACGAATTTTGCCCATTCGCGGGCTCGGTTCGCAACGCACTTACCAATGCCGACTCTGCTCCCGCCCAATCTTTCGCCTTGAAGCAACTATCGGCCCTCTCTACCCATTGATAATAGGACTGTGACAATACATAAAAGGGTAACCCTACCACACAAACGAGAACCAAAAAATTTTTCATATCCCATATTTTATATAACAAAGGTACGGGTTTAGACGTTACATTCACATATTAGATATGCAAAAACGAATCAAAAGCAACAGACATTCTAAATTTTTCTGTTAATTTTGCAAATGATGAGTAATCATAAATTTATATATAGTATTTTATTCAGCCATCGGATTATCCTCTTCTTAGGAATTGTCATTCTGTTTTCGGGATGCGCCAACGAAGATGAACCGGAACAAGGACCTGTAAACCGTACGGTACTGATTTATATGTTGTCGAACAACAACTTAGGATCGACATACCGTTTCGATACGCAAAATATCAACGACATGTTACAAGTCGCTGCATCGGGAGGTCTAAATGGAGGAAATCTCATTATTTACCGCGACGGATACGATACAAATCCCCAGCTTATACAGATTAAGAAAAACGAATCTGGTTCGGCTGAAAAAGCGATTATAAAGGAATACCCGGACCGTAACTCGGCTACCACGGAAGTCATGCGTTCGGTAATCGACGAAACGAAAGAACTATTTCCAGCGAAAGAATACGGATTGATACTTTGGTCTCACAGCACCGGCTGGGCTCCGGGAAACTCCTCGTTAGCTCTTTCACCGGCTCGACGGTACGAATTGCCCACACGCTCTTTCGGGCAAGACGGAAAAAATTATATGGAAATAGACGAACTAGCAGAAGCTATACCCGATAAACAATTCCACTTCATTCTCACGGACGTTTGTTTCATGGGTGGAATAGAATGTGCCTATCAATTACGAAACAAGACCGATTATTATATAGGATCGGCAGCCGAAGTTCTAGGAGCCGGAATGCCCTACTCGTTGACCATTCCAAAACTATTCGATTATCATCTCGATCTCAAAGATGTTTGCAATACAATCTATACTTATTACAATGCTCAAAGCGGAGCATATCGCACATCTACCGTGGGATTGGTGGACTGCCATAGATTGGAAGCATTAGCCGATAGTATCCATGAAATTTTCGAGGCTCATCGAAACGATGCCATGCCCGATATTTCCAATATCCAACATTTCGATCGTCAACCGCCATATATTTGTTTTGACTTACAAGATTTTCTATCGCAAATCGCTACTCCCGATGAAAATACAGGGTTGGAGCAAGCCCTCTCCCAAGCCATACTCTACCATGCGGCAACCCCTTCGGTCATGGGAGATGTCTCCATTTACAAACATTGCGGCCTGAGCTGCTACATTTTAGGAACAGGAAACACGACCCTCGACCGATATTATACGACCCTTGATTGGTACAAACGAGTCTATCCCGACAATAATTAAACTCTTAATTCTATTCATAATGTCAATTTTCAATTCTTTACAATCCTTACTGGCTCAAACGCCAGAAGTTCCGGCTCCGGAAGAGATCGCCCAAACGTGGCAACAAAAATTATCGGCACTTTCGTCTCTATCGTTCCAGCAATTCATGGAACAAGCCATCAGTGCCATATTACACGGAGCAGTAAAAATAGCTATCGCACTGGCTGTATTTTTTATCGGAAAGTGGATCATCAACCGTATCTATCATTTTATCTCCAAAGCATTCATACGCCGTAACGTCGAACTGTCCCTGCGGACCTTTCTACTCAGCTTGATACGCATCATCTTGATGCTTATTCTCATCGTTATCGTGATAGGAATACTCGGTATCAACACCAGTTCGTTTTTAGCCATATTCGCCTCTGCCGGACTTGCCATCGGTATGGCTTTGAGCGGTACGCTTCAAAACTTCGCAGGAGGGGTCATGATACTTCTGTTCAAACCCTATAAAGTCGGAGATTTTATCGAAGCGCAAGGTTATTCGGGAACCGTAAAGGAAATACAGATATTCAATACCATACTCAATACACCGGATAACAAAACGATTATCATACCCAACGGCGGATTATCGACAGGCAGCCTGAACAACTATTCCAAAGAGGGACGCCGACGTGTCGACTGGAAAATAGGCATCGCATACGGCGACGATTTCGATACGGCTCGCAAAGCCATTCTCGAACTGCTTGCAGCAGACAAACGAGTATTCGATGACCCGGCTCCGTTTGTAGTCCTAAGCAGTCTAGCCGATAGTGCGATCGAAATAACCGTACGAGTATGGACAGCTTCCGAGAATTACTGGGGAGTATTCTTCGACTTTAACGAACAAGTCTACAAACAGTTTGACAAATACGGGCTGCACTTCCCTTATCCGCAAGTAGATGTACACATGATACAAGACAATCAATAATCATCGTATCGAACGAGAAAGGGGCGAATAAATTTTTGCCCCTTTCTCGTTTTCTTATAAAACACGAACCCACGTATATAACAGTTTACCGATTCTTTATATATCCGTATCGTAAAACAGAGAAACAATGATAAGAGACGTAAAGCCACAAGATGCCACAGCAATCACGAAAATTTATAACGAATATATCACAAACAGCATAATTTCATTCGAAACCGAACCTTTAACCGAAGAAGATATGCTGTCACGTATCGTGCAAATATCGTCGAAATATCCCTATCTTGTCTATGAAACAGACGGCATAGTGGTCGGATACTGTTATGCCCATACATGGAAAGAAAGAGCTGCTTACCGATATACAGCAGAAACAACCGTTTATTTATCTCCCGCATACACAGGCAGAGGCAACTCTGCTCATGCAAAAATTAATCGAAGAGTGCCGTAACAAAAATTATCGCGCATTGATAGCTTGCATAACAGACGACAATATAGCCAGCAAGTCACTCCACATCAGACTCGGATTCAAACAAGTATCCCATTTCAAAAAAGTGGGACTAAAATTCGACCGATGGTTAGATGTCGTGGACTATGAATTATTACTAACGCCATAACACTATTTACACTCATTGTTTGAAGGAGGTTAAAAATTTGAAGATTTATAATTTTAATTCCTAAAAACGGCTCAACATTGAATGTCTTTTTATAACTTTACGGCAATAATAAGGTGTAAAAGGATTGTCTGTAAAAAATACATCTCCTTCTCACCGCGATAGCCTCATGAGGGTAAGGAATTTAAGGTAATCCTACCTCGTACACTTTCCCGGTTATATCGTCGAAAATATCTTTCTCGATTATATAATGAGGCATTAAGACAGATAAAAAATAAAAAACATATAAATGATAAGTAAATGGAATTACTTACCCCTTACATCAAACGAACAACAAATAGCCCGGACATTAGGGGACCGATATCCAAAGGTCCCTGCACTCTGTAAGCTACTCGCTCAACGAGGGGTTACTTCTGCCGCCGAAGCGGAGAAGTTTTTCAAGCCCCAGCTGTCCGATCTCCATGACCCGTTCTTAATGAGAGATATGGAAAAAGCTGTAGTTAGGCTTAATCGTGCATTAGGGAGTAAAGAAAAAATTATGATTTACGGAGACTACGACGTAGACGGGACGACTGCCGTATCTCTGGTATATAAGTTTTTACAAAACTATTATTCGGGACTCGACTACTATATCCCCGACCGTTATGAAGAGGGATACGGTATTTCCGACAAAAGTATCGACTATGCCGCCGAAAACGGTATCACGCTGTTCATCGCTCTCGACTGCGGCATCAAAGCCGTAGAAAAAATAGCTTACGCCAAAAGCAAAGGGATCGATTTTATCATCTGCGACCATCACATGCCCGATGACCAATTGCCTGATGCCGTAGCTATACTCAATCCCAAATTAGAAGGAGAAACCTATCCCTATAAACACTTGTCGGGGTGTGGCGTCGGCTACAAATTCATGCAAGGGTTTGCCATCAATAACGGTATCGACATAACTTCCGACCTGGAACCGCTGCTCGATCTCGTCGCCGTGAGCATAGCGTCAGACATCGTACCCATAACCGGAGAAAACCGAATCCTCGCCTATCACGGTCTTAAACGACTCAACTCCAATCCCAGCATGGGTTTAAGAGGTATATTGAAAGTATGCGGATTGAATAACAAAAATATTACAATCAGCGACATCGTATTCAAAATAGGGCCTCGCATCAATGCTTCGGGACGTATGCAATCGGGAAAAGAAGCGGTAGACCTGCTGGTCGCCAAAGACATGGCAGGAGCTTTGGAAAAAAGTCAAAATATCGACCAGTACAATGAGGATCGTAAAGAGCTCGATAAACGTATCACCGAAGAGGCGAGCAGAATATTGGAAGAACATATCGACATAAATCGAAGGAAATCGATTGTCATTTACAATAAAGACTGGCACAAAGGAATTATAGGTATCGTGGCCTCACGCCTGACGGAACTATATTATCGCCCGGCCGTCGTTCTTACCCTATCCGACGGACTGGCCACAGGGTCGGCTCGGTCGGTACAAGGATTCGATATTTATAAAGCCGTAGAATCTTGTCGAGACTTACTCGAAAATTTCGGAGGACATACCTATGCCGTGGGATTATCGATGAAAGAAGAACACATCAAGGAATTTACGGCTCGATTCGAGGAGCACGTTGCCCGGCACATCTTACCAGACCAGATGGAACCGCAAATCGACATAGATACAGAAATCAATTTCAATGAAATCACGCCCGATTTCTTTACTATGCTGAAACAATTTAATCCGTTCGGCCCGGGAAACCAAAAACCTATTTTCTGCACCCGGCGTGTAACCGATTACGGAACAAGCCGCCTTGTTGGAAAAAAGAACGAACACGTGAAATTGGAACTGGTGGATAGCAAATCGAAAAATATCATGAATGGAATCGCATTTAATATGAGCCAGCATTTCGAACATATCAAAGCCGGCAAACCATTCGATATTTGTTACACCATAGAGGAGAACACCCACAACAATGGTTCGATACAGTTATTTATCAAAGATATGCGCCCCTCGGAATAATACTATTTGACACAATATAACAGTAGGGAGAGATTTCTTGTAAATCTCTCCCTACTGTTTACCATTTACATTTTCAAAAACAAAATTACAAGACAGGATTGAATATAATCATATCTTTACCTTAACCGTTCTACCTGCATATTTAACAAGATAAATACCTCTCTCTTGTAACCGAATCTCCATACGCTCGCCAGTTGCCGGCAAAGTTTTTACCAATACTCCGTTTATATCATAAATCCAAACATACCCTTCGGTTATACCATCTATTATTATTCGGTCTTCTTTTCCCGATATTCTCACAGAATTTTGAATTTCTACAATCCCTGAAAAATCAGATTCTACAATCATAGGAAAATCTTTCCAAACATGCGCATTCCTATAAGCAGCCAATCGTCCTTTCGGAACATATAGTACACAATCCTTCTTATTTACATTATCAAAGCTACTAGAATCACAAACAGGTGGAACCTGTCCCAAACAATAGATTTGCACCAAAAACAAACAATTTTGGAAAGCACATTTATTAACTGAAACGATACTTTCAGGTAAAGTCACAGTTTCCACCCCCAAACAGCCTCCGAAAGCATTTTCTTCAATCGATGTCACTCTATACGTCTTTGAATAATCAACCACAGGTGGCCCAACAATCTCTCCACCCGGCCCAACAATAAAAATTCCATCTCCACCTTGAACCTCTTCGGGGATAACAATTTTCCCAATATACTCAGTCGCTCCCCTATCTACACCAACAGTCGCCTTAGACTCAGATGTAATTTTATAATAAATCTTCTCATGCTCAAAGTCATAAGCCTTTATGTTAAAAATAGTAGAGAAAAAGCAGCCGAATAATAAAATTCTCCGTATTTGATTCATCTTTCTAACTAAAAACACATATCATAATAACGGTCAAACTTTATTTTTATTATATATTGCTTTTTTTAGATATTGCAACCCTCTTTACTTTATACTAATCAAGAACTAAAAAAATTCAAAAAACGCCCCTCTGACCTTGAACGAATCGATAACAATCAGATTTATTTCGCTATTTCTACATCATAAAAGATAAAATTGTAATTTTGCGCCGAATCTGCAAAAGGAATGAACGAAATTATCCACGAAGTATTGCATAAATATTGGGGCTATTCCCAATTCCGTCCTATGCAGGAAGAGATTATCACCTCACTGCTCGACGGGCATGACACGTTGGGATTAATGCCGACAGGGGGAGGAAAATCCCTTACATTCCAAGTTCCCACCCTTAGCCGGGAAGGCATCTGTTTAGTAATTACCCCATTGGTCGCTTTGATGAAAGACCAAGTAGATAACCTACGCAGCCGAGGGATACGGGCAGCTTATCTGCACGCCGGTATGACGCGCCGTGAGATGATCGTCACTCTCGACAATTGCCTGTACGGACGCTATAAATTTCTGTACATTTCACCGGAACGTCTGGATACGGAATTATTCATCGCTCGTATTAAAGGATTGCCGGTTTCCTTTATCGTCGTGGACGAAGCTCACTGCATTTCTCAATGGGGATACGATTTCCGTCCGGCCTATTTGAAAATAGCAGACATACGTTATATTCTGCCCGAAGTCCCTATACTGGCACTCACAGCTACTGCTACCCCCAAAGTAGCCGAAGATATACAACGTAAACTATCCTTCCGCAACGGGCAAGTTTTCCGCACCGGTTTCTCACGTCCCAATCTTTCATACGTGGTAAGACAAGGAGAAGACAAGCTCCAACAACTGCTACGCATACTCAACCGTGTGCCGGGCAGCGCTATCGTGTATGTGAGGAATCGAAAACGGACGAAAGAAGTCGCCGAAGAATTGCGCAAAGCTGGTATATCGGCAGATTTTTTTCACGCTGGATTGAACTCGGAAGAAAAAGCCGATAAACAACAAAAATGGAAAGCAGACGAAATCCGGGTTATGGTTTCGACAAATGCCTTCGGCATGGGTATAGACAAACCAAACGTAAGGGTTGTCGTCCATATCGAAATGCCGAACGCCCCCGAAGAGTACTTTCAAGAAGCGGGACGAGCGGGGCGTGATGGAACCCGTTCCTATGCGGTATTGCTTTATGCCCGAAGAGATAAAGCCACGTTGCACAAAAGGTTGACCGAGGAATTTCCCGATAAGGAATTTATATTGAAAGTTTACGAACGCGTAGGCAATTTTCTCGAAATAGCATTAGGCTGTGGCATGGATTCGATTTACGAGTTTAACTTGAAACGCTTTTGCACCACATTCAAGTATGCTGCCACACCTGTACTCAACGCGCTGAAAATACTTACCATTTCGGGATATATCGAATTTATCGAGGAAACCGACTCTCTATCCCGGATCATGATTCTGGTACACAAGGACGAACTATACGAATTACGAGAAAGTGATCCCCAAACCGACCGTGTGCTGCAATGCCTATTGCGATCTTATACCGGACTGTTCGCCGACTACACATATATTCATGAAGATTTGTTGTGCCAACGGCTCGGCATGAACCAGCAGGAAGTGTATGAATCGCTGCTAAAACTGAACCGCATGCATGTACTGCATTATATTCCCCGGCGTCGCACCCCATACATCGTCTATACCCGGGAACGCATGGAGCCCCGCTATGTACAAATTACCCGCGAAGCCTATGAAGAGCGTCGAGAGCGTATGGCAGATCGCATAAAAAGTATGATTACATACGCTATCTCTTCTCGCTGTCGCCAACAAATGCTCCTGGAATATTTCGGAGAAAAAGCAGATTATGAATGTGGCTATTGCGACAACTGTATCGAACGAAAAAAACGAGAGACCGTCTCAAAAAATACTCCGATACAAATTGCGAAAGAGATACAGCGACTGCTCGGAAATGGGGCAATCAGCCGAAACAAAATCGTGGAAAGCCTCCCCTATCCAGAGAACGAGGTTATCGAGAGCTTGCGCTTTTTACAGGACGAAGGATTCATTACCGCCTGCGAAGACGGTATTCACTATAAAAATAAATAACAGAAGGTATTCAGGTATTATCAAGATTAAGTAAAAATGATTAAAGGTTTTTGTTACATCATGCTTTTCTATGTATTAGGAGAGATGATGAGTCTGCTAATCGGGAAACTCATTCCCGGCAGCGTATGCGGCATGATATTGCTATTCATCGCGCTCACTTTAAAATGGATCCGTCCGCACGATGTAGATAAAGCAGCCTCGGCACTCACCCGCAATATGGCTCTGTTTTTCGTTCCCGCCAGCATAGGGCTAATGCACGAATATAAAATACTCATGAGCAATTGGGTAGTATTACTCACCGTATCGGTTGTGACAACATTGCTGGTAATCGTTGTCGTCGGAGTAACCGAAGAACAGCTCGACCGCAAATTATCCCATAAGAAAGGAGGTGAAAAAATATGAGTGAAATATTTTCTTCTACTCCCTTTATACTCCTATTGGTATTGGGAAGCTATTTAGCCGGCTGCAAATTGTACCGAAAAAAACACATAGCTCTGTTTCACCCTCTTCTAGTCGCTATGGTGCTTATCATAGCTCTCCTTTCATTACTGGACATTGACTATGACACGTTTTGCGCAGGTAGCAGTTTCATCAGCTTTCTTTTAGGACCCTCGGTCGTTGCACTGGGATATGCCCTTTACGAACAAATCGAGCAAATCAGAGGAAAAGAGATACCTGTACTTACTGCTGTCTTTGCCGGCGGTATCGTAGGTATAGTAAGTGTCATAGCTATTTGCAGAATCATGGGAGTAGACGAGGCTATCACCTCGTCACTGCAACCCAAATCGGTAACCATACCCATCGCTATCTCCTTGTCGGAACACTCGAATGGCATACCGTCGCTCACCGCAGTTATCGTATTTGGCTGCGGGCTTTTGGGTGGTATCGTCGGTCCTGCCATTCTCGACCGCTGCCACGTCAACAGCCGAGTAGCCAGAGGGCTTGCCTTAGGTTCGGCGGCACATGGGCTAGGAACGGCACGAGCCATCGAATTGGGAGCCGTCGAAGGGGCTATCAGTGGCTTGGCCATCGGGCTGATGGGAGTTATCACCTCTTTACTTATACCTCTCTTTGAAAGTATTATGCGCTAATAATCAAAGCATAAAATAAAAATATGACTTTATACCGATAAAATTAAG
>OLFY01003415.1_pt1 | contig 13057 bp, 15 predicted proteins | sample 1605611 | NCBI WGS metagenome assembly OLFY01 (sample SAMEA3888923, study PRJEB22519) | human gut metagenome | biome: human gut; feature: human-associated habitat; material: faeces | place: Denmark | collected 2011
GCTATCTTGAGGGGGTAGTGGCCGTAGGCCGTGCGAGTTCAAGTCTCGCCCAGAGCACCAATTTAGAAAAGATCGCATTTTTGCGGTCTTTTTTTATTGTATTTTTTCTTACGCCTTCTTACACTCACCCCTTGCTACCACAGGCTTTATTTAGATTTCTGTTTTTTCTAGTCTTATTTCTTTTTACGTTTTCTTACGTTTACAACCTCTTATTTTGGTTATATGCTTAGTTATATGTTTTGAGTTTTCAAAAATTGGTATAGCTAAAAATTGATGAAACCTTTCCCCAAAAGGGTTTATTAAAATTTAACGGTATAACAGAAAAATAGGAGCTTGAAGTGGCACGTTTAACCAAACCGCTTACAAATACCGAAGTTAACAATGCTAAACCAAAGGTGAAGGAGTACACTCTATCAGACGGGAAGGGGCTTTATTTGTTGGTGAAGCCAAACGGCTCAAAGTTATGGCGGTTTAACTACTACAAGCCGTTGACGACTCCAAAGAAGCGGGCATTGCTAGGTGTGGGAAAATACCCTGAAATTTCATTACAGCAAGCCAGAGCAATCAGAGAGGAATACTTATCTTTGCTTGCGCAGGATATTGATCCGCAACAGTACAAGATAAAAACGGAGCAAGCGGAACAGGCGCGCTTATTGAGTACCTTCAGGGCCGTGGCTGAACATTGGAAGGAAAGCAAGGCAGGCAATATCAAGGCTTTAACCCTAAAGAAATACTGGGTGATTGTTGAACGTTATCTATTGCCTGTGTTGGCGGATTACCCCGTTAGTGAAATTACCCCAGCAACGGCAAAAATTGCGCTAGAAATTCCCTATAGACAGGGCAAGGCGGAAATGTACCGAAAATCGGTAAAGTTACTTAATGCCATTTTAAATCATGCGGTTTATTCCCTGTTTATTATTCCGTTTAATCCGTGTGAAAAAATAGCGACGGCTTTTGAGACACCAAAACGCGGAAGAAATCCGAGCATTAAGCCCGATGAATTGCCGACATTTCTTGAAACCTTGGATAATTCCGCTACCGACCTTTTGACAAAATACCTTATCCGCTGGCAATTGCTTACCATGGTTAGACCAAATGAAGCCGTTACCGCCGAATGGGCGGATATTGATGAGGATAAGGGATTATGGACGATTCCGGCGCACAAGATGAAGCAGACTAAAGCCAATGCAAACAAACCGCATTTAGTCCCCCTTTCCAAACAGGCTAAAACGTTACTGGAGAAGATTAAAAGACTGGCGGGGAGCTCACCCTATTTATTTCATAGTATGAGGGCTAAAGAAGGTTATTTAAGTAGCCAAACCGCCAACAAAGCGATCAGGGATAACATGGGCTATAAAGATAGGCAGACTGCACACGGTTTAAGGAAAATTGCCAGCACCTACCTACATGAAAAAGGCGTGATTCCTGATGTGGTGGAAATGTGTTTAGCTCACACGATTAAAGGTATTAGAGGCGTTTACAACGAAGCTGAATATTTATCACACCGTAAACAGGCTTTACAGCAATGGGGTGATTATGTGGAACAGTGCCAGCTTCAAACCATAGCACCGCATTTGAAGATTGTGGCTTAGAGTGCGGTCGATTTTGGTAGTGTTTTACTGCTTAAGAATACTTTAGATTAAATTGAGATTGAACAAATGGAATGTACACAGCCAATGAAAACCAAGGCGTTAAATTCAAAAGCTTTTCCTCAAGATGCGCTTTATTTATTTCATGAGTTAGATGGGATTTTAAACATAAAGAAACATGGAATATTAATTGCTAAAAATTACCCTGAAATAATTTCTGACATAATTCATTCATTTTATAAAAATGAATACATAAAATGCGCAATAAAAGAAGCTCAGAAAGATGTAATAATTTACAACGCTGTCTTTAATGGAAATTTAAAAAATCCAGATATAGAACAGATAAGAGAATTTATGCCACAACTACAATATACCCCTCCATCTTTATCAGACATTGCTATTAATGTTATTTCTGAATCTAAAAAGTACGCAGAATTAACTACTTTACTTGGCTATGAATTAATGGGGCTTGTGGCTTATTTCTTTCTTGGTATGGCATCTAAAATTACACATTTCGACTATGTCAGAGCTAGTATTGGTAAAATGACAACGTTTAAAAAAATCTTAGAGAAACAAGCTAATAACTCAAACTTATCTATAAAATATTGCTTTCAAGCAAGTGAGGCTATTATGATTGCTAAAGATCTTTATTTTGAGCAAAAACATAGAAATATTGTAGAAACAGCAAAATACTTAATTGAACGAGCAAAAAGAACCGCAATTCGAGAAACAACAGAAAAAGTGACTGTTAAAGCAACCAAGGAAGCACTGATTAATAATTCTAGAAAAGCTTTAAAGGTAAGGCACGCAAATAATCACAAGATGAAAGAGCAATTATTAAGAGAGTATGATCAATATGCTAGAGATAAAATCGCAAAAGGGGAGCCCTTAAGTAAAACTCAATTTGCTAAAGATGCCGCTAAAAGATTCGGAGTGTCTGAAACTACGATAAGAAAAAATTGGTTACAAGCATACGAGCCTAAAATTTAGCCTTGAGCTCTGCTAGAACAGACCAGGCCACTACAAATAAAGCCCTGACTTCTATGAGTAAAGGGCTATTTTTTTATTTGTAAAACAGTAGCTTAATGAATGCGTTCAAAAACAAACTTAAAAATAGGAGAACGCAAAATGGAAACATTAAACACTACACACCCCACCACAAAACAACTTCTTAACCTTGAAGATGTGAAAGCAATTACCGGCTTTTCAACCACCACCATTTACAAACACGTTAAAGAAGGCATTTTCCCCCCTCCTAAAAAGTGCGGTCGTGCTACCCGCTGGCGTTTGGCTGATATTCAAAGCTATATCAATTCATAGGAGGGGCGAATGATTATTTCCACCACCAGCACCGGCGAACAATGCCGCTTCATGCTTGAGCGTTTAAGAGAGCGCCCGCATAGCACAAACGAACTACGACAAATGGGCGTTTATTACCCGCCGGCACGGATTAAGGAGCTACGCAATCAAGGCTATTTGATTGACACGTTCTACCGAGAGGAAACCGACAGTATAGGCTTAACTCACCGCGTAGGCGTTTATGTACTACATGAAAACGCAGCAAGTCAAAATACTTAATATAACGAGCATGGAGCGATTTTAATAATGAGCAATATAAACCTTCAGGTTAATCATAAAATCCGCAGTACAGCGACGCTACGGGGTATTTACGGCGCTATTGAGGAAATATACGAAATAGCAGACGCAACATTAGACGGCAAAATAACCAAAACAGCTATCACCGAAGACGGGAAGAAAGTACCAGTCCCATTCACTCACAAAGACGGCTTAGAGTTTGTTTTGGATAGATTGAGTGCAGTGCTATCAGATATTGAAGACTTGAAACGACAAATTGAGGTACTGGCTATCCATCACGAAGCCAAAGCCGAACGGGATTATTTAACTTTGCCGGTGGTGGACCTAGGAGACGCTCAATGACCGACCAAGAAAACGACCAACAAAAACCTACGCTACAACTGGCGTGGGATTATGTGGCCAAGCTACACGAAATCAGCGGGGCGAAAATTGAAAGCTCCCTTTGAGCAATAAAGAACCGTCTAGAACACGGTAAGGGTTTAGAAGGAAAAACGGCATGAGAACCTTAACAAAACTTAATGAAACAGCAGTATTTCCAAAAGTGTTTCACAAGGAAACTGTGGCAATGACAGACACCCTCAAAGTGTCACAGTTTTTTGGTAAGCAGCATAAAAACGTTTTGCGCATCATTGAAAATCTAGGTTGTTCCGGTGAATTTTGGCGGCTCAATTTTAAGCCGTCAAAATACAAAGACGAACGCGGCAAAATGCAACCAACCTACTTAATGACCCAAGACGGGTTTACGTTGTTAACGATGGGATTTACCGGCAAGAAAGCAATGCAGTTCAAAGAGGCTTACATTGCCGAATTTAACACCATGAAGAACTGGATTATTGTTAAAGGAAAATTGGCTAGCGACCAGCACCGCATGAATGAAGCCATTAAGTTCATTCAAGACACGACAGGGCGAAAAGATGAACACGCTTATAGCCGTGAAAATAATCTGGTTTATGTGGTGGCATTAGGTAAAAGCCGCAAGAAATGGCTAATTGATAACGGCTATTCCACCAGCGAAGAAATTCGCCATTGTCTGAGTGAAACACAGCTACAACTTGTTGATGATTTGCTTTCTGAAAATGCGGTGATGATTAAGCTAGGTATGGACTATTACACGCGTAAAACCAAGCTGGAACAAAGTGCGCTTTACTTTTTGCGCAAGCAGTTACCGAAAGCAGCATAGGGCATAAAACAAAAATGCCTATGCTTTACAACATGAGGCATAGGCAAGATTAAATTATCAAATTGAACGGGTTTATTATATGACGAGTTATGCAGAAAGAAAAGGCAGAGGCGGTAAACGTAGCGAACTGAAAAAAAGTATTAATGACAGTACATTCACTGCCTTACGGCATGATGTAATCAATAACCCTAGATTTTTAGGCTTAAGCAATTCCGCAAAAGTGGCTTTTCTACACTTATTGGCAAAATATAACCGTAAGAATAACGGGGATTTATCCGCGCCTCAAAGCAGATCTAAGCAAGAATTTAACTTATCCGCCCCTAGTCTAAGAACCGGACTAAAAGAGCTTGAACAGAACGGCTTTATTGAAACTACCCGACAAGGTGGAAAGAATCAATGTTCACTTTATGCCTTAACGTGCTTTCCGCTCAATGATGTAAACAAGGCGGGAATATTTATCAAAGCGACAGAAAGACCGAACGATAAATGGAAAAAGCCATTTTAGCTTTTGTCCCGAATTTTTTGTGAAAGACCAAATTATGTTTATTGGTTATTTTTTGAATAATTTTACAGATAAAAAACACAATAAAAAAACATAGCCTATGGCTATAATATATAAAGGTAGTAAAAATTTTACCCAATGAGAGTGCTAAAAATACGCTGACTTAGTAAAATTTTTACCCAACTCAATATGAAAACGGTTAAAAAATGCGCAAGGTATGTAAAATTTTTTCCCAAGTTGGGTAAATTTTTTACTATCAAAAAATCGAAATTCCCTTCAAAAACCGCTTTACAAACTCCCCATATTTTTGCCAATATATCCCCGCAGTCGCAAAAAACGATTGCCAGCCGTGAGAAGCTGAATATTAAGTTATTGGCGAACGATAGCACGCCTTTTAACCGTGCTTTTTTTGTTCGTAACATTCGCACACCTAAAGAATTTGCGGATTTTGTTTTATCTAATCTAAAAATTCATTCAATGGTAGAGCGTAATAGGCCGTCTTTGACGGGCTGTTTTCCAATAACGACAGTTTCTCACCCTGTTACGCACTACCGCCCGACCGTGAGAAGTCTAGCGGTAGATTCTAAAAATCAGTTATTGGAATCTACGCAAATGTACCAATTCATTTTTGCGGCTATTCGCCGTACCGATTTATCAAATCACATTCAAAAAATCCGCATCACCGCTGACACAGAACAAGCCGCGCGCACTCAATGCGCCCGTGATTTTGTTCTTGTGCTTGCCGGCAAAATCAATCTTCAAAACAACGTGAAAAACGACCGCAATTTTGTAGCAATCTCTTGTGATTCTATGGAGGTGGCTCATGCTTAGTTATGGCACTATTCAAATGGCATTAAATGACGTAGTTGCTCGTGATGATATTGATGAAATGGAGCTTATAAAGTTACGTTCAGAAAGCGAAACGCTTTGCGAAACTATCGAGTTCGGACTAATGGAATTAGGCGATATGGTAAGCCGTTTAGGGCATTTTGCTGATTCTAAGCAGGATTTTGATAATCAAGCGATGAGCAATGACAATGTAAAACATATCGGAGCATTAATTCAAGCCAACGCATATTTTCTAAACACATTGCGCAATGTATCAACAGAAGCCACCTATCACCTTAACGGTGGAAATAAGGGGGCGAAATGATGAGTAACACTAAATTCCCTTACATCCTTGTTTTTACCTATGATGACGGCGATCAATTCACTGCAGGTCAATATTGTTCACTTAGAGACGCACTACAAGCCAAAATCAGAGCAAAAGCCGAGATTGGCGAAACAGATATTAGCGGCAGACGTTTAGAAACTATCACCGTTTTAACGGAGGGCGGAAATGAAATCAACTAACCCAATAGCACAGCTTCAACAATGGAAAGCGAACAATACTAAGAAGTTAGTAAGCGATGGCGGGGTATCAGTCAACGGCGTACACCCTAACGCGCTCAAAATTGAGCCGGTTAAAAGTATGGTTAAAAATGCCACCCTCCTGAAAAATCAGGAACGTCTAAAAACGCAACAGGAAGCACAAGGCGGAGAGAAACGCAAATACCAAGGGAAACTATTTATCAATCCGTTGATGGCGGAATATAGCCAAATTACACGCCAATTTAAACTAATTCATGACAGCAACCGTAAATGCCTTGAAGTTTATCCGGACGACTTCCACCACAAACTAAAAATGCGCGGGGAATGTGATTTAGTTGACCGGTTGAAAGGTGGTGGAAAGTTATTTAATGAACTGGCAAAAGCTACAGATTTAACCGAAAAACAGACCGCGCTTTTAAAAGACTTCAATCAGGCAAACGGCTACCTAATCTACAAGTTTTCGGAGGTGGTAGCGCAGATTGAGCAGTTACAGGATGTTATATTGACTTAGATCGGCTTCGGTTTTAATATTAGACACAGAAAGGTTATCTACGCTAGTGAGCGACGATGGCAATTGAAGCCCAACTGTCCTAGCAAATTGATAACCTTTTGTTTTATTCCAATACAACAAAATGACTTAAACAGTCGTTTTTATTTATCGAAATCTCTTTTTATAATGTCAAAAAACTCTCATGCAGTGGCGGAAATGCGAAAGGTTAAAGCAAATTGCGAAACGGATAGCTACCGTAACAGCCGATTTAATGCCGTGAAGCATGGCGGATATAGTACGGCTTTTCTTTCTTTGAGTAAGGAAGAACGGGAGCAAATTTTCGACCGGTTAAACCGTGGGAAAAAAGCGCTTGCACGGGGTTAACTTTATAAATCGCCGGATCTATTTTTGTAGAGTTCGAAAATTCCCTACCAAGAATCTATTGTTCAACTATTAAGCAAAATAGAGTATGACTTTTTGATTTAGTTATACGTTTAGTTATACGGCTAGGGATTTTAAAAATCTAACTTTAGTAGCTATATGGGGTTATTTGTCTTAGATCAAGTCTCGCCCAGGCACCAATTTAGAAAAGATCGCATTTTTGCGGTCTTTTTTATTTTCAAATTTTTTTCATTTTTTGCGTTATTTTTTCATCAAAACGCCCATTCAAAAAGCTATTTTTCCCAAAAAATAGATTCTAAGCTATTGATTTTATTAGTGTTGATTAAAAGATGTAAAAACAGATTTTTATTCTAGTTATTATCCCACTTTTTGGGTACAATCCGCCCGTTTAACTTCAACTCTCTAGGAGACAACTCTATGGATTTTCCACAGATCGCCAAACAAGTGATTGAAAAGCTGGGTGGTAAAGAAAATATCGCCACAGCGGCTCATTGTGCGACTCGCTTACGCATCGTGTTACACGATGAAAGTAAAGTCGATAAGGAAGGAATTGAAAATATTGATGGCGTTAAAGGGCAGTTTGCCGTAGCTGGACAATATCAAATTATTTTCGGTTCCGGTACGGTTAATAAAGTGCATGCAGAATTGACCAAGCAACTGGGCATCGGTGATGTAAGCAAAGCGGAAGTTGCGGAAGCTGCGAGCGGTAATCAAAGTTTGTTGCAACGTTTGGTTAAAGGTTTGGCGGATATTTTCGTACCTATCATTCCGGCGATCGTGGCCGGCGGTCTATTGATGGGTATCCACAGTATGTTGACCGCTAAAGGATTCTTTGTCGATGAACTTAGCGTGATCGATATGCATCCGGAGTTGGCGGACTTGGTGGATTTCATTAACACTATCGCGAATGCTCCATTTGTATTCTTACCGGTGTTACTTGGTTTCTCGGCAACCCGTAAATTCGGCGGTAACCCATTCCTCGGGGCTGCCTTGGGGATGTTATTAGTACACCCGGCATTGGCTGATGGTTGGAACTACGCTTTAACGCTTGCTCAAGGCAAAATCCAATACTGGAATGTATTTGGTCTTGAAATTGAAAAAGTCGGTTATCAAGGTACCGTAATCCCAACATTAGTATCCGCTTGGGTATTGGCGACCTTGGAGAAAACCTTCCGTAAATTTGTTCCGTCCTATTTGGATAACTTAGTTACTCCGTTATTCTCCTTGTTTATTGCCGGTTTATTAGCGTTCACTGTTATTGGACCTATCGGCCGTGAAGCGGGTTCTTTAATCGCGGCAGGTTTAACGTGGTTATATGACACCCTTGGTTTTGTGGGCGGCGCGATCTTCGGGACATTCTATGCACCAATCGTAATTACCGGTATGCATCAAACCTTTATCGCGGTGGAAACCCAATTATTGGCTGAAATGGCTCAAACCGGCGGTACTTTTATTTTCCCAATCGCGGCCATGTCTAATATCGCTCAAGGTGCAGCCTGTTTAGGTGTTGCTGTTGCGTTAAAAGATCCGAAAGTGCGTGGTTTGGCTGTTCCATCCGGTATTTCCGCTTTATTAGGGATTACCGAACCGGCTATGTTCGGGGTGAACTTACGTTATCGTCAGGCATTCTTTGCGGCGATGATCGGTTCCGGTTTAGCCTCTGCGTTTATTGCGTTCTTTAACGTAAAAGCAATTGCGCTAGGTGCAGCCGGTTTCTTGGGGATACCTTCAATTAAGCCGGATAGCTTGGCAATGTACAGCATCGGCATGGCAATTTCCTTCGTAGTTGCATTTTCACTTTCCTATGTGTTTGTGAAACGCGCTAATGCGAAAGCTTAATCGCAATTCGAAATAAAAACACGGCATCATGCCGTGTTTTTTATTTTTAAACCAATATCAATAAAATCAATGAGTTAGCTTGTGTTTTTGGGAGGGCTCTGATTTTCAACGGGGTGTTTGCTATACATGGGGGAGATCCCTCGAGGATATTGTTGCGCTATGGCATGGAGCGAGATGGATAGTAAAAAGGCGTGCTCAGCACGCCTTGGTATTGGTGTTATTTTTGTAAAATAAAGTCACCGAACGCGAAGTTGTAGGTATAACCGGTTTTCGGATCAAAGCTTATTCCAAGCTCAGACAGGTATATCACAAAATCATCTCCTTGGATTTTTAATAGGTCATCCTTGAGAATTTGTAATACGCTATCGGATTGTATCTGCATATTATCCACATGATGTTGTTGGAACCGTTGCTTGATATGTGCATTGATATCGATGCAGTATTTGTCCTGTTCTTCGAGGAAGCAAAGATGATGTGGCTCTTTTGCTGTATCATCGGGCTCCGCCTGATAGAAACGATGAGTGGTTGTATGAATAAGGGTTCGATAATTTTCAATATCAATGGGTTGTGCACTTTGCTTGAAATTTTTGTGATAGCGATTGTTTTCTGTGCCGATGGCTTCACCATTTAAGCGAATTTCATCCTCATAGATACTCATAGAATTAAGATCTTTAATTTTCTCACCATAGGTTTGCACAAGTTGTTCCATGTGTTTATCCCATTCTGTTGAGCTATAGTTTATCGAAATTGTGTTAAACACGACATAATCTGTCACATGCTCTAATTCAATCCAATCCTCGCGCTCATTCGCGTTCATGGTTTCTAAGCGATCGACCAAATTTATATCATTGCGAATTTTACCTTGCTCATCGGCTAAATCGAGCTTATGGAGCAGTTCTTCAAAACGAGCGCTTTGGCTCTGGTAGGCGATTTCTTGTGGATTGACCAGCCAGGTCATGGCAAAAATGGCTGACATTACCACACCGGAAATTAAGCGATATTGACGAATTTTAGGCAGCATCAAAATCCCATAGGCAATAGTGATTGCGAAGGCTAAGGCGACTAAATAGATACGTTGTTCCGTCCACGCATAGGCACCGATACGACGCTCAATGGCTAACCACAGCAAGACAAGCGGTGCGATGGCAAGGTACGGATAATATTTAAAAAACAGATTCCAGCGGGTTTGTGCACAAATGCTACGTAATGCATAAATGGCCAAACCGCTCAGTAAATAAGGTAATGCAATATTGGCAACCATGCCCTTTGGCAAGACGCCGACCGATATGATTTTACCCACATAGACATAGAGCAACAGGGTGAAAATCATTAAGGCGGGGGCGAGGATGATATTCACCAAAATCTCAAAAATACGGTGGATTGTCATTTCCGTATTGCTTTGTCGTTGCTGAAATACCAAAAAGAATAATGGCGGACAGAGGATGACTAATGAGGAATAAAGATGGCCATCAAATGAACGGCTAAAATTCACATTAAATAAGGCGCGAATAGAAGCTTCAATGGCTACTACCAAACCGACTATCAAGCCCCAGACAGCAATCGCTAATGCCAGATGGAATAGATTGGTGAAATTACGATAGGTAAATGCCTGATTGTTTTTTACGAAGGGAAAACCACAGAGCAATAGTAGCGCAATAAATTGTGCTCCCCAGAATTTTGGATTAGTTAAATAAAACTCCGCACTATCGTTAAACTGCCAAATTGCGAGAATTGTCGCCAATGGCACAAGCCATGAAAAACGATACCAGGCATAAGGGCGGGACAAATAAACCACCGCAAATAGAATTGATTCAAATAGCCAATAGGCAAGGTGATCTTTTTCTAAATTCCAATCCACAAACCAAATTCCGACGGTAAAAGTCACAATCATCAGAATTTCGATTGGATGGGCTGAAACCGCAGATTTCATTTGCTGTTTAGCCTGCTGAAAAAAAGTAGCAAGAGACATAATTTTTCCTTTTTGATGTAAAAGCGCTCATTCACACTAAATAATTCCGACCGACAAAGTGGGAAAATGGCGACACTTTAGCGATATTTCATTGTTTTTACCAGAAAAATTCTCTCTATTGCAGTGAAAAAATAGGACTGAATAGGGTAAGTAGATAAAATCTCCACTTTTAAAGTAATACCAATAAAATCAATGAGTTATGGCTCGTTTTAATAAAAGAGTTTCTTTTTTAGGGGGCGTTTGAAAAATAATAGGGGAAAAGAAAAAGGCCAACTTGGTGTTGGCCTTGAGAGGATTAAAGTTTTTCCACCAGCGAGATTGCTGCACCAATGTAGGTGGCTGGTGTTAGTGCTTGTAGACGGACTTTTTCATCGGCCGGAATATCCAGTTTTTCGATAAATTCGCGCATCGCTTTTTCATCAACACGTTTACCGCGAGTCAATTCTTTCAGTTTTTCATATGGTTTTTCAATGCCATAGCGGCGCATTACGGTTTGAATTGGTTCTGCCAAAACTTCCCAGTTTTGGTTGAGTTCATCGCGTAAATGCTGTTCGTTCACTTCTAATTTACTGATCCCTTTGCGGGTCGCAGCATAGGCAATCAAGCAGTATCCAAAACCGACACCGAGGTTACGCAATACGGTGGAATCGGTGAGGTCGCGTTGCCAGCGGGAAATCGGCAGTTTTTGTGCCAAATGGGTCATTACCGCGTTAGCCAGGCCGAGGTTGCCTTCGGAGTTTTCAAAATCGATTGGATTAACTTTATGTGGCATGGTGGATGAACCGATTTCGCCTGCGATAGTGCGTTGTTTGAAGTGATTTAAGGCGATATAGCCCCAAAGATCGCGGTCGAAGTCGATAATAATGGTATTAAAGCGCACCACCGTATCAAAATATTCAGCAATGTAATCGTGCGGTTCGATTTGTGTGGTGTATGGATTCCAGTTTAATCCTAAGGAAGTCACGAATTCTTCGCTAAATTTATGCCAATCAATGTTTGGATAAGCGGATAAATGGGCGTTGTAGTTTCCCACCGCACCGTTAATCTTCCCAAGGATTTCATTGTGTTGTAGTTGTTTATATTGACGTTTTAAACGATACACTACGTTGGCCATTTCTTTACCAACAGTACTTGGTGAGGCCGGTTGGCCGTGGGTACGGGAAAGTAATGGGATGGTTTTGTATTCGTTGGCTAAACGACTGATTTCATCAATCAATTGTTGCCATTGTGGGAGTAGCACCTCTTCACGCGCAGTTTTTAACATTAAGGCGTGGGATAGGTTATTGATATCCTCTGAGGTGCAGGCAAAGTGAATGAATTCGGAGACTTTCGCCAATTCCGCTAAGGCAGCACTTTTTTCCTTGAGGAAATATTCCACCGCTTTGACATCATGGTTGGTGGTGCGCTCAATTTCTTTAATCCGTTCGGCATCGGCCAGACTAAATTCTGCTACGATTTTATTGAGGTAATCGTTTGCTTCTTGAGATAAAGCTGAAACTTCGCTAATTTCGGCGGTCGCCGCCAATTTTTGTAGCCAACGAACTTCCACCGTAACGCGGAATTTCAACAAACCGAATTCGCTAAAAATAGCGCGCAATGCACTTGCTTTGTCTTGATAGCGGCCATCGATAGGGGAAAGTGCTGTGAGTGCGGAAAGTTGCATGAGATGCTCCAAAGTTAATAGATTGAGGATAGAAGTTGTTGCGCGGTTTTTACCAATTTGGCGCGGGCGAACAACAGTTGTAGTTTACCACCGCCGACCTGGCGCCATAATACAGCAGCACGAATACCGGCTAACAGACAGGCGCGGATTTTGTGTTGGATCAGCGGTTGTTGTAACAATTCGGCAGAGCCGACAATATGAATTTTGCGTCCCAATGGACTGATTAAATCGCTGTAGATGCCCGCCAAATTGGCTAGCATTTCACTGTCGAATAAATCGTAATAGGCTAGCTGTGCCGGCAAACGGGCAATGCGTTGGCCGAGTTCCTGTTTCACTGCGGCATTTTTATTGAGTTTACCTTCTAATCCGATGAGGCTGAGCCAGTAACGGGTGAGATAGCTGTTGTTGTCGGCGTTATTCAGTTGTCCGATGAGGGTTTCTAGCCCGATTTTGAGA
>OLFY01003426.1_pt1 | contig 13018 bp, 10 predicted proteins | sample 1605611 | NCBI WGS metagenome assembly OLFY01 (sample SAMEA3888923, study PRJEB22519) | human gut metagenome | biome: human gut; feature: human-associated habitat; material: faeces | place: Denmark | collected 2011
GATATCTATGATGAAAACGAGAACACGGTCTATGTGGTAAAAGGGCAGCTCTCGTGGGGGCACTGCCTGAAAATCTTCGACACGGAAGAGAACGAGCTTGGTACAGTCAAGCAGGAGGTGCTGACCTGGCTGCCCAAGTTTGAACTCTATGAGGGTGAAAATTATATCGGCTGCCTCGAAAAGGAACTGGGCTGGTTCAAGCCCAAGTACAACATCGATTTTAACGGCTGGCATGTGGAGGGAGATTTCCCTGGGTGGGATTACACCATTACAAAGCCGGTGGGAGAGACAGTCGCAACGGTTTCCAAAGAGCTGCTGCAATGGACGGACACCTATGTGCTGGATATCGTTGACCCGGCAGACGCGCTCTATGTGCTGATGTTCGTGCTGGCTATCGATGCCGAAAAGTGTTCTGCAAAATGAAACTGGATCTGCCCGGTTGTGTGGGATTTCCTGCATGGCCGGGCTTTTTACGTTGCATGGGTTGGGAAACAGTGGTATCATTAAAAAGTACGATAAAACCTGAAAATAACGAGGTGCAAATGGAAGTATTTGAAATCGAGACAGAGCGTCTGCAGCTGCGGCAGTTCCGGGTGGAGGACGCGCAGGACGTATTTGCGATTTTCTCGGATGAGCAGACCACGCTGGATTGCGGCGGTTATCATGCCTTTGATGCAATGGATGAGGAATATGACCGTCTGATGCAGAAATTTGCGGGACAGACCCGTTACAGCGTTGTCCGCAAGGCAGATGGGCGTGTGATCGGCGTAATCTCGCTGATGGATACCGAGCGTGCCGTGCCCGGCTGGGAGCTGGGCATTGAGATGGCCCCGGATGTCCGGCGGCAGGGCTATGCCCGGGAAGCGCTGGCGGCTGTGATTCAGGCGTTCTTCGAGAAAACGGACACGGTGCTTTTCACGGGTGGGCATTATGCCTATAACACCATCTCCGGGGAGCTGATGAAAAAACTGGGCTTCACCCATGAGGGCATCGAACACAAGGCCATGCGCCATGCAGAGCGCGGCCCCACGGATCTGGTGTGCTATTATCTGGAAAAATAAGTTTTCCCTCAGAATTCCTACAGATTTCCCTGTTACAATGATAGCATCATCGAAAGGGGAATTTGTATGTTGACAAAATTGAAAAACGGGCTGGACGGTACCCAGCTCAAGACCATTGCACTGGTGCTGATGGTGCTGGACCACATTCATTATTTCTTTGAATTCACCGGCTGCATCCCAACGGTGTTCAGTATGCTGGGGCGGCTCAGCGCACCGCTGTTTTTGTTCTGCACGGTGGAGGGCTTTGCCCACACCCATGACCGCAGGCGGTATTTTATCCGCATCTGGGGTATCGGAACGGCCATGGCGGCGCTGGAATTTTTTATGATCTACGCCAAAGCCTTCCGGCGCGGGGATGGCTTCTACCCGCTGAACGCGATTTTTCAGGATCTGATGCTGCTGTGCATCGTCTGGCAGGGCATCGACTGGCTGCGGGAGAAAAAATTCGCAAAGGGCATTGGCGCTATTGCCGCCGTTCTGTGCTGGCCGTATGTGGTGATCGTGTTTCTGCTGCTCTTCCCGCAGGTGCAGGATATGCCCATTGCTTCGACAGTCGTGGCCTTTGTCATCACCAGCCCGCTGCCCATGTGGACGGCCATCACGGATGGCAGCTGGAGTTTTCTGCTGGGCGGTGTGCTGCTGTATGCCCTGCGGGGGCATCGCCGCGTACAGCTGACGGCATGGGCACTGGTGATTTTCCTGTGTGATTTTGCGCTGAACTTTGGGATGGCTTGCCGACAGGAGGGTTTTGTCTGGACGCAGATGTTCACCGACTACTACGAGTGGTTCGGGGTGGCGGCGGTGCTGCTGATGCTGCTGTACAACGGGCAGCGCGGCAGCGGGCACAAGCAGCTGTTCTACTGGTTCTACCCCGCCCATGTGTACCTGCTGTATGGGGCATCGTGCCTTGTTTATAACATGTTGAGGTGATTTTGTGGCAAACATTCTGGCAGTGGATGACAATCTGGAGCTCTGCAAGCTGATCCGCACGACCTTGGAGCGGGACGGCCACCGGGTAGAAACGCGGCAGGCGGGCAGAGATCTGACCGAGGCGCTCTGCCGCTGGGCAGACTGCATCCTGCTGGATGTGATGATGCCCGGGGAGGACGGCTTTGCGGTCTGTCGGCGCATCCGCAGCCTGACTGAAGCCCCCATCCTGTTTCTGAGCGCCCGCACTGATGAGGCCGCTGTGCTGGAGGGGCTGGGCATCGGGGCAGACGACTTTTTGTCCAAGCCCTTCCGGGTGGCAGAGCTGCGGGCGCGGGTAGCGGCGCATCTGCGGCGGCAGAGCCGCACCCCGGCGCACCGGATGGTGCGCAGCGGCGTGGCCTTTGACCTGACCGCCCGGAGCGCGGCGGTGGAGGGCACAGTGCTGCCGCTGACCCGCTCGGAGTATGCCATCTGCGAGTATCTGGCGCTGCACGCCGGACAGACCTTTACCAAGGAGCAAATTTACGAAGCGGTTTTTGGCATTGACGGCACTGCGGACGACACCGCCGTGACACAGCACATCAAAAATATCCGGGCAAAGCTGCGGGCGGCGGGCGTGCCGGAGCCGGAAAAGCTGCTCAATACCGTATGGGGCGTGGGGTACCGATGGAAAAGCGAAGACTGACCTCTCTGCGCAGCGTGCTGCTGCAATATCTGGTGCGCACGGCGCTGGCCTGCCTGCTGGTCGCGGTGGGGTGGCTGCTGGTGCTGATGCTGTGGGTCCAGAACGGCGGGCTGTTCCTGCCCGCGAATCAGGCGGCACAGGCCTGTCAGAAAGCCGCACAGGACGTTTTACCGGGCATGACCGCCGCCACCTTTGATGAGACCCAGCTGGACTCCTTGTGCCGGTACGCCCTGTTTGCCGCGCCGGACAGCAGCGAGGTGCTGGCCACCAACATGGATGCCGGGCACTTGCAGCGGGCAATGGAGAACCGGCAGGGGAGAACCCGCTGGCATTTTGGCTACACGCAGTATTATATGACGTCAAAATTGCAGGACGGAACGGTCTGCCTGCTGCAATTTGACTATGCCGTGCCCTACGCCGACCCTGCGCTGCGGGGCGTGCTGCCGGATATGCAGACCGTGCACTGCATTCTGGGCATTCTGTTGCTAGTGGGAGCGGTGGTGTGGAGCACCCACAGGACCGGGCGCTTCCTGACCCGGGAGACCGAAAAGCTGACCGCCGCAGCGCAGGCGGTGGCGCGGAAGGATCTGGACAGTGCCGTGTTTTCCGGCGCGAAGGTGCGGGAGTACGAGAGCACTTTGCAGGCATTGCAGACCATGGGCGACGCCCTGACCGGCAGCTTACAGAAGCAGTGGGCCATGGAGCAGCGGCAGCGGGAGCAGATCATTCAGCTGTCCCACAAGCTGAAAACGCCGCTGACCATCATCGAGGGCAACGCGGAACTGCTGGCAGAGGATGACGATTTGACCGCAGAGCAGAAAGCGCAGGTAGAGTCTATTTTACAGGGCGCAGAGCAGACCCGCACCTATCTTGGCAAGATCCGCGCCGAGGTGCAGACCCCGCTGCGCTATAAACGGAATGTAGAACAATGACAAAATAAACGATTTATAGCTGATTTATCCTGACTGTAAAAAAAGGCTTCCAAAACGCCCACAGGCGTTTTGGAAGCCAAATAAAAAATCTTTATTCCGCTGAGAATATCCAGAGCGAAGCGGAGGATATTTCTAATCGTCCAACGCGAAAGGGCTGCTGCACAAAACGTGCAGCAGCCCTTTGTTTGTATTTACTGTTTTGCCAGCTGTTTGTCCAGCCATGCGGCAATATCCCCGAAAACCTCCAGCTTGTTGGTCTCCACCAGCAGCTCGTGGCGGGCACCGGGGTAGAAGATGCTTTCAATGTTCTGCACACCGGCGTCCTTCAGGCTCTGGATGGCGCGGCGCACGCCCTTGCCCTGCTCGCCCACCGGGTCGGCATCGCCGGAGAGGAAGAGCAGCGGCAGATCCTTGGGCATCCGTGCCAGAAAAGCCGGGTCGTGCAGGCGCAGGATGCCGCTGAACATACTGTAATAGGCGTTCAGCGTAAAGGTAAAGGTGCAGCGCTCCTCGGCCAGATACTTGTCCACCTCGGCCTGGTCGCGGTTGAGCCAGTCGTGGGTGGTGCGGCCCTCCAGCCCCTTGTTGTAGCCCATAAAGGAAAGGTTGGCCACAAGGCTGCTGCGGTAGTGCCAGCCGTGGAAGGCGGCCAGCACCCGGCAAAGGGTCTTGGCAACCTTGACCAGCGCCTTGGGCTGGAAACCTGTGCCCATGATGATGGCACCGTTCAGCTCCCGGCCATACTCGCACAAATACTGCCGGGCGTAGAAGGAGCCCATGCTGTGTCCCAGCAAAAAGTAGGGCAGGTTTGGGTACAGCTCCTTGGTAAGCACGGTCACGGCGTGCAGGTCGGCCAGTACGGCGCGGTTGCCGTCCGGCTCGGCAAAGTAGCCGTAGTCCTCCTTGGTGCGGATGGATGCACCGTGCCCCAGATGGTCGTGGCCGGTGACCAGAATACCCCGGTCGGCCAGATATTCCGCCAAGGGGCGGTAGCGGTCGATATACTCCACCATGCCGTGGGACAGCTGCAGCACCGCCCGCACCTGCCCCTCCGGGACGCAGCGAAAGCCGTGCAGGGTGCGCCCCGGCACGGTGGAGGGAAGGGTAAAGTCGATGAACCGGCTCATGGAAAGAGCCCCCTTTCTGCGTTACAGTGCGCTGAGCTTGCGGCGGCAGGCGGTGCAGATGCAGTAGCCGCCGAACTGGATGGCCTGCTCGTCCACCTCGCCGCAGAAATCGCAGCTGCCGGCGGGGCGGTGCTTTTTCAGGACGATGGCGTCCCCATCCACAAAGATCTCCAATTTGGTGTCGGTGTCGAGGTGCATACTAGTGCGCAGCTCCTTCGGCAGAACGATCCGTCCCAGCGAGTCAATGCCGCGAACGATGCCAGTGCTTTTCATAATGTGTCATTCTCCTTCACTATTCCTTATTCCTTTTTAGCAACCACTGACACAATAGGAAAATTGTGCCAGCGCTGATAAGCTTAGTATACAAAAAATAACACTGTTCGTCAATGATTGCGTGCGGATTCGACAAAAAAAGACCTTTTGCACATAAAGGTGGGGGAGATTCTCTCCGTGAAAAAAGGGGTTCTGAAAAGCCTGCAGGCTTTTCAGAACCCCTAAATTACAAATAATTCTTTCTCGCCGTCTCAGCTCAGCTCCACAGGGACTTCGGGCTGGTTCTCCACGCGGGCGCTGGTGCGTCCCTCGGGACGGATCTCTCCGGCGGCGGTCAGCGAGAGCTTGGTCAGAGTGGGGCCTACCAGCTCGTACACCAGCACCGAGAACAGCACCACATTGCGCACCATGTGGCCGTCCGACAGCTCGGCAGCGGTGGCCGCCATGCCCAGCGCCACGCCGGCCTGCGGCAGCAGGGTGATGCCCAGATATTTCTGAATAGCCGGGCTGCAGCTGGTGGCGCGGCAGCTCAGGTAAGAGCCGCTGATCTTACCGGCAGAGCGCGCCATAATGTACACCACGCCGATGAGCAGCACCATGGGGTTGGTGAGGATGGTCAGGTCCAGCTCTGCGCCGGACAGCACGAAGAACAGGATGTTGATGGGGGACACCCAGCGGTCCAGACGGTCCATCAGCTCGTCCGAGGTGGGGCAGACGTTACAGAACACGGTGCCGGTCATCATGCACACCAGCAGCAGAGAGAAGCCGCAGCGGGTGCCGTTGATCTCGAACTTGGTCATGGACAGACCCACCGTCAGCAGCACAAAGGCCACCGACAGGCTCATGCGCTTGGAGCGGGAGTGGAAGTAGACCTCCAGCAGGTTCAGCAGGTAACCGGCGGCAGCGCCCAGCGCCAGCGAGAGCGCAATCTCCAGCAGCGGCTCCAGCACCACGCTCATGGGGTCGATGCGGCCCTGTTCCAGCGCGTTTGCCACGCCGTAGGAGGCTGAGAACAGCACCAGACCCACGGCATCGTCAATGGCGACCACCATCAGCAGAAGCTTGGTCAAAGGGCCGTCGGCCTTGTACTGCTTGACCACCATCAGGGTAGCGGCAGGGGCGGTGGCGGCGGCGATGGAGCCCAGCGTGATGGCAGAGGCCAGCGAGATGACGTCCGGGCGGGCAAAGTGCAGGGCAACAAGGGCGATATCCACCAGCGCGGTGGTGATCACCGCCTGCGCAACGCCCACGGTCACGGCGCGGCGCCCCATGTGCTTCAGGGCGCTGAGCCGGAACTCGTTGCCGATGACGAAGGCGATGAAGCCCAGCGCCACCTGTGTGAGGATGCCGTAGCCCTCCACGGCAGCAAGGCTGCCAAAGCCAAAGCCGAAACGGCTCAGCCCCAGCCGACCCAGAAAGAAGGGGCCCAGCAGCAGGCCGGTAAGCAGGTAAGCGGTGACGGCGGGCAGACGCACGGCCTTGGCAGCGCGTGACATGAGCAGGCCGGCGATCAGGGCAAGGGACAGACAGATCAACATTTGTTCCATAATGTGGTTTGTATTGGGTGCGCAGCCAAAGGCCGCAGCACTCGGTTCCTCCTTGTCAAAAAAGTATCGAACTCCTGTGTGAAATCCAGTGCGGGGGGTCAAAATGGGAAAACGTATCCAGTATACCGGAACAACGGAGGAAAAGCAACCATCCCGCGCGTTTCATACATCTTTTGAGACGAAAAGACAGAAACAGGACGAGAAAGGACGGAATACAAGCAGTTCGGCTGCCGTTTCCCTTTACGACCCCAGCCGTGAAAAAGGGATAGCGGAGCGCCCGCAGGCGTTCCGCTATCCCGAAATATAAAATATGCTCTTAGTTGAACTTGAAGATCTTGCGCAGCTGGCGGTAGGTGGCTACGACCACCTTGTCGCCGCCGGGGAAGTGCAGGTCGGTCAGGCCGCCAAGGTTCACGCGCACGGCGCGGTAAACGCCGGGGGTAACGTGATCCTTGAGGTACTGCCACAGCTCTGCCTTTTTGGCGTGCGCCTCGGCGCTGCCGTCCAGCAGCAGGAAGATGTCGCTGACTGCCATCATGACGGACAGGTAGTGCACCATGTAGGCGCGCAGACGCTTCTGGTCCTTCAGCGCGTCCAGATCCTGACAGTCGATCATGTGCCTGGTGACCCGCAGCTGCTGGTCCACACGGCCGACCATCACGCTCTCGTTCACGCTCTGGTCTGCTCGACCGATGAAGTAGCGGTACAGATCCAGATCCATATAGTACATGCTCTTGACATAGGGCAGGGGCTGGTACACAAAGATGTTGTCCACATAGAAGGTGTGCTTGGGCAGCACCATGCCGCACTCACGCAGCACCTCGGTGCGGTACATGACCGAGTGCATCAGCAGGTTCTGATCCGGGCGGAAGCGCCGGACGTGCACCCAGTCGAACAGGCGGTTCTGCGGGAACACGTTGGTGTAGCGCACGGTATGGCTGGTGCCGTCCTCCACATGCTCGTACACATAGTTGCAGATCATCAGATCCGGCGCGGTGCCGCGGGCAACCAGTGTGGTCAGGCGCTCCAGCACCTTTTTCAGGGCGTCGGTGTCCAGCCAGTCGTCACTGTCCACTACCTTGTAGTACAGGCCGGTGGCGTTGCGGATGCCCTGATTGACGCCTTCGCCGTGGCCGCCGTTCTCCTGATGGATGGCCTTGACGATGGTGGGGTACTTTGCGGCGTACTCGTCGCAGATGGCGGGGGTGTCATCCTTGACGGAACCATCGTCCACCAGAATGATCTCGGCCTGCTCGCCTGCGCTCAGCAGCGTTTCGATGCAGTGACGCATATAGGCTGCGGAATTGTAGCAGGGCACGGCAAAGGTGATAAGTTTCTGCTGCATATTATAAATGCTCCTTTTTACGTTGCATGGTCCATGCCGGGCAGTCTGCGGGGTGGCATGGAGATATGTGTTCTCATTATAGCATTTTCGCGCCTGAAAAGCTATCCTTCCCGGGCAGAAAGAGCGCTTATCGCACACTTTTGCGCAAAGTGACGCTTTTTTCTGCCCAAAGTGCCGGTTTTGTGGTATACTGATAAGGTTTTGAGCGTTCTGCGCGTCAGTGCACCTATATATATAACGGAGGAGACCATGGAAAACCCGCACAGTATCCTGAAAAAAGTTTTCGGCTACGACAGCTTCCGCCCCGGGCAGGAGCAGATCGTCAGCCGCCTGCTGGCCGGACAGGATGTGCTGGCGGTCATGCCCACCGGCGCGGGCAAATCCATCTGCTATCAGGTACCGGCGCTGCTTTTGCCGGGCATCACCATCGTGGTGTCCCCGCTGGTCAGCCTGATGAAGGATCAGGTGGGAGCGCTGGTGCAGGCGGGTGTGGCGGCGGCTTTTCTGAACAACAGCCTGACCGACAACCAGAAGGCGCTGATGCTGCACCGCGCCCGGGAGGGCTGGTACAAGATCATCTATGTAGCACCGGAGCGGCTGGAGATGCCGGGCTTCCAGCGGTTTGCGCAGGAGCGGCAGATCAGCATGGTCACGGTGGACGAGGCGCACTGCATCAGCCAGTGGGGACAGGATTTCCGCCCCAGCTATCTGCGCATCAAGGCGTTTGTGGACGGCCTGCCCAGCCGCCCGGTCATCGGCGCGTTCACTGCCACCGCCACCGCCCATGTGCGGGAGGATATCCGCACCCATCTGGCGCTGCAAGCGCCCTACGAGGTGACTACCAGCTTCGACCGCCCCAACCTGTACTTCGAGACCCGGCGGGCACTGCCCAGCCAGAAGCCCAAGGAGCTGCTGGAACTGGTGCTCAAAGAGGGCAATCATGCGGGCATCGTGTATTGCAGCACCACCCGGCAGGTGGACGAGACAGTGCAGCTGCTGCAGAGCCGCAGCATCCGGGCGGCAGCCTACCACGCCAAGCTGGATGCGGACACCCGGCGGCAGAATCAGGACGATTTTCTCTACGACCGGGTGCAGGTGATGGTGGCCACCAATGCCTTTGGTATGGGCATCGACAAGCCAAACGTGCGGTTCGTCATCCATTATAATATGCCCAAGGACTTGGAAAGCTATTATCAGGAAGCCGGACGCGCCGGGCGCGACGGTCAGCCTGCCCGGTGCACCCTGCTGTATTCCGGCACGGATGTGCGCACCATCCGCTTTTTCATCGACAAAGAGCGGGAGGCCGACAATGGTCTGCCCGCGGATGTAAAGGCCGAAGCCGCCCGCAAGGCAGAGGAGCGGCTCAAGTACATGACCTTCTATTCCACCACCCAGCACTGTCTGCGCGGCTTTCTGCTGCAATACTTCGGAGAAGCAGCGCCCAAAAAGTGCGGCAACTGCTCCTGCTGCCTTGCCGCCGAGCAGGAAGCCCAGCTGCAGGTGGAGTACGCCCGCCGCCGTGCCGCCCAGAGCGCCGACCGGCTGGAAAAGCCCCGCCGCGCAAAGCCCGCCGCAGCGGGCAGCCTGAGCGAGGCGGACGAAAAGCTGCTCAACGCCCTGTATGCGGTGCGCAAGCGCTTGGCAGGCAAGCAGAACCTGCCCGCCTTTATGGTGTTCAACGATGCCACCCTGCGGGAGATGGCAGAGAAAAAGCCCATGAGCATCGACGAGCTGCTGAACATCAGCGGCGTAGGCGAAAAGAAAGCCGCCCGCTACGGCAACGCCTTCCTGCGCGTTATCGAGGACGCCGTGGGCAGCCGGGAGTGAAAAAAGAAAGAAGCCGCTGCACAGACCGTGCAGCGGCTTCTTTTGATGTTCACGGGAGGGATTCAATACGGTTTACCGTTCCATGCTATGGGTGGCGAACACCTTTTCGTCCTCCCACCACACGGGCTGCCCGGCGGCAAGGGACTTGGGTACATCCAGCAGGCGCTGGTTGCGGCTGCCGCGGAAGCGCAGGGAGATGTCGTGCTCGGCCTGCACGAATCTGCCGTCCACCAGCACATCCAGCAGCGCCAGCAGCTCGTCGGTCACCTCACACCGCGCGGGGCTGGGCTCTGCGCCGGTAAGCTGCTCCCACGTGTAGCCGGAGTAGCACCACACCGTCTTGGCGGGGTACAGCGCCTTGAAGTTGCGCACAAAGGGCAGCAGCTCCCGCTGGTTCTCTGGTTCAAAGGGTTCGCCGCCCAGCAGGGAAAGCCCGGCGATATAGTCCGGCTGGCAGGAGGCGAATACCTCGTTGCGCACGGTCTTATCAAAGGGCTGCCCGTAGTCAAAATCCCATGCCACGGCGTTGAAGCAGCCCGGGCAGTGGTGGCGGCAGCCGGACACAAAAACGCTGGTGCGCACCCCGGGGCCGTTGGCGATATCGTAATATTTGATGTTTGCGTAGTTCATGCTCATGTTCCTGTCGTTTGCTGAAAAGATGTTTGGAGCGGCCGAAAGGCCGCTCCAAACATCAAATCAAAAATAAAATTTAGCTGTTGTTACAGATGCAGTACGCGATCCTTGATCTCCTGCGTGCGGCCCTGATTCCAGAACTGGGTGCCGATATAACCGCAGGTGCGGCGGGCGACGTTCAGCTTGTTCTGGTCGCGGTTGCCGCACTTGGGGCACTCCCACACCAGCTTGCCGTCGTCCTCCACGATCTTGATCTCGCCATCATAGCCGCACACCTGACAGTAGTCGGACTTGGTGTTCAACTCGGCGTACATGATGTTGTCGTAGATGAACTGCAGCACGCTCATGACGGCTTCCAGATTGTCCTGCATGTTGGGCACTTCCACATAGCTGATGGCACCGCCCGGGGACAGGCGCTGGAAGTCGGCCTCGAATTTCAGCTTGGTAAAGGCGTCGATGGGCTCGGAGACATGGACGTGGTAGCTGTTGGTGATATAGTTCTTGTCCGTGATGCCCTTCACGATGCCAAAGCGCTTTTGCAGGCACTTGGCAAACTTGTAGGTGGTGGATTCCAGCGGGGTGCCGTAGAGGGAGTAGTCCATGTTCTCGGCCTTCTTCCACGCGTTGCACTTGTCGTTCATGTGCTGCATCACACTTAATGCAAAGGGCTTGGCACCGGCGTCGGTGTGGCTCTTGCCGGTCATATACTTCACACACTCGTACAGGCCGGCATAGCCCAGACTGATGGTGGAGTAGCCGCCGAACAGCAGCTTGTCGATCTTTTCGCCCTTTTTCAGGCGTGCCAGTGCGCCGTACTGCCACAGAATGGGGGCAGCATCGCTGGGGGTGCCCAGCAGCCGCTTATGGCGTGCCTGCAAAGCCCGGTGGCACAGATCCAGACGCTCGTCAAAGATCTTCCAGAACTTTTCAAAGTTGCCGCCGGAGCTCAGGGCAACGTCCACCAGATTGATGGTGACCACGCCCTGATTGAAGCGGCCGTAGTACTTGGGCTTGCCGGTCTCGGGGTCCACATAGGGAGTCAGGAAGCTGCGGCAGCCCATGCAGGTGTAGCAGTGGCCCTCGCCGTTCTTGTCCACCTTGAGTTCCAGCATCTTCTTTTCCGAGATATAGTCCGGCACCATGCGCTTGGCGGTGCACTTGGCGGCCAGCTCGGTCAGGTAGTAGTAGGGAGTGCCGGGGCGAATGTTGTCCTCTTCCAGCACATAGATCAGCTTGGGGAAGGCGGGGGTGATCCACACACCGGCCTCGTTCTTCACGCCCTGATAGCGCTGGCGGATGGTCTCCTCGATGATGATGGCAAGGTCGGCCTTTTCCTGCGGGTTGCGGGCTTCGCCCAGATACATGAACACGGTAATGAAGGGTGCCTGACCGTTGGTGGTCATCAGGGTGACTACCTGATACTGGATGGTCTGCACGCCGCGGTTGATCTCGTTGCGCAGACGGCGCTCCACGATCTCCTTTTTGCGCTCGGCAGAGACGTCCAGACCTTCCATCTCCAGCTCTACCTCGGCGGCGATCTTCTTGCGGGAGACGTCCACAAAGGGAGCCAGATGGGTCAGGCTGATGCTCTGGCCGCCGTACTGGTTGGAGGCCACCTGTGCAATGATCTGGGTGGCAATGTTGCAGGCAGTGGAGAAGCTGTGCGGCTTCTCAATATAGGTGCCGGAGATGACAGTGCCGTTCTGCAGCATATCCTCAAGGTTCACCAGATCGCAGTTGTGCATGTGCTGGGCGAAGTAGTCGGAATCGTGGAAGTGGATCAGACCCTCCTGATGTGCCTTTACGATCTCCGGGTCCAGCAGCAGACGGGCGGTCAGATCCTTGGAGATCTCGCCGGCCATATAGTCGCGCTGCACGCTGTTGACGGTGGGGTTCTTGTTGGCGTTCTCCTGCTTGACCTCTTCGTTCTGGCACTCGATCAGGCTCAGAATACGCTCGTCGGTGGTGTTGGTCTGACGCTTCAGGCTCTGGACGTAGCGGTAGGTGATATAGTGCCGTGCCACATCGTGCGCCTGAATGTCCATCAGTTGGTTCTCCACCAGATCCTGCACCTCTTCCACGCTGACTGCGCGGTTAAGCTGCTGGCACTGGTCGGTAACGGCTGCGGCGATCTGGGTGATCTGCTCCCGGCTCAGGCGAGCCTGACCGCCCACGGAATCGCTGGCTTTGGTAACGGCGGTGATGATCTTGGTAATATCAAAAGGAACTTCTGCACCGTTTCGTTTGATGATCTTCATCGGTTCTCCTCCTTCTATATAGGCGCATTGTGAACGGGTACCTCTTACCATAAGAGATACCCGTCTGCGCACAACGATATCCAACAAACTGAATGTAACTCTATTTTATCATTATCTAGTGGCAAGTCAAGCAAAATACCACTATATTTTGCGTTTTGTAGCAATCGCCAAAAATCGTGGATATTTTTCGGGACAAAATTTTGCACGGAAAGACTTGACAGAGCGACTTACTTTCCGGCGGGTAATATCAGCCGCCGTCTATACCCGGTTGGGATTTGCTCTGCCTATATAATGTAATAATATAAGGCAGCGCCGGATGAGGTGCAGCACCCATTAGCCTTGCTGCGCCCTCTCAGTCACCTGCGGTGACAGCTCTCCCAAAGGGAGAGCCAAGAGCACT